>WBZY01001351.1_pt1 | contig 12999 bp, 7 predicted proteins | sample 5204191 | NCBI WGS metagenome assembly WBZY01 (sample SAMN12344363, study PRJNA552823) | activated sludge metagenome | biome: Activated sludge suspended growth; feature: Anammox Sidestream; material: Wastewater; isolation source: activated sludge from anammox sidestream of wastewater treatment...
GGATCAGCGCGACGGGGACGGCCGTCGCGCCGGCGAAGGACTCGGGGCCCTCGATCGGCCCGCGGCCGGACACGGCCAGCGCCGTCACCACCGCCGGTCCCGACTGCGCGCCGGCGGCGGCCGGGAGCGCCAAGGCAAGGATCGTCCACGCAAGGAGCCGTCTCATCTCGACCTCAGGTGATGTTGTGGCGGAAGGTGGCGCGAGCCGGATCCTCGAAGGCCCGGATGATCGCCGGCTCGTGGATCGGGACGCGCACGATCTCCGTGCCCTGCTCGTCGAAGCCGAGGGCGAGATCGCCTTCGCGCTTGAAGCGGTGGACGATGAACGGGGAGTTGCCGAACACCGCCACCGCCGCCATCAGGTCCTTGTCGTCCGGCAGCCGCCGGTAGGCCGCCACCGCGTCCTCGACGCCATAGCCGAACATCTGGCGCAGGAACGAGGCCGGCACGTGGATGGGCGGCACGTAGTAGACGTTCGGCTCGAGCCCGAACTGCGGGTAGAGAGGCTTCGCCACCTTGCGCACGTGCACCAGGAAGTCGATCGGGTTGTCCTCGCGCACCTGGTCCGGCTTCGAGATGAAGCCCTGGAGCCGGATCTTGCCGATGCAGGCGTTCATGCAGGTGGACTGGAGGCCCTCCTCGATCCGCGGGTAGCACGCGATGCACTTCTCGGAGACGCGCGTCACCGGGTTGTAGAAGGTCTTCTTGTAGGGGCAGCCCTTCACGCACTCGCGATAGCCACGGCAGCGGGTCTGGTCGATCAGCACCACGCCGTCCTCGGGGCGCTTGTAGATCGACTGGCGCGGGCAGGCCGCCAGGCAGGCCGGATAGGTGCAGTGGTTGCAGATCCGGGCCAGGTAGAACATCCACTGCACGTGGGGCATCGCGAGGTGGGCGCCCCGCTCGATGCCGTCCCCGGCCGAGTCGTCCTCGCCGATGTTCACGTGCGTCCAGTCCGACTCGTCGGGCAGGTAGCCGAGCACGCGCTCGCCGTTCGGTGCCGACTCGAAGAGCGTCTTGCCCTCGTAGACGGCCCCGCCCATCTCGCGCACGCCGAGCTTGTCGAGGATCCGGACGTCCCAGCCCAGCGGGAAGAACCCGTAGGGCTTGGTCTCGACGTTGTTCCAGAACATGTACTCCTGCCCGCGGCCGCTGGTCCACGCCGACTTGCAGCCGATCGTGCAGCTCTGGCAGGCAATGCACTTGTTGGTGTCGAAGACGGCGGCGAACTGCCGCTGCGGGCGGGCCTCCTCGTAGGGGTAGTCCATCTCACGGCCGATCTGCCAGTTGAAGACGCGCGCCATGGCCGCTTCAGGCCTCCTCTTTCCCGCCGCCCTCGACGAAGGCGCCGGCCACGTACTGCTTCATCGCCTCGTTCTCGTTGGCCGGCCGGAAGCCGAGCGCGGCCGGCCGCCACTTCCCCACGCCCCCGATGCCGCCGTCCTCGACCTTCTCGATCCGCACGAAGGCTTCGCGCGGCGAGCCGGTCGGGCCGTGGACGTCGACGGCGAAGCCCGTGCCGACGATCTGCCCATAGGAGCTGCGCCGGGTCAGCGAGTCGGTCATCAGCGTAGGCTTGAGCCAGGCGCGCGTTGCGCTCTGATGCGAGCCGGTCCGGTACATCGACTGGTATCCGGTCGTGGGGCTCTTCGCGAGCCCGTCCGGCCGCTCGCGGCTGCCCTGCACCGAGCCGATCGTCGAGCCGTACATGTTGTGGAAGGTGCGCAGCACCCCCCGCGGCGTGCCGGGGTAGTAGCGGGCCCGCAGCACGAGCTTCGCCACCTCCGCAAAGGCGGGGTCCTGCTGCCAGCCACGGAAGGGCTTCTCGGCCGGATCGCCCTGGATCCAGACGTAGTCGCCGTCCTCGATGCCGAGCTCGCGGGCGTCGGCGGGGTTGATGTCCACGTAGCCCTCGGTGACGAAGGGCATGCGCTTGTCGCGCCGGAACATGTCGCCGAAGGGCCCGAAGAACACCGCCACCACGTCCGTGTCCGCAGGGGTCGTGTGGACGCCGTGCCGGTACTTGGGCGTGTGGTAGACGAAGCGGTGCCCCTCCGCGGCCAGCGGATGGCGGGTCTTCTCGACCTCCGGCCAGGAGCGCACCACGTGGCGTACCTGCCGCACCGGCGCGCGCCGGTCGTCGTCCGGGATGCCGAAGCCGGCGGGAGCGATCGGGCGGATCGCCGGGTGCGGCTTCGCCACCAGCACGTTGGGCTCGTAGAAGGTGGAATCGACCGGCTCGCGGTAGACCGGCAGGTTCTCGCCCGACTCGACCCACTCCGTCTCGCCGCGGTAGAGCTCGATGCGACCGCTCCGGGTGTACCAGGGCTTGTCCTCGTGGCTCTGCTCCCAGCCCGTCGTCCGCGGATAGGTCCGGGACATGATCAGCGCCGGCGTGCCGGCGGCGCAGCTCTTCTCGAGCTCCTCGATCCGGTAGCCGCGCGCGATCGTGCTGCCGTCCAGGATCCGTTGCAGGTAGACCTCGGGGCGATCCTCGTGCACGAACTTCCAGGCGTCGACGAAGCGCGGCTCCTCGAGCAGCTCGCCGAGCCGCTTCGACAGGCCCGCCAGCACCTGGGCGTCGCTGCGGGTGTCGAAGATGCGCTCGAGCGGGGTGCGCGGGAAGACCTGGAGGAAGGGGTTCGTGGAGGAGGCCGTGACATCGGGGAGCTTGAACTCGGCCCAGGAGTCGACCCCGTAGACGACGTCGGCGTACTCGCACGAGGCCGTCCACCACCAGTCCGAGAACGCGACGCACTCGACCTTCGGCAGCGTGTTGTGCACCACGTCGAAGTGCCACTTGGCGTTGCCCAGGATCGAGTTCGAGTTGGCGAGGAACAGTGCCTTGCTGGGCGTCGGCACATGGGTCTTGCCCGTGAAGAGCTTGTTGCCCTCGCGCAGCGGTGCATCGCCGTAGTTGAAGTAATGGGCGGACTCGAAGCGCACGTAGTAGCGCTGGTGCGCCGGCTTCGACGGGTCGAGCTCGAGGTCGAAGGGGTCCTCGGACGCCCACTGGGGCACGCCGCCGAACAGCGTCAGCCGGTAGTTGCCGGAGTACGAGCCGATGTTCCCGCCCAGGAAGCCGATGTTGCGGGTGAGCGCCGCGAGCAGGAACACCGCCCGGTCCTTCAGGTCGTTGTTGAAGAACTGGTTCGGGCCCATGCCGAGGGCGAAGAGCACGTGCTCGGGGTTCGCCGCGATCTCGCGCGCGAGCGAGACGATCGCCTTCTCCGGCGCCCAGGTGATGCGCGACACGGTCTTCGGGTCGAAGTTGTCCGTGACGTAGCTGCGCACCAGCTCGAAGGCGGGGCGGACCTCGACGGTCTCTCCGCTCGCGAGCGTCACCTCGAAGCGGCCCTCGAGTGCCGGCTCGATCCCGCGCGCGGCGAAGCGGGCGCCGACCTCGTCCCGGCTGATCACCGCGGGGGCTTCGGCCTTGGTGTCCCAGACCACGAGGTCGCCCCAGGCCTCGCGCAGCTTGCGCGGCACGAGCTGGGTGTCCTGCTGGTAGGCCGGGGGCGGCTTCTCGCCGTCCTCGAGCAGGCGCACGTAGTTCGTGAGCGGCTTCGGTGCGCCGGCGCCCGGCAGCTCGTCGGCGCGCAAGAGGGCGAGCGTGTCCATCCGGACCAGCAGCGGCAGGTCGGTGTGGCCGCGCACGAACGCGGGGTCGTAGAGCTTCTCGCGCAGGACCACCTGGGCGAGGCCGAGCGCCAGGGCGGGCGTGGTCCCGGGGCGCACGACCACCACCTCGTCGCCCTTGTTGGCCGTCGCGCTGTACTCGCACGCGATCACGACCACCTTGGTGCCGCGCTGGCGCGCCTCGGTGAGCCAGTGGCCGTCCGGCATCTTGGTGGCGACCCAGTTCATGCCCCACACGATCAGGAGCTTGGAGCGCTCGGCCGAGAACAGGTCGAACTCGACGGTCTGCTCCCCGGTCGCCATGGGGTGGCCCGGCGGCAGGTCGGTGTGCCAGGCATAGGAGTCCCAGTTCACGGCGCCCTTCGCCTCGTCCGCCCCGACGCCGCGGACCTTGGCATCGAGCAGGGCGAGCGAGTTGGCGAAGCGCGCGAGCCCGTAGATCCGCAGCGGCCCGAGCAGCGGCATGCCGCCGCGGTGCTTGAGGGTCCGGGTGCCGGCACCCTCGGCGGTCTCGATCATGGCGGGGTCGTAGCCCTGCTGGCGCAGCCGCTCGGCGCCGGCCTCGCCGGAGTAGGTGCGGGCGATGTCGACGAGCGCCCGCGCGTGCAGGTCGAAGGCCTTCTCGAAGGGGACCTTCTCCCAGGCGTCGGCGCCGCGCCGGAACAGCTCCGCCGGCGGGCGCCCGTCGGGACCGCGCGGACAGCCCTTCTCGACCCACTGGCGGAACCCGCGCCGCACGCGCGCGCCGTCGATCCGGCGGTCGCCGTACACGCGCCGCCCGAGCGCGAAGCCCTTCTGGCAGCCGCGCGGGTCCCAGCGCGCCGAGGCCTGGTTGCCGTCCAGGTCCTTCGCCTTGCCGTAGCCCCAGCTCGGCTCGATGCGGACGATCACACCGTTCTTGGTGTAGGCGCGCAGGAGGCAGTTGTGGGTGTCGTTCGGCGCGCACAGGAAGTGGAAGGAGCCGTCGGTCCGGAAGATCTTGCGGTACTGCTCCTCCCAGTCGCGGTTCGGGTAGTGCGCGAGCGGGTTGGCGACCGCCGTCGGGCTCAGGAACTGGTAGCTGGCGAGCAGCTCGTTCGGAAGCGCCGCCGTGCCGAGTCCGACGGCACCTGCCATCCGCAGGAAGTGCCGCCGAGAGAGACCGCCGTCGAGCGTCATGTCCGACCCCCCGCTGTAGCGACCAAGCAACCCGCGTGCCGGCGCTTCCTTGCACCCGGCGCGTGCGCGCCCACCGCCCGTGGTGCGTCCTGCCACATCCCCTGCGGCGACCTGCGCCCAGGTGTCACGCCCGTGGAACCGCCAAGAAGGCTGGGCCGTGGCGCAATCGTCGCATCAACGCGCCTCGACGAAGACGCCCGGGGCGTCGGGCGCGAAGCCATCGAGCAGGAACCGCTCCTGGGGCTTCTCGGAGGCGGTCTTCGGGATCTCGTCCACGACCTGGACGAAGGCGGGAACGAAGTTGGACTCGAGCTGCTCGCGACACGCCGTGAAGATCGCCGCTGCGGAGAACAGCACACCCGGGGTGGCCACCACTGCGGCCACCACGTCCTTCTCGCCGGGCGCCCCCGACGCGGCCGGCACGCCGTAGACGAAGACGTCGTCCACGCAGGGCAGCTCCGCGATCACCTTCTCGACGAAGCCCGGATGGACGAAGTCGCCGTTGTGACGGATGCCGCCGCCCTTGCGGTGCGAGAAGAACAGCCAGCCCTGCTCGTCGCGCCAGCCCATGTCGCCGCTGCGCAGCCAGCCCCCGCGCGTCTTCGCCGCGGAGGCCGCCGCGTTCCCGTGGTACTCCACCGCCGCCGCCTCGCCGCTCGCGGGGCGCGAGCAGATCTCGCCGATCTCGCCGGGCGCGCACTCCCGGTCCTGCTCGTCCAGGATCTTCATCGCGAGGCCCGGCGCGGGCTTGCCGAAGGAGCCGATCGGGCCCGCCCCGATCGGATGGAAGGCGAGGCCGCCTTCGACGGCGCCGTACCACTCGAAGATCCGCACGCCGAAGCGCCTCTCGAAGTCCGCCCACAGCGCGGCCGGCATGCCGGCGCTGATCACGAAGCGCACCGGGTTGCGCGCGTCGTCCGGCCGCGGCGGCTCGCTGTAGATGGCCGTCGCCATCCCGCCGAGCAGCGAGAAGGTCGTGCAGCCGTGCCGGCGGCACACGTCCCACAGGCGCGACTTCGTAAAGCGCCGGCTGAAGACGGCGCGCAGGCCCATGGCCAGCGAGGGCCCGAGCGTCACCGCCTGGGCGTTGCCGTGGGTCAGCGAGAGCCCCGTGTAGGGACGCTCGTCCGGGCGATAGCCGACCAGGTGCCCGAGCAGGCCGAAGGCCCCGAACCTTGCGTTGGGGAAGACGACGCCCTTGGGATCGCCGGTCGTGCCCGAGGTGAAGATGATCTGGAGCGGATCCTCGGGCTTCTCGAGCCCGAAGTCGACGGCCGGGACCGCGTGCGCGAGGCAGGCGGCAAGCGGCTCGGCACCTGCGACGTCACCCGGTGCCGGCGCCCCCACGTCCTCACCGGTCTCGAGCACGAGCAGCCACTCGAGCGCCCCGGCGCGCGCGCGCACCGCGTCGACCGCCGGGAGGCAGTAGTCCGCGCACACGATCCCGCGGCAGCCTGCGGCGCGCAGGAAATAGGCGAGCTTCTCGCCGCGCGTGCGCGGGTCGATCGGCACGAAGATCGCCCCGGTCAGCGAGGCGGCGACCATCGTCTCCACGAAGGCCGGGTGGTTGCGCATCATCAGGCCGAAGCGGTCGCCGCGCCGCATCCCGCGGCGCAGGAGCTCGGCGGCGATGCGGTTGCCGTTCTCGGCGAGCTGCGCGTAGCTGCGCACCTCGTCGGGCGTGGCCTCGCCGTCGAGGCTCAGGTGCTCGAAGGTGAGCACGTCCAGCTCCGGCTTCGCCTCGGCGCGCAGCCGGACCAGGTCCCCCAGGATCGCCTCGCCGAGCGCAGGCACGGCGCCTCCTAGCTGGTGAGGACGGTGACGCACATGGCAGCGGCGTCGGTGCCGATGTTGCCGCCGCCGTTCTGCGCGAGCGCCACCCGGGCACCCTCGACCTGGCGCGCGCCCGAGCGGCCCTGGAGCTGCTCGGCCAGCTCGACGATCTGCGCCACGCCGCTCGCGCCCACCGGATGCCCCTTGCGCAGGAGCCCGCCGGAGGGGTTGACCGGGACGCGCCCGCCGAGCCGGGTGGCGCCGGACTCCACGAGCTTCCCGCCCTCTCCGGCCGGACACAGCCCGAGCGACTCGTAGGCGAGGATCTCGGCGGGCGCGCTCGCGTCGTGCACCTCGACGACGTGGAGGTCCTGCGGGCCCACGCCCGCCTGCTCGTAGGCCTCGGCGGCGCACACCTCGACGGTGCCGGGCTCGTCGCCGCCGTGGTCCCATCCGGAACACAGGACCGTGGCGGCCACCCGCACCGGCTTGCGGATGCCCAGCGCGCGCGCCCGGCGCGGGCTCACCACCACCACCGCCGCCGCCCCGTCGCCGATCGGCGAGCACATCGGGCGCGTGAGCGGCTCGGCCACCACCGGCGCGGCCAGCACGTCGGCGACGCTCAGCTCGTCGCGGAACTGCGCGCGCGGATTCAGGCTCCCGTGATGCGAGTTCTTCGCGGCCACCGCCGCGAACTGCTCCTTCGTCGTGCCGTAGCGGGCCATGTGGGCCCGCGCGGCGAGCGCGTAGATGTCCATGAACATCGAGCGCTTCTCGCCGGCGCCGGAGGCGGCCTCGGAGGCCCCCCCCTGCTGCGCGCTCTTCTGCAGGCCCGCGAGGATCGCGGCGAGCGCCTCGACGTCGACCGCGCCGCTGAAGGCCGAGAAGCTGCGCTTCTTGTCGGGGTGGTAGAGCTTCTCGACCCCGAGCGCGAGGACCACGTCGTAGACGCCGGCCGAGACCATGACGCAGGCCTGGTGGAGGGCCGTCGAGCCGCTCGCGCAGGCGTTCTCCACGTTCACGACCGGAAGCCGCCCGAGCCCCATCCCGCGCAGGATGACCTGGCCGCGGATGCTCTCCTGGCCCGTGATCAGGCCCGCCGCGGCGTTGCCCACGAACGCCGCCTGGAGCTGCCCGGGGGCGATCCCCGCGTCCGCGAGGGCCTCGCGCACCGCCTCGGCCCCGAGCGCCTTGAGCCCCGTCTCCAGGTGCTTGCCGAACCGCGTCATGCCGAGGCCGGCCAGACAGGCATCGACCTTCATGCCCTGCTCCTTCCGTCGCGCTGGACGCGGGCGCTCACAGCAGACCGTGGCCCTTGATCCCGAGCGCGTGCTTCAGGTACTCGAGCTCCGCCTCGCGCCACGGCAGCGGCGCCGGGTCCTGCAGCAGGCCGTCGCGCTCGAGGCCCGCCACGACCTCGGGATCGCGCGGGAAGGGCTTGCCGAAGCCGTTCAGGTGGAAGAGCTCCTCGAAGGGCTGGCGCGGGCGCTGGCCGCCGGCTTCGGGGCTCTCCGCCGGATAGCCGACCGTCTGCAGCAGGAGCACCCGGCAGTGCGCGGGGAGCCCGAGCCGCTCGCGGATCTTGTCGGTGTTGGGCGTGCCCAGGCAGCAGGTGCCGAGCCCCTGCTCGAAGGCCATCAGGGTCGCCTGCGCGATGCCCTGCCCGCAGTCGATCTCGGAGAGGCCCGGCTGCTTCAGGCCGTCGCGGAGCTGGTCGAAGATCGGGATCAGCTTCGTCTCGAGCGCTTCCTGCTTGCCCGCGCCCAGGCCGAGCGCCCCGGCGGCCAAGAGCTCGCGCAGCCGCTGCGACTGCGCGTCGACCGCGCTGGTGTCGAGGTACCAGACGATCACCACCGGGGCGAGGCGGATCTGGAAGCCGGCGATCGGCGCCGTGATCGCCTCGATCACCTCCGGCGGCGCGCTGTCCTTGCGCACCACCACCGCGCGCAGGCTCTGCACGTTGCCCCAGTGCGAGGCGATCCGCGCCGCCTCCAGCATGCGCTGTATCTTGGCGGGCTCGACCGGCTTGTGGGGCAGCAGGAAGCGGATCGAGCGGCGCCGGCCGATCACCTCACGTAGTTCCACGGCTCCTCCCCGGCGCGTCAGAGCTTCGCCGCGCCCACCAGCGACAGGACCTCGTTGCAGCCGTCCTCGATCATCGAGGCGCGGGCGTCGCGCAGGATCTTCTCGATCGGGTACTCGCGGGTGAGGCCGTTGCCCCCGAAGACCTGGAGCGCCGCGCTGGCCACCTCGAAGGCCGTGTTCGTGCAGAAGACCTTGGACGCGATCGAGTACTGGAGGAGCGGCGGCTGGGTGGTGTTGTGGACGAACACCCGGCGCGCGAGCGAGCGGGCTGCCTCGACCTCGGTGAACATCCGGAACAGCCGCGCCCTGACCCCCTGGTGCGCGAAGATCGGCACTCCCCCCTGCACCCGCTCGCGCGCGTAGTCGAGGGCCAGCTCGAGCGCCGCCCGCGCGGTCCCGACGAAGATCGCGCCCATCGACGCGTTGGCCATCGTCAGCACCATCTCCACGATCGTCGAGTAGGCCTCCTTGCCGACCACCATGTAGTCGGCCGGGATGCGCACGTCGTCGAAGAAGATCTCGCCCTGGTTGAGGGCGCGCTGGCCGAGCTTGTCGAGCGGTTTGCCGCGCGAGACCCCCGGCAGGTCGAGCGGCACCAGGCACACGCCCCCGCCCTTGAAGCCTTCGTCGGGATCGATCGTGCAGAAGAGCGCTGCCACCGTCGCGATCGTGCCGTTCGAGACCCAGGCCGCCTTCTGGCCGCGGATCACCCACTCCTCGCCTTCGCGGTGGGCGACGCAGTTGGCCCGCAGACGAGCGTCCGAGAACGCGCGCTCGGTCACGGCCAGCGTGTCGCTGCCGTGGTCCGGCTCGGTGATGGCCCAGCACGCGATGTCGTGGTGGCGCGGGCTCGCGAAGCGCTCGATCAGGGCCGGGCGGCCCGACATGCGCGCAAACATGCGCGCGAAGCCCGCCACCCCGAGGCTGATCGCGAGCCCCGCGTCGCCCCAGCCGAGCTCCTCGTGGACGAGGCAGCGCAGGCGCGCCTGCGCCACGGGGTCGAGGCCGGCGCCGCCCTCCTCGAGATCGTCGAGGCCCAGCGCGCGATGGCGCTCGAAGACCGACCAGAGGAGCGAGTCGGGCGCGACGACCGCCGCGGGGTCCGGGAGCCGATCGAGCTGCCGGCCCGCCGGCCGCAGGACGTCCTCCGCGAACTTGTGGACCGTGTCGCGGATCTCGCGCTCGAGCTCGCCGAGTCCTACTTCGATGTCGGGCAGGGTCATCGCGGAGTCCTCCCGGATCGGGATCGCGATCGACGGGAAGCTACGGACCCGGGGGCGGGTCTCGTATGACGTCGGTCATAGGAGCGACGCGAAGCCAGCGCGGGCGTCGCTCGCTCAGGACACCGCCGTCGCCTGCGGTCCCGCGGGCCGCGTGCGGCCCGTGGCCGCGGCGGGCGCCGGGCCGGCCACCGCGAGCAGATGGCGCTGCTCGTGGGCGAGGAACGCGGCGAGCAGCGCCACGAGCGCGCGGAAGAAGCGCGGCGGCTCCTGCTCCGCCAGGAGCGCCTGCAGGCGCGGCACCCAGCGCCCCGGATGACGGGCGACGAAGTCACGCTGCGCGCGGCGGAAGGCGCCGGGATCCTGGCCCGCGACGAGCAGCTCCGCTTCGCGGAACGAGAGGAAGTGCAGGAACTCGAGCTCCGTCTGGAGGTGATCGGGCAGCTCCCGCTCGTCCTCGTCGAGCCGGAGCCCGAAGTGGTTGTAGAAGCGGACGGCCTCCTCCATCACCGTCATGCGCACGCCCCCGTAGAGCCCGCCGTGGAGCGGACAGGGCGGCCCCGACATCCCGACGTCGAACAGGCGCGTGTACTCGACGGCCAAGTCGTCGTCGTGGCCCCCGTCCGCGAGCGCCGGCCAGTCCCCCGCCCCGGCGAGCGCCGGATCGACGGCGCCGAGCGCCTCGCGCAGCGCCTCGGCGAGGTCGCCGTCGCGGATCACCTGCCGGAACCAGTCGTCGGGATAGGTGAAGGCGGCGCAGAAGACCCGGTAGGCGCGGCTGCGGGCCGCGGCAAGCCGCTGCTCCCCGGTGTCGAGCGTCCCGAGCACGGCGTCTCCTGCCCTCCTCACAGCGGAACCACCTCCACCCGCGTGTCGCGGTCCGTGTGGCTCGGCTGGAGGCAGATCGTCATCGGCCGCAGGTGGAACTGGCCACCCGCCAGCTCGACCGGGTTGAGCGGCGAGGGAATCAGGTTCTGGAAGCCGCGCTGGCCCCGGAACTGGAAGTTCTCCCAGGCGTGGTAGACGATGAACTGCCCCGGGCGCACCGCGGGGGAGATCTTGACCATGATCTCGAAGCCGTCGATGTCGTTGAAGCAGCGCACGTGCTGCCCGTCGCGGATCCCGCGCGCCTCGGCGTCGGCCACGCTCATGTAGGCCACCGGCTCGCCGCGCTGCTGCTGGAGCATCAGGCGGTCGTCGCGCCAGGCGGCGTGGATGCTCCAGCGCGTGTGGCCGCCGGTGAGCTGCAGCGGATGGCGGCCGCCGGCGGCCGGCGGGTCCTTGTGGACCGGGAGCGTCTCGCCCATCTCGAGGTAGAGCTCCTGGTCGAGGTAGAACTGGATCCGGCGTGAGAGCGTCGGGTAGGGCTTCTTGTCGAAGACGTGATCGGTGAGCGGCGTCACCGTGTCGTCGGGCTTCACGGTCGTCGCGTTGCCGATCGACACGATGCTGCTCCCGACCCCGGTGAAGCGCGCCCAGCCCTTCTGCTTGAGCGCCTCCCACTCCACCCCCTCGAGGTTGCTCGCGCCCTCGACGAGGTCCTGCGCGACGCGCTCGTCGTCCTCGGGGCCGTAGCGGCCGTTCGAGCTGAAGCGCTCGTAGAGGCCCTCGAAGGAGCGCTCGCGCCCGGCGCGGTCGCGGAAGCTCCGGATGCCGCGCTCGCGAGCGCGATCGTCCACCGCCTTCGCGAGCAGCGCCATGATCTCCCAGTCCGAGCGCGCCTCGTAGAAGCTGGTGACCTTCTCGCCGGCGTGGAGGAAGGGGGTGAGCGGCGTCACCCACTTGTGCTCGGTCCGCTCGTACCAGGCGGCCGCCGGCAGGACGAAGTCCGCCCACAGGGCCGTCGAGGTCATGCGCCAGTCGATCGTCACCACCGTGCGGAGCTTCGGCCACAGGTGCTCGAGCAGGAGCGGGTAGGCGCGGATCCGGCGCAGCGGGTTGCTGACCAGCGAGAAGAGCACGCGCGGCGGGTTGCCGGGGCGCGGCCAGACGTGCTGCCAGCCCCGGGCCAGCGACTCGTCGAGCACCTCGCGGATCGGCCGCTTCAGGTAGGGATCCCAGTCCTGGAGCTGCTCGCTGGCCTCGAGCAGGCCGCCGTGCACGTACCAGAAGAGGGCGCCGCTCACCTCCTGCCCGCTCTCGAAGCTCTTGCGGCTGCGCTCGTAGACGACCATCTCGTCCGTGAAGCCGGCGAGGCGCAGACGCGCCTCGTCGATCTTCACGCCGGCCACGATCCGCGCCTGCGTCGGCAGGTCGAACATCGAGAAGAGGAAGCGCTCGAGGCCGTCGTGCACCAGGAACGGGAAGCCGACGTAGCCGCTGCCCTTCTTGCCGAAGTGCCCGGTCAGGGCGAAGACCAGCGCCTGCGCGCGCTCGACCAGGTTCCCGTGGTAGTACTTGGCGAAGTTGCTGGTCGTGACCATCGACGCCGCCCGGGCGTCGGCGAGCGCGCGGGCGAGGTCCCGGATCTGCGCAGCGGGCGTGCCCGCCATCTCGGCGGCCCGCTCCGGGGTGTAGGCGGCGAGGTGCTCGCGCAGGAGCGTGAACACGGTCGCGACGCCCACCCGGCTGCCGTCGGCGAGCACCGCCTCGAAGCGGCCCTCGAGCTGCGGGCGCCGCTCGCCGAGCGCGAGCGTCTTGCGTTCGGCGGGGACGATGCCCTGGCGCTCGTCGTGGACGTAGAGCTCGTCCTCGTCGCCTCCGCTCCGCAGGTCGGACCCGCGCAGGAAGCGCCGGGTGTCCTCGCGCACCAGGAAGGGAAGGTCCGTCTGCTCGGTCACGAAGGCGCGGTCGACGCGGTCCTCGGCCAGCAGCACGTGGGCCACGCCGAGTGCCAGCGCCGCGTCCCCGCCCGGCTTCACGGGGATGTAGCGGTCCGCGTGCATGGCCGAGGCGCTGTAGTCCGGCGAGATGCAGAACAGGCGCGCTCCGTGGTAACGCGCCTCGGTCAGGAAGTGGGCGTTCGGGATCTGCGTGTAGGCGGGGTTCGCGCCCCAGCACAGGATCAGGTCGGAGAAGAAGTAGTCGTCGGCGGAGCGCTCGAAGACGATCGCCACCTTCTGCTGTCCGGAGGCGGCGGTGAAGCGCCGCTGGTCGACCACCTGCGCCGGCGTCGGCGTCAGGT
>WBZY01001352.1_pt1 | contig 12998 bp, 13 predicted proteins | sample 5204191 | NCBI WGS metagenome assembly WBZY01 (sample SAMN12344363, study PRJNA552823) | activated sludge metagenome | biome: Activated sludge suspended growth; feature: Anammox Sidestream; material: Wastewater; isolation source: activated sludge from anammox sidestream of wastewater treatment...
GAAACCCTTTCGTTCTGGCGTTCGACCCTTACGTTGTTTTCCTCGGCTATTATCATCGTGAGTGAAAAATACGATCAATCAACGATGATTTCCTGATCTATTTTCGTGTCAGGTCCTCAGTGTAGAGCTCGCGATATGCCCTATAGTTGTTCATCACCTTGAACACGTAATTCTTTGTTTCGGCAAAACCCACCTCGGCCGCAAAAACGCCAGGGTCCCGCGGCCGGCTTCTGTTCATCCAGCGGGCGGCGTTGTCCTCGCCGGCGTTATAGCTTGCTGCGATCGCCTCGTAGAAGCCGTCAAACTCCGATCTCAGCTCAGCGACATATACCGAACCGACAGCAATATTCACGGCCGGCTGGTAAAGGTCATCAGGCATAAGGCCTTGATAACCGGCCTTCGCGTTGTACTTTAATGCGGTATCAAACACGAGTTGGAGCAGTCCGCGGGCCCCCGCGGGCGACTTGGCGCCGGGCCGGAAGCTGCTTTCCTGCTTCATTATCGCCAAAAGGAACCGAGGATCGATCTTGTGCTTTTTCGCCTCGCGGACAAGATCAGAACGGAAGGGGATCGGATAATCAGCGGTCCTTCGGGATGCGACGCTGCCGGTCGGCAGAATGCCGCTTGCTGCTCGGCGATCACTCCAGATCCCGCCAAAATACGACAATGGGCTTATCGAGTCATATACTGCTGCCGCCTCATTCTTCTTGCCAATGCGTTCAAGAGCGAATCCTTTAAGGTATTTTGCTTCGTCCACCGTGGCCATCGAACCCCCGAAGGATCGGGAACCTAAGAGAACATTTGCCGCAGCGACAGCCTCCGGCCAACGTTCGCGAAATATCTCCATTCGGACGCGAGCGTGAAGGGCATTAACCTCGGTCGGCATACCTGCAAAGCGCTTGACGGTCCGATCAATCCAGTCCTCTGCCTGATCATATTTGCGAGCTTCTCGATAGGCGTCGATGATGTTCAGGTGGGCCGATTCGATCCTTTCGCCGTTGGGAAACATCGTCACATACCTTTCATATGTCCGAGCGGCATCAATATTCTTGCCAAGGCGAACGTACGATGCTCCGGTGAAAGCGAGGCCTTCACGCCCCTCCTTTGTTCCAAGATGATCCTTTGTCAGCTTATCGAACCAGTGGACGGCCTCGGCATATTTTCGTTCCCACATATACGAGCGGGCGGTGCCAAAGAGCGCTTTGGGGATAGCCGCGTCCGTCGGAAAGTTGTCGAAAATGGCCTGCCAATGTTCGCGCGCTTCGGGGAACATCCGATTCGCCGAGTAGGCTTCCGCACGGGCCAGATGCTCCGCGGCCGTCAGCGCCTTGAGGCTCCCCGCGGCGGCGCTGTCCCCCTTGTCCGCAGCGATAACGCGTCGAAGTTCGGAATCGGACGTTTGCCCGAGAAGCGAAAGAGCCGAGATCAAAATGGCACAGGAAACAAGTAAGATCTTCATACGAACTTAGGACAGGTGAGTGCCGAATCCTAGCTTAGCCCAAGGTTAGACGAAAGGACAATCCCCATGGTTGCCGGTGTTAAATCGGAGATCTTCGGCATACAAGGACATCAGGCAGCGGCACATACGCTTAGCGGCTTTGCATGCAGCATGCTAAGATTTCGAAAAGCACGTGCCTATTGGTCGCGATATACGCGATCCGGCGCATTGAGGGAGAGAAAATGAAGATCGCATTAAACGGCGCGACTACGATGCACGCCGATCTTGAAACTGACATCCAAGCCGCATCGGCCGCCGGCTTTGATCTGCTCGAGATATGGTCGGCGAAGCTCTACGAATACTTAAGATCGAATACAACGGCGGACCTGAAAATGGCTTTGACCGAAAATGGCATTCTGCCGTATTCGATCAATTCTATTGAACATATCACGTTCCGGACCGCAGAGGACTACGAAAAGATCAAGGCCGAATGCGCAGCCCTGTCGAAGATAGCCGGCGAGATCGGCTGCCCTTACATTGTGGTCGTTCCAGGCCTCATGCCGCAGAACGGGACCAAAGGGCATGTGATCGATGAATCAGTACGCGTTTTGAACGAACTGGCTGATATCGCCGAACCGCACAGCGTTTCCCTCGCATTTGAATTTCTCGGCCAAACCGATTGTTCGGTGCAAACACTGGATCTGTGCAATGAGATCGTCGAAAAGGTCGGGCGTGATTCCGTTGGGAACGTACTGGACACGTTCCATTTCTACGCCGGGAATTCCAGCTATGATGCGATCGACTCGATGCGGCCCGAGAAGTTATTCATTTTTCACATCAACGATGCTGAGAACCTGCCAAAAGAGCAGCTAACGGACGCTCATCGACTGTATCCCGGCACCGGCATTTTGCCGATCAAGGAGATCAAGGCGCATTTCGACAAGATCGGCTATGACCGAATGGTGAGTATCGAGATCTTTCGTCCCGAGTACTGGAACCAGGACCCATTCGAGGTCGCAAGGAAGGCCAAGGCCGCAACAGAAAAGGTCTTAGCGATAGGGAAGCATGCCGCAGGCGGAAACTGATAGAAGGTCTCTCTCTGTACCCCCTGTATCGGCTGTCAACACAATATGAACAAGCTCAGGATCGGTATCGTCGGGACCGGATACATCGGCAATGTCCACGGCCGCATCTATTCCCGCGACGAGCGGGCTGAGATCTCAGCCTTGTTCGACATCGTACCGGAACGCGCGGAGCGGACGTCGAAGTCGATCGGCGGCAAGGTCTGCGGTTCGCGTCAGGAACTTTTGGACAATTGCGACGCTGTTCTGGTGTGCGCTCCGAACAAAACGCACAAAGAGATCGCCCTGCACGCGATCGCTGAGGGGAAGCATGTTTTCTGCGAAAAGCCATTTTCGATAGGGATCGAGAACGCCGCCGAACTTCGTGATGCCGCGAACGCCAGCGACCGTGTTTTCCAGGTCGGGCACAACAGGCGATTCGCTCCCGTTTATGCCACCTTGAAGCAATTATTATTGGAAGATCGCGCCCACTCTGCGCACATCAAAATGAATCGCGGCGAGCTTAAAGATCCCCCGTGGACGGGTGATGTTAACGTGACCGGCGGTTTTCTTTACGAAACGACCATACACCTGTTCGATATGGTCCGATTTCAATTCGGCGAGATCGAAGAACTTGTTGCCTACGGCTCTCAGCACGAATACCCTGAGATCGACGAATTTTCGCTGATCTTCAAGTTTAAGAATGGATTTCACTGCACTTTCGCCTCGTCGTCAGATGCCAGCTGGCATTTCCCGTTCGAGCGTATCGAGGTTTTCTGTCATCATCGGACGATAGTTACAGAAGAGATGGAGCGCCTGCTGGATTCGCGCGGGATGGACGCGAATTTTGAGACGACGTCTTTCCATATGACGGAGAAAGAAGAGCGTTGGGGCTATGTGCAGGAGGACAGGGCATTCATCGATGCGATACTGAACAACGCGCCGGCTCCGGTAACGGCGGACGACGGATTTAGATCGGTCGAGTTGGTAGAATCGGTCTATAATGCGATCAAGACCGGCGAACGGATCCGATTCTGACTGGATAAAAGGCAATGTTTCCGACCAAGATCGAACTTTCTCGGCTATGATTCGTTAAACGCGTTATGAACGCGGCCTCGAATGTCGTATTTATGATCCAGTGCAGCAAATGCGGACAGGGAAATGCTGACAGGACGCAGTATTGTCGGTTTTGCGGCAATCGCCTGAACTCTCACGCGAACGAACCTTGGCAAGCTCCGCCAGAAGATCACGGATATGCACCACCGCGGCCCTATGCGTGGAAAACGGACGAATATCAAACGCAGGCGGATAGGCGGGTACATTCGCCTATCAATAACCAGCCCTTCGTACAAGGCCAACCGCTTACCTATCAGGGCGGTGCCCATTATGCAATGAGCGGCTATCGCTGTCCGAACTGCGGGACAAGCGTTATGCCTATCATCGAGCGTCGGATCTCAACCGCAGGTTGGATCACATTTGCCCTGCTTCTTGTTTTCACATTTATTTTCTTTTGGATCGGCCTGCTGATCCGAGAGAACGTGACAGTTTGCCCGATTTGTCGTGTCACGCTTAAATAACGGCTTATCGATAATAGTATCCCTTGGGGTGCTCAACCTTTACTTCAGGATTCGTGCTTACCACCTCAACACGGTGATAACCCTTTTTCATATGAGTTGACAGGTAAGTAAGAAGGAATTGCCTGTACAGAAGCACTCTGAGGTCCTTGAAGAAAGGCAAGAAACTGATCGGAGCAAGCGTTCCCTGAAAAAACGCACGGCCGCCCGTTTCATCGGAGAGCCGGTTCAGCGAGCCCTGTCCATTGAGTATCAATGTGGGATTGCCGCTTTCCGTCAGTGCTGTCGGGACGTAGAACGAAAAAACCGCCGCCGACCGCCGCTGGGCCCTCAAAATAGCTCGGTCGAGATCGATGCTTTGTCCGGGAGAAGAATTGGCGAGGCCTGCCGACGCATCAAGCCCATCAGACACGATCAGGACGGCTCGGCGTCCCGCAGGAAGGGCATCAAATCGATCTAGAGCATCAACAAGGCTGTCATATGGGCTTCGCGGCGCCGAAGCCCCATTCGACGAAACCACCCTAAAGCTTTTTGACGCCTGTTCAAGATCGTCGGTGAACTTTTGCCGGACCTGTAACGTCCCCCCGCGCATGTAAGCGACCATCACTCGCGACCCACGAGGCAGGGTCCTGACGAATTCCGCAAGATCCTTCAAATGCAGATTGAAGGACGACACAAGGTCTTCCTGGATCAAGATCGCGAGCGAAAGTGGTGCATCCGTAACGCTTCGGATCGAAAGAATGGTTTGCTCCTCACGATCCTCGCGTACGATCAGGCGATCGGCCTGAACAAATTCAGCCATTTGTCCCTCGCGAAGTTCCTGTTTGGTAAAGATCGAGATAGGGATCGAGACGGTTCGTACTTTCTGGTTCTTCCCAAGCGTTTCTGATTGACCGGCCGCAGATGATGAAAAAAGGCCGACCGCAAAGGACCCTGCCAGGACGGTTATGAGCAATGTTTTAGCCATACGATCTTTTGAATGAAGGCCTTGATCGAGTACTGCCTTAACGTCTTTGTAAACCACGGGTTAGAATTTGTGATGCGTATAGATTGAATTAAGTTTGCACTGTTTGTAAAGTAAGAACGCATGGAGGAGGCAGTTTCGAAATACGATATCTCGGATCGTGACCTGGCACGGGGGCGAAACCTTAAGATCGCTGCCTGGACCGCTCCCATCCTGCTGCCGACGGCTCCCGCCGTACTTTTTACGATCCTGGCACTGGTTTTTGGTACGAGCCCGCCGGTTGCTGTCACGTTTTTTGCATTCGGAGCCATCCTCGCAGCAATCGGCCTTGTTGTCGGGCTTTCGTTGATGGGATTCTTTATTTACCGTCGTTCAAACTGGACCCGAGAAATGCGAGAAAAAATAGCCGCAGACGGCATTCGCGCCGAAGAGATAGACTGGTTCATGCACGAAGTGCGGTCGAATGAGAAGCGGGCATTAAGGGACATTTCTCGATCCGACCTGCTGCTGGCCGATGCGTATCGTGAAACACTCGCGTCCAGACTGACGGCGACACGCATCGTAAAGTCTTCAAAGAAAGAGCTTGCGATGACACACCGCCGCAGGGCGAAACTAAAGCAGTTTCGGAGCGAACGAGCGGCCGACTTTGGTAACCAGCTGGAGAAGGATGCCGATAAGATCACGTCGATATATGAAGAAGCTAAGCTCATGCTGGCCGAATCAGAAGCCAGACTGCAAATGATCGAGGCGGCTTCGGCCCGCGGACGCGGAATGGCCGATTCCGAACTGGCACTTAAGAAACTCTCATCGCGTTCACAGAACCTACCGTTGGCCCTGGAAGAAATGCGGCGTACCGAAGAATTGGCCCGCGAGATAGAACTTGATCTCGAAAAAGACGAAGGGCCGGCGCCTGAACTCTCAACGGAGAGTTCCAAAGAGCCTGCCCAGGACAGATAAATATTAAATGCTGGCGAGAGAGAACCGCGATAGCCGTTCCAAACGCCTGAATTGAACCTGTTCTAAACAGGTGGGTGGCAAGGCGTTCCTCTCGGAACGTTATTATCCGCATCCTCTGGCGTTCTTCAACATGGAAGAACGGCACCGGACGCGGCATTTGCCTCCCTCAATTCAAGTGTTGGCTCAATTATAAGTGCGCTGGTAACGAACCACGCAGTAGAACTCTTGCCAGCTAAAGTCTAACACATTGAAACCGGTGCGGGGAAGATGATCTTGCCCAGCGAACGCATGACAAGGCTATTGCTCCATATCAAATTCAAGCTGTGGAAGGTCCTTTTGCTTCAGCACCTTGTCGAGCAGATCGCTGCATTCGGCGCTGCGGCTCGCCAACTGGAGATCCGCCTGCGCCGATTCACCTTTCGCCTGGTGAAACTCGTCCGCAATATGCAAGGCCGCCAGAATAGCAACTTTAAGCGAATCTACGGTCAATGTTCCCGACGAGATCGCCCGCATCTTGCCGTCAACATAATTGGCGAGTGTCAGGATATATTCATTATCCCCGTCCGAACGGATACTGTATTTCTGGTTATAGATCTCGACCTGAATGGTTTGCTCAACGTTTTCAGACTGGCCTGTGCTTGTCATGAACATTACCTCCCGACTGCCTCGGCGACCTCGGGGTCGATCATTGTCATCGCCTCAAGCATTGCCTCAACCTTTAGCTGAATGGCGTCCCGCTCAGAAAGCAATTTCTCGATCTTCTCTTCCAACTGGGCCCTCTCGAGGCCGAATCGGCCCGTCTGCCGTTTAAGTTCGGCATTCTCCTTTTCGATCTGTTCCTTTTCTTCACGCAGTTTCTTAACAAATGCGATCGTAAGGTAAATTTTATCTTCGAGATGCGAGAATTTCTCCATCCCAGTCAAGCCGTTCATTGAGCAGGTCTCCGTTCGTGGAATGTTTTGTAATGCGGTAACGATTATGTTTCGTTTTTGCAAAAACTTCAAGTGATTTGTAAATTCTAAGCTCTCGGCACAATGCCAAAAGTGCTACTTAAGGTTTCAAGAATGCGTGTATGTGTGGCTGAGACCTCTTCTTCGGTCAATGTCCGATCGTCTCTGCGATATTCGAGCCTGACCGTAAGCGAGCGCTTATCAGCTTCCACACCCTTGCCCTCGAATACGTCAACAAAACCGACGTTACGGCAAAGGTCAGCGTCCTGATCAATGACCGCAGCACGAACATCATCGAATGAAGTGTCCCGCCCAACCAGGAAGGACACGTCACGGATAATGGACGGAAATTTTGGCAGCGGCCGATAGAATACATTCGCCATATTTCGGGCAAGGACCGACTCGAGGTCGATCTCAGCGAGGAAAACAGGTGCCCTGAATTTATACCTTGCCGAAAGTTCTTCGTTCAGACGGCCAAGGTAGCCAACCAAGCCGCCGTCAATATAGATACCGGCAGATTGCCCGGGCCGAAGATGTCGAACGTCGCTAGCACGGAATTCGGCAGCTGGAAAGCCAACCGCCTCAAGCCCGGCTTCGACGGCGCCTTTCGCATCGTAAAAATCCAGGGGGCGGCTGGGCTCCATGTGCTTCTGCTGAACGTCACCGCCGGAAATTGCGATCGCGAACATCTCGCGTTCTGCCGGAAGCTCATTCGCAACATCAGCGGCCGTGAAAACTCTACCGATCTCAAACAATTTCAAGTCGCGTCGCTGGTGGTTCAGATTGAATCGTATCGAATCCAACAGCCCCGGCAACAGCGTCGGACGCATCCGTACCGCTCCTTCGATCACTGAATCTCTTAGGGTAACGAACGTATTGTCCACGCTTTGGCTGACAATGCCCGGGATCGGTTCAAATTGATCGTCGAACTTTGTGTCAATGAAGCTGTATGAAATAGCCTCGTCAAAACCAATATCGACGAGCTTTTGTCGCAGCAGTTTCTTTCGCACCTCGGATGCCTGATACTCGCCTGCGCCGTATGCCGGCGGCAATTCGTCGGCGATCTTTTCGTATCCGGTGTGCCGGGCGACCTCTTCGACAAGGTCTTCTTCGATAGCGATGTCGTGGCGCCACGTTGGCGAGGTGAACTGCAAGCCGCCGCCTTCGTGAGCTTCACTGGAAATACCGAGATCGCCGAGGATTCGAACACAATCATCGGTGGAAACCTGAAGGCCGGTAAGCCTCGCGACAGCCGAAGAAATGTCTGGCGAGACCACATTATTCGGCGACTGCCGATTCGGATATACGTCGATGAATTCGTCCATCTGGCCGCCGGCGAGTCGGATGATCAAGTCGGCCGCCCGATCGGACGCTCTCTGCAAGTTCTCGATATCAACGCCCCTTTCAAAACGGTAGCTCGCCTCGGTCGAAAGCCCGAGTGTTCTGGACGTTTTCCGAATGCTGGCGCGGTCGAAATAAGCGACCTCGATCAATACGTTCGTCGTGTCCTCGGTGATGCTCGAATCCAGGCCGCCCATAACGCCGCCAACTGCAACCGGCTTTTCCGCGTCGCAGATCATCAGCATCGAATCATCCAGCGTTCGTTCAACTTCATCGAGCGTCGTGATCATCTCTCCGGGTCTTGCCCGCCGGACAACGATCCGCTTTTCCGCAAGTTTGTCCAGATCGAAAGCGTGCATCGGCTGTCCGAGCTCAAGCATTACGTAATTCGTAATATCCGCAACGTTATTTATCGACCGCTCACCGACCGCTTCGAGGCGTTTCACTAGCCACTCAGGCGAAGGCCCGATCTTCACGCCCCGAATTATCCGCGCCGTGAACCGGTAACAAAGGTCCGGAGCCTCGATCTTCACCACATCCGGCGCAAGCAATGCCGGAAACGGCACCGAATCAACATCGTCGAGAGCGTCTTCGCGCCTTTGCTCCTCTGCGGGAAACGCTTTCCCGGTGATCACCCGCAGCTCCCGAGCAACGCCAAGATGCGAAAGGCAATCCGGCCGGTTCGATGTCAGATCGATGTCCAAAACATGATCGTCTCCGCGCGGATGAACGCCCTCAACCGCCAACCCAACGCGCGTCAACGCAGCCGCCGTTTGTTCGGCGGAAAGATCATCGTCAATAAGATCCCTTAACCAGTTATAGCTGATGTTCATTTGTCAGATATGCCGTTCCCGCTCACACCGCCGAGTTTGCCGAGGCTAACGGTACGCTGAAACCAGTACTCATTCATCGATTTGAGAAATTCTACCGATATCGGGAAGCCCGACCTCGACCCAATGACGGAATCGATCCCGCACCTGGCACACAATGCGCATTGTCCGTCATCTATCCACTCAATAATTTCGGAAGGATCATAGATCTCAAGACAGAAAAAGCAACCGCATGTATCGCTTGCCAGCAATTCCTCCCGGTGATCGCTACTATGTCGATGAGCGGCCTCCAGCTTTGCAATATCGATCATTTACCTAAACTGCTCCAAAAACCGCACGTCGTTTTCGAACATATGCCGGATGTCGTCTATGTTGAACATCAACGCGGCCATCCGTTCGAGGCCGAAGCCGAAGGCGAAGCCGGAATAAACTTGCGGATCGACGCCGCAGCCACGCAGAACATTCGGATGCACCATTCCCGAACCGCCGAGTTCGATCCAGCCGGAGCCTTTACACGGACGGCACCGATCGCCCTCGAACTGGCCGGTTCCGTGACATTTGAAGCACGAGAAATCGAATTCGGCCGAAGGTTCGGTAAAAGGGAAGTATGACGGGCGAAAACGCGTGACGGTGTCCTCGCCAAACAGCCGCTTCAGCCATTCGGTGACCGTGCCCTTCAGGTGTGCCATCGTGATTCCCTTATCAACACACAGGCCTTCGATCTGATGGAACATCGGCACATGCGTCATATCGGGCGTGTCGCGGCGAAAGACCTTGCCCGGAGCGATGATGCGGATCGGCACGCCGCGGCGTTCCATCGCACGGATCTGCACCGTCGATGTCTGCGACCGTAACGCGAAGCCGTCGGTGGTGTAGAACGTGTCCTGCGTATGCCGTGCCGGGTGGCCTTCGGGAATATTCAGGGCGTCAAAATTGTAATGGTCCGTCTCGATCTCGCGGTCGTCCTCGATCGCATAACCCATCGACACGAAAATATCTTCGATCTCCTGTCGCAGGATCGTGATCGGATGCAGGTGTCCGGTTCGCGGACGACGGCCCGGGATCGTGACATCCAGCCTCTCAGCCTCTGTTTTTGCTTTGCTGAGCGATTCGTTAAGGCTTGATTCAACCGTTTCGATCCGTTCGACGATCGACCTCTCAATGGATTGTACAAGCTGGCCGAACGCGCCGCGTTCTTCCTGCGCGACCTTGCCGATCAGCTTTTTCGATTGAGCAAGAGCACTTTTCTTTCCCGTGTGACGCACCTTTATCTCACCCAACTCGCGCAGCGTCGACTCGATGTCAGAAGGGCTGCTTCCGTTAAGGCTCAGATCCTTGAATTTTTCAAAATCATGGTCGAATGCCTTACGGGCCGCTTCGACCGTTGTTTTTTCATCAGCCATAGAATCACAGATTATCAGGTCAGGGCAGGACAGACACTGAACCGCTATTCTACCAGCGCTGACGGTCGAACGTAAATCGACAGGCTGCCCACTGTCCACTATTCACTATCCACTATGAACTGACCACAAACATCATTTTTTCCAGTAAATAGTGATTGGTTGATAGTGGATAGTTACCGCTGATATTATCTGTTCAAATGAAAGCGATTGTAAAAAGCAAGGCCGAGCCCGGTTTGTGGATCGAGGATGTGCCGGAGCCGGAAATTGGCATCAATGACGTGATGATCCGCACGAAGAAGGGCGGAATTTGCGGCACCGACCTGCATATCTACAACTGGGACGCGTGGGCACAGGCGACCATCAAGGTCCCGACGACGATCGGCCATGAATTCGTCGGCGAGATCGTCGCTGTTGGCTCTAATGTCATAGATTTCAAGGCCGGCGATATCGTCAGCGTCGAAGGCCATCTTGTCTGCGGCCGCTGCCGAAATTGTATGGCGGGCCAACGTGCTCTGTGCGCAAATACTCGCGGCGTCGGTGTGAACACGAACGGAGGCTTTGCCGAGTACATCGCTGTGCCAATGACGAACATCTGGAAGCACAAGCCGGATATCGACCCTGACGTCGCCGCTATTTTTGATCCGTTCGGCAATGCGGTTCACACAGCCCTCGCGTTCGAGGTTTTTGGCGAGGACGTGCTGATCACCGGAGCCGGGCCGATCGGCATTATGGCCGCGGCCGTCGCAAAACACGCCGGTGCCCGCAACATCGTCATAACAGACGTCAATCCTTTCCGCCTCGAACTCGCCGAAAAGATGGGCCACGTCACAAAGGCGGTCGATGTCAGCAAACGATCCATCAAGGACGTGCAGAAAGAACTTGGGATGAAGGAAGGCTTCGACGTAGGTATGGAAATGTCCGGTGTGCCTGTCGCCTTCAAAGATATGCTCGCCAATATGTTCCACGGCGGCAAGATCGCCTTTCTCGGCATCCCCGCCGAACAATTCCCGATCGACTGGAAGACCGTCATCTTCAATATGATCACCATCAAAGGCATTTACGGCCGCCAGATGTACGAAACCTGGTACCAGATGAGCGTTCTGTTGGAAACCGGGCTCGACATCTCGCCGGTGATCACGCATCGGTATTCCTACAAAGATTTCGAACAAGGCTTCGCGGCGATCAAAGAAGGAAACTGCGGGAAGGTGGTGCTGGATTTCGAATCGATCTGATGTCCACTTATCGATATACCGAATATTTCGAAAACGAGGTCCTGCGAAAGCGGCCTTATCTCCGAAAGGAATGGTGTATAATCGTGATCGAGAATCCGATTCGTGTCGAGGTGCAGCCCGACGATCGGGTCAGGTTTTGGGGGCGCATCGAAGAGCTTGGCGATTCATGCAGTTGTCTTATCCAAAAATCTTCAGTTTCGACGTTTAGGAGAATCTCGATGATTAGGACCATTGTTACTGCCTTAGTTCTGTTGGTGGTTACCATAAGTTCTTTCTCACAGAAGCTAAGGTATGTCACAGTAATTTCAGAGAATGCGAACCTCCGGGGTACCCCTTCGGCTTCCGGTGAAATTATTGATGTTGTTGAGGAAGGCGAGACATTTCGTCTAGTCGAGATAAGAGGGGCCTGGTATTTAGTCGAGACAACGAACTATGTTGGATGGCTTCATGGGAACACGATCAGACTCGGGGCGGGACAAGCCGAAATTACCACAAGACCAAAATACACGAATAATGATGCTTCTTGGCTGTACGAAAACAAGGCTCGAGCGAATCGCCGTGCCCCCCGTCCGCCGGTAGCCACAATCAGGCCAGACTCAGGTACCGTGATGTTGGGCGGTTCATTCAGATCTGGGCTCGGAAACCTGACTATATCAAACGGCACTAGTACAGACGCAATTGCGAAATTGGTTGATTACAGCATCGGAAAATCTTACCGAGAGATTTACATTCATGCTACCTCTTCAATAACTATTCAGAACATTGCAACCGGTAGTTATGAACTTCTATTCTCCCTTGGGGACGGTTACGCACCTTCATTGAACAAATTCTTGCGAAATGCGAGCTATAGTAAGTTTGACTCGCTTATAAGCTTCGAAGAAACGAAGGAGGTTATCGGAAATACTATTCGGACCAATTACAATTCTTACCGACTTACACTGAACAAGGTCGCCGGAGGGAATGCCAAGACATCTCGAATCAGCGAGGCGGAATTTGAGAAATATTGACGTATATTAGAATCTAGAAGATGATCGTGTGTCCAGCCCCCGAGATTTACCCCAGGTGGAAAGCTAGTGATTTAACGCATTCGAGTTTAGGTAAGGACGAGCCGGAGGCGAGGCTTTCCCTAAACTCGGCGGGCGTCCGGTAGCCGAGTGACGAATGCGGCCGCTCGGTGTTGTAAAACTTTCGCCAGCTTTCGATCACGATCTTTGCTTCCCAAGCGGACGAGAACCATCTCCGGCTCAC
>WBZY01001358.1_pt1 | contig 12978 bp, 10 predicted proteins | sample 5204191 | NCBI WGS metagenome assembly WBZY01 (sample SAMN12344363, study PRJNA552823) | activated sludge metagenome | biome: Activated sludge suspended growth; feature: Anammox Sidestream; material: Wastewater; isolation source: activated sludge from anammox sidestream of wastewater treatment...
GGGGCGCAGGGCCGCCCGGAAGCGGGCGGCGTCGCCGGCCGCAGCAGGATCGAGGGCGCCGATGGTGGCGAGGTCTCGGCGCAGCGCCCCGTCCCCGGCCAGCGCCTGGAAGCTCGGGCGCGCGAGCGCGAAGTCGGGGCGGCCGGCCTCGATCTCGCCCCAGAAGCCGGGGTCGTCGGCGAGCGCGGCGAGCGCCGGGTGCTCGGCGACCCGGCGCAGCGCGCCGAGGCTCTCGGCCGGGTGCGCGAGGACGCGGGCCGCGAGCACGCCCGCGCCGTTCGCTTCCTGGCCGCCGGCGGCCCCGGCGATCCCCTCGAGCGCCGCGCGCGTGAGCGATCGCAGCGGCGTGTCGGCAGCCGGCTCCGGTGCAGGGTCCGGTGCGGCGAGCTCGCGCGCTGCGTCGAGCCAGATCGTGGTCACCCCGAGGAGCAGCACCAGCACGGCACCGCGCGCCGCGCCGAGCAGGGCGCCCGCGCACCGATCGAGCGGCGAGCGCGCCGCGCCGCCGCGGCGCGCGTCGGCCGCGCGGCGCGCCGCGCGCCCGGCGAGCCCGATCGCCAGCGCCGTCACGAGGAACGACCCGCTGCCCGCGGCGGCACTGCCCACCCAGACCGGGATCCCGAGCGCCGCCGCCACGCCCGGGCCGAGCGCGAACGCACCGGCCACGGAGGCCGCACCGCCCGCCGCGAGCGCCGCCAGCGCCGTCGCGCTCGCCCACGCGCCGCGCCATGCTCCGAGCAGCGCGCAGATCGCGAGCAGCCCGAGGGCAACGAGGTCGGCAGCCATGGGCGAGGGATCGGCGGGGCGCCGCAGGGGCCTGAGCCGCCCCCTTTGCTGCTAGCCTCCGGGCTCGCGACCGGGCCGGGAGCGCGCCGGACGCGCCCGGAAGGAAGGCCCGGACGGAAGGCCCGGAAGGAAGGAGTACAACGATGAGCGACTTCACCCTCACGATCGACGGCAAGGCGCTGCCCGGCGAGAGCAGCTTCGGGGTCGTGAACCCCGCCACCGGCCAGGTCTTCGCGCAGGCGCCGAGCTGCAGCCGCGCGCAGCTCGACGCGGCGATGGAGGCGGCCCACCGCGCCTTCGGCCCCTGGCAGCGCGACGAGGCGCGCCGCCGCCAGGCGCTCGTGGCCTGCGCCGAGGCGATCCAGGCCCGGCTCGGCGAGCTGGCCCCGATCCTGACCCAGGAGCAGGGCAAGCCGCTCGCGAAGGCGGGCGAGGAGCTGATCGGGGCCGCCGTCTGGTTCCGCTACACCGCGGCGCTCCAGATCCCCGTCGAGGTGGTGCAGGACGACGAGAACGCGCGCATCGAGGTGCGCCGGCGCCCCTACGGCGTGGTGGGCGCGATCACGCCCTGGAACTTCCCGGTGCTGCTCGCGGTGTGGAAGATCGCGCCCGCGCTGCTCGCCGGGAACACGGTCGTGATCAAGCCCTCGCCCTTCACGCCGCTCTCGACGCTCAAGCTCGGCGAGATCCTGCGCGACGCGCTCCCGCCGGGGGTCGTCAACGTGGTGTCGGGCGGCGACGAGCTCGGCGCCTGGGTGTCCTCGCACCCGCGCGTGCGCAAGATCTCGTTCACCGGCTCGGTCGCCACCGGCAAGAAGGTCGCGACCGCGGCGGCGCCCGACCTCAAGCGCCTCACCCTCGAGCTCGGCGGCAACGACGCGGCGATCGTGCTCCCGGACGCCGACCCCGCGGCGATCGCCGAGAAGGTCTTCTGGGGCGCGTTCACGAACTCGGGGCAGGTGTGCAGCGCCATCAAGCGCCTCTACGTCCACGAGTCGATCGCGGCGCCGCTCACCGAGGCGCTGGCGCAGGTGGCGCGCAGCGTGAAGACGGGCGACGGCATGCAGCCCGACACCCAGCTCGGCCCGATCAACAACAAGCCCCAGTTCGAGCGCGTCGTGGGGCTGCTCGAGGACGCCCGGAAGGCCGGCGCCAAGGTGGTGACCGGCGGCGGCGCGCGCGCCGGCGGCGGCTACTTCGTCGAGCCCACGCTCGTGACCGGGATCGCCGAGGGCACGCGCCTCGTGGACGAGGAGCAGTTCGGGCCCGCGCTGCCGATCCTGACCTACCGCGACGTCGGCGACGCCGTCGAGCGCGCGAACGCGACCATGTTCGGGCTCTCGGGCTCGGTCTGGTCGTCGAGCCCCGAGCGGGGGGCCGAGGTGGCGGGGCAGCTCGAGTGCGGCACCGCGTGGGTGAACCAGCACCTCGCGATCGGCCCGAACGTGCCCTTCGGCGGGGCCAAGTGGTCGGGGATCGGCGTCGAGAACGGGCCCTGGGGCCTGCTCGGCTTCACCGAGATCCAGACCGTCAACGTCGCCAAGAAGTAGCCGCGCGGGTCAGGCCGCCGCGAACAGCCGATCGAGCGCCGCGACGGCGTCGGACGGGAGCTTCACGCCCGACGCCTTCGCGGTCTCGGCGAGCTGGGCGGGGCGCGTCGCGCCGACGATCACGCTCGCAATCCCCTCCTGGCGCAGGCACCAGGCGAGCGCGAGCTGCGCCATCGTGAGGCCGAGATCGCCCGCGATCGGCCGCAGGCCCTCGACGCGCGCCAGCACCTCCTCGCCGAGGAAGGCCTCCATGAAGCGCGCCTGGGAGGGGTGCGCCGCGCGCGTGCCCGCCGGCCGCTCGCCGGGCCGGTACTTCCCGGTGAGGACGCCCTGCGCGAGGGGGCTCCAGACCACCTGCCCGATCCCCTCGCGGGCGCAGAGCGGCAGCACCTTCGCTTCGATCCCCCGGCGCAGGAGCGAGTACTGGGGCTGGTTGGAGATCGGGCGGTAGGCCCCGTGCCGGTCGGCGGCGGCGAGCGCCGCCGTGATCTGCTCCGCTCTCCACTCCGAGGTCCCCCAGTAGAGCACCTTGCCCTGGCGGATCAGGTCCTCGTAGGCGCGCACGGTCTCGTCCACGGGCACGGTCGGGTCGAAGCGATGGCACTGGTGGAGGTCGAGGTAGTCCGTGCCGAGGCGGCGCAGCGAGGCGTGCACGCTCTCGAAGAGGTGCTTGCGCGAGAGACCGCGGTCGTTCGGGTCCTCGGACAGGGGGAAGAAGGCCTTGCTCGCGAGCACGAGCTTGTGACGGGGGAGGCCGCGCAGCGCCTCGCGCAGCGCCTCCTCGGCGGCGCCGCCCGCGTAGACGTCGGCCGTGTCGAAGAAGACGATCCCGGCGTCGAGCGCGGCGTGCACGACCTCGACCGTGCCGGGCACGTCCACGCTGGCGCCGAAGGTGAGCCAGGAGCCGAGCGCGATCTCGCTCACGCGCAGGCCGCTGCGTCCGAGCGGGCGGTGTTCCATGCGCGCGGAGGGTAGGCGAGGCGGGCTAGACTGCGCCGCCATGCTGCGCCTGGCTGCGCCCACCGACCCCGCCTGGACCGGGCGCGCACTCGCGCACCTCGACGAGATCCTGCTCGACCACGCGCACCTCGAGAAGAAGGCCGCCGGCGCCGCCGTGACGCTCCTGTTCCGTTACCCCGAGCGGCGCGCGCTCCAGGCGCCGCTCGCGCGACTCGCCCGCGAGGAGCTCGCGCACTTCGAGGAGGTGCTCGGCCACCTGGACCGGCGCGGGATCCCCTTCCGCCCCCAGCGACCCGGAGCGTATGCAGGGCGCCTCCACGCCGCCGTGCGCCCGGACGAGCCGGCGCGGCTGCTCGACACGCTGCTCGTGGCCGCGCTCATCGAGGCGCGGAGCTGCGAGCGGATGGGCCTGCTGGCCGAGGCCCTGCCCGGGGTCGACGACGCGCTCGCCCGGCTCTACCGCGGGCTCCTGGCCGCCGAGGCACGACACCACGGAGAGTACGTCGGGCTGGCGCTCGCGCACTTCCCCGAGGCCGAGGTGCGCGAGCGCCTCGCGAGCCTGGCGGCGCACGAGGCGGAGGCCCTCGCGGCGGCTGCCCCGGCGCCGCGCCTGCACGGCTGAGCGCGCGAGCGACTCAGCCGAGCAGCGCCTCGGCACGCTTCCGCCAGCCCGGCATGCCGACCGCGTCGAAGCGCGCGAGCGCGCGCTCGCGGAGCTCTGCGACGCGCGGGCGGGGGCTGCCCGCCCGCAGGTGCAGGAGCGCCTCGTCGTAGTCGCAGAGTGCGCGCAGCGGGAGCGCGCCCTGCTCGTCGAGCACCCGGCGCGCCTCGTCGAGCCACCCGAGCGCCTCCCCGGTCCGGCCCCCGAGTCCGCACAGCCGCGCCAGCGAGAGGCGCGCGTCGGTATGGGGATGGCGGAAGTCGGGCGCCAGCGCCCGCTCGCGCAGGAGCGCCTCGAGCGGCTCGAGCCCCTCCGCGCGGCCCAGGGTCCAGAGCGTCGCGATCGTGCGGTGGAGGGTCGCGACGTACGGGAAGCTCCAGCCGGGGGCGATCGCGAGCGCCTTGCGCGGCAGCACGAGCGCTGCGAGAGCCTCACGCTCGCGGCCCGCCATCGCGTGGGCCGACGCGGCCCCCGCGGAGGCCAGCGGCAGCACCCAGCGCGTCTCGGGCGCGTCGGTCGCGAGGGCGGCCTCGACGGCGGGTCCCAGCGCCTCGAAGCCCTCGCCGCGCACCTGGGCGAGGTCGCCCACCAGGGTGCCGAGCCGGAGCGCCACGAGCGACGACGCGGGGCCCTCGCGCGCCAGCTCCTCGGCACGGGCCTGCGACGCGTCCGCGTCCGCCAGCGCTCCGAGGGCCGACTCGAGGCGCGCGGCGCTCGCGAGGAGCAGCGCCGCGAGCAGCCGATGGTGCCGCCGCAGCGCCGTTTCGGCCGCCGTGCGGAACTCGGCGAGCGCCGCACGGTACCCGCCGGCCTGGAAGCCGATCAGGGACGCGACGCCCGGCACGCGCTCCAGGACCTCGGCGCGCGAGGGCAGGACGAGATGGCGCCACAGCTCGGTCGGGCGCGCGAGATCGAGGGCGGAGGGGTGCGCCAGGACCACCCGGGTGAGCTCGCGGCGCTCGGGCCCGTCGCGGGTCACGCCCGGAAGCTCGGGGTCGTGGGCCTCGCGGCCCGAGAGCGCGTGCGAGAGCAGGCGCGCCCAGACGAGGTCCCGGCGCGCCCCCGCGAAGCGGAGGCCCTGCTCGGCCAGGGTCCAGGCCGCCGCGTCCAGCGAGACCCACCAGATCGCATCGGCGACGTCCGCGAGATAGCTCGCTGCCGCCGCGGGCCCATCGGCCCGCGCGAGCCGATCGCCGGCCTGGGCGGCGACGCGCGCCGCCTCCCCGGGCTTCCCGGCCCGCGCGAGCGCGAGCCCGAGGCGACTCTCGATCGCGGGCCGCCGCGCGTCACCGGTCGGCGCAAGCGACAGCGCCGTGCGTAGCCAGCGCGCGGTCTCGGCCCAGGCGCCGATCCGTTCGGCGGCGCCGGCGGCGGCGAGGCAGGCCTCCACGCCTGCCTCCGCCCCCGGCAGCTCGGCGCTGCGCCGCCAGTGCCGAGCGATCTCGCCCGCGGAGAGCGCGCGTCCGCGCTCGCGGGTGAGGGCGAGCGCCACGCGGCGATGGATGCGCGCACGGCGGGCGGGATTGAGGCCGGTGTAGAGCACGCTGCGTACGAGCGCCTGCGAGAACTCGAAGCGGTCGGCCACGTCGGCTTCCTGCACGAGCTGCGCCTCGTAGATCTCGTCGAGCGCGTCGAGCGCGTCGGACTCGTCCAGGCGCGCAGCGGCCGCCGCGATCGGGAAGTCGAAGGATCCCGCGAAGCTGCACGCCACGACCAGCGGCCGCCGGGCATCCTCGGAGAGCCGTGCAAGCCGCCGCTCGACCACGGCGCGGATGCTCGCCGGCAGGTCGATCGCCTCGACCTCGCGCAGCGCCACCCACTGCCCGGACCCGTCGCGGACGAGCTCGCCGCATTCCGCGAGGTGCAGCAGGATCTCGCGCATGAAGAAGGGATTGCCGCCCGTCTCGCGGTGGAACGCATCGACGTACGCGGGCGGCACCTCGCCCCCGGAGAGCAGCTCGAGGAGGGTGTGCATGTGCGCGCGGTCGAAGCCCCCGAGCTCGATCCGCGCGCCCGCGGGCGGATCCGGGGCAGCCGGATCCGGGCGCCGGCCCGCCACGATCAGGAGCGGCAGCCCGGCAGCGAGCCGCACGAGACGCGCGAGCATTGCGCTCGTGGCCGGATCGGCCCACTGGAGATCGTCGAGGATCAGCAGCAGGGGCTGGTGCCGGGCCGCCGCCGCCACGATCTCTGCGATCGCCTGGGCCATGCGCGGGCCCTCGTCCCCAGCGCCAGAGGGGAGCGGCTCGCCCAGCTCCGGAAGCCGCCCTCGGATCACCGGCGCCAGGCGCGCGAGGACCGGGGCGTGCTCGCCGAGCCGCTCGCGCACCTCGGTGAGGTCGGCGGCACGGACCCACTCGGCGAGCGCCTCGCCGAACGGCGCGTAGGGCAGCGCGCCTTCCCCTTCGACGCAGCGTCCCCAGAACACGTACAGGCCGGCGGCGGGTGCCCGCTCGGCCAGCTCCTCGAGCAGGCGGGTCTTGCCGACTCCCGGCTCGCCGCTCACCAGCACGAACGACCCCTGGCCGCCGAGCGCGGCGCGTGCACGTGCCACGAGCTCGGCCAGCTCTTGCCTGCGCCCGACGAAGGGGATCCGCGCGAGGACCGCGGCTGCGTCGGCGCGATCGTCGGAGGGCGCCAGGTCGCCTTCGTCGTCGAGCAGGTGCGCGACGAAGCGGTAGCCCTTCCGGGGCACGGTCTCGACGAAGCGCGGGCGGGCGGGCGAGTCGCCGAGCGCACGCCGGAGCTTGCGGACGACCGTGTTGAGCCCGTGCTCGTAGTCGACGACCAGGCCGCCGGGCCAGAGGCAGGGGAAGATGTCATCCCGCTGGACCGTCTGCCCGGACTGCTGGACCAGCAGGACGAGGAGCCGCAGGGGCAGCTCCTGGAGCGCGACCGGGCGGCCCTGGCGGTAGAGCTCCCCGCGCCCGAGGTCGAGCTCGAACGCGCCGAAGCGCACGATCCCCGCGGGACCGGCACCCGACGCGGAAGAGGAGTTCACCTCCAGTTCACCTCGCAGCCTGCCCGGATCCGTCATCCTGTCTTCCGAGGGCGAACCGTGCGCGGCCTCCTGGGCGTCGATCCTTCCATTCCGAGCACCCAACCGCCGGGGGGCCGCGCACCATCCCTCCGGGACGGTGAGGCTACCGCGCCCCCAGCTCCTCGCGCAGCGCTCCGAGGAGCCGATCGACCACGTCCGGGCGGGCGTTCTCGCCCATCAGCCCGATCCGCCAGATCCTGCCCGCGAGCTTCCCGAGCCCGCCGCCGACCTCGATCCCGTGCCGGTCGAGCAGGCGCCGGCGCAGCGCCGCCTCGCCCGCGCGTACCACCTGCTCCGGGAGCCGGATCGCGCTCAGCATCGGCAGCCGCTCCCCGGCCGGTACGAGGGGCTCGAAGCCGAGCGGCGCGAGGCCCGCGAGGAGGCGCGCGGCAGCCCCGGCATGGCGGGCGGCGCGCGCCTCGAGGCCTTCCTCGTCGATCACGCGCAGGCCCTCGGCCAGCCCCGCGACCATCCCGACCGGCGCCGTGTGGTGGTAGACCCGCTGCTCGCCGTAGTAGCCGGCGAGCAGCCCGACGTCGAAGTACCAGCTCGGCGACGGCGCCCACCGCCGGGCGGCGCGCGCGAGCGCCCGCTCCGAGAACGAGGACGGCGCGAGCCCGGGCGGGCAGGAGAGACACTTCTGGGTGGCGGAGTAAGCGGCGTCCACGCCCCAGGCGTCGAGCGTCACCGGCAGGCCCCCGAGCGAGGTGACGCAGTCGAGGATCAGGAGCGCATCCGCCGCGCGCACGGCCTGCGCGATCCGCTCGAGCGGCTGGCGCACGCCGGTCGAGGTCTCGGCGTGGACGAGCGCGACCAGCGCCGGGCGCTCGCGCTCGATCGCGGCGAGCACGACCTCGTCGTCGAGGGCCCGGCCCCACTCGGCCTCCACCCGCACCACGCGCGCGCCCAGGCGGTCGGCCACGTCGCACATGCGCTCGCCGAAGACGCCGGCCACCCCGATCAGCGCCCGGTCGCCCGGCTCCACCAGGTTCGTGAAGCAGGCCTCCATCCCCCCGCTGCCGCTCGCCGCGAGCGGGATCGTGAGCCGGTTCGCGGTGCCGAAGAGCCGGCGCAGGCGCGCCTGCACCTCGTCGGCGAGCGCCAGGAAGGCGGGGTCGAGGTGGCCGAGGAGAGGCTCCGCGAGCGCGGCCAGCACCCGGGGATGCACGTTCGAGGGGCCAGGGCCGAGAAGCAGCCGGCGGGGAAGCGACATCGACCGGGAAGGTAAGGGGAGGGCGCAGGCCGCGCCGTCTGCGCGTTGACAGCGGGCGGCCTCCTTCTCTAAGTTGGGCCCATCTCTTCCCCGCGGGAACATCCTCCACCCGCGTCTTCGGAGTCTCGAAGCGTTGATCCGCTGGCTCACCTTGCTCGCGGGGGTCGGCGTCGCTGCGGCCGCCCTCCACGCGCTGTTGTCGGCGCCCGGCGCGCCGCGCTCGCCGGGCCCAGTTGCGGCGCGGGCCGCGCGCGCGCCGGCGCACGGCGAGATCGACGAGGCGTCGCGCGCGCGCCTCGAGCAGGTGCTGCGCGAGGCCGACGCCGGGGAGCCGGGGCGATGAGCCGCGCGCTCCGCACGCGCACCGACTGGGAGCAGGAGGAGCGCGAACGGCTGGCGCCCTGGGCGGTGCGCAGCGCGGACTCCCGGGGGCGCATCGTGCCGGAGCCCGAGCATCCCTATCGCACCGTCTTCCAGCGCGACCGCGACCGGATCGTGCACGCGCGTGCCTTCCGCCGGCTCGAGTACAAGACCCAGGTGTTCGTCCACCACGAGGGCGACCACTACCGCAACCGCCTCACCCACACGCTCGAGGGGGCCCAGATCGCGCGCACGATCGCGCGTGCGCTGCGCCTGAACGAGGATCTCGCCGAGGCCGTCACGCTGGCGCACGACCTCGGGCACACCCCCTTCGGGCACGCCGGCGAGCGCGTGCTCGACGAGCTGCTGCGCGGCGCCGGCGGCTTCGACCACAACCGCCAGACCCTGCGCGTGGTGGACTGGCTCGAGCAGCGCGCCCCGGGCGTCCGCGGGCTCAACCTGAGCTTCGAGACCCGTGAGGGCATCCTCAAGCACGGCTGCCGCTGGGAGCACCCGGTACCGGTACCGGAGCTCGGCGCCCAGCCCTCGCTCGAGGCGCAGGTGGCCGACCGCTCCGACGAGATCGCCTACGTGAACCACGACCTCGACGACGGCCTGCGCTCGGGCCTGCTCTCGCTCGCACAGCTCGAGGAGGTCCCGCTCTGGCGCGAGGTCCACGCGGAGGTCCGCGCGCGCCTGCCCGCGACCCGGCGGAGCGCTTCGGACCACGAGACCCCGGTCCTGCGCCGGCAGACGATCGTGGCGCTGATCAACCGGCTCGTGACCGACCTCGTCGAGTCGAGCGCCCGGCGCCTGGAGGCGGCAGCGTTGCCGGACGTCGGCGCGCTGCGCCGCCACGCGCCCCTCGACCCGCCCGGGTCGGAGCGGGGCGAGCGGCTCTTCGGCTACGAGCGCGCGCTCGAGAAGGCGCTGCGCGAGCTCAAGGACTTCCTGGGCCGGAACCTCTACCATCACCCGCACGTCGTCGCGACCACCCGCGCGGCCGAGCAGGTGCTCGCCGAGCTGTGGCGCGCCGTCCGCGCCGATCCCGGAAAGCTCCCGGAGTCGGTCCGGGCGCGCTTCGCCGAGGACGGCGAGGAGCGCGCGATCGCGGACTACCTGGCCGGCATGACCGACCGCTTTGCGCTGGCCGAGCACCGGAGGCTCGTCGAGCCCGATGGACCCGTCGGCTAGCCCCGTGCGCGTGGCCTTCTCGACCGCGCCCGACGCCGACAGCGGCGCGCGCATCGCGCGCGCTCTCGTCGAGGAGCGGCTCGCGGCGTGCGTGAGCCTGGTGCCGGCGGTCCGCTCGATCTACCGCTGGCAGGGTGCGGTCGAGGAGCAGACGGAGGTGCTGCTGGTGATCAAGACCCGCGCCGAGCGCGTGGAGGCGCTGGCCGCGCGGCTGCGCGCCCTCCACCCCTACGAGCTTCCCGAGCTGATGGCGCTGCCGGTGGCCGGCGGCCTCCCGGCCTATCTCGAATGGGTCGCGGCGGAGGCGGCGCCGTGAGCCTCGCTGCGGCCCTCGAGCGCGCCGCCGAGGCGCTGCCCGCGCTTGCCGACGCGGTGCGGCCCGCCAACGGCGACCCCGAGCGGCTGCTCGGCGCCCTGGCGGACGAGGGTGCGCGCGACCTCGTGCGCTGGCTGCTCGCGCACGAGCCCGAGGCCGGCGAGGAGCTCGCCCTCGCCTGGGCCGAGTCGCCGCGTGGCGTGGCGCCGCTCGCGGCGATCGGCGAGGACGGTCTCGGCAAGGCGGGGCGCAAGGCGCTGCGGCGCGCGCAGCACCGGCTGCGCTCGCGCGGCGTGGAGGTCGCCTCCGAGGCGCCGGCGGCGCGCGTCGCGGTGCTGCCGAAGCTCGCCGACGAGCTCGCCTTCGCGCTGGTGTCGGCACCCGACCCGGGTGGCGTGCAGATCGTGGTGCTCGTCGAACCGAGCCCGGCGGGCGGCGCGCGGCTGTTCCAGGGCGCGATCGATCTCGAGCGCGGGGTGCTCGAGTTCCACGCCCTCACCACCACCCGCTCGCAGGTGCGCCGGCTCGTGCGCGACCTCGAAGGCCACGCGCAGATCGCCGCGGTGCGCAGCTCGCGCGAGGCGCTGGCGGCGCTGCTGGCCCGCGCCGCCGCGGCGCAGCCCGCCGACCGCGCGCTCCCGCAGGCCTTCGAGGAGTGGCGCTCGCGCGTAGCGCGCCCGCCCGCAGGCGCGAAGACGCCCGGCGAGGAGGTGCGCGCCGCGCTCGGTGCGGCGCCGGACCTCGCGGCAGCCCGCGAGGTCGCCCAGCAAATCGCCGAGGGCGGGCTCGGCCCCTGGCCGCCGCCCTTCGAGGCCCTGCGCGAGCTCGCGGAGAAGGTGCGCCAGGCCGGTGAGAGCCCGCTCCTGGTCGACGATCAGCAGCGCCGCGCACAGGTCGAGCGCGTGATCGACGACGCGCTCGACCAGCGCTACGGCGCGGCCGCCGGCGAGGGCACCGCCGGGCGGCTCGAGGAGGCCGCCCACGCGGCATGGCGGCGTGGCGGCGAGGAGGAGGCCCGGCGCCTGCTCGCGGCCGCCGCCGTCTTCCGCGACCGCGCCCCGCGTGACAACCCGGTGGCGCGCGCGCTCCTCGATCGGGTGCTCGCGCCGGTGCTCGAGATGCTGCGCGAGGAGCGCGCCGCCTCGCCCCTGGTGAGGCCCTAGCATGCTGGCGGCGCAGGGGCGCTACTGGCGGGCCGCGATGTCGCGCAAGCGCGACGCGGCGGTGCTCTCGCTCGAATCGGCGCCCGGCGAGCTCGAGGGCCTCGAGGGCTTCCGGCTCGAGCTGCCGCTCGCGCGCTGGAACGCGGTGGTGAAGCACGCGGAGTCGGACCGCAAGCTGCTCGGCGGGATCCTGCTGGATCTGGCGCCGGCCAAGGAGCAGGTGGCGCGCGTGGTCGCAAGCGACCGCCTGCTCACGGATCTGCAACGGGTGGTGCGCGACGCGACCGTCGCGCTGGTCGAGACGGGCATGCTGGTGATCGCACCGGCGGCCCCGGAGACGAAGGAGGGAGCATGATGCGAAGGCGCTTCGGGCGTCGGCGCTGGGGCAGCGGAACCGGTGGCGGCGAGGGGGACGGCCCGCGCGGCCTCGATCCCGCGCGCGAGCTCGCGCGGGTCGTCGAGAGCGGCGTCGTCCCGGCCGAGGCCCTCGAGCCCGTCGCGAGCGACGACGTGCCCGCGACGCTGGCCGTCGTCGGCACCGGGGTGTCGCGCGACGGCGAGCGGCTGGTGGTCGGGGTCTCGCCCGCCTCGGGCGGCGACGCCTGGCTGGCCGCGCTGGCGGTGGCGGCGCAGCGCGTGCACGAGGAGGGCTTCGACGGTGCGGTCTATGCGGTCTCGGGGAGCTGGTCGCTCTCGGCGCGCCGGCGGCTCGGGCTCTTGCGCCCCGGGGCGCTGCGGGTGCGGGCGCGCATCGAGCCCGACGCGCAGGACGCCGTCGGCGAGGTGACCGCCGAGGGGCTGGAGGCGCCCCTGCTGCCGGCCTCCTCGCTGCCGGCCGAGCTCGGCGAGTCCGCGCGTGGGCTCTGGCGGCGGGCGGCCACGGCGCTCGCGGGCCTCGGCGCCAAGCACGGGGGCGCGGTGCGCCCCGCGCCGGGTGGTATCGAGCTGGTGTTCGCCGGACGGGCGCTCGCGATCCTGCGCGGGGACGCTCGCGGGGTGGCGCTCGAGGCCTGGGAGCCGCGCCGCGAGCTCCAGCACCTCGCTGCCGACGCGCTCGCCGACGCCTTCGACCGCTTCGAGGGCTCGCTGCGCAAGGCGCTCGGCGACCGGCGGCTGCGCGAGGGCGAGCCGGCGCTGCGCGCCGCGCTCGCGGCGCGGCTCGCCGAGAGCGCCGGCGTGCGCGCGCTCGCTCCCTGGCCCCTGGCCGGCCCGCTCGGTGAGGGCGTGGACTTCGCCGGCGTCGACGGTCAGGGCCGCGCCGTGGTCGGCGTCGCGCGGCGCGAGCTCGGCCTGCTCGCGCTCGGTGCCGCGCTCGACGGCTGGATCGAGCTCGTTCCCCGCGTCGCGAGCCTGCTGCCGGAGGCGCCGGCGCCGAGCGCCGCGAAGCCCCTGCTGCTGCTCGCTGCCGAGCGCGTCGACGCTGCGGTCGACCGGGTGCTCGCCTGCCTCGACGTCGAGGTACGGAGCTGGAGCGTGGAGGGCGTGGGCCGCGGCGAGCCGGCCCTCGTGGCGCGCGCGCCGGCGGCGCTGCCCGCGGCTGCGGCGCCGCTCGCTCCCGCGCGGCCGGCCCCCTTCGAGGCGCGGCCGTCGCCGCGGCCGGCTCCGGCCGTGCCGCCGCCGCGGCCCGCCGCCGCGGCGCCCGCCGAGGCCGAAGCGGCGGCCGCCGGGGACGAGGAGATCGGCCCGCGCCGCCGCTTCGAGGAGGTGTCGCTCTTCGACCTCGCCGGCGAAGGCG
>WBZY01001359.1_pt1 | contig 12972 bp, 9 predicted proteins | sample 5204191 | NCBI WGS metagenome assembly WBZY01 (sample SAMN12344363, study PRJNA552823) | activated sludge metagenome | biome: Activated sludge suspended growth; feature: Anammox Sidestream; material: Wastewater; isolation source: activated sludge from anammox sidestream of wastewater treatment...
CTCACGCAGTCGATCGCGATGCAGAAGGGCGTGGAGCGGGCGCTGCTCGCGCTGCCCGAGGTCTCGCACACGATGGCCCGGATCGGCACCGCGGAGATCGCCACCGACCCGATGCCGCCGAGCATCGCGGACGGCTACGTCATGCTGAAGCCGCGGAGCGCCTGGCCGGATCCCGAGAAGCCGAAGGCGCGCCTCGTGACGGAAATCGAGGAGCGGCTCGCAACCCAGCCCGGCAACAGCTACGAGATCAGCCAGCCGATCGAGCTGCGCTTCAACGAGCTGATCGCCGGCGTGCGCAGCGACGTCGCGGTCAAGATCTTCGGCGACGACTTCGCGACGCTGCAGCACCTCGGCGAGGAGGTCGCCGGAGTCCTCGAGGGGATCCGGGGGGCGGCCGACGTGAAGGCCGAGCAGGGCGCCGGGCTCCCCTTCCTCGAGATCCGCTTCGACCGCGCCGCGCTGGCGCGCTTCGGCCTCTCGCTCGACGAGGTGCAGGAGGTGGCGCGCATCGCGATCGGCGGCGAGGTGGCGGGGCAGGTCTTCGAGGGCGACCGGCGCTTCGACCTGGTCGTGCGCCTGCCCGAGGCGCTGCGCAGCGACCCGCGCGCGATCGAGCGCCTTCCGATCGCGCTGCCCGCGGCCGCGCAGCGGGAGGCCGGAGGGCTCCAGCGGGGGATCGGCAGCGCGACGGCGGCGCGCGCCTTCGTGCCGCTCGGCGCGGTCGCGGACCTCGAGCTCGGGACCGGCCCGAACCAGGTGAGCCGGGAGAACGGCAAGCGGCGGGTCGTGGTGACGGCCAACGTGAGGGACCGGGACATCGGCTCGTTCGTGGCGGAGGCCGAGGCGGCGATCCGCGCCGGTGTCGAGCTTCCGGCGGGCTACTGGACGAGCTGGGGCGGGCAGTTCGAGCAGCTCGAGTCCGCGACGCGGCGCCTGCGCGTCGTGGTCCCGCTCGCGCTCGCGCTGATCTTCGCGATCCTGGCGGGGCTCTTCGGGACGGTCCGCCAGGCGCTGCTCGTCTTCAGCGGCGTGCCCCTGGCCTGGACGGGTGGCGTGCTGCTGCTCTGGCTGCGCGGCATCCCGCTCTCGATCTCGGCGGGCGTCGGCTTCATCGCGCTCTCGGGTGTCGCGGTCCTGAACGGCGTCGTGATGCTCTCGTTCGTGAACGAGCTGCGCCGCGAGGGGTGGGAGCTCGAGGCCGCGCTGCGCGAGGGCGCGCTCACCCGCCTGCGCCCCGTGCTCATGACGGCGCTCGTCGCCTCGCTCGGCTTCGTGCCGATGGCGCTCTCGACCGGCGCCGGCGCCGAGGTGCAGCGGCCGCTCGCCACCGTCGTGATCGGTGGCGTCCTGTCCTCGACGGCGCTCACCCTGATCGTGCTCCCCGTCCTCTACCGCGAGCTCGAACGCCGCCACCGCAGCGTCGGCGGAGACAGTCCCGACTAGCCTGGGGACAGACCCGGCGATTCGGCGATTCCGGTCATCGGGCGATTCGCGCAGGCAGTGCGGGAATCGCCGAATCGCCGGGTCTGTCCCCGCCGAATCGCCGGGACTGTCCCCGAGCTAACCTCGCCGGAGCTGCATCGAGAGCGCCTTTTCGTGCTCCGCCTCGGGGATCATGCCCTTCTGCTGGTAGAGCATCGAGAGGCTGGTGTGGGCGAGCGGCTCGTCGGGGTCGAGGGCGACGTAGCGGCGGGCGGCGTCGATGGCCCCGTCGAGGTCGCCCTGCTTGGCGAGGGCCATCGCGAGTCCGTTCCAGGCCATCGCCAGGCGCTCGTTCAAGGCGAGGGCCTGGCGGTAGGCACCCACCGCCTCGGCGATGCGGCCGCTCGCGAAGTGCTCGATCCCGGTCTTGTAGAGGGTGCGCGCCTCCGACATCGGCGGCAGTATAGCCGCGCCCATGACGGCCCCCGACACGATCCGGCTGCTGCGCGGCGAGGAGCGCGAGGCGCTCGTCGCGCTGCTCGACGGCTGGGTGGTGCCGGGCTGGCCGGGACGCCCGGGCGACTTCTTCCGCCGCTATCTCGACGCGGATCCGAGCTTCGAGCCGCGCAACGTCGTGGTGGCCGAACGGGCTGGCCGGCTCGTCGGCTGCGTGCAGATCTTCCCGCGCGCGTTGCGGGTGCGCCCCGGCGAGGGCCCTCCGCGCAACGGCTTCGCGCAGGTACCGCTGGGCGGCATCGGCAGCGTCTTCACCCACCCCGAAGTGCGTGGTAGCGGGGTGGCCTCGGCACTGCTCGAGCGCGCGATCGCCGAGATGCAGGCGCGCGGCCTCGAGCTCTCGCTCCTCTTCGCGACCCGGCACGGATTCTACGGCCGGCTCGGCTGGCAGCTCTGGCCGCGCGAGCGCGGGCTCTGGCTGCGCGGCGAGGCCTACACGGGGCCCGATCCCGCCCGCCGTGTCGACCGCTTCGATCCCGCCCGCGACCTCGATGCTGCCTACGCGCTGCACACCGCCCACAGCGGTGCGCTCGAGGGCACCTGCGTCCGCGACGCCGCCTTCTTCCGGGCCCAGCTCGCGTTCGCCGGCAACCCCGAGGAGGACTTCCTGCTGGCTCGCACCTCCGACGGCGCGCTCGCCGCGTACGCGCGCGCGGCGGCGCTCGAGGGCGTGCTGCTCGCGACCGAGCTCGCGCGCCGTCCCGAGCCCGACGCGGCCGAGGCGCTCGCGGATCTGGTCGCCGCCTTGCTCGCCCCGCGCGATCCGGACCCGCTCGCGCCGTCCGCCAGCGCGCCGCCCGCCAGCGCGCCGCCCGCCAGCGGGTCTCCTCGCCGCACACCGTCCGCCAGCGCGCCCCCCTGCCCCCCGCCGTCCGACCTGCGTCGCTTCCTGGTCGCCCCGTGCCTCCACGATCCCGCGCTCGAGGGTGCCCTCGTGCGCCGCGGCGTCGTGCGCCAGACCTTCTCCTCGCGCGACGCGATGCTCCGCGTGCTCGACCCCGATGCGCTCGCCCGCCGCACCGGAAGACCCCGCACCCCCGGCGAGAGCGACGCCGCCTGGCTCGCACGCGTGCTGCCGCCCGAACGCCTCGTCCTCTGGCCGGCGGACCGCTTCTGATGGCCGGCAGCGCCGACGAGATCACGATCGACATCACGTCCGAGCCGACCCTCGACGACGTGCGCGCGCTCGAGCAGGGCCTCTCCGCCCACGCCCGCGCCTTCGTCACGCGCCCGGGCTTCCAGCCGCTCGCCGTGCTCGCCCGCGACGGGACGGGCCGCCTGGTGGGCGGCGTCGTGGCGCGCGTCAACTGGAGCTGGCTGCACGTCTCGCTCGTCTGGGTGGCGGAGGAGCTGCGCGGGAGCGGGATCGGCGCGCTCCTGCTGGCGGCCGCCGAGGACACGGCGCGCGCGCGCGGCTGCACCCGCGCCCACCTCGACACCTTCAGCTACCAGGCCCGCCCCTTCTACGAGAAGCGTGGCTGGCGGGTGTTCGCGACGCTCGACGACTACCCGGAAGGCCACCAGCGCTTCTTCCTGCGCAAGGACCTCTGAAGCGGCAAGGACCGTTTCGCTCCGCTTGCGACCTTGCGACGCCGTCATCCGCGCACGCCGAATCGCCGGCGAGGGGGCTCCGTCCGAGCTTCCGGCGGCCCCGTCGCCGCCGCCACGGAGGTTCGGTCATGGCCGCGAAGGGCTTCCCGGGTACGTGCGTGCGGATCTTCACACGGGGGTTGCTCGGCGTCTCGTTGCTCGCGTCGGGTGGGGCCCTGGGTTGCGTGACCGGCCCCTACGAGCGGCCGGTGTTGAGCCAGGGCCAGGTGCTGGGCGGTCTCGCCGGCGGCGTCGCAGGAGCCGCGATCGGCCACCGCGCCGGGAGCAACAGCCGCGAGGGGCGCAACGCCGTGATCGGCGGGCTCACCGGGGCGTTGCTCGGCGGCTGGCTCGGCGGCGAGCTCGAGCGCAGCCGCTACGATCGGCGGCCCTATGGCGGAAGCCGCTACTGAGCGCGGCGGGAGGGCCGGGGCTTCCATGATCGACCGGCTTCGACTCGCGATCGTGTCGTTGCTCGCGCTCGCGTCGGCGTGCTCCGGCGCCGCGGGCACGCCCGCCGTCTCGGGCGAGGATCTCGCGCAGCGCATCGCGGCCGGCGACGCCCCGTTGCTGCTCGACGTGCGCACCCCCGAGGAGTTCGCCGAGGGACACATCCCGCAGGCGATCAACATCCCCTACGACACGCTGGCCGGACGCACCGGTGAGCTCGGCGTCGAGGACCTCGATCGCGAGATCGTCGTCTACTGCCGGAGCGGGCGGCGCGCCGCGCAGGCGGAGGCGACCCTGCGCGAAGCAGGCTTCCGGGGCGTGCGCCATCTCGAGGGCGACATGATCGGGTGGCGCGAGGCCGGGCGCCCCTGCGAGGGGTGCTGAGCGTCTTCGCGCAGGCCTCCGTCTCCAGGGCTCGCTCGCGCTGGCGCGCGTGCGAGCCCGCGGGCCCGGTGGGCCTCCGCATCGCGCTCGTGCTGCTGGCCGTCCTGTCGCCGTCGCCCGCTGCCGGCTGGGGGCCCAACGGCCATCGCATCGTCGGTGAGATCGCCTGGCGCGAGCTGCGCCCGGAGACCAGGCGCTCCGTGCGCGCGCTCCTCCCGCGCGGCCGTTACGACACACTCGCCGAGGCCGCCACCTGGGCCGACACCTTCGCCCGCGAGCAGGACGGCTACGCATGGCTCGCGCCGCTGCACTACGTGGACGTCTCCCCGGATGCACGCCGGGTGGAGGAAGGCCGCGGCTGCCGCTGCGTCGTCGGGGCCATCCTCGAGTACGCGGACGTGCTCGGCGACCCCGCCCGCCCGCACGCGGAGCGGGTCGACGCGCTCCGGCTCGTCGCGCACTTCGTCGGCGACGTCCACCAGCCGCTCCACGTGAGCCACCCCGACGGCAGCGGGGGCGCGACCGTGCGCGTCCGGCTGGGCGGCGAGCGCACCCAGCTCCACGCCGCCTGGGACTCGGGCTTCCTGCGCCTGCACCTGGCCCGCGCGGGCCTGCGCTGGCGACGCTACGCGGCCGACCTCGAGCAGGCGATCCCTGCCAAGGAGCGGCGCACCTGGGCGGCCGCGCGCGATCCGCGCGCCTGGGCCGACGAGTCCCTCGCGCTGGCGCGCCGCCACGCCTTCGGGGTGCGCTCCGGGACGGCCTTCGGCCCGGAGGCGTCCGCCGCGGCGATCGGGGTCATCGAGCGCCGCCTCCAGCAGGCGGGCGTGCGCCTCGCTGCGCTGCTCGACGAGCAGCTTGCCGCTTCCCCTTGATCGCCGGCGGCCGTGCTCGCAGAGCACCCCGGCCGCCCTCCCCACCGCCCGGATCAGGTCCAGATCCCTGGTGACAGAACGGGATTCCCCGGAAAACCCCAGATTCGTCCGCCCTTTTCTGCTCTAGAGTGAGTGATCCGCCGCACGTGCGCTGCAGCGTCCATAGCGACACTCGCGCTCCAGGGACGTGCGGTGGGGTGGAGCCCCCACCAGGGAGGGGCGCTCCGCCCACCCATCCGAGGGAGCCGCCCCGGCGGGACGGCCGCTGCGCGAGCGGCTCCCTCGGACGGGTCCGGCGAGCCCGCACGAGCGGTCGCCCGCTGCCCGGCCTTCCCATCGGCCGGGCGACGTGATACATCCCCTTCGGTGCAAATCGGAATGGAAGCGACCGGTCAGGGGCTGCTGATCGAGAGGGATCGTCGTGTCGCTTCCCCTGGAGAGCCCTGGTAGCTACCGCTTCGGCGAGTTCGAGCTCGACGCCGCCCGCCAGGAGCTGCGCCGCGGCGGCGACCTCGTCGCGATCGCGCCGAAGCCGCTCGCGCTCCTCGCGCTGCTCGTGAGCCGGCGCGACCGCATGGTGTCGCGCGAGGAGGCGCTCGCCGAGATCTGGCCCCACGTCGCGGTGAGCGATGCCACGCTTGCGTCCACGCTGCGCGACCTGCGCCGCGCCCTCGCCGACGACCCGCAGCTCCCGCGCTACATCCGCACCGCCCGTGGTCTCGGCTTCCGCTTCGTCGCGCCCGTTGCGTGCGGGCCGCCGCCGCCCGAAGCGCGCCCCGAGCCCGTCCGGTCCATACCCCTCGTCGGGCGTCGCGTGCTGCTCGCGCAGCTCGGCGACGCCCTCGCGGCGGCGTCGAGCGGCTGCGGCCGGCTGGTGCTGCTCGAGGGCGAGCCCGGGATCGGCAAGACGCGCCTGCTGGCCGCGCTCTCGGAGGGCGCCCCCTCGTCCCACGCGATCGTGTGCCAGGCGCGCTTCCCCGAGGCGGGTACGGGGGCTGCCTATCGGCCGTGGTCCCAGCTCCTGGCGGCGCTGATCGAGGCACGCCCGCCCGAGCGCCTCGCCGAGGAGATGGGGCACGGGCTGCCGTGGATCGCGCGGCTCGTGCCCGGGCTGATCCCGGGCGAGGCCCCCTTGCCGACCGCGCCCGAGGACGAGACCACGGCGCTGCGCCTCTTCGAGGCCGTCTCGGGCTTCCTGCGCCGCGTCTCCCGGAGCGCACCCCTCGTGCTGATCCTCGACGACCTGCAGGGTGCCGATCGCTCCTCGCTACGCCTGCTCGAGTACCTGGCCGACGAGATCCACGGCGAGCGCATCCTGATCGCCGGCGCCTACCGGAGCTGTGCGCTGGATCCCGAGCATCCGCTTCCCGCGACCCTGGCGGAGCTGGCGCGCGGGCCCGGCTTCGCGCGGCATCGGGTCGAAGGGGTCGACGCGGAGGCCACCGCCGCGCTCGTGCAGGCGGTGACCGGTCGCGAGCCGGGCGACGCCGAGCTCGCCGGGATCCACGCCCGCACCGACGGCAATCCCTTCTACGTGACCGAGCTGGCGCGCTTCCTGGCCGAGGCGCCCGCGGGCGGCGGGGCCGGCAGCGTGCCGCCGAGCCTGTGCGAGCTCCTGCATGGCCGCCTCCAGCGGCTCCCGCTGCGCTGCCGGGACACGATCGAGCTGGCCGCCGTGATCGGCCGCGAGTTCGAGGTGGCGCTCCTCGGCCGCGCGAGCGGCCTCGACATCGCGGACCTGACCGAGGCGCTCGTGCTCGGCCGGCAGGCCGGGCTCGTGGAGCTCGGCTGGGGCCCGGCGCGCCGCTTCCGGCACGCGCTGGTGCAGGAGGCGATCTATGCCGGCTTGCCCGAAGCGCGCCGGCGCCTGCTGCACCGCCGCGTCGGCGAGGCCGCCCAGGCGCTGCCCTCGGGCGATCGCAGCGACCGGCTCGCCACCGCCGCCCGGCACCTGTGCGAAGTCGCGGAGGAGGTCGGCATCGCGGCCTTCGAGGCGGCCGTGGCGGCGGCCGAGCGCGCGGAGGCGGCGCTCGCCTTCGAGGAGGCGAGGCGCCAGTACAAGCTGGCGCTCACCGCGCTCGATCGCGTCGATGGTGCGCACCGGGGCCACCGCTGTCCCGTCCTCCTGGCACTCGCGCGCGCCCAGCTGCACGCCGGTGAGGTCGGGCGCGCCGTGGAGACGGCGCGCGGCGCCGCTGCGCTCGCCCGCGATCTCGGGCGTCCGGATCTCCTCGCCGAGGCCGGCCTGCTCTTCGCCGACTACGTGGTCATCGACTCCTCGGAGCCCCGCGCGCTCTTCCAGGAGGTGCTCGCCGCGCTCGGGCCCGAGCACGTTGCGCTGCGCGGGCGCAGCCTCGCGGCGCTCGCGACCGCGCTCTGGTACGAGGGTCGGAGCGAGCAGCGGCTCGCGCTGGCGGACGAGGCGATCGCGATCGCGCGCCGCATCGAGAGTCCCCAGGACCTGGTCGGCGCGCTGCTCGCGCGGCACCACGCGCTGGCGGGGCCCCGCCACCTGCCCGAGCGCCTGCGCCTCGCCGACCAGGCCCTCGCCGAGGCAGACCGCCGTCACAACGACGTCCAGATCTGCCAGGTGCTGGCCTGGCGCGCCGGCGACCTGATGGAAGCGGGCGACCGCGCGGCTGCCGAACGCGACGTCACGCGCCTCGAGGAGATCTCGCAGGCCACGCGCTGCCGGCGCTATCTCGACCATCCCTCGCGCTGGCGCGCGCTGCTCGCGACGATGGAGGGCCGCTTCGAGGACGCCGAGTCCTGGCTCGCCGAGAGTGCTCGCTGGCGGCAACGCGGCGGGGTTCCGAACGTCGAGTCCTACGTCCTGATGCAGGCGAGCCTGCTGATGCGGGAGCGCGGCCGCCAGGTCGAGCTCGCCGAGCTCGTGCACGATGCGCCCTCGCTCGACCCCTTCCGGACGCGTGTTCCCGCCGCCCGCGCCGCGATCGCGCTCTTCGAGCTCGAGGGCGGCCGTCCGGCCGGCGCGCAGCGTCTGCTCGCCGAGCTGGCCGCCGACGACTACGCCGCGCTGGCCGAGGACCCGAACCTGCTCGACACCGCGAGCTGGCTCGCGGAGATCTGCCGGCACCTGCGCGCGCGCGACGTCGCCGCCGCGCTCCACGAGCGCCTCGCGCCCTGGCGTGACCGCGTCGCCGGGATCTACGCGATCACGTGTCGAGGTTCGATGGCGCGCTACCTGGGCCTGCTGGCGGCTGCCGCAGGCCGCGCGCCCGACGCCGTGGCCTGCCTCGAGGCGGCGCTCGTGGCCAACCAGGCGATCGGCGCCGAGCTCTACGGGGCCTGGACCCGCTGGGAGCTCGCGCAGCAGCTCGCCGCCCGGGGCGACGGCGGGCGGGCGCGCGCACTCACCGAGCAGGCGCGGGCCACGGCCGCGCGCCTCGGCCTCGGGAAGCTCGCCGCCGAAATCGACCAGGGCGTCGCCGCCGTCCAGCCCGCCCCAGGTGTCTCGTACCCGACGATCTCGTAGCCGACGATCGGGCGCGCGCCGGCTCGCTCGCCGCTTTGACACGCGAGTCGACGCTCTCCTAGACTCCGCCCGTCTCCGGCACGGGCCGCGGGCTCGTGCCGACCCACGATGCAACCCCAGCGCGCGGCGCTCCCCCCTTTCCGGGCGCGCCCGGCCCCCGAGAGGAGAGCTCATGGCGAAGCAGGCCAAGGCCGTCGTCTGCCGCGAGTGGAACAAGCCGCCGGTCGTCGAGACCGTCACCGTCGAGGCGCCGAAGCGCGGCGAGGTGATGATCAAGGTCGGCGCCTGCGGCGTCTGCCACAGCGACCTCTCCGCCACCAACGGCACGATCCCGCTGCCGCCGCCGCTGGTCCTCGGGCACGAGGCCGCGGGCACGATCGTCGAGCTGGGCGAGGGGGTCGGTGACATCGCGGTCGGCGACACCGTCATCGTGTCGTGGGTCCCGATGTGCGGGAAGTGCCGCTACTGCGTGATGGGCAAGCCCCAGCTCTGCGACCAGTCGGCCAAGGCCACCGTGACGCTCCCCGACGGCACGCACCGCTTCAAGGACAAGGACGGCAAGCCGCTCAACCACATGGCCGGGACCGGCGTGATGGCCGAGTACGCGACACTGCACCGCGACAACGTGATCAAGATCGACCCCTCGGTGGGGATGGACAAGGCTGCGATCGTGGGCTGCGCGGTGATGACCGGTGTCGGTGCGGCGCTCAACACCGTGAAGGTCGAGCCGGGCAGCGTGTGCGTGGTGTTCGGAGCGGGCGGCGTCGGCCTGAACACGATCCAGGGCTGCGCGATCGCCGGCGCCTCGCGGATCATCGCCGTCGACATGTCGGACAAGAAGCTCGAGTACGCCCGCCAGTTCGGCGCCACCGACACGATCAACCCGAGCACCGACGGCGACCCGGTCGGCAAGATCATGGTGCTGACCGGCGGCGGCGCGGACTACGCCTTCGAGTGCATCGGCCTCGGGGCGACGATCACCCAGGCCTACAACTGCATCCAGAAGGGCGGCACCGCGGTGGTGGTCGGCGTGTCGAAGCCGACCGAGACCGTGACGCTCGGCGCGTTCATGATGCCCTTCCAGGAGAAGGTCCTGGTCGGCTCGATGTACGGCTCGGCGCGCCCGGCCGTCGACTTCCCGCGCCTGCTCGACCTCTACAAGCACGGCCGCCTCAAGCTCGACGAGCTGGTCACCGCCACCTACTCGATCGACCAGGCCCAGCAGGCCTTCGACGACCTGGTGGCGGGCGTGAACGCGCGCGGCGTGATCGTGTTCTAGCGCCCGCACCGGGGCGCCGCGCCGCCCCGCGGATCCTCCGGCGTGCGCCCCGATCGGGTGGTCGGGGCGCACGCTGCGCTCGGGGCGCATTTTCACGCGCTTTTGACGGGCGCCGGCGCCTCGTTGCGCCACAATGGGGCAGGCCACGAGGGGGGTCCCATGGCGTTCGACCCGCAGGCGCGCCGCATCGTGCCCGATCCGCCGGCCCGTGATCCCGCCGACGAGGAGTCGCTCGACGTCTGGGGCTTCCGCGACACCCGCTTCGTCGCGCGCGCGGACGGGGTCGTGGTGCTCACCGGGAGCCGCTACGCGCTCTCGGGCCAGGAGCTGCCCGAGCTGCTCGGCTGGACGCAGCGCCAGATCCATCCGGACGTGCGCCCCGACGACCTGAACCGGCCCCACTACCCGCCCGCGATCCCCCCGCCGCGCCGGAACCAGGCCTTCCTCGACGAGCTCCGCAAGAGCTTCGCCGACGACCAGGCGAGCGAGGACCCCGAGCTGCGCCTGCGCCACGGGCACGGCCACACGCAGGAGGAGATGTACGCGGTCAAGTACGGCGCGCTCGAGCGGGTGCCGGACCTGGTCGTGTACCCGGCCGAGGACGCGCAGGTCGAGCGTCTGGTCGAGGCGGCCCTGCGCCACGACGTGGTGCTGATCCCCTACGGCGGCGGCACCAACGTCACCGACGCGCTGCGCTGTCGCGCCGACGAGGCGCGCACGATCGTGTCGGTCGACCTGCGGCGCATGAACCGGATCCTGTGGATCGACCCGGTCGACCGGATGGCCTGCATCGAGGCGGGTGCGGTCGGGCGCGAGATCGCCGCGGGCCTCGCCGCGCACGGCTTCACGATGGGACACGAGCCCGACAGCGTGGAGTTCTCGACCCTCGGCGGCTGGATCGCGACCCACGCCTCGGGCATGAAGAAGAACCGCTACGGCAACATCGAGGACCTCGTGCTCGACGTGCGCGTGGTGACCGCGCAGGGGGTGCTCGAGCGGCCGTCGGTGCACCCGCGCGAGTCGATCGGCAGCGCCGACGCGCGCCGCTTCGTGCTCGGCTCCGAGGGCTGCCTCGGGATCGTGACGCGGGCGGTGGTGAAGGTCTTCCCGCTGCCCGAGCGGCAGGTCTACGGCTCGATCGTGTTCCCCGACTTCCCGCGCGGCGTCGACTTCCTCTACGAGCTCCAGCAGGCGGGCGACGTGCCGGCCAGCGTGCGGCTCGTCGACAACCTCCAGTTCCAGCTCTCCCAGATGCTGAAGCCGCGCAAGGAGGGACTCGGGCGGCTCGTCTCGCAGGCGGAGAAGCTCTTCGTCACGAAGCTGAAGGGCTTCGACGTCGAGCGCATGACGGCCTGCACGATGGTCTTCGAGGGCACGCGCGCGGAGGTGGCCGCGCAGGAGAAGCGCAGCTACGCGATCGCGAAGCGCCACGGCGGGCTCGCCGGCGGCGCCGCCAACGGGGAGCGCGGCTACCAGCTCACCTTCGGGATCGCCTACCTGCGCGACTGGATCCTGAACCACTACCTGATCGCCGAGAGCTTCGAGACCTCCGTCCCGTGGAGCCGCGCCCTCGAGCTGTGCGAGGCGGTGAAGGAGCGCATCCGCGCCGAGCACGCGGCGCGCCGGCTGCCCGGCAAGCCCTTCGTCACCTGCCGGGTGACCCAGCTCTACCCGACCGGCGTGTGCGTCTACTTCTACTTCGCGTTCTACTTCAAGGGCGTGCCCGGCAACCCGAGCGAGATCTACGCCGAGATCGAGCACGCCGCGCGCGACGAGGTGCTGGCGCGGGGCGGCTCGCTCTCGCACCACCACGGGATCGGGAAGATCCGCCAGCCCTTCCTGGGCCGGATCGCGTCGCCGGGCCAGCTCGCCTTCGCGCGCGAGGTGAAGCGCGCGGTGGACCCCCGGAACGTCTTCGGCGCGGGCAACCAGCTCTTCGGAGGAGACCGCCATCCCTGACCACGAGGTCCTGCTGACCGGCGCGAGCGGGTTCCTGGGCAAGGTGGTGCTCCACGAGCTCCTGCGCCGGCGCGAGGAGCTCGGGATCGCGCGCGTGCACGTCCTGCTCCGGCCCCGCAACGGCGCCGGGGCCGGGCAGCGGCTGCGCGAGGAGGTGCTCGCGTCGCCCTGCCTCGCCGCTCTGCCCGCGGGCTCGGCGCAGGCCGTCGTGCCCGTCGACGGCGACTGCGAGCGCGAGGGCGCCGGCCTCGCGCCCGAGGCGCGGGCGGCCCTCGCCGGGCGCCTCACCCACGTCGTCCACTGCGCCGCGTCGGTCGAGTTCCACCTGCCGGTCACGCGCGCCGCCTCGGCGAACGCCGCGAGCGCGCTCCAGGTGCTCGAGCTCGCGCGCGCGTGCCCGCGGCTCGCGGCGCTCGTCAGCGTCTCGACCGCCTACGTGACGCCGCATCCGGGCGCGGGCGTGCCGGTCGCCGAGCAGCTTGCGCCGCTGCCGTGGGACCCGGAGACGCTCTTCGCGGCGATCCGCGCGGGCCGCTACGCCGCGCCCGAGGCGGAGGCCGCGCTGCTCGCGGAGACCGGCCACCCCAACACCTACACGCTCACGAAGTGCCTGGCCGAGCACCTGCTGGCCCGGCGCCGCGGCGCGCTGCCGCTCGTCCTCGTGCGCCCGAGCATCATCGCGGCGAGCTGGCGGCGGCCCTTCCCGGGCTGGATCGACAGCGCGGCGGCCTTCGCGCTCTTCGCGGTCGGGATCGGGAGCGGTCGCATGAAGGTCGTGCTCGCCCGGCCCGAGGCGCGGCTCGACCTGGTGCCGGTCGACGTGGTGGCCGAGCGCGTCGTCGGCGCCGCCTTCGACGGCACGGCGCGTGCGGCGGCCGGCGCCGCGGAGCCGCCGATCCGGCACGCGGTGGCGGGCTTCGCGCGCAGCCCGACGCTCGAGCTGTGTCGCGAGCGGGTGGGCTCGTTCTACGAGCGGCACCCGCTGCCGGCGGCGCCCGCGG
>WBZY01001361.1_pt1 | contig 12970 bp, 10 predicted proteins | sample 5204191 | NCBI WGS metagenome assembly WBZY01 (sample SAMN12344363, study PRJNA552823) | activated sludge metagenome | biome: Activated sludge suspended growth; feature: Anammox Sidestream; material: Wastewater; isolation source: activated sludge from anammox sidestream of wastewater treatment...
GGCGGCGCCTACGACTCGGTGTTCTTCCAGAACGCGAACCACTCGGTGCGCGTGACGGACGGCTTCATGGAGGCGGTGCGCGCCGACCGCGAGTGGCAGACCCGCGAGGTGCTGACCGGCAAGCCCGTGGAGACCTTCCCGGCGCGCCGGCTGATGCACGCGATGGCGGAGGCCGCCCACGCCTGCGGCGACCCCGGCATCCAGTACGACACCACGATCAACCGCTGGAACCCGTGCAAGACCTCGGGCCGGATCAACGCCAGCAATCCCTGCTCCGAGTACATGTTCCTCGACGACACGGCCTGCAACCTCGCGAGCCTGAACCTGATGCGCTTCGTCGACGAGGCGGGCCGCTTCGACGTCGAGTCGTTCCGGCGCGCGGTGGCGGTGGTGTTCCTGGCCCAGGAGATCCTCGTCGACCACGCCGACTACCCGACGGCGCGGATCGCCGAGAACAGCCACCTCTACCGCACGATCGGGCTCGGCTACGCGAACCTGGGCGCACTGCTGATGTCGCGCGGGCTCGCCTACGACAGCGACGAGGGCCGCAACCTGGCGGCCGCGGTGACGGCGCTGATGTGCGGGCAGGCCTACCTGAGCTCGGCGGAGATCGCCGAGGCGATGGGCCCCTTCCCGCGCTTCCGCGAGAACCGCGAGTCGTTCCTCGACGTGATCGGCATGCACAAGGCGGCCGCCGACGTGATCCCGGCGGCAGGCGTTCCGGCCGACCTGCTCGCCGCGGCGCGCAGCGCCTGGAGCGACGCCCTGGCGCACGGCCGCCGGCACGGCTTCAAGAACGCCCAGACCACGGTGCTGGCTCCGACCGGCACGATCGCCTTCATGATGGACTGCGACACGACCGGGGTCGAGCCCGACATCGCGCTCGTGAAGTACAAGAAGCTGGTCGGCGGCGGGCTGCTCAAGATCGTGAACCAGACCGTCCCGATGGCGCTGGCCCGGCTCGGCTATTCGGGCGAGCAGATCGCGTCGATCGTGCGCTACGTGGACGAGCAGGAGACGATCGAGGGCGCCCCCGAGCTGCGCGAGGAGCACCTCGCGGTCTTCGACTGCGCGTTCCGGCCGGCCAGTGGCAAGCGCTCGATCCACTGGATGGGCCACGTGCGCATGATGGGCGCCGTCCAGCCCTTCCTCTCGGGCGCGATCTCGAAGACCGTGAACCTGCCCGAGGAAGCCACGATCGACGACATCACGACCGCCTACACGGAGGCCTGGCGGCTCGGGCTGAAGGCGCTCGCCGTGTACCGCGACGGCTGCAAGCGCTCGCAGCCGCTCAACACGGGGAAGGCGAAGGACGAGGCAGCGGGCGCCGGTGCCCAGGTGATCTCGATCGAGGAGGCGCGGCCGCGGCGCGTGAAGCTCCCCGACGAGCGGGTGGCGCGGACCCACAAGTTCTCGATCGCGGGCCACGAGGGCTACCTCACCGTCGGCCTCTACGAGGACGGCGACCCCGGCGAGATCTTCCTGCGCATGGCCAAGGAGGGCAGCACGGTCTCCGGCCTCATGGACACGATCGCCACGATGACCTCGATCGCGCTCCAGTACGGCGTGCCGCTGAAGGCCCTGGTGGACAAGTTCAGCCACACCCGCTTCGAGCCCTCGGGCTTCACCAACAACCCCGAGATCCCGTTCGCGAAGTCGGTGACCGACTACGTGTTCCGCTACCTCGGCAGCCGCTTCCTGCAGAGCGAGGCGCCGCCCGAGGAGCAGGAGGCCGACGGGCTCGAGGCGGCGACGGTGCGCGCGCTGCCGCGCGCCGCGGTCGCGGGCGGCTCCGGGCGCCCGGCGCTGGCCGAGGCGAGGCCCGCGGCGCAGCAGGCCTTCGTCAACCAGTCCGACGCGCCCGCGTGTACGGATTGCGGCTCGATCACCGTCCGCAACGGCTCCTGCTACAAGTGCCCCAACTGCGGGCTCTCGATGGGCTGCAGCTAGTGTCCTGGATCGGACGTTCGCCGTCGAAGTCGCGAGCCGTCGCTTCCGGCTGGGTGTGCACCGAGATCGCGGCTACGGGCCGCTCGCAAGGCGCGCGACCGGGCCATAGCCGTCGCTATGGGGAGGGAGCGCAACGCTGCGCGCGGCCCGTAGCCGTGATCGAATGCAGGCGAACGTCCGATCCGGGACACCAGGAACCCCCGACCCCTCGTACCCCGACCACGCAGAGCCGGCGCTTCCAAGGGGGGTGAGGCGCCGGCAGGAGGGTGGGGAGCTCGGGCGACCGGGCTCCCCACCCTCTGGCTTCCGCGCGCGCCGCCCGGGCCCTGGGGGCGCCGGGCACTAGGCCTGGAAGCGCCGCTCGCCGTCGAGCCAGGTCTCGCGGACGGCGATGCTGCGCAGCGCCGCGGGGTCCACGCGGGTGGGGTCCGCGGCGAGGATCACGAGGTCCGCGGCCTTGCCGGCGGCCAGGACGCCGGTCGCGTCGCGCCCGCACTGCCAGGCCGCGTCGGCGGTCACCATGCGCAGCGCGGCCTCCGGCGTGACGCGCTCGGCCGGGTTCAGCACCTCGCCGCCGTCGCGCATCCGGCGCGTGACGGCGTTCTCGACGAGCCGCAGCGGCTCGATGTCGGTCACGCTCCAGTCCGAGTGCAGGCTCGGGCGCAGGCCGGCGCGCAACGCGGAGGCGCAGGGGTCGAGGCGGCTCGCGCGCGCGGGCCCGAGGATCTCGTCGCGGAAGGCGCGGCCCCAGAAGTGGACGTGGCCGATCAGGAACGAGGGCGACAGGCCGAGCGCCTTCATCCGCGCGATCTGGTCGTCGTGGAGGATCGAGCAGTGCTCGATCCGGTGCCGGTGGCCGGGACGGGGCCGGGCCGCCAGCGCGGCCTCGTAGGCGTCGAGCGTGGTGTCGATCGCGGCGTCGCCGTTGGCGTGCACGCAGACCTGCCAGCCCGCGTCGTGGGCGGCGCGCACGGTCTCGGTCAGGGCCTCCGGCGTGTAGTTGAGGGCGCCCCGGCCTCCGGAGCCCAGATAAGGCTGGCGCTGGTAGCCGCTGCGCCCCTGGTTCGACCCGTCGGACCATGCCTTCACGGCGCCGATCCGGAAGCGCTCGTTCCCGAAGCCCGGCGCGAGCCCGGCGTCGCGCCACGCCTTCGCGTGCGTCGAGACGAGGGCGCCGCCGAAGCGGATCGGCGGGTCCGCGGCCATGACGCCCCGGAGGAGCTCGAGGTCGGCCGGGCCGAGCGCGCCGATGCTGCAGTCGAAGAGGCTCGTGCAGCCGCGGCTCGCGGCCTTGCGGAACAGGCGCCCGATCGCCGCCGCGAGCTCCTCGGGTCCGGGCATCCCGATCCGGGCGAGGAAGGGCGCGAGCGCCGGCCCCTCGTCGAGCCGGCCGGTGAGCTCGCCGTTCGCGTCGCGCTCGAAGCGCCCCTGCGGCGGATCGGGCGTCTCGCGGCCGATCCCGGCCGCGGCGAGCGCCTTGCTGTTCACGTGCGCGATGTGGCCGTTCGACTCGAAGAGGAAGAGCGGGTGCTCGGGGGCGATCCGGTCGAGGAGCGCGCGATCGATCGGGATCGTGCCGGGCGTGATCGAGGCGTCGAACTGCCAGGCCTTGACCCACCCGCCCGGCGGCGTCTTCGCCGTCTGCGCGCGCAGCGCCTCGACGACCTCGTCCAGGGTCCGGCGCGCGAAGGGGCCGGCGTCGAGCCAGCTCTCGAAGGCCGCGAAGATGGTGTGCATGTGGGGATCGACGAAGCCCGGCAGGAGCGCCCCGCCGGCCAGGTCGACCACGCGCGTCCCGGCCGCCCGCAGGCCCTCGAGCTCGTGCTCCGCGCCGACCGCGAGGATCCGCCCGCCGGCGACCGCGACCGCCTCGGCGCGCGGCCGGGCGGGGTCCATCGTGAGCACGGTCCCGTTGCGGAACAGGATCTCGGCGCGCTCGGGCTGCGCTCGTGCGACGTGCGGCGCGAGCGGCGCCGCCAGCGCGCCGATCCCGCCCGCGATCACCTCGCGGCGCGAGACCATCAGGCGGAGCGCGGTCTCGAGCTTCGGATTGCAGCCGATGCACATGGCGGCCTCCTGCCTGGCTTCAGGGGAGTCTCGCGCAGAGCAGCTCCCGGAGCTCCGCGTGGCTGTCGGCGACGGCGTCCGCCTCCGGGTGATCCGAGAGGTCGTCGTGGGTGGCGCGGATGCGCACAGTGCCCATGCCGTGGCCGCGCCCGCCCGCCACGTCGGTGCGGCGCAGGTCGCCGACGTGCACCGCGTGGGCCGGGTCGACACCGAGGGGGCCCAGCGCGGCCTCGAACATGCGCGGGTGCGGCTTCGGGACGCCGACCTCGTCCGAGAAGACCAGGATCTCGAGCGCGTCCAGCAGGCCCACGCGCGCCAGGAAGCGGCGCACGATGCGGCCCCCGCTGAAGCCGGTGTCGCAGACGAGCGCGAGGCGGACGCCGCGCCGGGCGAGCGCGGCGAGCGTCTCCCCGGCGCCCGGCAGGGCCTCGACCTCGCCAGCCAGGCCGGCGTCCTCGAAGCGGCGGCCGAGCGCCGCGGCGAGCGGAGCGTCGTCGATGCCGAGCGAGGCGAGCGCCCAGCCCGCGATCTCGGGCGAGCCGCTGCCGATCCCGCGCGACCAGAGCTCGACGTGGCGGCCGTGCGCGGCGCGGATCGCCGCGAGGGCGGCCTCGGGCGCGACCTCGACGCCGCGCGCGGCAGAGGCCTCGACGAGCGCCGCCGTGCGCAGCTCGCGGGCGGCGTCGAGGTTGCCGTCCGCGAGCAGCGTCTGCCAGCAGTCGAAGGTGACCGCGCGCAGCGCCATGGGCCTCAGCGCCCGCCCGCGGCGCCGGCCGCTGGTGTCGGCACGGCGGCTGGGCTACTCCGCCGCGGCATGGAGGCCCTGCCCACGCCCGGGGAGTTCGTGCGCACGCTCGCGCCGGCGCTCGACCAGGCGGCCGCGATTGCCACCGCGCTCCAGGGGCGCGTGCCGAACGTCCCGAAGGCGGGCGAGAGCACCGCCGTGAAGGCCGCCCTCACGATCGCCGACACCGCGGCGCAGGAGGCGCTCCTGGTGCCGCTGCTGGCGCGCTTTCGCGCGGTGCGCCTCGAGGCCGAGGAGGCGACCCACAGCGTCGAGCTCTTCACCGGCGCCGCGCCCTCGCATCGCATCGTCGTCGACCCCATCGACGGGACCCTCCACTTCTACCTGGCCGGCCGCGGGCTGTACGCCGTGATGGCGGGCTTCGCGATCGCCGAACGATTCGAGGCGGCGGTGGTGGCGCTGCCGCGCGAGGCCCTGCGCTTCGAGGCCGTCCGCGGCGGCGGCGCGCGGCGCGCCCGGCCGGGAGGAACCTCCGAGCCGGCCCGCTGCACGACGAGCGGCAATCGCCTGTTCCTCAGCGACGGCGTCCCCGACGCGATCGAGGCACGCCTGTGCGCCGAGGGTTTCGCGATCGACCGCGCCTGCGGCGGGGCCGTGGCGCTCGCGCCGCTGGTGCCGGGCGTGCGCGGCGGCCTGCGCGTCTCGAAGTACGCGACGATCAGCGCGCGCGGCCGGATCCCGACCCTGATCGCCCGCGAGGGCGGCGCGCTCGTCGAGACCGCCGCCGGCGAGCCCTTCCCCGACTCCCTCGACGCGCCCGCCACCTCGCTGGTGGTGGCCTCCGACCGCGAGACGGCCGCTGCGATCCAGAAGGCGCTGCGCGCGGGATCGTCCGGGGCTGCACTGCGTGCCTGATCACATGTTCGTGTAATCGGGGCCCTCTCCGCCCTGCGGCGGGGTCCAGGTGATCACCTGGTACGGATCGGCGATGTCGCAGGTCTTGCAGTGCACGCAGTTCTCGTGGTGGATGAAGAGCTTCTTGCGTCCGGCCTGTTCGGGGTCCGGCATCATCTCGTAGACCGCGGCCGGGCAGAAGCTCTCGCAGGGGTTGCCGTACTCCACCGTGCAGACGTCGCTGCACAGGTCGACGTCCGCCACCACCAGGTGCGCGGGCTGGTCCACCTCGTGCTGGGCGCCGCTGAACTGGACCAGGTGCTCCTTCGAGAAGGTGAGCTTGCCGTCGAACTCGAAGGCCTCCTTCCGGCGCTTCCCGGCCGGCAGCTCGGAGAGCTTCTTCATGTGCGTGTGGCCGGCCGTGAAGGGCAGCGGGTCGACGAGGCCGCGCCCCCCGGTGATCAGCATCAGCGGGATGTTGAGACCCATCGCGAAGATCGGGCTCACCTCGGTCGAGCCGTGGAAGTTGCGCGCCTCCCGATGCTCCTGGTAGGCCCAGCTCGCGCGGTAGCGCTCCGCATAGCCGCCCAGGGTGACCGACGAGAAGTCGTCCCGCGCGAGCGCATCCACGATCGTCTCGGCTGCCAGCATCCCGGTCTTCATCGCGAGATGCACGCCGGACAGCTTGAACGGGTTCAGCATGCTCGCCGCGTCGCCGACCAGCAGGGCCCCGTCGCAGTAGAGCTTCGGCTGCGAGTAGAGGCCGCCGATCGGGAGCGTCTTGGCGCCGTAGCGCACGAGCTCCGCGCCCTCGAGCAGGTCGCGCATGAAGGGCGTCGTCTTGAAGCGCTGCGCCTCGAGATGCGGGTCGTTGAAGGGGTTCTTCGAGTCGAGCATCGTCACGAAGCCGAAGGACACGAGGTGGTCCTTCATGTCGTAGAGCCACATGCCGTTGAACTGCTTCAGGAAGTCCGGGAAGAGCGAGCCGTGGATCACGCGCCCGGGCTTGTGCTTCCCGGGCTGGACCCGCCAGATCTCCTTGATGCCCGTCTCGTAGACCTGCGGATACGGGCCCTCGAGCTCGAAGCGTTCGATGAGCTGCTTGGTGAGGCTCCCGCGCACGCCCTCCCCCAGCACCGTCACCTTCGCTCGGATGTCCATGCCGGGCTGGTAGTTCGCCTTCGGCTTGCCGTTGCGGTCGACACCCATGTCGCCGATCCGCACGCCGACCACGCGCCCACCCTCGACGAGGAGCTGGTCGCCCGCGAAGCCCGGGTAGATGTCGATGCCGGCCGCCTCGCACTTCTCCGCGAGCCACTTGGTGATGTTCGAGAGCGACGCGACGTGGTAGCCCTTCTTCTGGAAGTTGGGCGGGCAGATCGGGCTCTTGATCGTGAAGGAGCGGAAGAACACGTAGAACGAGGCGTCGTCGCAGACGTACTCGGTCGGGAAGCCCTGCGCCTGGAAGTCGGGCATCAGCTCGGCGATCGCCCGCGTGTTGACGACGGCTCCCGAGAGCGAGTGGTCGCCGACGCCGGCCGCCTTCTCGATCACCAGCACGCTCGGCTTCTCGAGCGGGGCGGCGCCGGTCCTCGCGGCCTCCTCGTTGTGGCGGTCGATCGAGCGCATCAGGTGCAGGGCCGACGCCAGCGTTCCCGGGCCCGCCCCGACGTAGAGGACGTCGACCTCGAGGCTCTCGCGTTCGATCTCGCTCATCCCGCTCTCCTCCGGCGGCCGCCGGCCTCTCGGTTCGGGCTCAACGTAAGGGGACCGTTCCCGCGGGTCAACGGAGCCCTTCCATCCCTCTTCTGTCCGATCCTCCGGAGCGGATCCCCCGGGGTCTCGGATGCGGGGCACGATGCGCGCGCGGTTATGCTCCTGCCTCATGTCCCGCAGCGACGCCGGTCTCGTCGACATCGTGCGCGAGTTCCTGCTCGCGCACCGCGAGCTGCACCGTCTCTTCGAGCGCCACCGGCAGGGCACGCTGCGCTGGGAGGAGGTGCAGCGGCTGGTCGGCGGCGACGAGGCGAGCGTGCTGTTCCGGCTCAAGGAGCGCTCGCACGCGCTGTTCCGTGGCGCGAACGCGGGCGCCGAGCTGCCGCGCGTCGCGCTCTTCGACCTGGCCGTGGGCTCGCTCTTCCACGAGGCCATGAAGCTGCGCGAGAACTTCTACCAGCTCGAGGTCTACGCGCCGAAGGTGGAGGCGGCGCGCAGCGACGCGGAGCCGGGCAGCGAGGCGTTGTTCGACGAGTTCGCGCGGATCCTGCGTGCGTCGCGCACGCGGCTCGAGGAAGCGCTCGGCGAGAGCGAATCGCTGCTCGAACAGACGCGGCGGCAGTTCCGCGTGCTCCTCGCCGCGCACCGCGAGAACGGGTTCGTCGCGCGCTACCTGCTCGAGAACGCCTCGCTCGCCGAGGAGGTGCTCGGGGAGCCGCTCGACGCGCTCTTCGCCTCGATCCACGGCGACGCGGTCGCGGGCTACGCGCTGGCAGCCCGCTCCTATCTCGAGAGCGGCCACTTCGACGAGGCGCGCCGGGCGCTCGCCGAGGCCAGCGCGCGCGATCCCGCGCAGCCGGCGCTCCGGGCGGCCACCTCCTACGCCGAGGGCATGAGCTCCTGGCTGCACGGCGACTACGAGCGCGCGCTCGACCAGCTCGAGCACTGGGCCGGCCAGCCCCACGCACCCGAGGACGCGCGCTTCCGGGAGCTGGCGCTGGCGGCGATCTCGCGGCTCGGCCAGCTCGTCGAAGGCGAGAGCGCCGCGACGCTCTCGGCGCGCGCCAGTGCGCTCGGACGCACCCTGGCGGCAGCGCGCTGACGGCCCCCTTCGTGGCGTTCAGTCCGGCCGCGGCGGGCGCATGCGCTGGGGCTCCGGCTTGCCCTCGCGGCGCAGCACGCCGTCCTGGAGCACGCCGAGCACCTCCTCGGTGCGCCAGGCCACGGCCTCCGCCGAGAAGATGTCCTCGACCCCCAGCACGGGCGCGCTGAAGGAGGGCGCCGCGTAGTGGAAGATGCCGAGGCCGAGGAAGTGCTGGAAGAAGTGGCGCGAGGAGAGCCGGCGGAAGGCGCCCGCGTCGACGCCCTCCCGGTAGAAGCGGAACAGGCGTCCGATCACGCGCTCGACGATCGGGAGCACGCGGCTCGCGTCGACCCCGGGGCTGTCGACGAAGACCCGGATCAGGATCCGCGCGTAGGACGGGTGCTCCGCGAGCAGATGGTGGAAGCCCGTCACCAGCCGCTCGAGGCGCTTCTCGGGCGCATCGGTGCCCGTGAGCGCCTCGACCAGCGCGCGGTCGAAGGTCTCGAGCATGTCCTCGAGCACCGCGGTGTAGAGCGCCGCCTTGCTCTCGAAGTAGTAGTAGAGCGCCGTCTTCCGCACGCCCACCTGCTCGGCGATCTTCTGCAGGTGCGCGCCCGCGAAGCCCTCGGTGGCGAACTCGCGCTCGGCCACCTCGAGGATGCGGCTGCGTGTGTCCTGGGCTCGCGACAAGGGCTCCCCTCCCCGTGGCGTCAGGTCGTGGCCGGAGCAGGGGTACGCCGCGCCGCGGCCAGCCAGCTCACCCCGCCCACCAGCGCGAGCGCGATCGCGATCAGCTGCGCCTCGCTGAGCCCGAGCCACACGCGCGGGTTCACGCGCAGGAACTCGACGGCGAAGCGGCCGGCGGCGGCGAGCACCAGGTACTCCCCCCACAACAGCGGGCTGCGCTTCCGGCGCCACCACAGGAAGGCGGTGAGCGCGAAGAGCCAGACCATCTCGTAGAGCTGGGTCGGGTGCACGCGCTCGAGTGTCGGCGGGGCGCCTTCGGGGAACGCCATGCCCCAGGGCGCGTCCGTCGGCCTGCCGTAGTCGTCGCCCACCAGGAAGCAGCCGAGCCTGCCGAAGGCCTGGCCGATCGCGCCGGCGAGCGCCGCGGCGTCGAAGAAGGCCGAGCTGGGGATCCGGTGGATCCGGGTCCCGATCCAGCACAGCCCGATCGCGCCGAGCAGCCCGCCATAGAAGGTGATCCCCGCGCGCGACAGGAACGCCTCGGCGAACGGAAGCTCGCCGCGCAGCCACATGTCGAGGGCGTAGTAGAGCTTGGAGCCGCCGATGCCCCCCACCATCGCGTAGATCAGCAGGGTGGTGGCGCCCTCGGGGTCGAGCCCCATCTCCGCCATCCGCCGGGCCGTCAGCCAGGTTCCGGCCAGGAAGCCCACGGCGAGCAGGAGCCCGAAGGACGAGATCGGGAACCCGAAGATCTCGAAGACGACGGGATACATGGTGTCCTCGGAGGGGCGCAGGCTACGGGAGCCGGCCCGAGGACGCCAGCGACAAGGGGAAGCGTCGCGCGCAGGACGCGCAGGGAGCCGCCGCAGACTCCGTCAGGGTCGCGGCAGTGCGACGTGGAAGGCGGCGCCCGTGCCGGGGGCACTCTCCACCCACGCGCGCCCCCCGTGCAGCTCGGCGATCTTCTGTACGATCGCGAGGCCGATCCCGGTTCCCCTGCGACCGCCTTCGCGGGGGATGCTGTGGAACATCTCGAAGATGCGCCGGTGCTGGCTCGGGTCGACGCCGCGCCCGTTGTCGCGCACCACGACCTCGTGCCAGCGCGCGTCCTCGCGGATCTCGACCGCGACCTGCGGCCGCTCGCAGGGCCCCATGTGCTCGAGCGCGTTGCCGAGCAGGTTGGAGAAGAGCTGGTAGAGGCGCGTGCGATCGCACAACAGGAGCGGCGACTCCACCGGCAGCGCCAGCGAAGCGCCCGCCGCGTCGAAGCGTGGCTTGAGCTCGCCCTTCAGCTGCTCGAGCACCGCGAGCGGGTCCACCAGCACACGCTGCTCGCCGTGCCCGATGCGGGCGAAGTCGAGGAGCTCCCGGATCAGGGTCTCCATCGTCCGGCCGGCCTCGGTGATGCGGTCGAGGTAGTGGGTGCCCCGCTCGCCGAGAAGTCCGCCGAAGTCGTCGCGCAGGAGCCGGGAGAAGCCGAGCACCGAGACCAGCGGTGATCGCAGGTCGTGGGCAACCGCCCGGATCGTCTGCTCGAGGTCCTCGTGGCGGCGGCTCCACTGCCGCTCGTCCCGGCGCCGCTCGGTGTCGTCGCGCAGGAGCACCACGACGCCCACCCCCACCCCCGCCTCGTCGCGCAGCGGGCTCGCCGAGGCCGAGAGCCAGCGCGGCTCACCGCCCTGGCGGGGATGGAGCTCGAAGGAGCCACGCAACACGGGGCCGGTGCACGGCAGGGCGCGCGCACCGGCGAGCCGGCGCGCACACTCGGCGACGGGCCAGCCGAGCAACGAAGCGGGCGCCTGGCCGAGGAGCGCCCCGCAGGCCGCGTTCGCGTAGCGAAGCCGGCCGGTTCGCCCGATGACCGCGACCGCTTCGGGCGACTCGTCGAAGACGGCCGCGAGGGCAGCGAGCCGCCCGCCCAGGTCCGCGTCGGGACCCGGGTCCGGGTGGACTCCACCTCCGGTGGCGGTCTCCGGCGGATGCGAAGCCGTGGGTCGGGCGAGAGCCACGCAGCTCCTCGTGAGACGACGATTGGTTTCGGGTTCCGAGCGGAGTGCGATCGTACCACCCTGCGAAAGCGGGGGTCAAACCCGGCGGGCGATGGGTGTGACCACCACATGAAGCCCCCTCGGGGCCCGGGCGACTCGCTGCATACCGGGCGCGATCTCCGTTGACGTGAATCCGCCGCGCTGTAGGGTTCGCCGCGTGGAGCGCCGCGTCGTCCGCCGCTCGCAAGCGAAGTTCGAAGCCCCCGACGGGACCCGGCTCCTCCGCCGTGCGTGGCTGCCCCGCGAGGCGCGCCGTGCCGTCGTGCTCGTGCACGGCCTCGCCGAGCACAGCGGCCGCTACGACCACGTGGGCGCCTGGCTCTCCACCCGGGACTGTGCCGTACACGCCTACGACCACCGCGGGCACGGCCAATCCGAGGGCAGGCGTGGCCACGCGAGCTCGTTCGCGCAGCTCCTCGACGATCTCGAGGCCTTCCTCCAGCTCGTCCGCCGCGAGCATCCCGATCTCCCGCTGGTCCCGATCGGCCACAGCATGGGCGGCCTCGTCACCACGGCGCTGCTCGCCGAGCGCAAGCCCGACGTCGCCTGCGCGGTCGTGTCCGGACCGGCGCTCGAGGTGCCGGAGCACGTGTCGGCGGGGCGGCTGCGGATGGCGCGGGGGCTGCGCCGGATCGTGCCGCGGCTGCGGATGGCGGCCGGCCTCGCGCCGGAGGACCTGTCGCGCGACCCCGAGGTCGTGCGCGCCTACGTCGAGGACCCGCTCGTGTTCCGGCGCATCACCGTCTCGCTGGCCTCCGAGCTGCTCGAGGCGGTGGCGCGCACTGCCGGCGGCGCCTTCCAGGTGCAGGTGCCGATGCTGCTGCTCCACGGCGAGGCCGATCGCCTGTGTCCGGCGCGCGGCAGCCGCGCCTTCCACGGCCAGCTCCGGGGTCCGGGCCATCGCCTCAAGATCTACCCCCAGCTTCGCCACGAGATCTTCAACGAGCCTGAGCACGAGCAGGTCCTCGAGGACCTGCTCGCCTGGCTCCGCGAGCGCGAGGCCTGAGCCGTGGCCGGCCTGAGCCATCTCGACGAGCAGGGCCGGGCGCGCATGGTCGACGTCGGCGACAAGGCGGAGAGCCGGCGCGAGTGCGTGGCGCGGGCGGCCGTCCGGATGGCGCCGGCCACGCTCGCCGCGATCACCCCCAGCTGGCCCGTGGCCGTCTCGATCCGGCGGATGTGCTTGCACGCCTGGCCGCGGGCCGCACGCCGGTAGGTGTAGTCCAGGCAGGTGCAGGTCATCCGGCCGTCGTCCGCCTGGGTGACGGTCGGCCCCGTCGGCGCGAGTCGAGATGGCTGCGACCTCGATGGGGCGCTGACCAACGACGCCTATCTGTTCGCCATCCAGAGCCGGCAACGAGCGTTATTGCGCATGTTGCGGCGCGAGGGGATGTGGCCACTGGCCGGCAAGGACATCCTGGAAGTGGGCTGCGGCAATGGCGGCGTGTTGCTGGAGCTTCTCGGCTATGGGGCCGATCCCCATCGGTTGCACGGCACGGACTTGCTGGCCGAGCGTGTCGCTGTGGCTCGCGAGCGACTGCCCCACCTGCCGATCAGCGTTTCATCGGGCACGGCTCTGCCTTATCCCGACGACTCTTTCGACCTCGTCCTACAATTCACGGTGTTTTCATCGATTTTGGATCAAGCCATCTGCTATACTGTCGCCAAGGAAATACGACGAGTATTGCGAAGCGGCGGGATGGTCTTGTGGTACGACTTCTGGATCAACCCGCTTAACAAGCAGACAAGAGGGATCAGGCCCAGCGAGATTAGAGCCTA
>WBZY01000585.1_pt2 | contig 12953 bp, 10 predicted proteins | sample 5204191 | NCBI WGS metagenome assembly WBZY01 (sample SAMN12344363, study PRJNA552823) | activated sludge metagenome | biome: Activated sludge suspended growth; feature: Anammox Sidestream; material: Wastewater; isolation source: activated sludge from anammox sidestream of wastewater treatment...
CCCTGCGCTTGCGGATCTCGACGCGATCGCCGATTACATGGCGCTGGAAAATCCGCGGGCCGCTGCGCGGCTGGTACGGCGTGTATTCCGTCATGTCGACCAGCTTGCCGCACACCCGCGCGGCGGGGTCAGCTTGCCCGAATTCCGTGGTTCGCGATATCGACAGATCGTCGAGTCACCTTGCCGAATCATCTATCGCGTGGGGAAGAACCGCGTGTTTGTCCTGCATGCCGTGAGGGGCGAGTGGCTGTTGCGTCGCCGGATTCTGGCCGCACATTCCAGGACCTCCAAGAAATGAACTTTCCGGGCCGATCGTGCCCGTCATGTTCGCCGCCATGACAGGCGACCATTCTGTACCGTCGCGACCACCTCGACTGCCGCGAGATCGGCGCGCGCCGCAGCCCACGGCCGGTCGAGCAGGCACAGGTCTGCAGACGAACCCTGAGCAATGCGCGCGAGGCCTCCACCCGGCGCGAGCGGATCACCGCTGAAAAGGGCCAGCGCTTCTTCGGGTGACAAGCCCTCCGCATCGCCGAGCACGCGGCCGCTCAGCGTGCGCCGATCCACGGCGGCCTGCATGGCGAACCAGGGATTGGGATCGCCGAGGGGCGCATCGGTGCCCGCGGCAAGGGCGATCCCCGCTTCGAGGAATGCGCGTCCGCGATAGAGCCACGGTTGTTCGCGGCCCGGAATGTCGGTGAGATAGGCATCGCCACGCTCGCGCACGAAATTCGGCTGGGTCACGACGGTCAGACCATGCTGCGCGAGAAGCGACAACACGTCCGGTGGCGCGACCGAGGCGTGCTCGATGCGATCGCCCGGCCGGCTGCCGGCGCTCGCGAGAGCGGAAATGGCGAACACCAATTCGGTTTCGGTCACGCAATGCACGGCTACCGACCTGCCGGCAGCATGGCTGCGCTCGATCGACTCGCAGAAGTCGTCGGGGGCGGGCAGGGCTGTTTCACGCAGGTAGAGTTTGGTGGGGCCCCGCCAGACCTGACTTGTATCTGCCGCGCCATCGAGGCTGGCGTCGCCCATCACGATCAGGTTCTGTTGCAGTTCACCCCGTGCGGTGCAGTAAACAAAATGGCGGTACTCCTCCAGCGAGTTTCGCGCGCCCGCATCGGTGACTCCCGTAACGCCGAAGCTTGCGAGCAGCTCGCTGACGCGATGCAGTGCCGGCGGCTGCCCACCGAGCCGTTCGCGAAGCCAGCGATCGGCATCGAGGAGCCTTCCAGCCGCAAGTGCGTCGTGATCCGGCACTGGCGCCGTGCCCGCCGCCAGTCGCGCGAGCCCGCGTGAATTCACGATCCACAGGCGTCCGGAGCGATGCTGGATGCGCACAGGTACATCGGGCAGGACACGGTCGAGCCACGCGCGATCGATGTCCCCCGCGACCGATTCGTGATACCCGATCCCCCGGATCCAGTCGGCATCCGATCCGTCCGAGAGCGCTGCGCGCTCGCGAAGCCGCTGCGCGAGATGTTCTTCGGTGGAGACTTCAGGAGGCCCGCAGCGCAGGGATTCAAGTGAGCTGGCCAGCGCCAGCAGATGAACATGGTGATCGTGCAGGCCGGGCAGTAGGGCGCCGCCGCGGGCATCCAGCACGGGTTCTCCGGGCTCCGCCGCCAGTTTGCGATCGACTGCGGCGATGCGCGCGCCATTTACCCGCACGTCGACGATCGTGCCGGGCCGCAACTCGGCGTTCCGTATCAGCACGGATCGTTCCAGTCGGCGAGCGCGAGGTCGTTGTCCGCGCCGAGCGCCCGTGCGGAACCGGTGACAGGGCGCGCCGTCGGCAGTGTCTCATCCAGCCCGTGTCCGCGGGCTTCTGCGGTCCATGTGCGCCAACGCTCGATCAGGTCCGCATCGCGCGAAGGTCGCGAGAAACCGATGCTATGCGCAACGACGTCGCGCAGGGCGAGCGAAACGAGGCGGCCGCCGCCGCTCTGGTAGCTCGCAAGGGCTGCCAGTGCTGCGTGCATGCCCGTGAGCGGATCGGCGATCGCATCGCCGCACATGAGCGGTTGTCCGGTCACGCGCTGCATCAGGAAGGACAGGCCCGCAGCCACGCCGGCGTCGTCCCCGAAGGCGGTCCACTGGCCTTCCGGTTCGTCGCGACCGTAGCCGGTGATGCTGATCCACGTGAGGCCGTTGCGCCGCGCGATGCATTGTTCGGCAATCACGCCCAGCTGTCGCAGGCCTCGCGGCCGCGAAGCCTCGATGACGATGTCGGCCCAGTCGAGCAGTTCCTGCAGCCGCGCGGTGCCGTGCGCGTCGAAAGTGAGTGCCACGCTGCGCTTGCCGTGATTCATGAGATCGTGGAACGCGACTGGACCGCTGCGGGCGCCATCCGGTCGCGCGAAGCTTTCGACCTTCACCACCCGGGCGCCCAGCAGTTGAAGCAAGTGCGAGCACAGCGGCCCGGCCCACAGCGAGGAAAGGTCCACGATCCTCGGCGGATCAAGCCGCTTCCCGGGTGGTGCCGGTGTGGCATGCCGGGTTGCGACGTACCACGGCTTCGGGTTCTGCGCGGGCGGTGCCGGGATGCAGGCCGCAAGACCCAGCAGCCGCGCGCGCTCGACGAGCGTTGCTGCATCCCGCGAGGCTACAGCTGTGGAGATGGCCTCCCAGGAGCAGACGTGGTCCTCCTCGAGCCACGCCGGCACGTCCGACCAGTCCGCCTCGCGGGTCAGGCTGATGGCGAACCAGCCGTCCGCGGCCTGCAGCAGCCGACAGCCACCTCCGGGAGCGATGCTGCCATGGCGATGCAGTCCCGCAATTGCGGCGCGTTCGCCGAGCAGGGCCGAGCCGGTCGGCAGCAGAGCGGTGCTGGCGCGAATTGTGGATGCGATGCAATCGAGCGCCTTGAGGGCACCGTCCGCGCAGCTGGCAAGGGGCACCGGGCACATCTGCGACGGGCCGTCCGCGAGTCCGGTCAAGGCCATGAGTCCGCTGCGCGCCCACGTGCGCCAGGGCTCCGCATCTTCGGGCCCGTCGGACGTGATCACTGGCACGCCCAGCGACGCGAGCAGGGTCTGCGCGTAGTCGGTCGCCATGCCGCGTCCTGTCAACTGTAGCGGCCTGCGCGAGCCTCGATGCCCGCATGCGTGCTCTGCACGGGAATTCATCGCCGGATTATTGAGTTCGCTTCCGGCCGTGGCAAATGAGGGTATTCTTCCAATAGTCCTTGTGGACGATGATTCAGGGTTCGCAAATGTCGGAAACTCAAGCGCGCTTCGCAGTGGGCAGGCGGGCACATGGGGAATCACAATGAGAGTGCTGAAGGCCGGAACGCGTGCCAAGTGCGCGGTGTGTGATACGGAAGTCATGATCGTTCGCGCGGCGGCCGCCGAGGTGCAAGTCACGTGCGGTGGTGCCGAATTGATCGGCATGGACGGCGCGAAGACTCCCGGCGCGCATGCCGCGGCTGCAGTGGCTCAAGTTGCCCAGGTCGGCAAGCGTTACGTGAACGCGGCGGCCACCGTCGAACTGCTCTGCACGAAGGGCGGCAAGGGGGAACTGGCGATCGACGGCGAATCGCTGACGGTCAAGCAGGCAAAGCCGCTGCCGTCCTCGGACTGAAGGTTCCCGGGCCATGAATCTGGTCATGGCGCTGGAGATGGCGGCCGAGTGCCATCCTCAGCGCATCGCCGTCAGTTCGGGCGGCCTCCGTCTGACTTATTCCGACATGCTGAACGCGGCGCGGGCCGGGGCGCAGGTCATTCGCGAAGCCGGCGTCAAGTACGTCGGTCTGCTCGACGTCAACAGCCCTGCCGTACCGATCGCGTTGTTCGCGGCCGCGTATGCCGGCGTGCCGTATGTGCCGATGAACTATCGGCTCACCAAGGTCGAGATCGAGGCGCTGCTCGATCGCATCGCGCCGGCACTGCTCATCTCCGATACAGCTGTGCTTGCCCCGCTCAGTATTCCAGCCGGCATCCAGGTGATGCTGCGCAGCGAGTTCCAGCGTGTCGCGCTCGCGTCGAAGCCCGAGGCAATTGCAGCACCCGGTGAGCCGCACGACACCGCCATCCAGCTCTTCACGAGCGGCACGACCGGCAAGCCGAAGGCGGCCGTGCTGCGCCACCAGAACCTCATGTCCTACGTGCTCGGTACCGTGGAATTTGGCGGCGCGGCCGAGGAGGACGCGATCCTCATTTCGGTGCCGCCGTACCACATCGCCGGCATCTCCGCGGTCCTGAGTTCGACCTATTCCTGCCGGCGCATGGTGCAGCTGCCCAATTTCGACGCCGCGACCTGGTTGCAATTGTGTCGCGACGAGAAGGTGACCAATGCATTCGTCGTGCCGACCATGCTGTCGCGGATCGTCGATCACCTGCAGCAGGAGCAAGGGGCCGGCAGTGTGCCCTCCCTGCGGGCCATCGCCTACGGCGGTGGCAAGATGCCGCTCGCCGTGATCGAGCAGGCGATGCGACTCTTTCCCGGAGTCGACTTCACGAACGCCTACGGACTGACCGAGACGAGCTCGACGATCTGTCTGCTCGGGCCCGATGATCATCGCGGTGCGTTCGACAGCGAGGATCCGCTCGTCAGGCGGCGCCTGGCATCGGTCGGCAAGCCCGTGCCCACCATCGAGCTGCAGGTGCGCGGCGAGGAAGGTGAGGTTCTCGCGCCGGGCCATTCCGGCGAGATCTACGTGCGCGGTGAGCAGGTCGCCGGCGAGTACCTGGATCAGGGCAGCCAGCTCGACCGGGAGGGCTGGTTCCCGACCCGCGATCGGGGGCAGGTGGACGAGGCCGGTTACGTGTTTCTCGAAGGTCGCGCCGACGACGTCATCGTTCGCGGTGGCGAGAACATCTCGCCGGGCGAGATCGAAGATGTGCTGCTCGAGCATCCGGCGGTGTCCGAGGCCGCCGTGGTCGCGGTGCCCGACCGGCAATGGGGCGAATCAGTGGGCGCCGTGATCGTTCTGCGGGAGAAGGCAAAGGCCACGGACGCCGAGCTGCAGGAGTGGGTCAAGCAGCGACTGCGTTCGTCGCGGGTACCGACTGCGTTTCGCTACGTGGACCAGCTGCCGTTCAACGAAATGGGCAAGGTCCTGCGGCGTGTCCTGAAACAACTCTTTGCGGATCTGAAATCATGAAATTTGCACTGTTGCTCGGCTTCAGCCACTACCGCGATTTTCCGGCGCTGGCGCAGGCAGCGGAAAGCGCAGGTTTCAACTCGGTGTGCATGCCCGACAGCCTCTTCTACCCGAAGACGACGGAGTCGACGTACCCGTACAACGACACCGGGACCATCCGCGACTACATCGAAGCTGCGCCGTTCATCGAGCCGTTCATTGCGATGGCCACGATGGCGGCGGTCACGTCCCGGGTCCGGTTCTATCCGAGCGTGCTGAAAGTGCCGGTTCGTCAGCCGCTGGTGCTGGCCAAACTTCTGACCTCGCTCGCAGTCGTCAGCAACGGCCGGGTCGCGCTGGGCGCCGGCCTCAGCCCCTGGAAGGAAGACTTCACCTACAACGGCGTGCGCTTCGAGCGCCGTGGTGCCCTCATGGACGAGTGCATCGCGATCATCCGTGGCACCATGACCGGCCAGTACTTCGAGCATCACAGCGAGAACTACGATTTCGGGCCGCTGAAGTTGAACCCGGTACCGGACAAGCCCGTGCCGATCCTGATCGGCGGACACGCGGCCCCGGCGCTGAAACGCGCGGCCCGGCTCGGTGACGGCTGGATTTCAGCCAACAGCGACCACGAATCGCTGGCGAAGCTGATCGCCGAACTCAATGGTTACCGGAAGGAGTTCGGCACCGCAAATCGCAAGGACTTCGAGATCCATGTGATCGATTCGAATGCCCGCTCGCCTGCCGACTTCCAGCGCCTCGAAGCGCTGGGGGCGACCGAGGCGGCGCTCATTGCCTGGTCACCGGAGGTCCGTGACCGGCAGGCGCAGCTCGATGCGATCAAGCGCTTTGGCGACGAGGTCGTCGCGAAGTTCCGGTAGTCAGCCGGCGGCGCTGACCTGCTGCAGCAGCTTCCAGACGCGCAGCGGCGTGGCCGGAGTCTCGGTCACTTCGATGCCGAGCGGAGCAAGCGCGTCGTTGATCGCGCAGATCACCGCCGCCGGCGTCGTATGTATCGCCCCTTCGCCGCAACCCTTGGCGCCGAGCGGCGTGACCGGCGAGGGCGTGACGAGGAAGTCACGCTGCGAGATCGGCACTTCCTGGATCGAGGGCAGCAGATAGTCGACGAAGGTCGTCACGCGCGGATTGGCCTCTTCGTCGTAGACGTACTCTTCGAGGAGCGCGGCACCGACCCCCTGCGCGACCGCGCCCTGGAGTTGCCCTTCCACGCTGGCCGGGTTCAGGCGCGTGCCGCAGTCATCGACGATGAAATACTTGAGGATCCGCGTGGCGCCCGTGTCGCGATCGACCTCGACCATCACGACGTGCATCGCGTAGGCCGCGGTCAGGTAGCTGCGGCAACGCCCCTGGTCGTCGGGCATGTTGCGATTCGGTGCCGTCCAGACTGAAGTGGCCGTGGGGTTCGGTTCCATGCCGGGCGGGAGCAGGTCGCTGCGGCCGAGCATGGTGCCGACGACCTCGGCCACGCTCATGCCCACGGCCGGGTTCGCTTTCATCCTCAGCCGCCCGTCCATGAGCTCGATCTGGTCGGCAGGCAGGCCGCCGAGCACGTGCGCGGCCACGCGCCTGAAGTCAGCCTCGAGCTTGCGGCAGGCGCCGAGCACGGCACCCGTGACGGCCACGCCGAGCCGGCTGCCGCCCTGCCCGAAGTGGGGCGGCGCAGAGTCTGTCGGGGCCGACGTGACCTTGATCGCATTCATGTCGACACCGAAATAGTCGGCGACGACCTGGGCTGCGACCGTGAACTGCCCCTGTCCCTGCAGATTGAAGCCCACCACGACCGTGATGTTGCCGAGGATGTCGAAGGACACCCGCGCGCCTTCGGGGACTCCAACGCCTGGAACGCCCACCGTGGCGTAGGCGTTCCAGTCAAACACACCGGGCTCCACAGTATTGACGACACTGATGCCGACGAGCCGGCCCTCGGCCCGCGCTGCGGCCTGTTCCTTGCGCAGGGCCTGGTAGTCCGCGAGCTTCAGCACCTTGTCGAGCACGGCCTCATAGTTGCCGCTGTCGTACTCGTTGCCGCTCGGGATGGTGTAGGGGAACTGCTCGGGGCGGATGTAGTTGAGGCGGCGGATTTCCGCCGGATCCTTGCCGAGCTGGCGCGCCGCCTTGTCGACGAGGCTCTCGAGCACGAGGAAGTGGGGCGGGGGGCCGTAACCGCGATAGGGCGCCGTCGGGGCGCGGTTGGTCACAACGAGGGTCATGTCGTACTGCGCGACCCCGATGCGATAGTTGCCGGTGAAGGCAGCGAGGGGCTTTGCGACCGAGATCGTTCCGTAGCCCTCCGTGGTCGCGCCCTGATCGTCCAGCAGTTTCACTTTGAATCCGGTGAACGTGCCGTCGGCCTTCAGGGCGAGCGATGCCTCGTAATGGCGATCCCACGACTGGCTGAATCCCGCCAGCAGGAACTCCATGCGGTCTTCGGTGTATTTGACGGGCAGCCCGCCTGTCTTGCGCGACAGCAGGGCCGCGATGTCGGTGGCGCGTGCGCCGCCCTTGCCGCCGAAAGCACCGCCATGCGGATGGCTGACGATCTTGACCTTGTTGGCCGGCAGATTCAGCGAAATCGATCGGGCCAGACCCCAGAAACTCGGTACCTGGAAAGAGCCGTGGATGAGCAGGCTGTTGTCGGTCAGGTCCCACTGGCAGACGCAGCCGAAGGTCTCGGTCGGATTCGATCCGCAACGGTTCCAGCGAAATGACCCGGAGACGACGTGGTCGGCCTCGGCGAAGACGCGGTCGACCTCGCCCCAGGTGTAGGTGCGCTGCTGGATGACGTTGGTGCCATGTTCCTTGAACAGTACGGGAGCGTCGGGCGCGAGCGCGGCCGCCGCAGCCCCGATGGGCGCCAGCACCTCGTACTCGACCTCGATCAATTCGAGGGCGTCCTCGGCGAGGTGGCGACTCGTGGCGGCGACTGCGGCCACGGGCTCACCGACAAACAGCGCCCTGTCGATGGCAATGCAATGTGTGCCCCATCCGGGCGGGCTCGTCATGTGCGCGTTGGCCCAGCGCTTGACGTCCTCGGGAGTGAGGACCGCCGCCACGCCTTCCAGCGCCTCCGCCGCGCTGGCATCGATCTTGATGATGCGGGCGTGCGCGTGAGGGCTGCGCAGGATCGCGCAATGGAGCATGCCCGGGAGAGACAGGTTGTCGATGAACTGCACGGTGCCCGAGACGAGCGCTGGATCTTCGACGCGATTGACGTGCTTGCCGACGTAACGGACCGTGCTGGTCGGCAGTTGCCCGGGAAGCTGGGGCAGTTCTGTGCCCATGAGCTATGCGCTGACCCGTACCGCCGCCAGTCGCGTGGTGTTCAGGCGCTCCGCGGCCAGCCGCACGGAGGCGAGAATGCTCTCGTAACCCGTGCAGCGGCAGAGGTTGCCATCCAGGGCTGCCTTGATCTCCTCGTCGCTCGGCTGCGGGTTGTCGCGCAGCAGTTCCATGGTCGCCATGATGAAACCGGGCGTACAGAACCCGCACTGCAGGCCGTGCGCATCGACAAAGGCCTGCTGGATCGCGTGCAGCTGACCTGTCTCGCGGTTTCTCAGCCCCTCGATGGTGGTGATTTCCGCGCCATCGGCCTGCACGGCGAGCGCGAGGCAGGAGCGTGCCGCCCGGCCGTTGATGAGAACGGTACATACCCCGCAGATGCCATGCTCGCAGCCGACGTGCGTGCCGCCGAGATTCAGCTCGTGGCGCAGGAAGTCCGCGAGCGTGAGCCGTGGCTCGACTTCCCGCTCGTAGAGTCGGCCGTTGACTGTGACCTTCGTGCGCTGCTTGATCGTCATCTTTGATTCTCCTGGATCAGGTGGCGCGACCCGCCGCCTCGGTGAGGCAGCGCCCGACGAACACCTTGACCAGATGGCGGCGGTACTCCGGGGATGCGTGAATATCGCCGATGGGCTCTTCGACCGACTCACTGGCGAGTGAGGCCGCCCGCGCAAAGTTTTCCGCGGTGGGCGCCTTCCCGTCGAGCAGCGCTTCCGCGGCCGGAAAGCGCATCGCCGTGGCACTGACCCCGAAGGCGCAGATCCGTGTGTCCTGGCACAAGCCGTCGACCTTGCGCAGCGTCGCGACGGCTCCGGCGAGCGCAAGATCGCCCACGCGCCGGCTGAACTCCTGGATCGACCAGCCGGTGCCCGGCTTCAGGGCGGGCAGGCGCACCTCGGTCAGCACCTCGCTGGCCTCGAGGCTCGTGGTCATGAAGGTGACGAAGAAGTCCTGCGCCGCGATCAGGCGGCTACCGTTGGGCCCCTGCGCCTTCATCTGCAGGCCTTGCGCGAGCGCCACGGCCGGGTATTCCGCGGCCGGGTCGGCGTGGGCGAAGGAGCCCCCCACCGTGCCGCGGTTGCGTACGGGCACGTGGCCGATCAGCCGCGTCGCCGCGTGAAAGAGCGGCTGGCGCGTCCTGATGAGCGCCGAATCCTCTGCGGCGCGCTTGCTCGTCATCGCGCCGATGGCGATCTCATCGCCTTCCTCGCGGATGTAATCGAGCGCGCCGATGCGGCCCAGATCGATCAGCACCTGGGGGCGTGCGATGCGCATGTTCAGCATCGGCATGAGGCTCTGGCCGCCCGCCAGCACCTTCGCATCGAGCCCTTCACTCTCGAAGCGCTTGAGCAGCGCGACTGCCGACTCGACCGTCGGCGGGGCATGGTAATCAAAGGAGGCCGCTTTCAATTTCCTCTCCCGCCCTGTTCAGCGTTAAAGTGGATCGTCGCACCGCGGCGCGTGCCGGGTCAACCTGGCCGGGCGTTGGGAAACGTCAAGACGCTTGACCACTTGGCAGCTCCCGAGCATCATCGCGACGCGAAATCCAGGGTTTCACCACGGAGGGAACGACGATGTCCATCAGACCGATGTTACGGGGTGCGATCGGCCTTGCCGTCGGCGCAATAGGGTTGCCGGTCGGCACGGCAGCGCTGGCCCAGGAAGCGCCTGCGGAAGCCTCGGCAGCCATCCAGGAGGTCGTCATCACGGCAGAGCGGCGCGAGGCCAGCCTGCAGGATACACCGATTGCCATCACCGCCCTGACGACGGACGAACTCACCGATCGCGGCATCACGGATTTCGAGGGTATCGCCGCAGCCACGCCGAGCATTTCCTTCACACCTTATCCGAGTTCGTCCAATACGCTCATTCTCTTCATCCGCGGACAGGGCGTGGCGGATTCCGGGCAGATCACGCTCGACAGCGCGGTCGGGCTCTATCAGGACGGCTTCTACATCCCGCGCGGGCAGATGGTGACCTTCGATCTCGCGGACATCGAGCGCGTGGAAGTGCTGCGCGGCCCGCAGGGCACGCTCTACGGCCGCAACACCACCGGTGGCGCGGTGAATCTCATCAGCAGAAAGCCGGGCGGGGAACTCGCGTTCAAGCAGGAGCTCGGATTCGGCAACAACGGGCGCTTCAGGAGCCTCACGGTGCTCGATCTGCCGAAGTGGGGTGGCCTCTCCACGAAGTTCTCGTTCCTCAAGCGCCAGCGTGACGGGTATGTCAAGAACCGGGGGCCCAGCAACGATTACGGCGAAGAGGATCAGGCTGGCGGGCGCGTTGCGCTGCGCTGGGATGCCGGTGGCCCCTTCACGGCTGATTATTTCTTCGAGAAGGGCGATCTGGATTCGACGCCCATCTACTACACCAATCCGGCGCTCGCCGGCATCATTCCCGGCTACTCCGACCGGGGCAAGCCCGAGGATCGCACTTACCGCGCCATCGATCTCGCCGAGAGCACGGGCGAGTACGAAGCGCACGGCCTGACTCTTTCATGGGACGTGAACGACGCGCTCACGCTGCGCTCGCTCACGGGTTACCGTGATGTCGGCACGAAGTATTACCAGGACTACGCGGATTCGTTCTTCGTGGGTTTCCGTAGCTACGATGACATCCAGTATCACGTCTTCTCCCAGGAACTGCAGGCGGTCGGGAGCCTGTTTGATGGCCGCATCAAGTACCTGGCGGGCCTCTACTATTACGACGAGTCCGGCAAGCATTTCGAAACCGTGGACATCTCGCAGATGATGGCCGGGCCGCCGATCCTGAACAAGGAGCGCGACGTCAAGGCGGAGGCGAAGTCCCGGGCCGCTTTCGCGCAGGTCACCTGGACCCCACCGGTTCTCGACGATCGGCTCGACCTGGTCTTCGGTGCCCGCTACACGAAAGACAAGCGTGAGGCGACGCGGCAGATGCTGAATCTGCTCTATATCAATCCGATCGGCTTCATCCCGATCGGTCAGGAGCCGGCTCCGGGCCTCATCAACTCGAACGACGTGGAGTCGAGCCGTTTCAACCCGGCGTTCACGGCGAATTTCTCGTGGAACGACGATGTGAGCACGTATCTGCGCGTGGCGACAGGCTACAAGGCCGGTGGCTCGAGCGAATCCGTGGAAATCGGCCGCTTCGGGCTCACCTTCGCACCCGAAGATGTCACGAGCTACGAGCTCGGCCTGAAGTCCTATCTCTTCGACCGGCACGTGCGCCTGAACGCGGCGCTGTTCAACAGCAAATTCGAAGACATGCAGATGTTCTTCGTTGCGAGCTCGACGGACAATTCGGTCATTCTGGCGCTGAATTCCGGCAAGGCCACCGTGAGCGGCCTCGAACTCGATATGCTGTGGCAGCCGACCACGGATCTCTCCTTCACGCTCGACTACACGTATCTCGATACCAAGCGTGACGAGGTGATCGCCCGCGCCGGCACGATCTACGATCCGGCGGTGAACCCGGCGTCGCCCTATCAGGTGGGGCAGAACATCAAGGAACTGTTCCGGGTGTCCTATGCGCCGGAGAACAGCGTGAATGTGGGCGCCAACTGGACCTTCCTGAAGCTCGCGAGCAGCGATGTCAGCGCGATTCTCAACTACCGCTGGGAAGACCGGACCTGGCTGTCCGAACCGACCGGCGACGGTGTGCCGAACAACCAGCTCTACTCCCGCCCGTCGTTCGGGCTGCTCGATGCACGCCTGTCCTGGCGGATGGAGCTCTCGGGCAAGAGCCGCGCACGCATCGATCTGTGGGGCAAGAACGTTACGGACCAGGAATGGCTCGCGCACCGGATCGGGCAGGGCGGGTCGGTGGCCGTGCAGGATCCGTTCACCGGGACCGTGACGCCGGCGGGCTTCTTCGCGACCGCCGATGCCTGGGCGGAGCGGCGCACGTACGGCGTGAATTTCGTCTACGAGTATTGACGGGTCATGGCGAGACCGCCCGCGAGGCGACGCACTCCGCGTCGTCCTGCGGGCGGGGTTCCCGGCACGGGGTCATGGCCGTGGAACGGTCAGGCGGGTTCCTTGAAGTTGCGGAAGACCTGGCCGGCGGGCGGCTGCGGATTCAGGTAGGTGCAGCGGTACGTGCGACGCTTGAACCGCCAGCCCTGCGCGCTCTTCACCAGATCGTCGAAATAGGTGCCTGTCATCTCGAGGCCGGTGCCATCGGCGAAGCGGCAGACCTCGTGAATCGTGGAGCGGGCCGTGGCCGTGCTGCCCTGCACCTTCACGATGATCGCGTGGGGTGTCTGCACCACGTATTCCGTGGGCCCCATTTTCTCGCGCAGCAGTGCGACGATCTGCTGTCCGCCCTGCACCGTGAAGTTGAGCGGTGCGCCGACATCCCAGACAGCGTCTTCCGCGAACAGCACCTCGAGTGCCTTCCAGTCGTGGTTGTTGGTGCCGTCGCTCCAGCGTTCCACGAGTTCGCGGATGGCCAGGCGGTCTTCGAGATCACTCATGCGAAATCCTCCTCTTGTCGCTGTGGTTCTGCTCAGCTGTTGTGCCCGCGATCCGGAGCTCCAGGCGGAGCAGCCGCGAGCGGAATGTCGGGACTCGACACCTGCTCG
>WBZY01001364.1_pt1 | contig 12924 bp, 10 predicted proteins | sample 5204191 | NCBI WGS metagenome assembly WBZY01 (sample SAMN12344363, study PRJNA552823) | activated sludge metagenome | biome: Activated sludge suspended growth; feature: Anammox Sidestream; material: Wastewater; isolation source: activated sludge from anammox sidestream of wastewater treatment...
CACCCGCGCGTGTCGCGTCCAAGGCGGCCGGCAAGGTCGAGACCGTCGAGGTCATCGCGCCGACCTTGAAGCCTGCGGCGGCGATGGAGATCGTGGTTCCGCTCAAGGAAGCCCAGTTCTACATCGCGGATGTTCCAATTCGGATTGCGCAGGATCAGTCGGTGACCGTTCTCACGGCGCCGTTCCTCGCCGCAGCCGCCAAGGTCCTGAGGCCGGATGCACTTTCCAAGCTCAAAGCGGCGTTGTCGGGCGCTCAGTCCCATCCATTGGAAGCCTTCCGCGCCGCGGGCGTCGCGCTCACCTTTGATCCGTTGAAAGTCGAGCTTCTCATCACTACCAGCATCGATCAACGGGCGCGTGGAGCGGTGAGCGTTCTCCCCTTCACGCCCGAGATCGCCAGCGAGGGTGCGGCAAAACCGGCACTCTTCAGCGCCTACATGAATACCCGCTTCGCCGCCGACTACGTCTGGCAGTCGGACGACCACGATACGGGTGTCGATGCGCCTCGCGTCGACCTCGAGGGAGCCATGCGGCTCGGCAAGGTCGTGATCGAGGCCGAGGCGACGGCAGAGGGCATGCGCCAGGGGCACCTGTCCGGATCGAAACACGACGATCCTCGCTTCGTGCGCCGTGGCACGCGCGCGGTGTACGACCTCCCGGAGGAGGCCGTGCGCTTCAAGGCGGGCGATGTGGATGTGCTGCGCACCGGCTATCAGTACGGAACCGGCGTCCTCGGTCTCTCGGTCGAGCGCGCCTACGGACTGCTGCAGCCGGGCCGCAATATCCGTTCGACGGGCAAGCGCTCGTTCCGCATCGAGCGACCCTCGAACGTCACGGTCAAGCTCGATGGCATCGCGTTCAAGCAGATCCGTCTCGAGGCGGGCGACTACGACCTTGCGGATCTGCCGCTGCGCGCAGGCGCCAACGACGTCACGCTCGAGATCGAGGACGACGTGGGGCAGCGGCAGGTGCTCGACTTCACGACGTTCTCGGGCATGACGCTGCTTGCAAAGGGAGTCGACGAATGGGGCGTCACGGCCGGCATGCGTTCGACGATCCACGACGGGGAGCTCGAATATGACACCGGCCGGGGCCTGGCAAGCGGGTACTACCGTCTGGGTCTCAGCGAGAACCTCACCGCGGGGGCCCATGCGCAGGCCGATGAGCGGGCCGGCATGGGGGGAATCGCAGCCGTGTGGGGCACGCCCTACGGTATCTTCGCGTTCGAGAGTGCCGCGAGCTGGCACGAGGACGCGGGCGCCGGCTTCGCGGGAAGCCTCGACTACGACCTGACCAACGTCATCGACCGCTACGGCTTCCGACACTCGCTGCGTCTTGGGGCCGAAGCGTGGAGCAATGGCTTCTCCACGCCGGGAATTGATGTCTTCTCGAACGAGCGCTGGCTCGAATTCGCCGCCCAGTATTCGAGATCGCTGCCGTTTGACATGACCGGCTCGTTGTCGGGGCGCTACGCGTTCCTGCGCGAGACCGACAAGGGCTCGAGCGAGCGCTACAGCATCGGCGCGAGCCTGCATCGCCAGCTCTCCGCGGATCTTTCGTTGGGCCTGGTGCTGAGCTACCAGGCCGGCAACGACAGGGCGGAGGACAACGGCACGAGCGGAATCCTGCGGCTCACCTGGCGCCCGGACGACCGCTCGTTCCTCGACGTGTCACACGAGACGCTGGGACACAGGAGTCGCGTGCACTATAACCGCTTCGGTGGCGAGGGTGTGGGTAGCTGGAATGCCGACGTGCAGGTCGACAACTACGCCGACGACGGCACGTTGGGGATCAGTGGCGGCGTGAACTATGTCGCCAATCGCGCGCGCCTCGCGGCTTCGCACCATGCGACCGGCGACGCGCTGTATGGATTGAAGAGCAGTCGATTCGACGGAACGTTCTCCGAGCAGCGCACCTCGGTCCGGGTCGAGACTGCGGTGGCGTATGCCGATGGTCGTGTTGCCGTCGGCCGGCCGGTCACCAACAGCTTCGCGATCATCGACACGCACGAGACGCTTGGCGCACGGGCGGCCGAGGTCGGCCGCGGCCGTGACCGCGTCGAGGTGCGATCGGATGGACTTGGGCCGCTCCTGGTGCCGGACGTCAGCTCCTACACGACAACCCGTCTTCAGTACGACGTGACCGATCTTCCGCCCGGATACGACCTTGGGGCCGGCGCGTTCGATCTGGTCGCGCCGCATCGATCCGGCTATTCGCTCGAGGTCGGATCGGCCTACACGGTGACCGCGTCCGGCACCCTGATCGGCGCGGATGGCGAGCCGGTCGCGCTCGTCACGGGAAATGCGATGCAGCTCGAGGGCGGGGACGGTCGCGCCGTCGAGATCTTCACCAACCGGGCGGGACGTTTCGCCGCCCAGGGCCTCGCGCCCGGCCGATGGCGGATCACGATGCGCTCGGAGACGCCGCAGTCCTTCCTCATCGTCGTGCCGGCGCGCACGGTCGGTCTCTACGATGCCGGCACACTTCACCCACAGAGCAGCCAGACCCCATGACGCTCAACTCGAAATATGCCGGAATGACCGGCCGCGCCGTGCTGTTGCTTCTCCTTCTGCCCCTCGTGCTTGCGGTGGGGGCAGGCCGTGCGGAGGCCCAATGCGCGTCCGGCCGGACCGTCGGCAACAACTTCGTCGCGAGCGGGACCTACGATCCGTTCAACGCGACCGATGTGTTCGATGCTTACACGATCCAGGTTCGGAACAATTCCGGCGCGACGTGCTCCTATGGTCTCGTGTTCCATCGCAATTCGCTGCCCGCAACAATGGGCGGTGCTGTCACCTATGCCGTCACGAATTCGGGCGGCACGTCGGTCATGTCGACCACGCCGCAGAACGCCGTGGCGCCCGTATGGCTGCCGGTGACGAATGTTCCCGCAGGCGCAACCGTGACGGTGACCTACTATGTCAGCATCGCTCGCGGGCAGGTCGTCGGGCCCGCAACGCGATCGGATCCGATCAACATCTGGATGTACGCGTTGAACGGCAGCGGGCAGCTCGTGCTGCCGCGCCTGCACAGCGACAACCTGACGGTGCGATACACGACACCGACGTCGATCTCGACCAACGTCGCCGGTGGCGGAACGGCGACGACGGTGGACTTCGGCGAGATCGTGGCCGGTGCGGTGCGCAGCGTCAACATCGAAGCGCGCAGCAACGTCAACTACCAGCTTCGCGCGACATCGCTCAACCTGGGGACGATGCGCCTCCTGCCGCCCTACAATACGTGGAGCATCGCCTATACCGCCACGCTCAGCGCCGCTCCGCTCGATCTCAGCACCGTGACGGGCACGGTCGTTGGACCTTTGACGGCTACGCCGTCTGCGGGCCGGACCCACCCGCTCGGGGTGACCATCGGCTCGGTCAGCGGCAAGCGCGCCGGAACGTATACCGACGAGATCACCATCCGCATCGAAGTCGCACCTTAGCGCCAACCGGGAACAAGGAGGACGGTGCGGAGCGGGCTTGTCGCCTGTGTCGATGCGATCGCTCTGGTCCCTACCCTTGCCGACCGCTGATGTGGCGCCGAGCGCCGGCGGAGTGATTGCCGTGGGTGCGGGTTTCGCCTCGATTGCGGGCGATCGTGCTACAGTCGGCCGCAGCCGGTCCATCGGGCGATGATGTCTGACCCTTGATGGAGATCAACGCTCCGGCGGGGACCTGGATCCAGGGTTCGACGTGCAGGAATGAACGAACGGTGAGCCGTGAATAATTCTACCGGACCGCGCGAGCGCGTCGATATCCAGGCGATATTGCGAAGTGGAGCTTCGACAGCGCCAGCCTGGTTGCGGGGTCGGTCATCGAAATGGGCCATCGGTACCGCAGTCGGGCTTGCGCTTCTGGTGCTCGTCTGGTCGATGAGCGGGAAGTCGAACTCGGTCCGCTACACGACGGAGCCCGTCGAGCGCGGCGCACTGATCGTCATCGTCACCGCAACCGGCTCGGTGCAGCCGACCAACAAGGTCGACGTCTCGAGCGAGCTGTCCGGTACCGTGCGCAAGGTTCTCGTCGACTACAATTCGGCCGTCAAGGCGGGCCAGACGCTCGCCGAGCTCGATACCGACAAGCTCAACGCGACGGTGCAGAGCTCTCGCGCCCGGCTCGCCGCCGCGCGCGCCAAGGTGGCGGACGCGCAGGCGACCATTCTCGAGAAGCAGCGCGATCTGACGCGCAAGAAGCTCCTGGCCGACAAGAAGATCACGTCGACGCACGATTTCGATCTTGCGCAGGCCGCGTACGACCGTTCGGTCGCGGCCCTTGCCAGTGCGGAGGCCGACGTGGGCGTTGCGGAGGCAGAGTTGAAGCTCAACGAGACCAATCTCGCGAAGGCCTGCATCTGCTCGCCGATCAGTGGTGTCGTGCTGAAGCGGAGCGTCGATCCCGGCCAGACGGTCGCGTCCTCGTTGCAGGCGCCGGTCCTGTTTTCCATCGCGGAAGACCTGAAGCAGATGGAATTGCAGGTCGATGTGGACGAGGCCGATGTCGGCAAGGTGAAGGTGGGGCAGCATGCGACGTTCACCGTCGATGCGTTCCCGGACCGCAAGTTTCCAGCCACCATTCGCGACGTCCGCTATGCCTCCGAGACCATCCAGGGCGTCGTGACCTACAAGGCCGTTCTCAATATCGACAACTCCGAGCTGCTGCTGCGTCCCGGCATGACCGCGACCGCCGAGATCAAGGTGACCGAGATACCCGACACGTTGCTGATACCGAATGCCGGCTTGCGCTACGCGCCTCCCGTCGCGAGCGCAGACACCCGAAGCTTCCTGCGTCGGCTGCTGCCGGGGCCGCCGCAGTTCCGGCCGGCAAGCCCGCGGGAGACCACGGGGACCAGCCGTCAGGTCTGGGTTTTGCGGAGCGGTGCTCCCGTGCAAGTGAAGATCGAGGTGGGGGCGAGCGACGGCAAGCGCACGGAGGTGAAATCGGGGGGACTTCAGGTCGGGCAGGCGCTCATCGTCGATCAGACGACGGCCAAGCCGTGACGGGGCTCTGGTGGTGACCATGGCGCAGTCCAGGCAGCCTCTCATCGAGCTTCGCGCGGTGTCGAAGGTGTTCGGCAGCGGCGTGGCCGCCGTTCGCGCGCTCGACGGCGTCGACCTGAAGATCGATGCGGGGGAGTTCGTCGCGATCATGGGGCCTTCAGGGTCAGGAAAATCGACGGCGATGAACATCATCGGGTGCCTCGATGCGCCGACCTCCGGCGACTATCTGTTCCAGGGCGTCGAGGTCGGCCGGCTGCCGCGCAACCAGCGGGCGATGATAAGACGGCATCTGCTCGGCTTCGTGTTCCAGGGCTTCAACCTGCTGGCCCGCACGACGGCGCTCGAGAACGTCGAGCTGCCGCTCATCTACCGTGGTGCGCCGGTCGAGGAGCGGCGGCGGCTCGCCTCGCGCGCGCTTGCGCACGTCGGGCTTTCGGGGCGGGAGCATCATACCTCGAACGAGCTGTCAGGGGGACAGCAGCAGCGCGTGGCGATCGCGCGGGCGATCGTGACCGACCCGGGCGTGCTTCTCGCCGATGAGCCAACCGGCAATCTCGACACCAGGACCAGCCGCGAGATCATGGATCTGGTGACCAGCCTGAACCGGGAGCAGCACATGACGATCGTAATGGTGACGCACGAGAACGACATCGCCGCATACGCTCGGCGCATCGTCCGCTTCGTCGACGGGAAGATCGAAAGCGATATCAATAACAAGCAGGCCGCGTGATGCTGGCCGAGGCGATCAAGCTGGCACTCCAGGCGATCCGGCGCAACGCGCTGCGATCGTTCCTTACCGTGCTCGGAATCGTCATCGGCGTCGGCGCGGTGATCGCCATGGTCACGATCGGCAACGGCACGACGGCCAAGGTGACCGCGGATCTTGCAAAGCTCGGATCCAACCTCCTGTTCGTCAGTCCGGGGCAGTTCGGACCGGGGCGGGCGAGCTCGGACGCGAAGTCGTTCAGCCTGCGCGACGTCGAGGCGATGAAGAGCCAGCTCCGGGGCGTGAAGGCCGTGGCCCCGGTCGCCCAGAAATCGACGACCATCGTCTACGGCGCCGACAACCGGATCGTCACCATAACCGGCACGGACAACGACTACTTCATCACCCAGGACTGGTCCCTGAAGGCGGGACGACTGTTCCTCGAGGGAGAGGTTCGGGGCGGCAGGGCGGCCTGCATCATCGGCGCGACGGTGCACGACAAGCTGTTCGGGAGCAGCGAGCCCTTGGGGCGCAGCATGCGCGTGGGCAAGGTGTCGTGCGAGGTGATCGGATTGCTGAGCGCGAAGGGTCAGTCGAGCTTCGGCACCGATCAGGACGACATCGTGGTTGTCCCGATCCGTACCTTCCACCGTCGGATCGCGGGCAACACGGACGTCGGCCGCATCATGGTTTCGGCAAGGGACGACGTCGAGACGTCCAAGGTGCAGAGCGACATCGAGTGGATGATGCGCGAGCGCCGCAACATCTCGCCGGGCAAGGAGGACGACTTCTCGGTACGGGACATGAAGCAGATCGTGCAGGCGACGGCCGGCACGACGGCGATGCTGACCGGTCTGCTCGGCGCGGTCGCCGCGGTCAGCCTGCTGGTCGGCGGCATCGGCATCATGAACATCATGCTCGTCTCCGTGACCGAGCGGACGCGGGAAATCGGCATTCGTCTCGCGATCGGCGCGCTGGAGCGGCAGGTGCTGTCGCAATTCCTCGTGGAGGCGGTCGTGCTGTCGCTGTTCGGCGGGCTCGTGGGGATACTCCTGGGGCTCGGATTGGCACTCCTTGCCACCAAGGGCATGCAGGTGCCGTTCACCGTCGATCCGACGATCATCATCGTCGCCTTTGCCTTCTCCGCGCTGGTGGGCATCGTGTTCGGCTATTTTCCCGCGCGCCGTGCCGCGCATCTCAATCCGATCGAGGCGCTGCGGCACGAGTAGCCCCGGCGCGGTCGACTGGCTTGTTCGAGGAGGAGGAAGGCAATGGTTGAATCGCCCGCTCAAGGGGTTCCGGTCGGGATCGTCACCGTCTCCGATCGCGCCTACCAGGGCATCTACGAGGACAAGGGCGGCCCCGGCATTCATGCCGTGCTGACCGAGTTTCTGGCCACGCCCTGGCGCGCGGTCAGCCGCGTCGTGCCCGACGAGGCCGACAGGATCAGTGCCGTGCTTGTCGAGCTGGCCGAGCGCGAGGGCTGTTCTCTCGTGCTGATAACGGGCGGCACGGGTCCTGCACCGCGCGACGTCACGCCAGAGGCGACCGCTGCGATATGTGAGCGCCTGCTTCCGGGGTTCGGCGAGCTGATGCGAGCCGCCAGCCTGAAGGACGTTCCGACCGCGATCCTGTCGCGTCAGTTGGCCGGTACGCGCGGCTCGACATTGTTCGTCAACCTGCCCGGCAAGCCGAGCGCCATCCGGACCTGCCTCGACGCCGTCTTCCCCGCCATTCCCTATTGCATCGACCTCATCGGCGGATACCGCCTGGACACGAACCCCGACAAATGCCGCGCCTTCCGACCCGCCAAGGCACCATAGCACCGGGAGCGGCGCGCGAGGATAACCGGGGCTCGATCAGGCCCCGTGACGGCTGAGCACGGTTTCGATGTCGCCAACCGATCGGATCTCGACCATCTCGTCCATGCTGAGGGCGACGCCGAACGTCTGCTCGAGGGCGCGAACCAGCGCGATGTGCTGGAGGGAGTCCCATCGCTCGATGTCGTCGGTCGAGGTGGCCGCCGTCAGCGGGCCCTCGAACTGGAACACATCGGCGAAAATCTCGACGATCTCGGGGCGCACGGGGTCTATCGCGCGGGCTGTGGCGGTCATGCCGGTCTCCATTGCGTTCTGACGAACGGCGAGCTGGGTACGTGCTGCACGCCCTTCTTCCATGTCCAGCGATCGCCCTTCCCTTCCGGTTCCGGCGGGAGGGCGGAAAATCCGTGAGTAGGATAGAACGCACGTACCATGTCGTTCTTCGGTGTGGGCAGATAGGTGCCTTCGATGGTTTCCACGCCACGTGCAAGAAGACCTTCGGCCAAGGCGCCGAGGAAGGCCGTCTCGATCTGACGGGCAATGACGCGGCAGCTCATGAGGAAGCTCTCGATCCGCGCGGTTGTCCCCTCGATCGTCGCGACGGCAGCGATGACGATGCCATGGTTGCCGAACGTGTCGGATGCGGTGCCCAGAAGCACGAGTGCGCGGTCCTCGGCGGCCATGAACGTGTTCAGCTCTGCTTCGCTGAACCGCCGCGTCGTGAGGTTGAATTGATTGGTCCGCTCGTGGAGCTGCGCGACCCGTGGAAGCGTGCCTGCGCTCAAGGGCTCGATGGTCAGTTCCTGGCCAAGCTCCCTCAGATAGTCGTCGTAGCTCGCCGCCGACTCGCGCAGCTCCCGCGCCTTTCGCTCGGTGACGTACATCTGCGAGCGCTTCGCATCCTCGGCGGTGAGGCGCAGAGGCCACGTACAGGTCAGTCCGCGCAGCCACAGCGGTCGCAAGGCCGGGTCGGCCGGCATCTCCGGAACGACGACCTCCGGGCACATGCGCCGCATCGCCTCGCGCTCGTGCGGGCTGTCGTCGAGGAATACGAAGCTGCTGAGCCCGAGATTGAGCTCCCGTGCCAGCCGCCTGATGTTGTCGGGCTTCGGCTCCCAGTTTATGGCCGTCGCGGCGAGATCCTGCGGGCCGAGCGCCATGCCCGGGTGCTGGGAGAGGACGCTGATCGCGTCGGCGTTGTTCTTGCTGAGACCGACGAGGAGCAGGCCTTGCGCCTTGAGCCGCAGGCACTCCTGCTGGAAGGCCTTGAAGGCGTTCCCGGGGAAGTCGTCGCCACACGCAAGATTGGCAAGTCCATCGTCACCGTAGACACCGCCCCACAACGTGTTGTCGAAGTCGAGCGCGACGACCTTGACCGGCCCGCGCTCGCGCGCATTCCAGGCGACCGCATAGGCGTGCGCGATGGCACGGGTCGCCGCGTCGGTGAAGGGAATGCGTCCGTAGTACCAGAACTTCGGATCGCTGCGCAGCTTGGGCGGGATGGCGGCGAGTGCCAGCTCGGTGTCGACCAGATGCATGGACGGGATCGCTGCGGCTGCAGCGGCCAGCGCCTGGTTGACGCGCCACACGGTCGCGGCCGTTCCCGCCGCATGAATATGGTCGATGTGACCGAGGGCGGGAGCGGCACCGATCGACAGCGTGTTGATCAACAGCGGGGCGCCGTGACGGCCGGCGTACGACTTCAAGGCGTCGACGAGAACGGCGCATTTGCGATCGACAAGCGCCTGTCCCGTCTCCAGGTCGTTGCGCCAGTCGTTGCCGAGGAACCCCTCGTGGTCGAGTAGAACGAACAGGGCGTCGGCTTCAGCCGACGGGCTCAGCAGCTCGGTGACGACCGTGCCGAAGTCGGCCTTGTCCACCTCGGCATTCCGGCCGGTCGCGGCAAACGCGGGCTTCAGCGCGTCCGCAAACAGCTGCGTCGTGGAGAAGCCGCACAGCCGGACGCGCAATCTCGGCATCTTGGCCGTCTCGCTCGTCAGCGGAGCGCGGACCAGCCGCAGCGCCTGCGCGGCGTCCGGCAGGTGGGCAAGCGCGAGATTGCACGCGAGTGAGGTCTCGCCGAGCGCGACAAGCCGGGCCGTGATCGCGGTTGCTGTTTCCGGCTCCATTCCCCCGCCGGCAGCATGGTCGCGCAGGGAATGATGCAACGGATCCGGCAGCGGCTTACCCGCCGTCAATCCGTTGAGAGCGGAGAGCAGGCGCAGCGCGGGCTCTGCAAGATGGTCGAGCGTATCGACGTCGAGATGATGACCGGAGAGTATCAGCGTTCGTGCCAGCCATCCGGGCAGCTTGATGCCGGCCCCCGCCAGGCGCGCGCGCAGACGTTCCAGCTGCGTGGCGGTCGCCTGCCGCCAATCGGCCGCCGCAAGAAGCGCGCGATGGCGGACGAGAAGCGGGGCTTCCTCGATCAGCGTGTCGAGCAGTCGGGCCAGTCGATCGCCATCCGTTGCCGCCGGTGCCCCTTGGGTGGGTTGATCGGGTCGAGACCGCGCGGTGGTGTGCTCTGGTGCCATGCTGCGCTCACACCATGATGTCGCCGCCCGTCACCAGCAGGTTCTCGCCGGTTATGAAGCGGGCATAGGGTGACACGAGCATCAGGATCGCACCCGCCACGTCTTCGGCCGTTGCGAGGCGTCGCAGGGGCGTCCGGCTGACCATCATCTGGCGGACACGGTCCGGTGTGCCGGCGACGAGATCGGTATCGACCATCGACGGCGAGACCATGTTGACGGTGATTCCCGCCGGACCAAGCTCCTGGGCGAGGTTCTTGCTCATGGCGTGGAGCGCGCTCTTGGCGCTGACGTAGGGGAGCCAGTTGTAGCCCGTGCGCTGGAGAGCGGCCGAGGAGAGGACATTGACGATCATGCCGCGGCTTTTCTTGAGCGCGGGCAGCGCGGCCTGGGTAACGGTGAAGGTTCCCCCGACGATTCCCATGTAGGCCACGGCCATGTCCTCCCAGGCGAGCTTCTCGAAGGAGGAGGAGACGATCTTGGGCCCGGCATTGTTGACGAGAATATCGAGCGCGCCGGCCTCGGCGATCTGCTGCATCATGCGGCGCGCCTCGGTGTCGTCGGTGACGTCGGCCTTGACGGCTTCGCAGCTCCCGCCCGCAGCGATGATCTCGCCCTTCACCTGTTGGGCGGCCGATTCGCTCTTGTGGTAGTTGATCCAGACCTTCGCGCCATGGGCGGCGAGAAGGTGGGCTGTTGCCCGGCCGATCCCTCGCGACGCGCCGGTGACGAGCGCGACCTGCCCGTCGAGCATGCGCACGGTGGCAGGTGTCGCTGCTGGCTGGGTCCGTGGAGGCGGGTCGACGAGGCGCAGCACCTTGGCGCGAGCCTTGCCGCGAAGAACGGTCTTGCCGTGCTGGTTGGTGATCTCGGTGTTGAGATTGACGATCCGTGTTTCGCGATCGATGCTCTCGATCGTCGCGCGGGCCTCGACCGTGTCGCCGATGAAGACCGGCGCGCTGAACTCGATCGACTGGCCAAGGTACAGGGCGCCCCGGCCGGGCAGCCGCATCCCGATCAGTGTGGACAGCAGACTGGCATGCAGGAAGCCGTGCACGACGCGCTGGGCGAACTCGGTGCGGGCGGCATATTCCTCGTCCGTGTGGAGCGCGTTGTAGTCTCCCGAAAGCCGCGCGAAGGCCGCGACGTCCTCGGCCGTGATCGTGCGCGACACGCTCTCGGTCTGGCCGACGGCGAGTTGATCGATCCTGTCGGATGAGGCTGAGGTAGGCCCTGCCATCGGCGGTGCAATCGCCCCTGAACAATTAACCAGAAGGCCACAGTGGCATTCTTGTCGTTGGATTAATCGGATGTGCGGACAACATGCTTGACCTGAGTCAAGAGCCAGCTCTTCCGGGCTTGATAGCGAGTGTTCTCACTGGTCCTTGTGGACGCAGGATGGCCGCGCCCGTGGTCGGGCGGCACTTCGCAACGACTATTCACGACAGGGAGCTGTGGCATGGCTTCGACATTTGAAACCGTCGCCGAAATCATCTCATCGACAAGTGATGTGCCGCTCGAGAGCATTAAGCCCGAGAGCCATATCATGAAGGATCTGGGGGTCGACAGCCTGGCGTTCCTCGATATCGCATTCGAGATCGACCAGAAATTCGCGATCCAGATGCCGATCGAGGACTGGATGCAGGAGGTCAACCAGCAGGGGGTCGATTCGGCGGAGTATTTCGTCATCGGCAAGTTGTGCGATCGCATCGACGGACTGGTTGCGAAGCTGGCGGCCGCCTGAGGCGAAGCCGCGATCATGCGCCTCGAATATTTCCAGATGCTCGACCAGGTGGAGCGGATCGATCGCGACAAGGCCGCGATCATCGCCCATGCGAAGGTTCCCGAGGCGAGCCCCGTGTTCGAGGGGCATTTTCCGGGCCATCCCCTGGTGCCGGGGGTTCTGCTGCTGGAGACGATGGCCCAGGCGTCCGGGTATCTGCTGCTCGCGCTCAACGGCTTCACGCGGATGCCGTTCTTCGCCAACGCCAAGGAGGCGAACTTCCGCTCGTTCGTTACGCCGGGCGCGAGCCTTTCCATTGAGGCCGAGCGCGTGCACGAGGGCTCCGGGTATGCCGTCACCAGCGCACGAATCCTGCGGGATGGCCAGCGTGTGTGCGACGCGCAGTTGATGTTCCGTACGGTCAAGTTCCCAGCCCCCGCGCTCGAGGAGCATGTGCGCAACGAGGGTCGGCGGCTCGGCTTCCTCTCGCAGGAGTGACGCGTTCGATGGACAGCGGCCGCGAGGCATGGGTGACGGGGATCGGCCTCGTCAGCTCCCTGGGCGAGGGGCTCGAGCCCCATGTGGCACTTCTGCAGCCCGGGTCGTCCTCGCAACCTCCCGTGATCGAGGAGACGCGCTTTTCTCCCTATCCGGTTCACCCGCTCGCCGCGATCGATTTCGGCCGCCAGATCGCCAGCAAGGCCGAGCAGCGGCAGATGGGCGTCTGGCAGCGTCTCGGCGTCTATGCGGCGGGCCTCGCCTTGGAGGCCGCGGGCCTTGCCGGAAAGGCGGGCCTCCTCGACAAGACCGACGTCATCGTGGCGGCGGGCAATGGCGAGCGCGACGAGAAGCTCGACCAGAAGGTGCTCGAGACCCTCGAAGCGAGCAGTGCGCCGGGCCGCGGGCTCAACGAGGCGCTGATGACCGGGCTGCGCCCCACACTCTATCTTGGTGAACTGTCGAACCTTCTCGCGGGCAACATTCAGATCGTCCACAAGGCTACGGGCTCCTCGCGCACGCTGAAAGGCGAGGAGATGGCCGGGGTGTCTGCGGTGGAGAACGCGGTTCGTCGGATCGGGGCGTGCCAGGGTGATCTGTTCCTTGTGGGTGGCGCGCTCAACGCGGAGCGCGAGGACCTGCTTCTGAAC
>WBZY01001365.1_pt1 | contig 12920 bp, 14 predicted proteins | sample 5204191 | NCBI WGS metagenome assembly WBZY01 (sample SAMN12344363, study PRJNA552823) | activated sludge metagenome | biome: Activated sludge suspended growth; feature: Anammox Sidestream; material: Wastewater; isolation source: activated sludge from anammox sidestream of wastewater treatment...
AACGGGCAACGGGCAACGGGCAACGGGCAACGGGCAACGGGCAACGGGCAACGGGCAACGGGCAACGGGCAACGGGCAACGGGCAACGGGCAACGGGCAACGGGCAACGGGCAACGGGCAACGGGCACGTTGGTTTGCGAGCGTCGGAAAAGTTCCCGGATTTCTGCAGATTCGCTACAGATTTGCGATACGTCGGTCTCGCACATCGCTGATGCTCCACGATGATGCGGGACTACCGAAGGCTCGATGTTTATCGAAGCGCTGCACGGCCAATATGCCGCTCGAGGATTGCTATCACCTGCGGGCACCGATGCGTACCGCCGTCATCCCGATTGCGAACTCGGAAGCCAGATAACGCTCGCGGAGAAGTTCGGAATGATGAGAGCCGGCGCGCGCGAAGCATCAACGTCATGCGATCGCACGACGCGCATGCTGGTGAAGCTGCCACGGAGCACTGAGAAAGCCGAGCCAACGCTCTTGCCCGCCGCCCGCCGCCCATAGCTCGCCGCCCGTCGCCGCCCTCAGCCCCTCTCCGCGACGAGATCTCCCAAAGTCCGCTCCTGGCAGCAGCTGCGCCAGGCGTCGTCGAGCGCCCGCGTCAGGCGATCGACCGGCGGGAGTGCGAGATCGCGCGTCGGCGCGTGGCCGCTTTTCTGGTTGCGCGCGACGTCGAGGATGTCCTGCAGGCGGATGTGGCTGATATCCCGCCCCGGCAGGAGGCGTTCGTCATCCGTCGCGAGGAGTAGGCCGGCAGCCTCGAATGTCGCAACGAGCTGCGCGACGGCGATGCCGGGCAGTCCCAACTCAGCCGAAAGCGCCGATACCGTCCAGGTTGTCGACCCCTGCGTATGCGAGCGCCCGACGAGATACATGATCTTGAGCGATACGCGCTCGACTTCGACGTTCGAGAGACGCAGTTCGCGCAGCCCGATGCGAAGATACTCGGGGTTCTGCACATAGAACGAGAGCTGCGCGCCGATCAGGAGGATCAGCCAGCCGAAATAGGTCCACAGGAGCATCGCGACGATGATCGCAAGGCCGGCGTACACGATCGTGAGTCGCGTCGAGTAGACGACGAAGGCCGTGAAGATCGTGCCGACGGCCGCCCAGAGAATGCCGGCCGTCACGCCGCCGATCAGCGCAGGTTGCCAGCGCACGCGCGTGTTGGGCACGAACATGTACACGAGCGTGAAGATCGCGGTGACCATCGCATAGGGCTCGAGGCCGGTTGCGAGCCCGACCAGCTTGCGCAGCAGCGGCAGGTGCGCGATGACCTGCCACGGCTCGCTGCCGAGCGCGCGATGCGCGAGGCCGAGAAAGCCCACGAGGAGCAGCGGCCCGACGATCAGCAGCGTCACGTACTCGGTGATGCGCCGCGCGAAACTGCGCGGCTGCTCGACGTGCCACACGTAGTTGAAGCTGTCCTCGACCTTCTTGATCGTGCCGATGAGGGTCCAGAGCAGCAGCGCGAAACCGACCGAGCCGACGATGCCGGTGCTCACGTTGTCCGCAAACTGCATGATTCGCGCGGTGATCTCGGTGGCCGCGGCGCCGACGGGACGGAAGAACTCGTAGATGATCGGCTCGAGGTCGCGGTGCGCGCCAAAGCCCTTGAGGATCGCGAAGCTGAATGCGAGCAGCGGAACGAGTGACAGGAAAGTCGCGTAGACGAGCCCCATCGCGCGCAAGTTGAGTTGCCCCTGCGACAAGTCGCGCAATACGGCGTATGGATAGCGCAGCAGGCGCAGCAGCCAGCCCACGGGGCGCGGGGAAAGCGACAGCGGGCCGAAGAGCCAGCGGTCGAGGAAGTTCCACGCGCGAATCCACATGCAGGATGTGCCTAACGCGAACTGCGCGCGGGACCGGTGATGCGGGCCAGCGCTTCGCGATATTTCTCGCTGGTGCGGGCAATGATGGCCGCGGGCAGGCGCGGCGCGGGCGGCTGCTTGTTCCACCCGAGCGATTCGAGATAGTCGCGCACGAACTGCTTGTCGAAGCTCGGCGGGCTTTCGCCCACACGCCAGGTATCGGCGGGCCAGAAGCGCGAGGAGTCGGGCGTGAGCGCCTCGTCGATGAGATGGATGCGACCCTCTTCGTCGAGGCCAAATTCGAACTTCGTGTCGGCGATGATGAGACCGCGCGCCGCCGCGTGTTCCGAGGCAAAGGAATAGAGTGCGATCGCGATTTCGCGCACGCGCGCGGCCGTTTCGGCACCCACGAGCGCGGCGCTCTCGTCGAAGGAGATGTTGATGTCGTGCGCGCCTGCCTCGGCTTTGGTCGCCGGCGTGAAGATCGGCGCCGGGAGTTTCGCTGCGAGTTGCAGGCCAGCCGGCAGCCCGATGCCGCAGACCTTGCCTGTCTGGCTGTAATCTTTCCAGCCCGATCCGATCAGGTAGCCGCGCACGACAGCCTCGATCGGCAGCGCGCGCAAGCGACGCACGATCATGGCGCGCCCTTCGACGAGAGCAAGATCCGCGGGATCGGTCACGACCTTGCTCACCGGGCGGCCGGTGAGGTGGTTCGGCACGATGTGCGCGGTGCGTGCGAACCAGTAGTTCGAGATCTCGTTCAGCACCTGGCCCTTCCACGGGATCGGGTCGGGCAGGATCACGTCGAATGCGGACAAGCGGTCGGTCGTGACGATCAGCATGCTGCTGCCGTCGATGGCGTAGATGTCGCGGACCTTGCCGCTGTGGGTCTTGGTGAGGCCCTTGAGGGCGGTCGTGTGGACAGTCGGCGGTGTCATGGTCTCGGGCCGCAGCGCAGGGCGGGGCATCTTGACGTCCCGTGCGCGACGCGGTCAAGGATCGTGTAACGTTGCATTTCCCATGACGACAGGATGGACGGGCAAGATCATCGGGGGCCTGATCGGCCTCTTCACGCTCGGCCCGTTCGGCGCAGCGCTGGGCGCGGTCCTCGGTCATCAGTACGACCAGGGCGCAGCGCGGCCGGGCGTGGGCGCGGCGAACAACTTCGGCGCGCACTTCTTCACGGCGACCTTCGAGGTGATGGGCCACATCGCCAAGGCCGATGGGCGCGTCTCCGAGCGCGAGATCGCTGCGGCGCGTTCGGTCATGGCCGCGCTGCGGCTGGACGAGGCGAGTGTCCGCGCGGCGATCGCGTGTTTCCAGCGCGGCAAGCTGCCGGGATTCGATTTTGGTGGGGCAGTCCAGTCGATCCGCCGCGCCTGCATGGGTCGGCCGGACCTGTTGCGTATCTTCTTCGAGATCCAGATGCGTGCGGCGCTCGACGGTACCGATCTCGCGCCGCCGACGCGCGGGCATGTGCAGCGACTCGCGCAGATGCTCGGAATCTCCACGCCCGAGTTCGCGCACATCGAGGCGGCATTGCGGTCGGGTGGCCGTCCCGGCGCGCGCTCCGCGGCGGCGGCCGGGATCCCGCTCGATGAGGCCTATGCGGTGCTCGAAGTCGCCGCCGGCGCGAGCGACGCGGAGGTCACCAGGGCCTATCGGCGCCAATTGTCGCGCCACCACCCTGACAAGCTGAAAGCGAACGGCCTGCCCGATTCGATGATCGAGCACGCGAAAGAGCGCACCCAGCAGATTATCGTCGCATGGGAGCGGGTACGCGCAGCGCGCGGCATGCGCGGCTAGGGACGCCGGACCGCGCTCGCGTACACTTGTCGCATGCGCCAATCGCCCTGGATCGCCCCCTCGATTCTCTCCGCCGATTTCGCCCGACTCGGCGAGGAAGTCGACGCCGTGCTTGCCGCCGGCGCCGACATCGTGCATTTCGACGTGATGGACAACCACTACGTGCCGAACCTGACAATCGGCCCGCTCGTGTGCGAGGCGCTGCGCAGGCACGGCGTCACGGCCCCCATCGACGTGCATCTGATGGTGAGCCCGGTGGACCGTATCGTGCCCGATTTCGCCAGGGCCGGTGCTTCGTACATCAGCTTCCATCCCGAGGCGAGCGAGCATGTCGATCGCACCATCTCGCTCATCCGCGAGTGCGGCGCCAAGCCGGGGCTCGTGCTCAATCCGGCGACCCCGCTCGACTGGCTCGACTACACGCTCGCGAAGCTCGATCTCGTGCTCGTCATGTCGGTGAACCCGGGTTTCGCGGGGCAGAGTTTCATACCGACGGCGCTCGCGAAGCTCGCGGAGGTGCGCCGTCGCATCGACGCCTCGGGCCGCCCGGTGCGTCTCGAGATCGACGGGGGAGTGAAGGTCGACAACATCGGCGCAATCGCCGCCGCGGGCGCCGACACGTTTGTCGCAGGCTCGGCAGTCTTTGGTTCGAAGGACTACCCGAAGACGATCGCCGCGATGCGGCGTGCGATCGCGGAAAACGCCCCGGCATGGCGTCCCGCTACCGATCGCTGACCTTCTATTCGCTCGCCATCGCGGCGGTGGCGGTTGTCTGGCTGTACCTCGATCTGGGGGATGCGCCCGACTTCCCCGCGCCGTGGATTGCGCTCGCCTGGATCGTCGTGATCCTTGCGATCTGGCACTTCGGCATTCCGGTGCCGCGTGTCGGGCTCACGTCGATGGAGCGCGTGCCACAGATCGGCCTGCTGCTCGTGTTCTCGCCACCGGTTGCCGCGGTGCTGTGCGGCAGCGCTGCGTTCCTCTGGCCGCTGCTGAGCCGAAGCTACAGCCACGGCTCGCCGCGCACGGCGATCCTGCGCGCCGTGCACAACGGCGCGATGGACTCGCTCATGCTGCTGGTCGCGGGCTACGCGTATCTCGCTGCCGGCGGCATTCACCCTATCGGTGTACCGGGACTCGTGGACATCGTGCCGCTCCTCGTGATGGCGCTTGCGGCACAGGCCGTCAACGTCGCGTTGCTCGCGAGCTATTTCCGGCTCGATGGCCGCGATGTCGGCCGCATCATCAAACCGGTGTACTCGCTGGTCGATCTCGTCTTCGTGCCTGCGGGTGTGCTCGCTGCAGTGCTGCACAATACCGCGGCGCCAGCGACTTTCGTCCTGTTCGTGCTGCTGATGGTCGTGTTCGTGCTGAGCTTCAACGGCATCGGCAGTGCGCTCGCCGCCGCCGATGCCGACAGCAGCCCGCTCGCGAGGCTGTCGCGGGCGTGGCGCGCGCTGCGTGGCGCGCGGCGCCTCGACGAACTGGGCGATCGCATCCTCGCCGAAGCGCGCGCGTTGTTCCGCTTCGACGAGTTTCATCTCGTGCTCGTCGATCGCGAGCGGCAGACGCTCGAATGGCGCGTGCACGAGCGTCGCGGTGAGCGGCTGCCGGCGCACACCCAGCCGATCGGGGCAGAGCTCTTTGGCAGGGTCGTGGTTCAGGGAGGCGCCTTGCTGGTCGAAGATGGCGAGGCCGGGCACGCGAGCGGGTCGCTGATCGTGGCGGCGTTGCAGGAAGGCGGGCGGCCCATCGGCCTGCTCGCCGTGCAACACGAACGCCCGGGCAGCTATTCCGACGCGGACCTGCACCTGATGCAGAGCCTCGCGGAGCAGGTTGCCCCCGCCATCGCCGACGCGCGTGCATTCGAGGAACTCGAGAACTACCGTCGGCACCTCGAGCAGCGCGTTGCCGAGCGCACCGACGAACTGGCACGCGCGAACCGCGACAAGGAGCGTCTGATCGCGGCGCTCGACGAGCGCAGTCGCGCCTTCGAACGTGAGTCGCAGGAGGATTCGCTCACGGGGATCGCGAACCGGCGCGCATTCGGCCGCCGCGTTGCCACCGAGATCGAAATGTCACGAGCGACCGGCCGGCCACTGGCGCTGGCCGTGGCTGACCTCGATCACTTCAAACTCGTCAACGACGAGCTTGGCCACGCAATCGGTGACCTTGTGCTGCGCGAATGCGCCACCGTGATGCGCGGACTCTGTCGTGAGAGCGACTTCGTCGCACGCATCGGCGGCGAGGAGTTCGCGGTGGTCTTCCCTGGCCTCTCGCAGGCTCAGGCTGCGCAATTCTGCGAGAGACTCCGGCACGCAATCGAGCAACACCACTGGAGCAGCCTGCATTCCCGGCTGCAGGTGACGCTGAGTATCGGCATCGCGCAGTGGGATGGTGAGGCAGGCGTCGACGAGTTGCTCCATGCAGCCGATACACGCCTGTATGACGCGAAGCGGGCGGGGCGAAACCGCGTGGTCTGAGCGCGTGCCGGGTGATGGGCTGCGCGCTGCGGGCAACGGGCAACGGGCAAGACCGTCGCGTTGGTTTTGCAGGCCGTGGTGCGGCGGTGTCAACAACCGGACATGCCCACCGGTTGTCCGCATGTTGACGTCGCTGGAAGCCAGCCCGCAATGCGAGCCATACGCCTCTGGTCCGATGCTCGATGCGCGCAGCCTGCCGCCCCGGGGCGCCGCCGCGCGACCTCAATCCTCGTCGTCGTCCTCGTCATCATCGTCCATCGGCCGAGGCCTGGCCGCGGCCGATGCGGTTCCCTTGACCGGGACGATGACCGGGCGGGTCTTCATCTTGGGGCGCGCATTGAACACCACGATGGTCTTGCCGGTCGCGCGCAAGAGGCCCTGATCCTCGAGCACCTTCAGCACGCGGCCGGCCATTTCGCGCGAGCAGCCAACGAGACGCGATAGCTCCTGGCGGCTCACCTTGATCTGCATGCCCTCGGGGTGCGTCATCGCGTCGGGCTCGCCGCAAAGATCCATGATCGCGTGCGCGACGCGGCCGGTGACGTCGACGAAGGCGAGGTCGCCGAGCTTGCGGTTGGTGCGGTCGAGGCGGGTGGCGAGCTGGGTCGCGAGTTCGAACACGAGGCCGGGACTTTCGGCTGCGATCTGCCGGAAGCGCGGATAGGTCATTTCGGCGAGCTCGCAGGAATTGCGGGTGCGAACCCAGGCACTGCGGGTCGGCGTCTCGTGAAAGAGGCCCATTTCGCCGAAGAACTGCCCCTTGTTGAGGTAGGCGAGCACCATCTCGTTGCCTTCCTCGTCCTCGATCATCACCTCGACCGAGCCGTTGATGATGTAGTACAGCACGTCGGGCAGATCGCCCGCGTGGATGATCACGGTCTTCGAAGGGACCGTGCGGATGCGGCAATAGCTCAGGAAGCGATTGATCGCAGGTATTTCGCTCAACGGCTTGACGTTCTCTTCCATGCCTACCCCCCGGGCTGCAGGGCCCGCGCACGCAGCTTTGTATTACATATCACCGCGCTGCCGCAAGCTTCGCGGCTGCGAGGCGCGTCAGATCCAGTAGGCCGTGCGCGTCATCACGCGCGATGCGCGCCGCATGAGGAAACGTACCGGTGCGGGCAGCTCGATGCCTCCGGCGGCCTTCGCGCGTGTGCCATGCGCGACTTCGTCCATACGCATCGCTTCAAGGATCGCGCGGCTGCGCGTGTCTTCGTCAGGCAGGCGGCCGAGGTGATCTGTAAGATGAGTCTCGACCTGTCGCTCGGTCTCTGCGACGAAGCCGAGGCTCACGCGATCGCTGACCGCAGCGGCCATCGCACCGATCGCGAACGAGCCGGCATACCAGAACGGATTCAGGAGACTCGGCCGCGAGCCAAGCTCGGTGAGGCGCTGTTCGCACCACGCGAGGTGGTCGGCTTCCTCCAGCGCCGCGGCGAGCAGCCAGTTGCGTGTCACGTCGTCCTTCGCCATGAGGGCCTGGCCGTGATAGAGGGCCTGCGCGGCAACTTCGCCGGCATGATTCACCCGCATCAGCCGTGCCGAAAGCGGGTGCCGGTCGCCGGCTTCGCTGTGATGGGCTGCATCCGGCATCGGCCGTACGGCCCGTGGTGGCGCAAACACGGCCCGGAGGGCCCGATCCGCGGCAGAGAGCAGGGAATCGAGTGGAGAAGCAGGTGCCATATCGAGCCCCATTATAAGGACGGTTCCGGTATTCCCCGCCCGGTTTTGCAAAGCGGGGACTGCTTGAGTACACTTTCGGGCCTTTTTCCGGGCCCGCCGGCCCTGTGCCGCGCGTGGGTGGTTGGAGACCCTTGAAATGACTACAGTTTTTGCCAAGCCCGCGGAGGTCCGCGGCGACTGGTTCCTGATCGATGCCGAGGGCAAGACTCTCGGGCGTCTCGCGACCCAGCTCGCGCACCGCCTGAAGGGCAAGCACAAGGCCGATTACAGCCCGCACGTCAACATGGGCGATCATCTCGTCGTCGTGAACGCGGAGAAGATCCGCGTCACCGGCAACAAGCTCGCGGACAAGGTCTATTACCACCACACCGGTTACATCGGCGGCATCAAGTCGATCGGGCTCGAGAAGCTCCTGAAGGAGCATCCCGAGCGCGTGATCGAAATCGCCGTCAAGGGCATGCTGCCGAAGAACACTCTCGGCCGGAACATGTTCAGGAAGCTGCATGTATTTGCGGGCGGCAAGCACCCGCACGCCGCGCAGCAGCCAAAGCCGCTCGAGATCTGAAGGAAGCCAGCAAGATGCCCGCCACGCAGAATTACGGCACCGGCCGTCGCAAGACCGCCACCGCCCGCGTTTACCTGAAGCCCGGTACCGGGCGCATCACCGTGAACGCACGCCCGGTCGATGAGTTCTTCGGCCGCGAGACCGGTCGCATGATCGTGCGTCAGCCGCTCGAGGTCGCGCAGCTGACCGACAAGTTCGACATCCAGGCCCATGTGTCGGGCGGCGGCATCACCGGTCAGGCCGGTGCGATCCGCCACGGCATTACGCGTGCGCTGATCGAATACGATGAGAACCTGCGCCGCCCGCTGCGCGCTGCCGGCTTCGTCACGCGCGACGCGCGCGAGGTGGAACGCAAGAAGGTCGGTCGCCGCAAGGCCCGCCGCGGTCCGCAGTACTCGAAGCGCTAAGCTTCGGCGTAGCGCTACCCGATCTTGGGGGATCGTCTAGCGGTAGGACAACGGACTCTGACTCCGTTTACCTAGGTTCGAATCCTAGTCCCCCAGCCACCACTAAGGGCCCGTCGCGAGACGGGCCTTTTGTCGTTGCGGCACCGTCGCCCAGTCCCCGGCGCACATCACGACGAGGAGGCTGCGGGGCGCGTGATTGACGGGGTGATCGCATCGCTTTGCTGGGCCCATGCCGATATAGTCGGACAGGCGCCGCGCCCATGTAACGAAGGAGCCGCCATGTCCACCTTCACGAGCCGCTGCCTCGCGACCGTCACAGTTCTCGCACTTGCCGCGAGCTGCGCATCAGGACCGCAGATCCGCATTACTGCGGACCCGGGCGCCAGCCTCGCCGGATACAGGACTTTCAATTACGTGAACCCGCTCGGCACGGATCGCGCGGGCTACGAGTCGCTCGTGTCGGCCTCGCTGAAGGAGGTGACGACCGCGGAGCTGACCCGTCGCGGCTATCAGTTGTCGGAGCAACCCGACTTCCTCGTGAATTTCTCGGGCAAGCTGAACGAGAAGCTGCGGGTCACGAGCACGCCGGCCGTGCGGCCGCCGCTCGGCTACTACGGCTATCGAAGGGGTTTCTACGACCCGTGGTACGGCTACAGCGACGTCAACGTCGATCAGTACACCGAGGGCACCCTCAATATCGATATCGTCGATGCTGCCGCGAAGCGCCTCGTGTGGGAGGCGGTGGCGGTGGGCCGGATGAACGAGAAGGCGATGGAGGACATACCCGCGACGGCCCGCAAGGTCGTGCCGCAGATGCTCGAGAAGTTCCCCGCGGCCGGAGGCGCGCCGCCGGCCGCGCGGCCGGTCAGATGACCGTGACCCCGTCTTCCCTTCCGATGATGAGCAAGTCGGCGGGCCGCTGCGCAAATAGACCCACTGTGACAACACCGGCGATCTGATTGAGATCGCGCTCGAGGCTCGGCGGGTCGAGGATCTCGAGCCCGTGCACGTCGAGGATCTGGTTGCCGTTGTCGGTGGTGCACTGCTCGCGCCATACGGGCTGTCCGCCACGAGCGACAATCTCCCGCGCGACATAGGAGCGGGCCATCGGGATCACCTCGATCGGCAGCGGGAAGCGGCCGAGGATGGGGACGAGCTTGCTCTCGTCCGCGATGCAGACGAAGCGCTTCGAGGCGGCCGCGACGATCTTCTCGCGGGTGAGGGCGGCCCCACCCCCCTTGATCAGATACCGATCGCGCGTCGCTTCATCGGCTCCGTCGACGTAGAGGTCGAGGGTGCCGGTGTGGTTCAGGTCCATCACTTCGATGCCGAGGGCCTCGAGCCGGGCGGTCGAGGCGCTCGAACTGGAGACCGCGCCACGGATCGAATCGCGCATGCGGCCGAGGGCATCGATGAAGTAGTTCACGGTCGATCCGGTGCCGACGCCGATGATCGAGTCGCGCGTGACATGCGCGAGCGCTGCCTGCGCGGCCCTTTGCTTTCCGGCATTTCCTGCATTCATCGGTGTGCGCTCCCGCGCTCATGATCCCTGAAACGACTGTGCCCGCTTTCGCGGGCACCAGTGTCGTCGGACTTTGAAGCCGGCGAGCGAGGAAGGTCTTTCCACGCCCGCCGAAGGTGTAAAGGCCTTACTTCTTCTTCGCAGCTTTCTTCTTGGCCTTCTTCTTGGCTTTCGCCATGAGAGTCTCCTGTTGGGTTAGTCCGAGGGTGAGTATATACACGCGTAATCAAATTACAAGCAAGAGTGCTTGCATCGAGGCACGTGATCTGCATCACGTTCGGGTCACGTGGTTACTCGAGAGTGAGGATGAACTCGAAGTGTGCCGCGCTCACCGGCATCACCGAGAGGCGACTGCCCCATTGCAGCAGCAACAGTTTCGCCAGCTTGCGCGCCGCATGCGCTCGCAGCTCTTCGAGGGTGATCACGCGTGCAAGACGCCGCTCGAGCTGCACGTCGACGGCGTACCAGCGTGGCTCTCCCGGCTCTTTCGCCGTGGGATCGGGGTATCCGGCGCGTACGACCCGCATCAGCGCGACGATGCCAGGCACTTCGCAACTCGAATGATAGAGGAAGGCCCGGTCCCCCTTCGCGAAGTCGTCGCGCAGCATGTTCCGCGCCTGGTAGTTGCGTACGCCGTCCCATGTGGTCGTGCGCTTGGGGGCGCGCTCGAGGTTGTCCACGCCGAAGGTCGAAGGCTCGGTCTTCATCAGCCAATGGTTCATCGCAGGCTCCGTGGAAAACGGGTGAGGCCGTGCTCGGTGATCACGGCGTCGAGGTATACGTCGTGCGCCGCGGCCGGCAATTGATCGACCTGCTGGCAGGCGAATGCGATGCCGATGAGGCGGGGGCGCGTCGGGGCATGGCGCTGTCGCCGGAAGGCGAAGGCGCGATCGTAGTAGCCACCGCCCATGCCGAGTCGTGCGCCTCGCATATCGAAGCCGACAAGCGGCATGAGCACGACATCGAGCTGCTGCGTGCGTATGCGCCGCGCGTCGGGGGCCGGCTCGGGGATGCCGAAGCGATTGGGGCGCAATTCTCCGGCGGTGCCCGTGAACGCAATGCCTGCGAAGGCCAGCTGCCGGCGGCGATAACTCTCGATTCGCGGCAGGTAGAGCAGGGCGCCGCGGCGGGCAAGGGTGGCGATCGCGGCGAAAATATCGACCTCCTCATCGAGGGCCGAATAGCCGGCGATGCGTCGGCCGCGCGTTGCAGGTCCGATGGCTTTGAGTACCTCCCGGCTGATGCTGCGCGACAGGCCCGCGCGCCCGGCAGCGCCCAGCGCGAGTCGGCGGGCACGCAGCGCTCGTCGAAGCTCGCTACGGGTCATCACGGGAGGATAAAGAAGAAGGCGTCACCCGCCTGTGCCGGTGCCGGCCGTTGCTCTCGACCGGAGCAACAGGTGGGGCGCGGTGCGGCAGGTAAGGCTTTCCGCGCGAGCGGACATGCACAATGCTGCCGGCAAGCCAATACCCCATGGGTGTACCAATTAGGGTCGAGGGTAACCCGGCCGACTGTCGAACACCGCAGGTGACGCCAGGCCCACTCTATCAGAGTTCGAGCTGCTGGCCCTCGGCGAGTGCGGATTCGACGCGCTCGCGCAGCGCGCGCACGCGACCGCCGAAATCCTGGTCGAGCTTCTGTCCGTGATTGCGCAGCCGCAGCAGCTCGTTCGCGAGATTGAGCGCCGCCATGACCGCGATGCGGTCGAGGCCGACGACCTTGCCGCTGTCGCGGATCTCGCGCATTTTCGTATTGAGGAATTCGGCGGAGTCGAGGAGGTCGGAGCGCTCCTCATAGGGGCAGGCGACGAAGTATTCCTTCTCGAGGATCCGCACGCTGATGCGCGCGACTTCGCGTTCACTCATGCGCCGTGCTCCATGGTCTTGAGCCGTCCGATCATCGCCTCGACCCGGTTCCTGACCTGCTCGTTCTTCTGCACGAGGGCAGCCCGCTCGACGGCGAGGCTGTCCTGTCGCTGGCGCAGCGCGCGGTTTTCCTCGCGCAGGCGTTTCACGATCGACACAAGCTCATCCATCCGCTTCTCGAGGCGGCGCAACTCGGTATCGATGGGGGGCTTGGCATTCTCGCTCATGGAATGACTATGAACCGCGTCAGGCGGCCGGTCAATCGCAGTAGTCGCTTGAGGCATAATGCGCCGATGTCTGTGGCAGATTATGCAGAGTTGCAGCGCATTCTCGTGGATGCGAAAGGCTTGACCGATGCAGCCGAAGCCCACGGCACCCTGGCTGGGGCGCTGTGCGCGGCGGGCAGCTATGGGCTCGACGACTGGCTGGGCGAGATCCTGCCCGACAGTCGGGCGGATCAAATGACCCGGGAGTCCTGCCGCGGCTATTTTGAAGCCACCGCGCGGGCCTTGGGCGGCGCCGACATGACTTTCGAAGTTCTCCTGCCGGGCGACGAGCAACCGATCGCCGAGCGGGCGAGCGCGCTCGGCCAGTGGTGCCAGGGTTTTCTCTATGGGCTCGGCACAAGCCCGATAGAGGACGTGACGCGTCTGCCCGGCGACGTCGGTGGCGTGCAGCGGTCCGCCCTCCGTCATCACGTACACGGTGCCGAACACCTGGAAGGAGCCGATGGCCGAGGTGACGAGGACGAAGAACAGCGTCGGGCGCAGGCCCGGCAGCG
>WBZY01001366.1_pt1 | contig 12919 bp, 13 predicted proteins | sample 5204191 | NCBI WGS metagenome assembly WBZY01 (sample SAMN12344363, study PRJNA552823) | activated sludge metagenome | biome: Activated sludge suspended growth; feature: Anammox Sidestream; material: Wastewater; isolation source: activated sludge from anammox sidestream of wastewater treatment...
AAGATCCGATCAAAAAAGGGTATGGATTTCTAAAAGAAACGCCGTCACTGTACGATGCCGTGAAGAAAGACCGTGAAATGGAAAAAAAGAGAGAAGAAAGATTCGCGCATGGCTGATCTGCCAATCTATGTTCTCGACGCGTTCGCGCTGATGGCATATCTGAAAGGCGAGCCATCTGCCCAGCGTATCCGCGATCTTTTGAGCGACGCCGAACATAGGAAATGCCAACTCTACATGTCCATCATCAATTTAGGGGAAGTCCTATACAATCTGGAGCGAAACAATGGGCTGAATAAAGCCCGCGAAGCGCTCACGATCATCCAAAGCCTGCCTCTTGAGATTCTTCCCGCCGATCCTCAAACTGTCTTTGCCGCCGCGCACATCAAGGCAAACCATCCCATCTCGTACGCGGATGCCTTTGCGATTACCGCGGCGCTCCAACTGAATGGCGTCGTATTGACCGGCGACCCAGAGTTCAACGATGTGGCAGACTCCGTCGAGGTGGAATGGCTGGCGAGGAATCGATAGAGGGTGAGAATGTCGAGGGTGGGGAACCAAAAAGAATAGGCGAAGGAGGCGTGCTATAATCCAAAAACCGAACCAACATGCCCGATCCCAAAATCTTTTTTGAAACTGAACAAGTGAAAATCATCCACGACGATGTTGTCGCCACCGACTGTGTGGACGAGTCGAGCGTAGACCTGATCGTCACCTCGCCGCCGTACAATGTGGACATCGCGTACAACTCGCACAAAGACGACATTTCGTACGCGGAGTATCTCGAGTTCAGCCAACAATGGATGATGCGTTGTTATCAATGGCTGAAAGACGACGGGCGTTTTTGCTTGAACATTCCGCTCGATAAAAATAAAGGCGGGCAACAAAGCGTGGGCGCCGATTTGACCACGCTCGCAAAACAGATCGGCTTCGGCTATCACTCCACCATCATTTGGAACGAGGGAAATATTTCGCGCCGCACCGCATGGGGCTCATGGATGAGCGCCAGCGCGCCGTTCGTCATCGCGCCGGTGGAGTTGATCCTTGTGTTGTACAAAAAGAATTGGAAGAAAACAGGCGGAAGCAAAATCTCAGACGTGACGCGCGACGAATTCATGGAATGGACCAACGGCGTGTGGACGTTCAACGGTGAAAGCAAAAAGAAGATCGGGCACCCCGCGCCGTTTCCGCTCGAACTGCCGCGCCGCTGTGTGAAGTTGTTCAGTTACGTCGGCGATACCGTCCTCGACCCGTTCAGCGGAAGCGGCTCGACCATCATCGCGGCAGTGACGAATGGACGTAAAGCCATCGGCGTCGAAGTGGACGCGAAGTATTGCGAGTTGTCGAGGAAGAGGTTGGTCGCGGCGATGGAGGCGGCGTAGGAGAAGGTCGCCTGATCAAGTTGCTGGTTGATGAGCCTGAGTGGAGGAAAAATCGATAAAACACAAAACATCTGAATTTTTGTAAATTCCGACGTTTTGGTATAATGAATTCATGAAAATTAAGAGATCCATTCTTCCTCAAATACAAAATTCCCTGCAGGCTGGCAAGGTATTAGTGCTTTACGGTCCCCGTCAGGTAGGAAAAACAACCCTGGTTAAAGGGTTAGTCGAATCGCTTTCCACTCGAAGCAAATTTGTGAACGCGGATGAATTGATCTATCGGGAAGTCCTTGCCAGCCAGAACAGTCAGAAACTTGGCGAATTGCTCGGGGATGCGGAATTGCTGGTGATTGACGAAGCCCAGCGCGTGCCTGAGATAGGATTGAACCTGAAAATATTGGTGGATACATTTCCCCATGCAAAAATCATCGCAACAGGCTCAGCCTCTTTTGAACTTGCCAGCAAGATTAGCGAGCCACTAACAGGTCGCAAATTAACCTTCAATTTGTATCCAATCAGTTATGGCGAGGTTCAAGAAACCTTTGGAAAAATTGAGTCGCGCGCCCAATTGGAACGCTGGCTGATTTGGGGAGGCTATCCTGCTATTGTTTCAACGGAGGACCCCACACTGCGCGAGCGCCTGCTGGGCGAATTGGTCGGTTCATATCTTTATCGAGATATTCTTGAAATGGAAGGCTTGCGCCGCGCCGATAAGATCGTTGACCTGCTTCGTTTGTTGGCATATCAGGTTGGACAGGAGGTTTCCACAACAGAATTAGCCACAAACTTGGCTTTGAATCGTTCAACAGTTGAACGATATTTAGATCTGCTCGAAAAAGTTTTTGTGATCTTTAAAGTTCACGGCTTCTCGCGTAACCTGCGAAAAGAAGTGGTCAAGAATTCGCGCATCTACTTTTACGATAACGGCGTGCGGAATAGTTTGATCCAGAATTTCAATCCGCTGGCATTGCGGAACGATGTGGGACAGTTGTGGGAGAACTTCCTTGTGATGGAACGGCGCAAAGCGAATCAGCTGGCAGGAAGAAATGTCAATTCTTATTTCTGGCGCACATACGACCAGAAGGAAATAGACTGTATCGAAGAACATGGCGGCAGGCTGTATGGTTACGAATTCAAATGGCAAGCCAATGAAATCCGCCGCGCGGTACGAAATGAGTTTATGGAAGCGTATCCCAATTCGGAACTCGTGACGGTGAGTCAGGGAAATTTTGAGGAGTTTTTGAGATCATGACCTCCAATCAATACGACGCGATCGTCATCGGCGGTGGGCACAACCGACTTATCGCCGCGGCGTATTGGGCGCAGGCGCATCGTCGGCGGGGCTGTAGAAAATGAAAACCGATAAAATCGTTCCCCGTTCCACGTTCTTCGACGAAGTCCGCTCCATTCTGGCGCAAGCCCGTCAGAAGGCGTACGCGGCGGTCAACTTTGCCATGGTCGAAGCCTACTGGGAGATCGGCCGCCGCATTGTGGAGGAGGAACAGCAGGGCAAAGATCGGGCTGAATACGGCGCGGCTCTTATCAAGGAACTCTCCAAACAGTTGACTGGAGAGTTCGGCAAGGGTTTTACCATTGCCAACCTCAAGAATTTTCGGCTGTTTTATCTCACCTTCCCCGACTTTCAAAAAAGCTACGCAGTGCGTAGCCTTTTAAGCTGGTCTCACTACCGCCTCATCATGCGCGTGGAAGGCGAGCCCGCCCGCGAGTATTACATCCGCGAGGCGGCGGAGCAAAATTGGAGCACGCGCCAGTTGGAACGGAATATCAACACTCATTATTATGAGCGACTATTGAAATCGCCAGACAAGAAATCGGCAACTCCAGAGAACGATTCGGGCAAGCCGACCTTCGCCGACTTCATCAAAGATCCCTACGTGCTTGAGTTTTTGCAGATCCCAGAATCGCCCGATGCTTCAGAACGGGAAATAGAAACCGCCATCATTGACAACCTGCAACAATTCCTGCTCGAAATTGGCAAGGGATTTTCCTTTGTCGGCAGGCAATTCCGCATCAGCGCCGAAACCAGTCATTTCTACATCGACCTTGTGTTTTACAACTATCTGCTCAAGTGTTTCGTGCTGATCGATCTGAAGAATGAAAAGTTGACCCATCAAGACATCGGGCAAATGGATATGTACGTGCGGATGTTCGACGACCTGAAACGCGGCGACGATGACAACCCAACCGTTGGGATCATCTTCTGCGCGGCAAAGGACGAGACAGTGGTGAAATATTCAGTCTTGAAAGACAGCGAGCAAATTTTCGCTTCCAAGTACAGGCTGATATTGCCAACCGAAGAAGAACTGGCAAGAGAGATCGAACGCGAGCGGCGCATGATCATGGAACAACGCGCTCGTTACGAAGTCAATCGTGAACGTTGAAATGGAGAATTCATTATGGGCGTGATGATGCAAGCCTTCTACTGGGACTGTCCGCGATTGGAAAATAAAGAATTCCAATGGTGGAACACGATCCGCGAGCAAATCCCCGCGTTAGCCAAGGTGGGATTCACAGCGTTGTGGCTTCCGCCCGCGCACAAAGCCGCGAATCTGGCGGGACCCTCAATGGGCTACGACCCGTACGATTATTACGACCTCGGCGAGTTCGACCAGAAGGGAACAATACCCACGTGGTTCGGTCCGCGCGCGGAGTTGGAATCCCTCATCCAAGCCGCGCACAGTCACAAGGTCAGCGTGATCGCGGATATGGTCTTCAATCACAACAGCGGGGCAGACGCGCAGGAATTGAATCCGCTCATCAATCAAATGCGTTGGACGTTGTTCCATCCGAAGAGCGGAAAGTTCCCGCGCAATTGGGAATGTTTTCATCCGTGCATGTATGAAAGTTGGGACAACATGACCTTCGGCGACATGCCCGACCTTGCGCATCGCAATCCGTATGTGTATGCCGAACTGCTCAAGTTGGCGCGCTGGCTGATCGAGGATGTCGGCTTCGACGGCTTTCGATACGATTTTGTGAAAGGCTACGGCGCAGACACCATCACCGCGATCCAAGAATATCGTTATCAGCGCAACGGTCAACAGTTTGTGCCGTATGGCGTGGCGGAATTTTGGGATAACGCGCACGCCATCGAGAACTGGGTGGACCTTGCCAACTTCTCCAACACGAATCCTGTGGAGGCGTTCGATTTTCCTCAGCGCGAAATGCTCAAAGCGCTGTGCGACTCGTACGGTTTTAGTTTGAAGAATCTCACCACGTGGGATACGGTCGTTCGGCGCGAGGAACAGAACGCGGTCTCGTTCGTTGAAAATCACGACCTGCGCGATGAGGGGCGCCCGATCATCAACGACAAATTGCTCGCCTACAGTTACATCCTCACGCACGAGGGGTATCCGTGCGTGTTCTGGCACGATTATTTCAATTTGAATCTCGCGCTGGCTGATACATCCAACGGCATCGTCGCGCTCGTGGACGCGCACGAAAAATACGCGGGCGGCGACACCGAAGTCTTATACGTGGACGACAACCTCTACATCATGCAGCGCGTGGGATATGGGAATCAACCGGGACTGGTCTACGTGCTCAACAATCGCGGCGACAACTGGAACGGGCGCCTCGTCACCACCAAATGGACAAACGCTTCATTCGCCCCTGTGGCTTGGTGGAGCCATAGTGACCTTTCGCGTCCCATCAACCAATCCACCGACCGCGACGGTCGCGCCCAGTTCTACGCTCCCCCGCGCGGGTATGCGGTGTATGCGATGAAGTAGGGAAGAAGCGAGAAAATAGTTCGTACCGCAAAGTTTACTTTGCGATTGCGCATCGCACAAACCGTCGATCGGCAAGATAAATCTTGCGCTACGGGAAATGCCATTCTTATGACCGACATCCACGAACAACTCTGCGCGTTACTTGACGCCCAAGGCGCGACGTATCGCGTGATCGAACACGAACCCGAAGGGCGGACGGAACTCATCGCAAAGATTCGCGGCAACCGCATCGAACAATCCATCAAGTCCATGACCTTGCAAGTGCGATTGACTCGCAAGGAAAATATCTACTGCCTCGCCAACGTCCCCGGCAATTGCCGCATTGACTTCGACGGGGTCAAACGTCACTTCAACGCGGATAGTGTCGCGTTCGCGTCGCGCGAAAAGGCTCAAGAGTTGACGGGATGCGTCATCGGGGCGATTCCGCCATTCACGTTCAGCGACCAGCTTCACGTGTTGGCTGATCCGCTCATCCAGCAGAATGACGAGGTTGTGTTCAACGCGGGTCGCTTGGACCGATCCATTTTTATGAAACTCGATGATTACATCCGCATCGCCAAGCCGCAATTGGTACCAATCGCCCAACGCGGATAATCTGTTTCACTTGTAGAATTGCATACTCTCGCGTTCGTCCCGCACGATTTGCTTGGCAAATCGAACTGCGGGATGAACCTAATCTCACGGAGACTCATCATGGACAACTACGAAAAGAACGTAGACAAAGTGTATAACACGGTGGAAAAAGCAGGCAGGGTCGCAAATCGTTTACAGATCGGTTGTTGGATCATCTTTGCTAATTTGTTCCTTGGTGGATTTTGTTTGTGGGGCGCGTACGTGGGATATGTCAGTTGGCAATTGGAACAGAAAGGCGAAACGGTAACAGGTATCGTGACTCGTCTCGAAGAAAGCAGTAGCAGCGAAGGCGGTTGCTGTGTGTACTCGCCTGTCATCGAGTTCAAAGCGAACGGGCAGACTTATTCTTTTGAGGGCGGCAACGCTTCGTACCCTCCCGCCTATGATGTGGGAGAGGAAGTTTCGGTATTGTACGACCCCGCCGACCCAAACACCGCGCAGATCAACAAATGGACCGAACGCTGGCTGATGCCGATCATCCTCATCCCTGCCATGATATTCACCGCGCTGATCCTCAACTTCTTCTTGATCCGTTCTTTCTGGCGCAACGATGTGATCGAAGGATAGCAAATGAACTCTTGTGAGAAAATCTGCATAACGGTATAAATCAGCAGAGGCAATATGTACGAGCATCATCACCAGCCGCTTGCCAGCCGAAAAGTATTCGCCAGCCGTCTCATGCGGAATGGCGTGATCGGGCTGGCGATCATTTTCTTTTCGCTCATGGTTGGGATGCTCGGATATCATTTCATCGAGAACCTTTCATGGCTCGACTCCCTGCTCAATGCTTCCATGATCCTCAGCGGTATGGGACCCGTCAACCCCGTGCAGACCGATGCGGGAAAACTCTTCGCCTCGTTCTATGCGCTGTACTCGGGCGTTGTCCCGCTCGCCGCCGCCGGCGTGTTAGCCGCGCCGATCTTCCACCGCTTCCTGCATCGCTTCCATCTTGCCGATGAGAAATAGCACACATAACAATTGGAGGAAATCATGAAATGCCCTGTGGACAAGACCGACACCCTCAGCCAGATCGCGCTCATTGAAGGATTACCCGCCATGCAATGTTCGAACTGCGGCGGGATTTGGGTGGACTCGAATGCCTATCTTGCCTGGCGCAAGGGAAGCGGCGAAACAGAATCGCGCAAGTCTGCCGAAATAAAAATTGACCCCGCCTGGGATGTGGATGAGTTGAAACTCTGCCCCAATTCAGGGCGCATCATGGGCAGATATAAAATTCTAGCGGATTCGGACTTCCATCTTGATCGTTGCGGTCATTGCAACGGCATCTGGTTTGACAAACACGAATGGGACGCGTTGATTGAACTGGGCTTGCACGACAACGTCAACGAATTTTTCACCCGTCCATGGCAGGACGAGATCCGCTCGAGTGAAGCGCGAAATCACATGGAGAAACTTTACCTTGAAAAATTCGGCGCGGACGATTATGAGCATGTCAAGAAAGTCCGCGAGTGGATAAAAGATCATCCCAAGCGGGGGATGTTGCTCGCGTATCTACAAGCCAGCGATCCGTATGCAGTTTGAACGGACGTAGAAATCAAGAGTCAACTCTCAACCGATACCCCACCCCCGCCTCGGTGACAAGATACGTCGGCCTCGCCGCGTCGGGTTCGATCTTGCGCCGCAGGTTGCTGATGTTGACTCGCAGAATGTGCATATCGTCGTAGCCTTCGCCCCAAACCAGTTTCAACAATTGACGATGCGTAATGACCTTGCCCGCGTGGGTAATCAACGCTTTGAGCAGGTCATACTCCGTCGGCGTGAGCGCGATTTCCTTTTCGTTCAGAGCCACTACACGGCGGGAGACATCCATTGTCAAGGCGCCGATTTGAAAGACAGGCTCGTCCGCGTTTGTCAGTTGCCTTCTTTGCGCAACTCTCATGCGAGCCATTAATTCGCCCGTGCCGAAGGGTTTGGTCAAGTAATCGTCCGCGCCCGCATCGAGCGCGGCGATTTTGTCATTCTCCGCCTCGCGGACGGATAGAATGATGATCGGCGTTTGCGACCATTCTCTCAAGCGGCGAGTCACTTCGATGCCGTCCATATCGGGCAAGCCCAAATCCAGAATGATCATATCGGGGCGGTGAGACAACACGGCTTGAATCGCTTCATTCCCATCGCTGGCTTCATAGACCGTAAAACCTTGCGCGGTCAATGCGGCGCGTAAATACCTGCGGATGGGAGTTTCATCGTCCACAACTAAAATTCGTTGATTGGTCTGCGTCATGTCCCCAATGGTAATTCAATTTCAACGACCGTGCCATTGCCTTCACGATTCATGGCGCGGATCGTCCCTCCGTGAATCTCGACGATGCTCTTGCTGATGGAAAGCCCCAAGCCAGTTCCGCCAACATTTTGCGGATGATGCGCGCGATAAAACTTTTCAAAGATGTGAACCAGATCGTCCGCTGGGATGCCAACTCCACGGTCCGCGATTGTGAGGCGCATGGTTGAGTCCAGCGCGGATGCGGAAATTTCGATCAAAGAATTTTCAGGAGAATACTTTATCGCATTCTCCAATAAATTCACGACCACTTGCACCATCAAAGCAAAATCCATTTGCGCGAGCGGAAAATCGGCGGGGATATTTGTTTGGATCTGATGCTTGCCGACGCGCCAGCCAAGTTGCTCGATGGCTGTGCCGATCAAATCCTGTATATCTCGCGGCTCCAGGTTTAATTTAATGACGCCGCTTTCAATGCGCGTCATGTTCAATAAATTGCCAACCAGGCGGTTCAATCGGTCGGCTTCGCCGCGCGCGTTTTCGATTAATGTGTCTCGCGTTGTTTCATCCATGCCATCATAATTTTCATCCAGCGCGGTCAACGCCCCAGTGATCGAAACCAGCGGCGTGCGCAAATCGTGCGAAACGGAATTGAGCAGGGCGTTTTGCAGTTTTTCAGCCGATTGCATCAAACTGATTTTCTGCGTTTGTTCTTCCAGTAAAGCGCGTTCGATGGCTTGCGCGCCCTGATTCGCAAAGGCTTCCACCAGTCGTCTTTTTGCAGGGGCAAGGTCCATTTGAGACGAGTTCAATTTTCCGATCCCTAACACGCCCACAACGCCGCCCGCTGTTTTCAATGGCAGGTAGCGTAGTTGCGCGGCTGGCAGGGTATTTGTATAACGCCCCGCAGGTTCCGCGTGACGATAGACCCAATCTGCCACCGCGATTTCTTCATCGCTCAATTTCAGATCGTCGCTACTGATCCGTATTTCAAGTTTGTCTTCCTTTGCCAGCAATACGGCAACCGCTTTTTCAAAAGTTTGTTCGAAATGTTTTTTCAACTGTCTCAAGATCGTTTCGAGATCGGCGGAGGACGCCAGGTCGCGGCTCAGGTCGTACAACTCCGCTGTTTCCGCCTCGCGCTGACGCGCCGCCTGCGCTTGTTCGCTCGCCCATGCCGTTAATTGGCTGATCACCATGCCCACCAAAAACAAAGCGATGAACGTAATAATGTACTGCGTATCGGAAACAGAGAACGAAAAATGCGGCGCGATAAAAAGGAAATCAAACGCCAGTATGCCCAGTATGGACGCCAGGACGGCGGGCCCGCGCCCCAAATAGACGGCGGCAACGACGACCGCTAACAAATACACCATGACAAGGTTGGTGGGCTCAAGCCGCCAGCCGATAAAAACGCCCAGCAAGGTAGCCAGCGCCACCAGCACAACGCTCCAAAGATAACGCGCAAGCGGGCTGTGCAGTTTGAAAGGGTTCTCGTCCGCTGGAAAAGACGGCGTGTCGTTACTGGCGACGACATAGACATCCACATCCCTGCTTTTGCGGATCAAACTATCCACCAGCGAGCCGCGAATCATTTCCTGCCAGCGCGGGCGCAGAGGTTTGCCAGCCACAATTTTTGTAATATTATTTTTCCGCGCAAATTCAATGACAGTCTGTGAAATGGATTCAATGGAGGCGCCCGCGCTCACGGTATAAGACCGCGCGCCCAGATCCTCCGCGAGTTGCAAAATTTTCGCAACCCGTTCGCGCTTCGGCTCGGACATGGCAATAGATTGCGGCGTTTCAATAAATAACGCGATCCACTCCGCGTTTAGTTCTTCAGATAATCTTCTGGTTGTGCGAACTAATCGCTCGCTCAACGGACTGGGGCTGATACAAACCAATAACCGTTCGGTTGCCGCCCACGGACCAGGAATCGCCCGCGTTTGCATGTATGCCCGCATCTGGTTATCCACGCGTTCCGCCGCGCGGCGCAAAGACATCTCGCGCAGGGCGGTGAGATTCCCTTTGCGGAAAAATTTATCAATGGCGCGGCTGGCTTGTTCGGGGATGTAGACTTTGCCTTCATTCAAACGCGCCAATAATTCATCGGGCGGTAAATCAATCAATTCGATTTCAAAGGCTTCGTCCATGACAGAATCGGGAATGGTCTCTTTCACCACCACGCCTGTCACTTGCGCCACAATATCATTCATACTTTCAAGATGTTGAATGTTCAACGTGGTGTACACGTCAATGCCCGCGTCCAGAATTTCCTGCACGTCTTGATAGCGTTTGGGATGACGCGAACCAGAAGCGTTGGTGTGAGCGAACTCATCCACCAGCACGATGGCGGGCTTGCGCGCCAGAACCCCGTCCACATCCATTTCGGGCAGGGTCGTGCCGCGATAATCCACCTGTTTGCGCGGCAGAACTTCCAACCCCTCAACCAACTCTTCGGTTTCTTTGCGTTTATGCGTTTCAATATAGCCGACGACAAGATCAATGCCCTGTTCCCTGCGTTGATGCGCGGCTTGAAGCATGGCGTAGGTCTTCCCCACGCCCGCCGCATAGCCGAGGAAGATTTTTAACTTTCCTCGGCTATGTTCTTCTGCTTGAATATTTTTCAATAACTCATCGGGGTCTGGGCGCTGCATAAAGATATTGTATTCCTTTTCTCCCTCATCCCCAACCCTTCTCCCAAAGGGAGAAGGGTGTCTGAGTCCCCTCTCCAACGGGAGAGGGCTAGGGTGAGGGGATTTATTCAATTCCATCCAAAGCCAAATTCAACAACAACACATTGACTCGCGGCTCGCCCAGAAAACCAAACTGACGACCTATGGTGTATTGATTCACCAACACGACGACATCCGCTTCATTCATGCCTCGGCTGGTTGCCACGCGGGAAACTTGATACAACGCCGCGGCGATGCTGACGTGAGGGTCGAGTCCGCTCCCCGAAGCAGTGACCAGGTCCACAGGAATCGGAAGCGCGTTGTTGGGGTCAGCCGCTTTCAGGGCGTCAATCCGCGCCTGCACGGCTTCGATCAAAGCGGGATTCATCGGTCCGTAGTTGGAGCCAGACGAGGTGGAAGAGTCGTAATTGACCGCCGATAAACGTCCCCAAAAATATTTCGGATCGTCGAACTGTTGACCGATCAATTCGGAGCCGTAGGTTTTCCCGTCAATGACGATGAGACTGCCGTTGGCTTGATGCGGAAACGCAAGTTGGGCAATGCCCGTAACCACCAGCGGATAGATCACGCCCGTGACGACGGTGAGCAAAATAAAAATAGTAAGCGCAGGGCGAAGTTGTGTGTTCATGAGTTAAAGGTTCCTGTAAAGTAAGCGACAAACCAAAAGATGGAGGTGAGGAAGACCCAGGGTTGCCATGCGAGCGGTATGTTTAAAACGTTGGGCGCAATTGCGCCAGCGGCGAATACAACCGTGAGAGCCGCCAGCAAAAACGGCTTGATGATTTTTGAATACTCGCTTGGCTTCATCGAAACTTCTTTCCGAGTTGAAACAAAAGGTTTCTGCCTGATGCTTTCCAGATACGGATACGATAAATTGTGAACTGTCATCTCAGCCTCCTAGACCAATCCAAACGCGACTAATGCCATGTCAATCACTTTGATGCCGATGAACGGCACGAACAAACCGCCGAGACCGTAGATCAAAAGGTTGTCTCTCAGCAATTGCGCCGCGCCTACCGCGCGATACGGCACGCCGCGCAACGCCAATGGAATTAATGCGACGATGATCAGCGCGTTGAAAATCACCGCAGACAGGATGGCGCTTTCAGGCGTTGCCAGCCCCATAAAGTTCAACGTTTGCAATTGCGGGTAGGTGGCGGCGAACGCGGCGGGGATGATGGCAAAATATTTCGCCACATCGTTGGCAAGGCTGAAGGTGGTCAGCGAACCGCGCGTCATCAAGAGTTGTTTGCCGATTTCAACGATCTCGATCAATTTGGTTGGGTTGCTATCGAGGTCCACCATGTTGGCGGCTTCGCGCGCGGGTTGCGTGCCAGTGTTCATCGCAACGGCAACGTCGGCTTGGGCGAGCGCGGGCGCGTCGTTTGTGCCGTCGCCCGTCATGGCAACCAGCCGTCCGCCCGTTTGATATTCGCGGATCAGTTTCAACTTTGCTTCGGGCGTGGCTTGCGCGAGAAAATCATCCACGCCCGCTTCGGCGGCGATGGCGGCGGCGGTGAGCGGGTTGTCGCCTGTGATCATCACGGTTTTGATTCCCATTTTTCGCAAGTGCGCGAAGCGTTCCTTCATGCCGCCTTTGACGATGTCCTTCAAATGGATCACGCCGAGGGCTTGGTTGTCGCGCGTCACAACCAGAGGCGTGCCGCCAGTTCGGGCGATTGAATCAACTGTCGGCTTGAGGTCAGAAGCGACGGCTCCTCCGTTGGACTGGATCAGCTCGATCATCGTATCGGGCGCGCCTTTTCGGATCGAAGTTCCATTGAAATTAACGCCACTCATGCGCGTTTGCGCGGTAAATGGGACGAAGTGCATCTTCTCCATGGTTTTGCCGCGCAAGCCAAATTTTTCTTTTGCCAATACGACGATGGAACGACCTTCAGGAGTTTCATCTGCCAATGACGCGAGTTGCGCGGCTTCGGCAAGTTCTTGAACGGGAAGATTGTTGACGGGGATAAACTCAACCGCCTGACGATTGCCCAACGTGATCGTTCCCGTTTTATCGAGCAGTAACACATCCACATCGCCCGCCGCTTCCACCGCGCGACCCGACATGGCGATGACGTTGCGTTGGATCATCCTGTCCATGCCTGCAATGCCAATGGCGGAAAGCAAACCGCCGATGGTGGTTGGGATCAAACACACCAGCAATGCAACCAACACGGTGATGGTGATCGCGCCGCCGCTGAACATTGAGAA
>WBZY01001367.1_pt1 | contig 12917 bp, 10 predicted proteins | sample 5204191 | NCBI WGS metagenome assembly WBZY01 (sample SAMN12344363, study PRJNA552823) | activated sludge metagenome | biome: Activated sludge suspended growth; feature: Anammox Sidestream; material: Wastewater; isolation source: activated sludge from anammox sidestream of wastewater treatment...
GCGCCTCCCGAAAATCTCCAGGATGAGCCCCGTGCGGTCGAGCACCTTGGCGAGCAGCGCCTTCTCGAGGTTCCTCTGCTGCACGGGCGTGATCGCGTGATCGACGATGACGAGTTGCGCCTCGGTCTCGGCGACGAGCGTCTTCAGCTCGTCGACCTTGCCTGAGCCGAACAGGGTGGACGGACGCGGCGCGCTGACCGGGACAAGCAGGCGCGCGACGACGTCGAGATCGATCGCCTCGGCGAGGCCCACCGCCTCGCCGAGGCGATCCTCCGGCGAATGAGAGGCGAGCACGACGCGACCGTCGGGGCCACGCTGGCGGGCGGAGAGCACCGGCACCAGCACGATCGCCTTGGTCGCAGATGGCCGCGTGTCGGCGCCAGCAGGGTGCTTCTCCCGCGGCGGCCTGCGGCCTCGCTTCAACTGGTCGAGATCAGCGGACTTGTCGTCGATGGGTCTTGCTCAGCTTCCGTTGCCTTCGGCCGGGTCGTGATCCATCAGATGGACCGGCGCGCCAGGCATGATGGTCGAGATGGCATGCTTGTACACCAGCTGTGAGTGTCCGTCACGGCGCAGCAGGACGCAAAAGTTGTCGAACCAGGTGACGATGCCCTGCAATTTAACGCCGTTGATCAGGAAAATCGTGAGTGGGGTCTTGTTCTTCCTCACGTGGTTCAGAAAGGTGTCTTGGAGGCTCTGAGGTTTTTCAGCGGGCATCGTTTTTGTTCCGCGTTTATTATTCGGTTGGCGCCGTGACGGGTGGGGCCAGTCCGGCACATAATGGAGCTTGCATCAGGGAAGCTATTCCCGGCAATGCATCTTATTACTCATTCCACGTCGGATTGAATAGCTGTACTTGAAATCGTCATGACCTGCGGGGATTTGCTCCGTTCTCCGCGAATTCGTGGAAGCGCCTTCTGAGTTCCATGGAAAGCCGTCCCGGCGCGCCACTCCCGATGGTGTGATCGTCGATCCGAACAACGGGCATCACGGTGTTGCTGGCCGAGGTAATAAAGGCCTCCTGGGCCAAAAAAGCTTCCCTAAGCGTGAAGCAGCGCTCGATCAACGTCAATCCCGATCTGGCGATCACGTCGATGACGGTTGCCCGGGTGACGCCGGCCAGGATCGCATGATCGACCGGATGGGTGATGATGCGACCCGCGCCATCGACGATCCATGCATTGCTGGAGGCACCCTCGGTCACGAAACCCTGCTCGTCGACGAGCCAGGCCTCCCTGGCGCCGGCGGCGCGGGCTTCCGCCTTGGCCAGACACGCCGGCAGCAGCATCACGGACTTGATGTCGGAGCGGCCCCAGCGGATATCGGGGACGGACTTGACGGCGATGCCGATCGAGGCCTGGGCCGCGATCCGGCCGGGAGTGCCATGCCGCGCGATGACGACCACCGTCTGTGAGACATCGGGACCGGGGAAGGTGAAGTCGCGCGGCGCGGCCCCGCGACTGACCTGCAGATAGAGGGTGCCGAACCGGACCCGGTTGCGCCGTAGCGTCTCGCCCAGCACGTGGCGCAGGGCTGCAAGTGTCATGGGCAGGCCCATCCCGACCGCCCCGAGCGAGCGCTCCAGCCGCGCCAGATGCCGGCTCTCGTCGATGAGCGCGCCGTCCTTCACCTCGCAGACCTCGTAGACCGCGTCCGCGAACTGGAACCCCCGGTCCTCGACGTGGACGGCGGCGGCGGCATAGGGGAGGTAGCGTCCGTTGACGTAGACGATGCGGCTCATCAGAAATAGTCCGGGCTCACGCGGAACATCTGCTCGACGTCGCGCACCGCGTCGGCCAGCGCGAACAGCACCACACGGTCCTTGATCTCGAGCTCGGTCAGCCCCGTAGGCATCAAGACCTTGCCGCCACGCACGATCGCACCGAATCGGATGCCATCGGCGATGTGCATCTCCTTCAGCGCCTTGCCGACCGCGGGCGCCGTCTCCAGCAATTCAGCCTCCACCACCTCGCCGGCGCCATTGTGGATCGAATGCACGCCCCGGATGCGGCCGCGGCGCACGTGCTGGAGGACACGCGAAACGGTGATCGCGCGCGGGTTCACCTGGGCATCGATGCCGAGCGAGCGGATCATGCCGGAATAGTTGGCGTTGTTGATGAGGCTCAGGCTCGACTTGCAGCCGAGCTGCTTGGCGAGGGCCGCCGTCAGCAGGTTCACTTGATCGTCGTTCGTGACCGAGACGAACGTGTCCGCGCTGCCGATCTCGGCCTCCCGCAGGATGTCCTCGGACAGTGCCGACCCGTGCAGGACGGCCGTGCGCTCCAGACGCGAGGTGATGTCCTCGGCGCGTGCACGAGACACCTCGATCACCTTGGCGCGGACGGAGGGGTGATGCTGCTCGATCTCGCTCGCCAGGAAGTAGCCGATGTTGCCGCCCCCGGCGATCACCAGTCGCCGCGCCTGCGTCTCCTCGTGACCGAAGATCTGCAGCGTGCGCGTCACCTGCTCCCTGGGCGCGATGACGTAGGCCTCGTCACCGACGCGGATCTGATCCTTGCTGTGGGGAATGAACAAGCGGCCCGCCCGCACCAGCGCGACGGTGACGGCCGGTAGATCGGGGAACAGCTCGGAGAGCTGGGAGAGAGGCGTGTCGACCACGGGGCACTCGGGTCCGCACGAGATGCCGAGCAGGTTGACGCGGCCATCGCCGAACGACACGGTCTCGAAGGCGCCCGGCACCTCGAGGCGCCGCATGACCTGGTTGGCCACCTCGATTTCGGGCGAGATGACATGGTCGATCGCCATGTTCTCACGCGCGAACAGCTTGGACCATTCGGGTTGCAGATAGGTCTGTGCTCGAACACGCGCGATCTTGGTCGGAATGTCGAAAAGCACGTGGGCGACCTGGCAAGACATCATGTTGACCTCGTCGTGCAGCGTCACGGCGATCAGCATGTCGGTCTCGCGGGCCCCTGCCCTCTCCAGGACGTCCGGGTGGGCCGCATTGCCGTGGATCGCGCGCACGTCGAGCAGATCGTTGGCGCGCCGGACGAGATCGGCGCTCGCGTCGATGATGGCGACGTCGTTGCCTTCCGCAGAGAGGCGCTCGGCGATGCCGGTGCCGACCTGGCCGGCGCCGCAGATGATGACCTTCATCGGTATCCCGGCCTCTCTGGCTGGATCAGGCCCCGCCCCTGCCCCTGGCCGAGGCGCACCGGAGCCGGCTCAGCATACCAGCATAGCGTCGTGCACTTGCGCATGGGTTAAGCGTGCCCCCGGCGTTGCGGATCAGCGGCTCTCGCCCGCTCTCTGGTCGGATGAAACGCCCAGCGCGCGCAGCTTGCGGTGCAAGGCCGATCGCTCCATGCCGACAAACTCGGCGGTGCGCGAGATGTTGCCGCCGAACCGGTTGATCTGGGCCAGCAGATACTCCCGCTCGAAGATCTCGCGCGCCTCGCGCAGCGGCATCGACATCAGATGCTCGGCCCCCCCGTTGACGGGAAGCGGCACGGACGAACCGATCTCGTCGGGCAGCATGTCGGCCGTGATGACCGCACCAGGCTCGCCGCCCGCCAGGATCAGCATCCGCTCGATGTTGTTCCTCAGCTCGCGCACGTTGCCGGGCCAGTCGTGGGTCTGCAGCACCGCGATCGCATCCTCGCCGATGCGGCGCGGCGCGAGCCCAGAGGACTGTGCGACCTGGTTGACGAAGAACTGGATCAGCTCGGGGATGTCCTCGCGCCGTTCCGCAAGGCTCGGCACGCGCAGCGGCACCACCGCCAGGCGATGGAACAGATCCTCGCGGAACCGTCCCTCGGCCATCTCGCGCTCCAGATCCCGGCTGGTGGAGGATATGATGCGGACATCGACCGCGACCTTCTGCGCGCCGCCTAGCCGCAGGAACTTCTGCTCGACGAGAACCCGCAGCACTTTTCCCTGCGTTTCCATCGGCATGTCGCCGACCTCGTCGATGTAGAGCGTGCCGCCGTGCGCTTCCTCGAGCGCGCCCACCTTGCGCGGACCGCCCGTGCGCTCCTCCACGCCGAACAGCTCGTCCTCGACGCGGTCCGGCGCCATCGCCGCGGCATTCAACACCACGAAGGGGCCATCCGCGCGCTGTGACTTCAGATGGATCACGCGTGCCGCCAGCTCCTTGCCGCTGCCCGAGGCGCCACGGATGAGGATGCGGCTGTTGGTTGGCGCGACGCGGTCGATCGCGCTGCGCAGGTGGTTGATCGCCGCCGACTTGCCGATCATCTCCGCCGAGATCGTCGAACGCTCGCGAAGCTGCTTCACCTCGCGCTTCAGTTGCGAGGCCTCGAGCGCTCTAAGCGTGACGAGGATGAGCCGGTCCGCCTTGAACGGCTTCTCGATGTAGTCGTAGGCTCCCCGCTTGATGGCCGTGACCGCCGTCTCGATGTTGCCGTGGCCGGAGATGATGACGACGGGCAGATCGGGATGGGCGCGCTTCACCGCGCTCAGCACCTCGAGGCCGTCGAGCCGGCTGCCTTGCAGCCAGATGTCGAGGATGATGAGGTTCGGCCGGCGCTCCTCGATGGCGCGCAACGCCTCGTCGGAATCACGCGCCATCCGCGTGCGGTGGCCCTCGTCCTCCAGGATTCCGGATACGACATCGCGAATGTCGGCCTCGTCATCCACGATCAGAATATCTGCCGCCATCGTTCACTCCCTCATCTTCAAGTCGCCGCAGCGCGCGCCGGTTTTGCCTCGGCGCGCGTGTTGTATGTCGCAGGCCCCGAGGCGCCATCCGCTTTCGTGAGCGGCAGCGTCATGCGCACCAGCGCGCCCGAGCTGCGCCCCGGCGCCTTCGGGGCGTCCTCGAGCGTCAGCGCGCCCCCGTGCTGCTCGGTGATCTTCTGGACCATCGCAAGCCCGAGCCCGGTTCCCTTGTGGCCCTTCGTGGTCATGTAGGGCTCGGTCAGGCGCGATCGGTTCTGGACCGGCAGCCCGACGCCGTTGTCGACGACCTCGATCAGCACGCGATCGTTCTCGAGCCTCAGATGGGTCTCCACGCGCCCCTGCCAGTCGTCTGGCTGCCCGCCCTGCTCGGCCAGCTGCTCCACCGCCTCGGTCGCGTTCTTGACGAGGTTCGTGACGGCCTGGGTGATGAGACGGCGATCGTAGCTGCCGAACACCGGCGTCTCCGGCACCAGCACGGCATAGGACACCTTCGGATGCCCCTCGCGGAACAGGATGGTGGGCTCGCGCACGACCGCGATCAGATCGCAACGCTCCATCTCGGGCGTCGGCATGCGCGCGAATGCGGCGAACTCGTCGACCATCGTCTTGATGTCGCCGGCCTGGCGCTCGATCGTCGCCGTGAGGCTGTCGAACAGCTCGCGCTTCTCGGTGATGAGATGGCCATAGTTCTTGCGCAGCCGCCCGACCGACAGGATGATCGGCGTCAGCGGGTTCTTGATCTCGTGCGCGATGCGCCGGGCGACATCGGCCCAGGCGCTCGTGCGCTGGGCAACGACGAGATCCGTCACGTCGTCGAAGGTCACGACCGAGCCGACATCGCCCTCGCCCGCCTTCTCGCGCGTAACCCGGACCGCGAAGGTGCGGTCGTTGCCGCCCACCTGCAGCGTCACCTCCTCCGAGCGCGACTTCTTCACGCCTGGATCGTCGCGCTTTTCGAGTGCGGGCGCGAACTGCGGTACGACCTCCAGGAGATGGCGGCCGGACAGATCCTCGCCGACCCGGCCAAGCAGCGTCTCCGCCGAGCGGCTGGCGAGCGTGATGCGGTCGTTGCTGTCGAGCCCGATGACGCCGGCGCTGACACCCGACAGCACGGCTTCCATGAACTGGCGCCGCTCGGTCAGCTGCTGGTTGGCGGTCACGAGCGCGTTGCGCTGGGTCTTCAGCTCGCGCGTCATGGTGTTGAAGGTTTCCGACAGGCGGCGCAGATCACCCTCGCCGCGCCGCTCGGGCAGCTCGACGTCGAGATTGCCACCCGAGACCTCCTGGGCCCCCGCGATCAGGCGGCGGATCGGGGCCACGAACTTGCCCGCAAACCACATGCCGACCCAGATCGCGGCCAGCATCGAGGTCATCGAGATCATCAGGTACATGAGCGCGTGGGCGAGCGTCAGGCCGCCGCGCGAGCGCCGCAGGCGGTTGTACTCGTCGACATTCTGCTCGGCGCGCTGGAGATGGCCGACGACCTTGGCGTTGACGCCGCGCGCCACGTAGACGAACTGGCCGGGATAGTTCTTGAGCTTGGCAATGGCCGCGATGCGGTTGGAGTTGACCGGCATCAGCAGCGGCACCTGTCCGGCCTCGGCCTGCTGGAGGGCGGCCGGCGGCGGGGGCTGATAGGGCAGACGCGCATCCTCGATCGCGCTGACGAGCGGCTTGCCGCTCGTGTCGATCACGTAGGCGACGGGCAGGTCGCGCAGGCCGGCCTGCGCCATCACGAGTTGCTGGAGCTCCTTCGTGTCGCCCTTGACGAGGCTCGCCGCACCGTCGAGGTCGCGCGCCATGTTGACGATGTCGAGGCGGATGATCTGGCCGTGCTCGTCGAGGTAGGCCTTTGCTACGTCCATCGAGTTGTCGATGATCGCGCGCGTCCTCGTCGAGAACCAGCTGTCGAGCGAGCGCGAGAAGGTCGACGTGGCCGCCACCGCCAGCAGCAGGGCCGGCACCGCCGCGATCACCGAGAACAGCGCGACGATGCGTACGTGGAGGCGCGCACCCGGCAGACGCTCGCGCCACGCGCGCCACAGGCCCGCGATCTGCCAGGCGATGACCGCGATCATGGCCAGGATCAGCGCGCCGTTCAGCAGCAGGACCGTCAGCACAACCTCATTGCGGGGGGCGATGGGCGTGAGCCCCATCAGGATGAGGTAGGTGGCGAGCGCCGAGAACACCGACAGCACGACGATGGCGAGGCCCACCCAGAAGGCACGCCCTGCCCCCTCGGGCGCCAATGCGCTCGATCCTGCCCACAGGGCCTTCAAGCCGCCGGAGGCGGTTGGAGACGTCATACGCAAATCGCTCCGCGGTTACGTGCACCAGCCCGGCTCCGCAGCGGAGCCTGGGAAGTGCGCCGGCGATCCTCAGCCCGCTGGACGCCCTGACGCTCCCACTCCAAGGAGGAGATGCAGGTCTGAGGCAACACCGTTGCCACATGGCGACGGCTCAATGACTGAAGCAACGCGACAACATCCAGCAACAGAACTGTGACATTTCCGCGACATTATGCATGCTCCCGGCCATTTCGCCAGGGGGAAGAATTCCCGAACGTGATCTTGAGCAACTCAAAGGTTGGGGGTGCGGAAAACCCGGATGTCCAACGCCTTGATGCGCGCCCGCAACGTGTTGCGGTTAAGCCCGAGCAGCTCGGCGGCGCGAATCTGGTTGCCGCGCGTGGCGGCCAGGGCCGCTCCGATCAGCGGCTGCTCGACCTGCCTTATGATGCGGTCGTAGAGACCGGCGGGTGGCAGCTCCTTGCCGAACTCGGCGAAATACCGGGCCAGATACTGCTCGACCAGCTCGGACAGATCCTTGGGCTCGGCGCCGGCTTCCGCGGCGGGTGCCGGCGCGCTTTCGGAAAGCTCCTGCTCGATGATCTGGGCGGACAGCGTCTCCTGGCTGTGGAGCGCCGCCACCCGGCGGACGAAATTCTCGAGCTCACGCACGTTTCCGGGCCAGGGATGGGCCTTGAGCCGCTCGATCGCCGCCACCTCGATGGCGCGCTGGCCCAATCCCTCGCGTGCGGCCTGCCGCAGGAAGTGGCGGACGAGATCACCGATGTCCTCCATGCGCTCGCGCAGCGGCGGCAACCGGATCGGCACCACGTTGAGCCGGTAGAACAGATCCTCGCGGAACAACCCCTGCTGGATCTGGGTCTTCAGATCGCGATGCGTGGCGGCGATGATCCTGACGTTGGTCTTGATCGGCGTGCGGCCGCCGACCGTCGTGTATTCGCCCTCCTGGAGCACGCGCAGGAGGCGCGTCTGCGCCTCGAGCGGCATGTCGCCGATCTCGTCAAGGAACAGCGTACCGCCCTCGGCCTGCTCGAAGCGGCCCTGGGTGCGCGTCTGCGCGCCGGTGAACGCGCCCTTCTCATGGCCGAACAATTCCGACTCGATCAGCTCGCGCGGAATGGCCGCCATGTTGAGCGCAACGAACGAGCCGTTGCGGCGCTTGCCGTAGTCGTGCAGGACGCGGGCGACGAGCTCTTTGCCCGTTCCGCTCTCGCCGTTGATCATCACGGTGAGGTCGGTCTGGGTCAGCCGAGCCAGGACGCGATAGATCTCCTGCATGGCCGGCGAGCGGCCGATAAGGGGCAGTTCCTCGGCCTCGATCTCGGCGGCGGCCGAGCGGGGCTTCTTGTCGGGTGCGGACAACGCACGCCCCACGACCGCGACGACCTCGTTGAGATCGAAGGGCTTGGGCAGATACTCGTAGGCGCCCTTCTCCGCCGCCGTCAGCGCCGTCATCAGCGTGTTCTGCGCGCTCATGACGATGATGGGAAGGTCGGGCCTCAGCTTCTTGATGCGCGGAATGAGATCGAACGCGTTCTCGTCGGGCATCACGACGTCGGTGATGACGACATCGCCCTCGCCCTGGCTGACCCAGCGCCACAGCGTGGCGGCGTTGCCGGTGGCGCGCGGCGCGTAGCCCGCCCGCGCCAGCGCCTGGTTCAGGACAGTCCGGATGGCGGTGTCGTCGTCGGCGATCAGGATCGTGCCGCGGGCCATGGTCTCGCTCACCCTCCAGTGCTCTGGTTGTCGCGGGGGCGCTCCTGCAAGGGCAGGAGCACGCGGAAGATCGTGCGCTTGGGCTCGCTCTCGCACTCGATGATGCCGCCGTGGTCGCGGATGATCTTGGCGACGAGTGCAAGGCCGAGGCCCGCCCCGTTGTGCTTGGTGGTCACGAACGGGTCGAACAGATGCGGCTTCATGTGCTCGGGGACGCCCGGCCCGTTGTCCTCGATCTGGATCATCAGCGGCAGGCTGACGCGCTGGTCCGAGCCCGGCACCGTCAGCCGGACGCCCGGACGAAACGCGGTCTGCATCAGGATCCGTCCGTGCGATCGATCATCCCCGATCGCCTCGCACGCGTTCTTCACGAGGTTCAGGAAGGCCTGCACCAGCTTGTCGCGATTGGCGGGAACGGACGGCAGGGAGGGATCGTAGTCCTGGACGAACCGGATGCCGCGCCCGAAACCCGTCTCGGCCAGCCTCTGCACGTGATCGAGCACGTCGTGGATGTTGATCGGCTTCCTGACGAGCGGCCGCTCGTCGCCGAACACCTCCATGCGGTCCACGAGGTTGCGAATGCGATCCGTCTCCGAGCAGATGAGCTGCGACAGCGCGCGATCCTCGTCCGACAGTCCCTGCTCGAGAAGCTGTGCGGCGCCGCGAATGCCGGACAGCGGGTTCTTGATCTCGTGCGCGAGAACGGCTGCCATGCCGGAAACCGTACGTGCCGCGGCACGGTGCGTGAGCTGGCGCTCGATCATCTGCGCCATGGTGCGCTGCTGGAGCATCAGCACGATGCGGCCTGGATGCTGGGGCAGCGGGCCGCCGAACACGTCCACCAGCTTGGGGTGGGTGAACTTGGGCGAGGTCAGCTCGACCGCGTACTCGTTGACGCTGGCGCCGGAGCGGCGCACCTGCTCGACGAGGGCCACCAGCGGGCAGCCGAATGCCATCACCTGATCGAGGCTCATGCGGCCCAGAACCGGAAGGCCGGTCATCAGGAACGCCTCGGCGGCCGCGTTCGCGAATTCGACCATGTTGCCCTCGCCCAGCACGATGATGGGATGAGGCAAGGCGGACAGGAGCGTGTCGAAATCGATCGATGAGGTCGGTGGCGTCTTGCGCTGCGCGCTGGTGCGACCGGTCATGGCATGGCCTCCTGCGCCTCGTCGTAGAAGCGGCTGAAATCAGCCAGCACGATGCGGGCATCGTCGTTGGTGCAGAGCCTGCGGCGCCACGACCTGGCGGCCTCCACATGGACCCCGCTGCGCTCGATGTACCAGCCGATGTGCTTGCGGGCGTTGCGCAGGCCAAGACCGCTGCCGTAGTGCTCGAGCATCGCCTGGACGTGCTCGAGCGCGATCGTGCGCTGGACGTCGAGTGGAAGCGCCGCGTCCTCATCGCCCGCCGCAAGCGCACGCGCCACCGCTCCCGGCAGCCACGGCGCGCCGTAAGCGCCCCGCCCGATCATGACGCCTCGCGCGCCCGACTGCTCCAGGGCTGCGCGCGCGTCGGCAACCGAAAGGATGTCGCCGTTGGCGACGACCGGAATGGAGACCGCATCGACGACGGTGCGCACCGCCGACCAGTCGGCCTTGCCCTTGAAGAACTGGCAGCGTGTACGGCCGTGCACCGTCAATAGCTTCACGCCCTGCGCGTGGGCCCGGCGCGCCAGCTCGGCCGCGTTCAGGCTGCGACCGTCCCAGCCCAGACGCATCTTGAGCGTGACCGGCACGCGCACCGCCCCCACCACCGCCGCAATCAGCGCTTCGGCGAGGTCGAGGTCGCGCATCAGGGCCGAGCCCGACAGCTTTCCCGTCACCTCGCGCGCTGGGCAGCCCATGTTGATGTCGATGATGTCGGCGCCGAGACCCTCGGCTACGCGAGCCCCCTCGGCCATCCAGGTCGCCTCGCGTCCGATCAGTTGTATGACGAAGGGGCTGAGGTCGCGACCTTGCGCCTTGCGCACGGCCTGGCGCTTGGTTCGGGCAAGCTCGTCGCTCGCCACCATTTCCGAAACGACGGCGCCGGCGCCGAAGCGGTGCGCGAGCCGACGGAACGGCAAATCGGAAACTCCCGTCATGGGCGCCATGAGCACGCCGTTGGGGAGCATGGCGGTGCCGACGGAAATCGGAGATGCGGCGGTCATTTCCAGGGTCATGCTCAGTAATTAGGCAGCCAATTTTGATGCCTTTGTTTTGGGCATGCTACTTCGCAACTGCAGCATTTGCAAGCCGGTTCCTGCGAGCGCTGATTGCCCCTTGGCGAGGGGGGCGATAGGACGGTTGGTCCGCAACGCCTGGAGCCTGCCTCGCCATGTCCACCGCCGCCCTGATCGTTGCCGCCGGACGCGGCACTCGCGCCGCGGGCGGGGACACCCTTCCCAAGCAGTACGCCACCATCGGCGGGGCGCCGGTCATCAGCCATGCGCTCGGTGCGTTCGGCGCGCTCGATGCGATCGCTGCCATCCAGGTTGTCATCCATCCGCTCGACGAGGCCCGCTACCGCGCCTGCGTCGGTTCGGGCCTGCCCAAGCTCGCCCCCGCCGTATTCGGTGGCGCGACGCGCCAGGCCTCCGTGCTGGCAGGTCTGCAGGCCCTGATCCCGCTGCAGCCGACCCACGTCCTCATACACGACGCGGCAAGGCCGTTCGTTTCGAGCTCCATCATCCTCGACGTGATCGGGGCCCTGGCGACACATGCCGGCGCAATCGCCGCCGTGCCGCTCGCAGATACGCTGAAGCGCGCCAATGCGGACGGACTGATCGAGACCACCATAGACCGCGCGGGGTTGTGGCGCGCGCAAACCCCGCAAGGATTCAAGTTCCAGGCGATCCTGGACGCGCACAGAGCAGCGGCGGCTGAGGGGAGGCTCGATTTCACCGACGACGCGGCGATCGCCGAATGGGCGGGGCTCGACGTCGCGTTGATCACCGACGACGCGCACAACACCAAGATCACCACCAAGCAGGATCTCATCGACGCCGCACGCAGACTGAACGCGGATCGAATGGGGGAGACGAGGATCGGACAGGGCTTCGACGTGCACCGGTTCTGCGCCGGCGACCACGTCTGGCTCGGGGGCGTGAAGATTGCGCACACACACGCGCTCGAAGGTCATTCCGATGCCGACGTCGTCCTTCACGCGCTGACCGACGCCCTGCTCGGCACGATCGGCGACGGCGACATCGGGCAACACTTTCCGCCCTCCGACCCCAAATGGAAGGGCGCACCCTCGCGCCTGTTCCTGGAGGACGCGGCGCGCCGGGTCGCTGCGCGGGGCGGGCGCATCGTCAACGTCGACGTTACGGTGCTCGCCGAGGCCCCTCGCGTCGGCCCGCACCGCACCGCCATGAAAGCAGTGATCGGAGCAGTTCTCGGCCTCACCCCCGACCGCATCGGGATCAAGGCCACGACCACCGAAGGGCTTGGATTCGTTGGGCGCAGGGACGGACTGGCGGCCATGGCCACCGCCTCCGTGCGCCTGCCATCCTCCGAAAGCTGAGGAACGACCAACCTGCCTCGTTGACGCTTCAACCAGAATCGGGGCATCAAGCTTCGGTGTGGTTGTATGACCATAAAGGTTGTGAGGGCGCGAGAGATGAACATGATGACCCAGACGCTCGAGCGCAGCGCCAACAGCGCTGCAAATATCACTGAAATCGCCGCCAGCACGGCCGCCACCTGCCTCGCCACGCGCGTGCGCCAGCTGTCGCGCATCGTGACGCGCGTCTACGACGACGCCATGCGCCCGCTCGGCATCACGGCGAGCCAGTACACGCTGCTCGCGCAGCTCGCCTCCCGCGATGGCATCACGGCGGTCGAGATCGGGCACGACCTCGATATCGAGAAGTCGACGCTCTCGCGCAACCTGAAGCGCCTGCTCGCGCTCGGGCACATCATCATGGACCCGCCCGCGGGACGCCGCGGTCGCGGACTGCACCTGACGCCGAAGGGCCAGGCGATCCTGAAGGACGCCTTCCCCGTGTGGCAGGACGCCCAGAAGAGGACGATCACCGTCATGGGACCGGAGAGCCGCGCCGTGCTCGATGGGCTGCTGACCCAGGCCGAGAAGCTGATCGCGCCTTGATCGACGGCGCGGAGGCATCCGGCTTTCGCGACTGAATTGGGGTTCCAATCGTCGTAGTCATGAAGGAGCGCAGCGGATCGTTGCGCTCCTTCTTCGTTGCAGCCCGAGGAGCCATGAGCCCATGTTCCCCGAAGATCT
>WBZY01001368.1_pt1 | contig 12903 bp, 9 predicted proteins | sample 5204191 | NCBI WGS metagenome assembly WBZY01 (sample SAMN12344363, study PRJNA552823) | activated sludge metagenome | biome: Activated sludge suspended growth; feature: Anammox Sidestream; material: Wastewater; isolation source: activated sludge from anammox sidestream of wastewater treatment...
GAATAGGTCAACTCTTGATGAAGCTACGAGGGCATTTGCGTCAGAGCGGGGACCTCGCGAGAAAAAGAGTCCATCCGGCACCCCGACGATTACCGTACTTTATGATCCACGTACCGGAACGCGCTTTCGTGTAAATGGTCAGAACAAACTACAGCCAATAGATCACAAGGCGCCTGTGATCATATCTTCCGAAGTTCGAGGCCTACCGGCTCAAAAAGGCAGGTCAATCTTTGCCGGCGCTCCGCCGGGAGATCGCTGACTGGTTCATTTCTGCTGCGACCCGCCGCACCATCGGTTCGGTTTTGCTCCAACCGAAGGAAAGAACTTCTTTAGAACAGTGAAAAATGCCTTCTCGCCTTTGGCATCCATTTTGCGAATATCCCGAAAGACGGCGGCCAAGTCCGCACAAGAAACGATGAAAGAAGAAACACCAGGTACAAAGAAATCCGAGGTTGCGACTGAAACTCTCGCGGCTTTAGAAACGCAGCTCTACTTGAGCCGCGATCCCGAAGATGTACTTACAATATCGTCGCTATTAAAGGCTGTATGGGTACTCCTGACAGTTTTGGTACTAAGCGTCGGGATTAATGTATTTCTGTCTTTGAGAAAGGCTGACCGCATTGTGATCGATAGATCCTCAGGACGTGTCGTGGAACTGAACAATCGAGACTACGGCTCAACCGAAACGGTCAGTATCTCGCCCGACACTCCGACCACTACGGACAAGAAATATCTAGTGAAGGAGTTCCTTGCCGCCCTTTACGCAGTCGAACAAGCGAACCGCGAAAGCCAGGTCAACAAGTTGCTGAGGATGCTTGACCCCGATCTCTCGATCGCGATGGCGACACGTCTGAAACAGAACGGCGTGCTCGCGGCCGAGAAGGCGGAAAGCGTCAACTCGTCGTGGGAACTTCAGGACCTCACCGTCGATGAGAACGATCCGTATGTGCTTCGGGCAATAGGCATTCGAAAGATCCGCCGTAAAGCTGCTGGGCAGGATGTCGAGGAATCGGTCCAGCTGAAGGCCAAGTTCCTGCTCAAAGATAGCCCGTCATCGCCTGTAAGGAACGACAACAATCTGCGAACCGGCTTTACGATCCTTCGCTTCAGGGTAGAGCCGGTCAACGGCAAATCCGTTTCGCCTGTGACGCTGATCGCGGACGAGGCCGAACAGGGGACCGCCGCTGCCCCGTCGCCGAACGTGATACAGGGACAGTAGTCCAACCACATGAAATACATGCTTATCAATCTTATGAACATTCAAGTATCAAAACTCGCTCTTGCCGCCTTTCTTCCGGCACTTATCTTTCTCGGCTTTGCTGAGATAGAAGCCCAGACACAACCAAGACCGATCAATTCAAAAACGGTCAAGAAACGACCGCACAAGCAAGTGTTCCGGCCGGCGGCCGAAGTTCCTGCGAAACCCCTCCTGTCTCCGCAGTCGGCGCCGGTCTCGATCGTCAATCTGGCTGAACCTGAGTATCTCTCGGGCGAGGCCAGGGTGACGGTCAACCCAAAACAGCCGACAGTGATACGGTTGGGTCTCGCTCAAAACGCAGTCTCGATAGTCGAGTTTCCGGCCTCTGACGGCATCTACTACATTCATGAGGGAAACCCGAAGCTTGCATCCGTTTTTCAATCACCTACAAAAGAGACAGACAGGTCGATAACTATCTATCCCGGAGAGTCGTTCCTGCCGTCGCGTGAAGGCTCTGCCGCTAGTGCGATCAGCCTCCAGATGAGATCGGGGCTTGTCCTGATCCTCGAACTGGTCCCGGTCGCGGAACTTAGAAAGAACGCTCACCGATGCGTTATCACCTATGACCGCGATGCCGTCGTTTCCGCGAGGCGCACAGCCGGCCTTGCATATGATCTTGGCGGTGAGAACAGTTCACCCGCACATGTGAATTCACGGGCAGTCTCGAAACTCGTCAGCGCTACTGCGCGACCCGAGCAGGTGAATGCGATTGAAAGACCGTCGAACCAGGATCATCCTATTAGTTCGGCATATGCGAATCTGGGTAACTCTAAGAACTCTCGCGGTAAAGGCGCGGATAAGAAGAAAACAGACAGTGAGATATCGACACTTGCCAACAAAAAGCTCGCCGAGTCTTTGAGGGAGCCGAAGAAATATTTCGGCTCATGGTCGAAACCGCAGCACGGCCTTGAACTCTCGGTATCGCGCATCACGGAGCTCGATCCGGAAACGCGGCTAATAGTGGTCGCGGTGCGCAACATCACCGCGGCAAACCTAAGACTCGTGCCGGGTATGCCCGAGCTTCAGGTCCAAACAACCGACAAAAGCGGAAACAACATTCAGACAACACGGCTTGCAGCTCAATACGTTGAGTCGACAACTCTGGAAGGACTTGTGCAGCCCGGTTCGACCGCCTATTACGCTCTCGTCTACAAGGCTCCGATCCTCGGCACTAATCAGAATGTCCGCATCCTCGTCGCACACCGTGAAGCCGCCGATGCGCCGATAGCCTCAAGTCTCGGCGATTCAAAAGGAAAGGAGTAGGAAACACCAATGGAAAAGACGACACCTGATCCAGCCGACGTACCGACAGCACTACCAGGTTTCGAAGACGACGATGCGAGAGAAAAGCTGCTGCTTGAAAACTCTTCGGACGAACTTGAAGACACAGCCGAAGAAGACAATGCTGAAATTGAAGAGCGGGTTGCCAAACCACACAAACGCCGCTGGCAGGTGGTCAGGACCTTTGCTGCGTTCGCGGTCTTTCTTTGCCTTCTGGTTGTCGGTATCGCCTGGTTCTTCGATATGGGATGGTTTTCGAAGCCGCAGACTCAGGCGGTGAACCGTACCAGCCATCAGAAGGACGCTCAGATCTCTGCACCCGTAACTGAAGACGAGAAGCTGAAGATGGCTCTTAGTATGGTCGCTCCAGTGTCGTCGGCCTCTGTCACTGCCGGGCATCCGGACGACTCGGGTGTTCCGGCAGATATTACTCAAGCCGGGATTCCTGCCGGCAAGGGATATGTTGATGATATTTCTCCAAAGGCGGGCGCCGCCGATCAAGATACGAAGGCATCGATCGGGGAAAAAGAGTCGTACTCCTTGCCGTTAACCGATCAGATTTCGGCAAGCAAGCCGAGTTCACCCGACCCTTCAAAATCCCCTACCGCCGAAACTGGGACTCGAAGCATGCATGCGTCGAAAGTTACCAATTCGGATGATGCTCGGGGTCGATCTCTTTTCTTCGGAATAACCACGAACCCTTCCGCGAAAGACGAAAAAACGGGAAGCCCTGAATTCGAACACCCGAAACCGACACCGGCTCCGACAACTTCGCGCGTTGAAATACCTTTCGGAACGATGCTGCCTGTCCGTCTCATCGGCTCAATCTATACGCTTCGCAACTCGGGCGGATTCGTGCGAATGGAGCTGACGCGACATGTCGAAGGAAAAGGATACTCCTATCCTGCCGGAACGATGCTCGTCGGAAATGTCCGTGGCGGTGAATCCGTTAGGGCTTTCGTAACCGCAGTTGGCCTCGTAGATCCGGTTTCCGGTGTGCTTGTGAAGTTCAGCGGAGAACTTCTCGGCCGCGACGGCGCCTCGGGGATCGAAGGCAAGCGACGAAATCTAACGTCGCAGTGGGCGCGGTTCTTTCGCGGAATGAAGGATACGGCCGCTTCCGTTCTCGGTTCTGTCGGAGCGATCACGTCCGGCAGCACCGTGATCCTTTCGGAGCCGTTGCGTCGGGGTACCGAGTCGACGACGGAGGATCTGTCCGGTGCGTTCCTGAAGAACGAGCGGGAGGACAGCTTCCTGGAGGTTCCCGCTGGCGCGAACGGCTATGTCCTCGTGACGGGCCTGCCGGAGAACTCTGCGGCTACGACAAGCCAACCGACAAAGGAGGCGCGAAAGGAATGATCCCTCACGATCCGGACCGGCCGCAGATCGATCCACGGCGTCTCGTAAGAAACGGGAGCGAACGCGAGCTATACGGACTGCTCTGCGGGACCGGTTACGTGCCCGGTGAACAGGTGTTCGGGGATTTCTGCGAGAGCCTGAAGTCGGGCCGTGCGTGGCTAGTATCCGGGACAAGAGGGAGCGGCAAGACCGCCTTCCCTGAAGCCGTCGCCTCGGCCTGCAACCTGACGATGTGCGTCGTGTCGGGGCGCGATGGCCTAAAGCAGGAGGAGATCCTTTATGACTGGGACCGCGAAGAGCAGGAAGTGTGGATGCGCGAGAGTCTTGCGCTCGCAAAGGAACTTCCTGCGAGCGAGCAGGTGGAGCTTCTCGAAACGGCACGAAAGATGAAATGGCAAAGACAGTTCCTCGTCTTGGGTGAGGTTGCCTTGGCGTACGATCTTGCGGCGAAAGCGGCTCAGTCCGCACCGAGAAAGCCGCCGCCAGTCTTATTGCTGGATGAAAGCGACAAGTTCGGAGCAAGCATCGAGGATTCGCTCCTGATGCCGCTTGAACGAGGGCTGATATACATTCCTCGATATGAAAATGGATGCATCGGAGTTGCCGATTGGGAATCACGTCCGATAGTCATAACTACGTCGAACGATCTTCGCCACAAGCTGAGCGGTCCTTTCATCTCACGGCACATCTACACTCGGTTCAGTAATCCGACGCTTGAAAAGGAACTGGAGATACTACGGGCGCGAAACCCGAAAGCGTCATCCGCTCAGCTCGCTCTCTCGATAAAGCTGCTCGATGCGGTGCGCGGGATCGCTGGCATGGAAGATCATCCCAGCATCCGCGAGTCCATCGATGTCGCCGGTGCGTTCGTGAGGGATTCCGTCGAGTCGCTCGATCATCGCGGCCTGTCCCGATTCTTCTGCTACTTCGTAAAAACCGGCGACGCTCGCGAACTTCTCGGTTTGCAGCTCGACTACCTGCTTGCGATGACGAATGGATTTAACCCGGTCATAGATCGCTGCCTTGCCGCAAGGGACTCCGAGTGGGCTGCGAAGTGGGATCTCGCAGTTTAGAAATGTTATGAATTCAAGTAAACAAGAAACAGAACAGGCAGAATCCAAAAACAACACCAGGCGCGAACGGATAGATCGCTTTTTCCATTATTGGGGGAAGTTCAGACTCTACCGCGCGCTTTGTACGGCTCTTCTCGCTTTCCTTGTGTATCTGGTTGCCAGGGCGTACTCCAGCGATCAAGACCCTGCACAGCTGAAATTCGTCGAAACGGCTTCGGAACAAACCCATGGCTCAGGCACTTTGGTGGCAGAGCCTGTAAAACCCGTGCTTTCCGGTGAAGTTTACGAAACGGCAGTGAGGCTTCGAGAATCAGGAGCTTTGTTGATGGCGATTTCACTGGCCTCGTTCGACGAGTTTCGAGTAAATGGCAAATTCCCCGCGACAGTCAGCGAAATACTCACAGGGCTTCAAAAACGCTCGCTCCTTCCTCCCGGCATCGAGATCAAAGACGGGGCGCTTCGCTCGCCCTTGAGTGAACTGAAACTGAACTATCAGGTTGAGCCCTTTTCTTTCGAGATCCTCTCGTTGCCTATTAACAACGCCGGAGGGCCCGCGGTTCTTTTTCGTTTTCCCTTGCCGCCGACTGAAGCAAACTCGGTGATGTATTTCGAGGCACAGAATCCTGTGCAACTACCGACTCCGTTCAGCACCAGTGAACAAATAACGGCCGCCGGCTGGAAGATAAGGCATTGGCGAGGTGAAGCAATGCCGTTAAATGAGACGGTTATTCGAGATCTTCGTGAACAGAACGAATGGCTTAACTCTCAAAATCAAGGTCGGTAGAAGATATGTTTGCACGTGAACGGATAGAAAGATTCGATGCGTCATATGGCATCCCGCGCAAGGCTAACGAGCAGTATTTGCCTTCGTACAACGCGTTCTGGCACTGGGTCGTCGATGTCGGAAAGGGCGGGTTCTATGTTTGCCTCGGACTGATCGAGGCGGGCTTGTTCCTTTTCGCGGGATGGCTGTTCGATCAACCGGGACTGATCAACCTGGCCTTTTGGGCAATGGCGCTTTGCGGCGTCTGCGCGGGGCTTTCGGATGCTTATGACGAGCTTTCCCCATATCGCGTAAGAAGAATGAGTACGGCTCATGGTTCGGCTCGCTGGGCGAAGGTGAAAGACCTTATCCGCTGCGGCCTGATGAACCGCGTTCGCGGGCTGCCCTTGCCCGTCAATGCTTTGCCGATCGCGAAGGCATTCGGCGGCAGGGACATTTTTCTTCCTCCGAGCCAATGGCTCCGGCATTTTGTCATGTTCGGGCCGACCGGCTCCGGAAAGTCGAAAACATTTTTCATCTCGATGATCCGCGCGATCCTGGGGCGATCGTCATGCCTCGTGTACGACCCGAAGGGAGAGCTTTTTACTCAGACCGCCGGCTCCGCCAAAAGAGTATTTCGCCTCGATCTGAACGATCCGACAAAAAGCGATCGCTGGAACTTCATCCCGAAGTGCCGGAACGATCCCGCCTTCGCGTGCCAGGTCGCCGGGATGATGATCGGGATCGAAAGCCGCCGCAAGACAAACGCAGATCCGTTCTGGGGCGACGCCGAACAGATCGCGTTGACTGCGATCCTGCTGCATATCGCCGAGGTTTATCGGGAGAAGGCGATTCCTGCATTTGCTGCCGACTTCCTGATCTCATTGGGCGAAGACGGCAAAGATGCTTTTGCAAAGGCGATGGAAAACTCGCCAAGCCTATACGCTAAGCAGGCATACTTAGCGTTCCGACAGGCTCCGATCCAAACTCGAGGATCGATCCTGATCGGACTTTACAATAAGCTCCGTCCTTTCACGTTGGCACCGGCTCGAATGGTCACAATGCCGCCAATGGCGGAAGAGATAGAAGCAGGCTGCAGGAGTATCGATTTCTCGAATCTTCGCAAACCCGGAACAGCCATTTATCTTGTCGTCTCCGAAGGAGCGGCCGATATTTATAAGGAACTTATCGCAACGTTTCTCGGGCAGGCGGTGATGGAGATGCGGCTCGACGGCTTTAACGAGCCGGAGCATCCGTGTTTCGTCCTGATAGATGAGGCGTATCAGCTGAACGTCGCCGAGGTGAAACGAATCTCCGGGATCGGGCGCGGACGCGGTGTCGGCTTGGGGCTCGGATACCAGGACCTTCCGCAGATGTACGACCAGTACGGGCGGGAACGTGCTAATGCGATTCTGGGAACCGTTATGACGAAGATCTTCCTCCCCGGTCTAGACGACGTGACCGCCGAATACGCTTCGAAGCAGCTCGGCGATACCACGATATTCTCAAAAACGTTTCAGGACTATCCGGGAAAGAAACACGACAATACCAGATACGCGGAACATAGACGCGCTCTTATGCACGCTTCGGAGATAAGGCAGATAGCCAGGCACTCGGAAGTGCTCATAGTCAGCGATACCGCCCCGCCGATCCGGGCGGCCTATCCGCCATATGCGGTGCTGAAGAACGCTCACGCGGCTGAACGAAAAGGCTCGCCGCGAGAGGTTCACCTTCAAGATATCGACCCGGCATTCTTATTGACGGCGGCGATGCCGAAGGCGGTTACGGAACCTAATAACGAACAAGAACAGGTTGTAGTGGACAGTGTGTCGGGCGAAGTAGAGCGTCTCTATTCCAACGAAAAGCTTCCATCCGTGGTCAAGCACTCGGCCACGACGGAAGTGCCCAAATCCGAAGCGGAAACCCGCCGCCCCTACACGCCAAATCTCAACGATCTTGTCGGTCACACGCGATTGTTCCTGGCAAGACAGTACGAACAAAAAACACAGATGGTGCGGGGAGCAGCATAAATTCCAATGCAGAAACAACTGAAGATCACGCTTATCCTGTTGCCGGTCGCTATGGTAGCGGTGGTAGGCTTCTATGTTTATTCATTGTGGGCGACGGAGAGGCAGAGGACCGCGGAAACGCCGGTCGAAGCTTTCGACGTAATGATCCGCGACCTCCGCTCGTTTCACAAGAAACGAGGCGGATTCCCGAAGGACCTTAGAGAACTGGAAGGCGTCGTATGGGAAAAAAAGGAGACCCGCGAGTTTTCAAAGGACGGGGCCGGCCTGACCCACCGCAATTACCATTATCTCTACACGCCAATCGGTCACCACGAGTTTACCCTCTGGGCGATCCCCGTGGGACCGCACCGTGCGGCGGCGACTGCCTGGTTTCTAGTAGTAAGCCCCGAGTCCCAGCGACGGTGGAAAGGGCCGGCCCTCACGCCTGAGGACGTTACGGGCCTGAGTCTCCGTCCGTCAGCAAATCAATTAAACGTACTCGGACTGATAGAACAGCCAGCGAGCCTTCTAAAAAAATGAGTCCTTTCCAGAGGATCACGCCATCGGGTACGCGCCATTAACCTGTTTGCACGCTGGCCGTATTGTGACCGCCTCGCCTGTCACACAGCAAACCTTCGACATCCATACCCGTTATCGTGCGATTTGCCGGACGTGTTCATTGATTCGGTCGCCGAACCTCCGGCCGCACGACGGCTTCGGTTGTCTTTGATCGCTTCGCCCGTGGATCATAGGACGTTGAACCCTATCGTGGGGTTAAAGATTGGCGTTTTCGCGGGGAGGCGGGATCAATGCAGACCGCAATGGCTCTCAATATGATCCCTGACGTTACCTGAAACTCTCGCGGTAAGGGGAGAAAATTGATTCGTATGCGTTACCGGTTCTCACGCCCGCTAGCGACGGAGAAATCGGTAATCCACCTAGCGGATGTATATCTCCTGGGATCGATTATCGCGGTCACGGGTTTCTCCGGTCGATCTGTCGGCTGGCGGATGGCTGTTCCGAGAACTATTGTATGCCGGACGTCGAACCGTAACTTTGCCGATCCCTTCGGCGAGCTCCCGGCTTAGAATGCTCATTGCTTCGTGGTCGGCTTTGGCTGCCAGGCCGTTCCTTGCGAAACTCGCATCCAGTATCTCCACGGCCCGGCTGGTAAGTTCGTGATGGTCGAGGCCTGAACCGGACCTTATGCGCGTTAGTATTTCGGATTTGAACTCGTCACGGAATTCGCCGAAGACCTTACCCTCCGGTTTCGGAACCGATTCATGAATCGGCTTCTGGCGATCCAGTTCGCTAGTGCTCACCTTCGATTGCAGCTCTTCTTTCTGAAGTGCCGCTCGCTGGTAAACGAAGTCTCTTTCGGCCGCAGGCAGTTTCCGATAAACGTCGCTGTGATCGAATTCGTTCTTGTAGCGTAGTTCATCATTCGGCGTCTTCAGGCTTTGCAGGAAATGTCTTGTAGCGGATATCGAGTCCTTTAGCTGCCGCCTGCTGAGCCTCGATTCAAGACTGTCGATCAGCTGGGCCGCTTCCGGGCTTGGGCGTATCTCGCCGCGCATCAAGGCATCTGTCTTCGTCTTGGCATCGCCGCCGACGCTCACGTAGGAAAGTTTCGCTGCGGTCATCTCCAGTGTGTAATGGCGTGGAGAGGTTTCGGTTAGAAGGAATCGCATCTCTTTAGAGGTCAGGGGAGGTGCGGTCTTGGCTTTTTCCTTCCCCGGTAGACTTTCCCACTGAAATCCAAGCCTTGCATTCTCCAGCCGGATTCCAGATGCCGCATCGATCACCTCGTCCCTTGTGGATGCCCGTTCGAGCATTACCGCATATTCTCTGTACCGTGCGTTGGAATGTCTCAACCTGGATTCGGGCTGCTTCAGTTGGTGCGCGATATAAGCGGATGCAAACTTGAGATCGTCAATCGCGGCCTGCTTCTCATCCGGGCCGTCTTTCGCAGCGTAATACACATCGTTCTGGTAACCTCTCAGGATCGAATCGACCGGAGTTCCGCTCTCGAGAGCTTCATCGAGAGCCGGGAGACGGACTTCGGTCCACCTGTCGCGTCCCTCCTTCGACATTTCGGAAGCCATTCGGGCGAGCGACGTGTCTGCCAATTCCGTTCGATCGAATTCCAGCTGTCCGCTCCCGTTACCATCCCGATCGCATCTTCATACACTTTTTCAAGGGATAGTTCATCGTCCTCTCTATCATGCCCCTCGAATACGGTCCGCTCGCTGTGCGAATCGATCAGGTCGAGCCTGTCGGACGGCTCCAGTTTGCTCATCTCTTCGGCCAATCCCGAGATATCCTTAACCATTCGTTCGACCCTTTCGTCTTTCGATTCGGTGATCGGTTCGCTATTGCGGATTTTGGAGTCCGAGGTGAGAAGTTCGTTCCGGCCCTCAAGAGCTCCATAGATCCAATTGAAGACCTTCATCAGCGTGTCGCGGTCGGCTGACGAGCCGGCGATGCTCTTACCGTGCTCGACTATTTGCGGTACGAGTTCTTTGGCTCGCGATTCTCCCACTAGAGTTGAGAGTCTCTTGACCGCATACTCATTGGTCGCGATCGCAAGCGGGGGCGCGGATGAAGGGGTTTCCTTCGGCGTTATCAGCATCCCGTCCTTAACCACCGCTCCACGTTCGTAGAGATCTCTTGCGAATTGCGATTGGCCGTTAAGGTGAGACGCATGTTCGCCTCGATTGCGTCCTTGAGTATCTTCCAGTTTCGCAAGCAGCATTTCCGATCTGCTGACGGAAAGGATCTCGTTTATGGCTCTTTGGGTTCGCGGGTTTACCCGGGAAGCTGGAGTATGCTCAGCGACGGATCTTTGAGACCTCTCGACAACGGATTCACGGCCGTTTAACCCATGTCCGAGCTTTTCGATGGCAATCTTAACGATATCGGCGTGGCATCCTTCCCCCGCCCGGCAGAAACATGTGATGTTGATGGTCTGGCCGTCGCGAAAAGCCTGCCCAAGTTTCAGCATCCCGTCACGCAAGCCTCCCTCGTTCGTTCTGTAGCTGTTTCGAAGACGTTCCGCGTAGGCGATAAGGGCCGCGTCCCGGCCCACGCCTTTTGGTGCTATTTCGCTCCGCCGGGGCGAAAGTAAACCAAGTTCCGGGGTCACGATGTTTCCGAGATCCAGAGTTCGGTTTGGAGTGCCGTGAACTTTCTCATTTATTCGAGCGATGACGCGGTTGTTAAGATCTGGCTTCATATTCTCAAATGCACGGGGCCCTTATCGGCCTTCCGGTGCAATGAGGTATGTGCAAGCCGTGTGCCTGTTTCGCTTGCCGAAAGCCGCCTATCGAAAAGGGCCCTCAATCACGTGTTGGGGCCGACGAATAGACGTTGTCCGCTCCAAGTCCCTTTGCTTCCGGTTTTCATCTGCCCGGTCGTGCTTCGGAATATCGATCTCCTTAACTTCAGCATGAATTGTTTTCGGGGACTCGAAGTCTCGCAACAGATCGCCGACGGAACGTATCGATCGATCCTCAGCAGCTTCCACAAGCGATCGCAGCCGTTCGGCTTCTTTCGGGTTTCGAGTCTTCAAGGCGCGGCGCTCAAGCATCGTGATCTCAGGATGCGTGAAGATCGGCTGATAGACCGATTCGCTTCTCAGCCCGAAGTACGAGAATTCCTTGAACTCCGACGCATGGCGCGAGGCGGAAACCATGATCTCTTTCGCAGCCGTTACATCGTCTTTCAGTCTCAGCTCTTTATCTTCGACAAGGCCTGAGACCGTGCGGCTAAGTTTTCGGTGGTCGCGGCTTTCGAATAGTTCGTTGACCGTCCGGTCGAACAGCGACGTTTTACGAGGCAGATCGACATCGTGCAGGCTCAAATACGAAGTGCTATTCGACCGCTTATCTTCCATGGCGAACTTCTGAAATCGCTTCCCATCCTGGAACGATCTCAGGTCGTCTTTAGCCTGATCGAACTCAATTCTCGCAACGATCTCCCTGGCAAGAGCGCGGCCGGCAATGATGCCCTTCCTATGTTCGGAAAAACTGGCCGCCGGATCGGTCTTTGTAAGCTTTCGATAGGCGAGGGAATCGTGCCCGGCCGATTCAATTATCGAGCGTTGTTGTTTCCAGCTATTTTCGTAGTCACTCTTTAGTCTCAACTGAACCGACAGTTTCTCGATCTCCGCGATCCGTTGCGGTGAATATGAAGGATCGATGGAGGCGTTTTGCGCAGCGGCGTCCAGGATCCCAGCAAGGATCTTCGCCTTGTTCTGTTCGGCCTTTCCTTCTTTCCTGATGCTCGCCAGCTGCCCGGCCAGTTTCTCGGCGACCTGGTCGCGTAGGGGGGCTGTCGGAGTCGGTTGTGCCGATACCGCTCGATTCTTGGATAATCGCGTTGCCGCGGCCTTCACCTTTTCAAGGAAAGAATGTGGCGAATTGCTTTGATGCTTTTGCTCCCGATCCACGTCGGCGAGGGACACCGACCGTTCGTGGATTTCGACCCGGAGATAGTAGCCGTTCTCGCTCAGTTCTTTGTGCATCTTTTCGCTCAGCTGTGACCGAAGTTCGGAGATGTTTTTCTGTGCGAGGATCGACCGAAGATCCTCGCGGCTTCGGGGCTCTACTTCACCCGAGCTCACCAGTTCCGTCCTGATCCTTTCAAGGTACGAGAATCGGCGAACGTCAGATGTCTCAAAAAACTGCTCCTGAAGCCTGTCGACTTCCTCTTTTGAAAGCAGAGGAATCGGAAGCTGGCGGCCGCTCTTCTTATACTCGCTTCGGATCAGCTTTGCGTCCCGGATCACCTCGGGATATTCGTTTTGAAGCTGCTGCTTTGCGGCCTCCTCCTTCGCAAGCATTTTGTAAAGGATCGTCCGGATCTGCCGTTCGGCTTGTGTTGGTTCGTCGGTTTCGTTTCTGGTGTCGTGTTTCTGGAGTTCCTGAAGAGAAAGGCGTTTTTTTCTGCCAGTGACGGGATCGCTTACCGTAAACCGCATTTTACCACCGCGATCCAGCAAAGACTCGATCCTGGTCTCGATGCGAAGAAGCTCGTATTCCGCAACTATTCCTCTTGCCAGAATCTTACGCTCTTCGGCGATCCGCATAGCTAATTTTCTCTCCTCGAAAGTCGTTCCCCTCTCCGACCTTTTCGGAGCTTTGTCATGCATCCGCTGGC
>WBZY01001369.1_pt1 | contig 12901 bp, 8 predicted proteins | sample 5204191 | NCBI WGS metagenome assembly WBZY01 (sample SAMN12344363, study PRJNA552823) | activated sludge metagenome | biome: Activated sludge suspended growth; feature: Anammox Sidestream; material: Wastewater; isolation source: activated sludge from anammox sidestream of wastewater treatment...
GACCTTCCAGACGCCCTGAGGAGCGGGCCCCCTGGGCGGCAGGGCACCCGCCGTCATCGTGGCTTCCCGAGGAGCGCCCCCGCTCCCGCGTGAGGCGCTGCGCGGGAGGGCCCACGCCGGCCCCCACGCCCTCGCCCGCGGACTCGGCCGAGCGCGAGCAGCGCGGCGAGCGCGGCTCCGCCCGCGCCGGTGGCCGGCTCGGGGACCGAGACGGGGGCCACCGCCAGGCCGCTCGGCTGGCTCGTGACGCTCGCGAGCGAGGCGACCACGGTCGGCTCCGCGCCGCTTCCCGGCGCGATGCGCACGATCGCCGGGTCGCCGGCGAAGGGCAGCGCGGTGTCCAGCACGTAGAGCAGGCCGTCGAGGCCCGTCACGAGCGCCTTGGGACAGCGCAGCGGCGTGCCGTCGGCGACCTCGACCGTGCCCTCGGCGAAGCTCGTGGGGTCGAGCGGATCGAACTGCTCGTAGAGCGTCCCGTAGGCGACCAGCCGGGTCCCGGCCGGGTCGCAGGAGAGGAAGAAGGGGGGGGTCAGCTTGGTCTTCTCGAGGGAGAGGATCGTCCGGAACGTGATCGTGTCGAAGAGATTCACCGGGACTTCGTAGAGGTACGGCTCGACGTCCCAGGCGGGCAGGTCCGGCGAATGGTCGGTCGGTGGCAGCTCGGGGAAGATCGAGTCGTACTCGAGCAGCGGGTCGCTGATCACGCCCGTGTCGAGTGCCACCTGCCAGTAGCCCTGGCCGTCGCCCATCGCGACCAGGAGCTGATCCCCCGAGACCGCGACGCCGCGCGCGTTCGCCCAGCGCGCGTCGGTGGAGAGCGCATCGGAGGCGATGCCGAAGCCCTCGAGGCCGATCACGTGGCGGATCTCGCTCGAGCCGCGCGCCGAGATCCACATCTCGTAGGCGCCTTCCGTCTGGCGCAGCGCGAGCCCGAACGGAGCCGTGCCCACCGCGAGCGGCGCTCCCCCGCCGGTCTCCATCACGACGAACTGATCGCCCGTCGCGGCGTCGATCCCGACGAGCTGGCTCGTGGCCTCGTCGACGACGAGGATCACCCCGAAGTCGGTCATGACGATGCCGGCCGGCTCGACGAGCAGGTCGGCTCCCCCCGCGCGCGGCGAGACCACCCAGACCTGGCCCGTGTCGGGCCGGACCCCGACCACCCGGCGGTTGGTGCGATCGGTGACGAGCAGGTCGCCGGCGAGGATCGCCTGCGCGGCGCTCGCGACGAGCAGGCTCGCGACGAGTCCTGCGACCATCGACACGCGAGAGCGAAGGGGCGCGGCCATGTGGTTGGTCTTCCTTCCGTCTGGATGGGGGCAGGACATACGCGCCAGCGCGTCACGTCGATATGCGCGCGGTCATACCCGGCTGCGTCCTGCGGCCACACCGGCAGGTGACCTGCAGGACGCACGCAACGGGGGGCGGATCAGCCGCGGGTGCCGGCCACGGGCTTCGGGACGGCGGTGAGGCGCGCGTGGAGGGCGACGAGCTGCTCGTCGGAGAGGCCGGCGTTCGCGGCGCCGAGGACGAAGTCGAGCGGGAAGCCGCGGGCGACCTCGAGGCGCGGGTCGTCGAGGAGCCGGGGGCCGAACTCCTCGACCAGGATCGCCCGCGTCGCGGGGTCGTCGAGGAGCTCGCCGAGGAGGCTCCAGGTGCCGTAGCGGCCGGGGTCGATCGCGATGCCGGCGCTCTCGTACCAGGAGGCCATGGCGCCCCGGTCTTGCACCCGCCGGGGCGCCGGGCACACGTAGGAGGGGTCGGGGGCGCCGGCCAGGCGGAAGGTCGCCTCGTCGCGCTGGCCGCCGGCCAGGGCCACGACGGTGGTCTCGCCCGGGCCGAGCCGCAGCCGCCAGCGGAAGACCCGATCCGGCGAGCGGCGGACGCCGAGGTCCCGGCCGCCGGCGAGCAGGCGCACCTCGGGATGGTTCGCGTACACCTTGAGCTCGAGCTCGGGGTCGTGGCGGTTCACGAAGCGCCGGCCACAGACGTGCAGCACCGGCTCGCGGGACCAGTGGGCCTTGTACCACCAGAAGGCGTCCTTGCGGATCCGGCGGTCGCGCGTGACCAGGCCCTTCATGTTGAAGCCGCGCGTGCCGCCCTCGTCGCGGATCGCCGAGGCGAAGTCGAAGAGGTTCCAGACGAAGGTGGCCCACAGCCAGGGCCGCTCCTCGATCGCCCGCCAGTAGACCTCGTGGAAGAGGGCCTGGTACTCCTCGGTGTAGTCACCGGGCACCGGCTCGCCCGCGTGGAAGTCGGGGCGGGCATCGGCGCCGTACTCGCTGAGCCCGAGCGGCACGTCCGGGTTGGCGGCGCGGTGCGCGTCGAGGGCGGGGCCCACCCCCTCGGCCCGCTCGTGGTACCAGCCGTGGTAGAGGTTCAGCGCGTTCAGGTCCGCGATCCGGTTGATCGGGTCGTCGGGCCGGACGAGGGTGAGCTGCGCCTGGGCGGTCGGCCGGTCGGGATCCTCCTTCCGGGCCAGGGCGGCCAGGGCGGCCGCGACCGGGCGCGGATCGGCAACCTGCTCGCCGATCACCGCCTCGTTCTGGACGCCCCAGCACAGGATCGAGGGATGGTGGCGCTGCTGGCGGATCAGCTCGGTGAGCTGGGCGGCGGCGTTGGTGAGCGGGTCCTCGGGCGAGACCTTCGCGTTGACGGGGATCTCCGCCCACACCACGATGCCGCGCTCGTCGCACAGGTCGAGGACGTCCCCGGCGTGCTGGTAGTGCGCGAGGCGCAGCGCCGTCGCGCCGAGCTCGTCGACGAGGTCGATGTCGCGCTCGATCTCGGCGCGCGACACCGCCGGCGTGCCGTTCACGTCGTGGTGGCGGCTGACGCCGTGGAGCCGGTAGGGGCGGCCGTTGAGGGTCACCCCGCTCCGGGGGTCGATCGCGAAGGTGCGCAGGCCGAAGGGCAGCTCCACGCGATCGCCGGCCACCCCGGCCACCACCCGGTAGCGGTGCGGATCGCGCCGCCCGTCCCAGCGGCGGGGGCGCTCGATCACGAGCTCGGCGGCGGCTTCGGCGAGCGCGCCGGGAGCGATCGTCACGCCGGCCGTCGCGGAGGCCACGGGGGTGCCGTCGCCGTCACGCAGGCCGATCGCAACCTCCTCGCGCGCGCGGGTGGCGCCGTCGTTGGCGACCCGGACCGTCACCCGCACCCGGGCCGTGTCGCCGTCGAGCGCGAGCGGGCGCACGACCACGCCCGGCCCGCCGTGGTCGAGGAGGTCGACGTGGACCGGGCCCACCACGAGGAGCCGCACCGGGCGGTAGAGGCCCCCGAAGATCGTGTGGTCGCCGGTCAGCGGGTAGACGTCGCCGGCCGGCGCGTTGTCGACCCGCACCGCGAGGAGCCCGCGCCCGGCGGCGTCGAGTGCGCGCGTGAGGTCGCAGCGGAAGGCCGAGTAGCCGCCCCGGTGGTGGGCCAGATGCGTGCCGCCGACGTAGACGTCGGCGACCGTGCCCGCCGCCCCGATCTCGAGGAACGCCCGGCGCCCGGCGGCCACCTCCGGCACCACCAGCGCGCGGCGGTACCAGCCCGGCCCGCGATCGTCCCCGGGCGCGGGCACGCCGCCGGGCGAGGTGTTCCACGCGTGGGGGAGCGTCACCGGGTGCCACGGGCCCTCGCCGCCGGCGCCCCCGTCGCCCCTCGCGAGCTCCCACCCCTCCGCGAGCGTCTCGATCCGCCGCACGGCCTCGCCTCCTGCCCGGGGTCGTCCGGAGCCCGGTTCGCGAGGACACTAGCGGCTGCGGCCGCTGCGCCCGCGCCTAGGCGCAGACGCGCAGGCCCCTGGCACCGGCCTCGATCGGGACCGGGTCGCTGATGCGGTCGCCGGCGTCGCTCCACAGCGTGCCCAGGAGGGCGAGGCGCCCGGCGCGCTCGACGACCCGCCCCGCGTAGGGCCGCTCCCGGAGGCCGGCCGGGAAGAGCGGCGCCGGGTCGGCCATGCGGAACGGCCCGAGCGGCCCCGCGCCGACCATCGCGTACAGGTGCCCGGGCTCTCCGGGCGCCGCGGCGTCGTCCCCGAGGCGGAGGCCCGCCGGCGTCGAGAACACGAGGTAGTGACGGCCGGCCGCCGACACCACCTGCGGGCACTCGAGCTCCTCGGCGAAGGGCTCGACGTCGAGGGGCGGCAGGAGCTCCCAGTGCACGAGGTCCCGGCTGCGCGCGACCCCGACGGCGCCCGCCGGTCCCCCGGCCTCCGCCGCCGTTGCGCACACGAGCTGGTGCGCCACCCCGTCCACCTCGAAGAGGAAGGGATCGCGCCAGTGCGGGAAGCGCCGGCGCCCGCGGCTCGCCGCGGTGTAGAGCCGCTCGTCGATCGCCGTCACCGGGTTCGCGTCGAGCTTGTGCCAGCGGTGGAGATCCGTGGACCACGCCATGCCGACGGCAGGCTGCGGGCCGAGCCAGTTGCCGGTGTAGGCCATCCAGAAGCGATCGCCGCGGCGCAGCACGGAGCCCGTCGCGAGGCAGGCTCCGTCCCACGCGCCGGGGGGCCCGCGGCGCAGGGCGATGCCGTGAGGGGTCCAGGTGCGGAGGTCCTCGCTCGAGGCGTGGAAGACATCCCAGGCGGTGTGCCGGGGAACCCCTTCCGGGCAGGCCAGGACGAAGGCGTGGATGCGCCCGGCGTCGGCGTGGAACCAGGCGTCTCCGAGGTGATGGGCGGGGAGGCTCAGCATGCGCTCGCCCCGTGCGGAGCCGGCGCCGCGGTTCCGGGCGCGGTCTCGTCGCTGGCGACGTTCGGCGTGCCGCTCCTCACGAGAGGTCCTCCGCGGGGGCCGACGAGGAGGGGGCCCGACCCGGTGAGGTAGCCGAGCTCTCCGCTGCGCAGCCAGCGGCCGGAAGATCGCGGCGGCCGGTTCGGAGCCTCCTCCCGGTGGCGCTCCGCTCGGTGTGTTGCCGGTGGCGACCACCCCCGCGGCGGCGCATCCTCGGTGTCGAGGAGGGCTCGAGATGGCGGATCGGGAGCGATGGCTGCGCGCCGCGCTGCTCGCCTTCGGGGTCTCGTTCCTGCTGGTCTATCCCCTGATGGTGTTCTGGCCCTCGGGATGGGCCTGGGAGCCGCGCCAGCACGAGTACGAGCTGATGATGGTCGGCATCTACGGGACGCTCGGCGTGTTCCTGCTGCGCGCTGCGCGCGAGCCGGCGGCGCACCGGAGCCTGATCTGGTTCACGGTGTGGTCGAGCCTCGTGCACGGCGGGATCATGGCCGTCCAGGCCGTCGTCGACCCGGCGGAGCACGGGCACCTGCCCGGCGACGTGGCGGCGCTCTTCCTGGTCGCGGCCGTGCTGGCGAGCCTCATGCCGCGCGGCGGCGCGGGGCGCGAGGAGCCGCGCGCGGCCTGAGGACACGCGCTACGCGAGCAGCGAGCGCGCGATGGTCTGGAGCTGGATCTCGTTGGTTCCGCCGCCGATCTCGAACATCTTGGCGTCGCGGGCGAGCTTCTCGAGCGGGAGGTCGGCCATGTATCCCGAGCCGCCGTGGATCTGCACCGCGGCCAGCGCGGCGCGTGTCGCCTCCTCGGCGCAGTAGAGCTTGGCGGCCGACGCGAGGCGCGCGTCGAGCCGGCCGTGCTTCTGCGCCCAGGCGAGCTTCAGGACCAGGTTGCGCGCGTTCTCGAGCGCGAGCGCCATGCGCGCGAGCGGGAAGGCGACGCCCTGGAACTCCCCGATCGCCCGCCCGAACTGCCGCCGGTCGCGCGCGTAGCGCACGGACTCCTCGACGCAGCGCTCGAGGATGCCGAGGCACATGCTCGGCATCACCGAGCGCTCGAGGTTGAGCGTCTCGAGCACGGCGGCGCCGCGCGCGCGCGCGCTGCTCTCGAGCGAGCCGACGACGTGGTCGAGCGGCACGTGGCAGCCGTCGAGGAAGACGTCGCCGGTGGGCGAGTCGTGCATGCCCATCTTGCGCAGCGGCGGGCCGGTCTCGAGCCCCTGCGTCCCGCGCTCGACCACGACGGGACGGGCGACCGGCTCGCCATCCTCGCGCTCGACACGGGCGAAGACCGCGAGCACGTCGGCGTAGGGGGCGTTGCTGATGAAGGTCTTGCGCCCCTGCAGCCGCAGGCCGTCGCCTTCGCGGACGGCCGTCGTGCGCATGCCGCCGAAGGCGTCGCTTCCGGCCTCGGGCTCGGTGAGCGCCCAGGCGCCGATCTTCTCGAAGCGCAGCACGGGGAGCGCGAAGCGCTCGACGAGCGCGGCCGAGCCGCGCGCGAGGATCGTCATGCCGCAGCCGAGCGTCGCCATCAGGACCATGCCGAAGCCCGGCGAGACGCGGCACAGCTCCTTGAAGAGCACGCTCGTGAGCAGCGGGTCGCCGCCGAGGCCGCCGGCTTCGCCCTCGCGGCCCGGCTCCTCGGAGCCGGGCCGCGCCTGCCCGCCACTGCGCAGCCGCGCGAGGCGCCGCTCGGCCGTCGCGGCGAGCGCTTCCGCGATGCCGAGCTCACGGCCGAGCTTGCGGAGCAGCGGGTAGGGCAGGGCCTCGCCGCGCTCGAGCGCCGGCACGGCCGGGGCGAGCTCGCGCTCGCACCAGGCGCGGACCGCGCTCTCGAAGGCTTGGTGGGTCTCGTCGAGCTCGAACATGGGCAGACCTCGCAGCGGGCGCGGCGGCGATCATCTCGCAGCGCCGGGCGCTGCGCTACAGGCCGGACGGTGAGCCCGCGACGGCGGCAGCCTCGTCGAGCCGTGAGGGCCCTCCCCGGGAAACCCGGGTGCCTGCCCCTGCGCTCGCCGGCCTACCTAGCGCGCGTAGCGGAACTCGGGGCCGTCGAGGTCGATCGCCGGGATCGCCACCCGCTCGCTCCAGTAGTCCTGGGTGTGCTGCCACTCGGGCTTGTCGCCCCGGCGCGGAAGCTGGTCGAGGGCGCGCAGCAGGTAGCCGGGGTTGAAGTTGTTCGGGTCGATCCAGTCGAGGATCGGCATGTCCGCGTCCTCGGAGCGCAGGCCGACCTCGACCTTGCGCACGCCCTTCGCCTCCATGTGGTTCAGCAGCCGGCACACGAAGTCCGCGAGCAGGTCGACCCGCAGCGTCCAGCTGGCCCGGAAGTAGCCGAAGATCCAGAGCAGGTTCGGCACGCCCGTGAACATCATGCCGCGGTAGGTGACCGTGTCGTGGAGGTCGATCGCCTTGCCGTCGACCGTGAAGGCGACGTCGCCGAGCACGCAGATCCGGAAGCCGGTCGCGGCCACGATGATGTCGGCCTCGAGCTCGCGGCCCGAGCGGAGGCGCACCCCCTTCTTGGTGAAGCGCTCGATCTCGTCGGTGACCATCGACGCCTTGCCGGCCTGGATGCCCTTGAACAGGTCGCCGTCGGGCACGAAGGCGAGCCGCTGCTGCCAGGGGCGGTAGGCCGGCGTGAAGTGCTCCCTCACGTACTCCTCGGGCAGGTAGGCCCGCACGCCGTTCAGGAGCTGCTCCGTGGCGAACTCGGGCTGGTCGATGCAGAGCTGGGTCAGGAGCTGGAGGTCGCGCAGGATCTTGCGCCGCACGATCTCGTGGATCCAGGTCTCGTCGATCTCGAGCTCGCGCAGCGTGTCCGCGAGCTCGTGACGGTTGGGGCCGGGGTAGAAGTACGTGGGCGAGCGCTGGAGGACCGTGGTGTGCCGGGTGTCGGCCGCGATCGCCGGCACCACCGTGGCGGTCGTCGCGCCCGATCCGATCACGAGCACGTTCTTGTCGCGGTAGTCGAGGTCCTCGGGCCAGGTCTGGGCGTGGACCAGGGTGCCCTCGAAGAGCTCCATGTCCTTCCATTCCGGCGTGTACCCCTGGTCGTGGTGGTAGTAGCCCTGGCACATCCAGAGGAAGATCGCGCGGAAGTGGAGCGTCTCCCCGGTGTCGGTGCGCCTGGCCTCGATCGTCCACAGGTTCTCGCGGCTCGACCACGAGGCCGAGAGCACCTTGTGGCGGTAGCGGATGTGACGTCCGAGGTCGTTCTCGGCGATCACCTCGCCCATGTACTTCAGGATCTCCTCGCCCGTCGCGACCGGCGCCGTGGTCCACGGCTTGAAGCGGTAGCCGAAGGTGTAGAGATCGCTGTCGGAGCGGACGCCCGGGTACTTGTGGGTCCGCCAGGTGCCGCCGAAGGCATCGAGCGCGTCGAGGACGACGAAGCTCTTGCCGGGGCACTGCTGCGTCAGGTGATAGGCGCCTCCCACGCCGGAGATGCCGGCGCCGACGATCAGGACGTCGAAGTGCTCGGTGGGCATCGGGTCGCTGCTCCTGTTCCGCTTCGAGCCGGTTCGCGCGCATGCTTCGAGCGCGCCCGCTCCGGCTCCTGGCGGCGCGATCGCGGCCGCGCGCGGCCACGGGCGTGCATCGGGGCCGGAGGGTATGCCAGGATCCCGCGCCGGGCTCGAACGGGGTCAAGGACCGGAATCGTTCCGCGGTCCGTGCGGCGCGCCCCGGGGCGATCCCCTGCCAGGAACCACCATGCCGGACCCCCGCATCGAACGATGGCTCGCCGAGCTCACCCTGGACGAGAAGGCCGCCCTCGTGGCGGGCGCCGACCTCTGGCACACGGTGGCGATCCCCCGGCTCGGCATCCCCGCCCTGCGCGTCACCGACGGGCCGAACGGCGCGCGCGGCGTGTCGTTCCGCGGGGCCCTCACGTCGGCCTGCTTCCCGTGCGGGGCGGCGCAGGGGGCGTCCTTCGATCCGGCGCTGGTCGAGCGGATCGGGGCGGCGCTCGCCGAGGAGGCGCGCAGCAAGGGCGCCGGGGTGCTCCTCGCGCCGACCGTGAACCTCCAGCGGACGCCGACGGGCGGGCGCAACTTCGAGTGCGCCTCGGAGGACCCCTTCCTCGCGGCGCGCATGGCGGCAGCCTTCGTGCGCGGCGTGCAGGGGCGCGGCGTCGGCGCGTGCGTGAAGCACTTCGCCTGCAACGACGCCGAGTGGGAGCGACACCGGGCGAGCGTCGAGGTGGACGAGCGGGCGCTGCGCGAGCTCTACCTCGCGCCCTTCGAGGCCGCCGTGCGCGAGGCGGGCGCGTGGTCGGTGATGGCGGCCTACAACCGGCTCGGGGGCCTGCACTGCAGCGAGCACGAGCGGCTGCTCACCGGGATCCTGCGCGAGGAGTGGGGCTTCGACGGGGTCGTGATCTCGGACTGGTTCGCGACCCGCTCCGGCCCGGCCTCGATCCGGGCCGGCATGGACCTCGAGATGCCGGGGCCGCCGCGTCACTACGGCGCGAAGCTGGCGCACGCCGTGAAGGCCGGCGAAGCGGACGCCGCCGCGCTCGACGCCTCCGTGCGCCGGGTCCTCGGCCTGCTCGCACGCACCGGCGCCCTCGACGCCGGCGCACCGCCGCCCGAGCGCAGCGAGGACCGGCCCGAGCACCGCGCGCTTGCCCGCGAGGCCGCGGCCGCGGGGATGGTGCTCCTGCGCAACGCAGGCGACGCGCTGCCGCTCGCGGGCCGGCGCCCGGGAGCCGGTGGCGCCGGGACGCCCGAGCGCGCGAGGATCGTGGGCCGGCTCGCGGTGATCGGCCCGAACGCCGATCGCGCCGTGATCCAGGGCGGCGGCAGCGCGCGGGTGACGCCCCATGACCCGGTGTCGCCGCTCGCGGGGATCGCCGAGCGTGCCGCGCAAGCGGAGATCGAGCTGCTCTTCGCGCGCGGCCCCACCTGCTACCGCACGCTCCCGGCCCTGGGAGCCGCCGACGTCGAGGGCGCGATCGAGCTCGAGCTCTTCGCGGGCGCCGAGCCCGGCGAGGCGCCCCTGCGCCGCGAGCGCACGCGCAGCGGCGAAGTGCTCTGGCTCACCCCGCCTGCCCCGATCGCGGCCGGCGAGCGCTTCTCGGCGCGCCTGCGCACGCGCCTGCGCGCGCGCGAGGGCGGCGCGCAGAGGCTCTCGCTGGTGAGCGCGGGCCGCGCGCGGCTGCGCGTGGACGGCCGCGAGGCGATCGACCTCTGGGGCGGGCGCGAGCGGGGAAGCGCCTTCTTCGGGCTCGGATCGCAGGAGGTGGAGATCGCGCTCCCGCTCGCCGCGGGCGCCTCGCTCGAGATCGAGGTGGACTTCGCGCACGACCGCCCGGGGCTGCCCGCGGGCCTGCGCGTCGGCTTCGCGCCGCCCGAGGCCCCCGACGCGCTCGCGCGCGCGGTCGCCGCCGCGCGCCACGCGGACGCGGCCGTCGTCGTGGTGGGGCTCGACGAGGACTGGGAGAGCGAGGGCCGCGACCGCGACTCCTTCGCGCTCCCCGGCCGGCAGGACGAGCTCGTGGCCGCGGTGGCCGCCGTGAACCCGCGCACGATCGTGGTCGTGAACGCGGGCTCGCCCGTCGCGATGCCCTGGGCCGAGGACGCCGCGGCCCTGCTCCAGCTCTGGTACCCCGGCCAGGAGGGCGGGCGCGCGCTCGCCGACGTGCTCTTCGGCGACGCCGATCCCGGCGGGCGCCTTCCGCTCACGATCCCGCTGCGGATGGAGGACACGCCGGCCTTCCTCTCGTGCCCCGGCGAGGACCTGACCCTGCGCTACGACGAGGGCGTCTTCGCGGGCTACCGCTGGTACGACGCGCGCGGGGTCGAGCCGCGCTTCCCCTTCGGCCACGGGCTCTCGTACGCGTGCTTTGCGTACGGGGCGCTGCGCCTCGTGCGGGAGGAGGTCGCGGCCGGCGAGGAGGTTGCGGCCGAGATCGAGGTCACGAACACGGGCCCGCGCGCGGGCGCCGAAGTGGTGCAGCTCTACCTCGAAGCGCCGCCCGGGCCGTGGCGGCGGCCGCCGCGGGCGCTCGCCGGCTTCGCGAAGCTGCACCTCGCGCCGGGCGAACGCGGCGTCGCGCGCTTCCGCGTGGCGCCGCGCGCGCTCGCCATCTGGGACGGCGAGGCGCAGCGCTGGCACGTCGAGCCCGGCGGCTACGCGCTCGCGGCCGGCCGCTCCTCGCGCGACCTGCGCGCGCGCGCCCGCTTCCGGGTCTCCTGAGCGGGGCCCGGGCGCTGCGCACGACGCCGCGGCGAGCGTGTGCCAAGCTCGCAGAGGCATGAGCGCCACCCCCGCGCCGCCTCCCGAGGCTCCGGTTCCCGCCGCCCCCGCCGCCGCCGGCCCCTGGTCGCCGCTGCGCCTGGCGGTCTTCCGCTCGCTCTGGATCGCGGGCCTCGCCTCGAACGTCGGCACCTGGATGCAGAACGTCGGCGCCGCCTGGCTCATGACCACGCTCGCGCCGACACCCTTCTGGGTCTCGCTGGTGCAGGCTGCCTCGAGCCTGCCCTTCTTCCTGCTCGCGATCCCGGCCGGCGCGCTGGCCGACGTCGTCGACCGCCGCCGGCTGCTGCTCGCCGCGCAGGCGTGGCTCGCCGTCTCTGCGGCCGCGCTGGCGGCGTTGGCACTCACGGGCGCGATCGGGCCCGCGGGGCTCCTCGCGCTCACCTTCTCGATCGGCGTCGGCAGCACCTTCGTCGCGCCGGCCTTCCTCGCGCTCATCCCCGAGCTCGTGCCGCGCGAGGAGATCCCCGAGGCCGTCTCGCTCAACGGCATCTCGATGAACCTCGCGCGCGCGGCGGGCCCGGCGGCCGGCGGGCTCGTGGTGGCGGCGGCCGGGGCCGGTGCCGCCTTCGGGGCGAACGCGCTCTCGTACCTGGGCGTGATCGGCGTGCTCGCCCGCTGGCGGCGCGCGCCGGCCGAGACGCGGCTCCCGCCCGAGGACCTGATCGGCGCGATGCGCGCCGGCCTGCGCTACGTGCGCCACAGCGCGCCGCTGCGCCTCGTGCTGATCCGGGTCGCCGTCTTCGTCCTCCCGGCGAGCGCCGTGTGGGCGCTGCTCCCGCTCTACGCGCGCGAGCAGCTCGCGCTCGGGCCGGCGGGCTACGGGGGGCTCCTCGCCTTCTTCGGCGCCGGCGCCGTCGCGGCCGGCGTGGGCCTGCCGCGCCTGCGCGCGCGGGTCGGCCCGCAGCGCGTCACCACGCTCTCCGCGCTCGGCTTCGCGGCGGCGATGCTCCTGCTCGGCATCGTGCCCCCGCTCCCGGTGGCGGCGGGCGCGCTCGCGCTCGCGGGGGCGGGCTGGCTCGCGCTGCTCACGACGCTCAGCGCCGCCGCCCAGCTCGTGCTCCCCGCCTGGGTGCGCGCGCGCGGCCTCTCGGTGTACCTGCTGGTGCTGATGGGAGGCCTCGCGCTCGGCAGCGCCGCCTGGGGGCTCGGCGCGGAGTCGATCGGGGTGCCGGCCGCCTTCGCGCTCGCCGGCGCCGCCGTCGCGCTGTCGCGGCTCTTCGTGTGGCGGCTGCGGCTGCCCGCGGGCGACGCGCCCGATCTCACGCCGGCGGCGCGCTGGCCCGATCCGCAGCTCGGGGTCGCGGTGGCCGCCGATCGCGGGCCGGTGCTGGTGACCGTCGAGTACCAGGTCGAGGCCGGCGACGCCGAGCCCTTCGCGGCAGCGATGCGCGCGCTCGGCGAGATCCGCCTGCGCGACGGCGCGCTGCGCTGGGGCCTGTGGGGCGACGCCGCCCGGCCGGGCCACTACCTCGAGTCGTTCGTGATCGAGTCCTGGCTCGAGCACCTGCGCCAGCACGAGCGGATGACGGCCGCCGACCGCGAGGTGCAGGCGATCGCGCAGCGCTTCCACCGCGGCGACGCCGCGCCGCGCGTCACCCACTACGTCCACGAGCGGATCCCGAAGGCCTGAGCGGTTCAGCCCACGCGCTCGGGCAGGGTCTCGATGCGGCCGCTCGAGCCGATCAGCGACGACGCGAACCAGGCCGCCAGCGCCGACACGATCGCGCCGAGCACCGCCGTCCCGAGGCCGGCCAGCGCGAAGCCGGGCAGCAGCCAGGCGACCAGCATCAGCATGAGGCCGTTCACCACGAGCAGGAACAGGCCGAGCGTCACGATCGTGAGCGGCAGCGTCAGGACCACGAGCAGGGGACGCACGAAGGCGTTGACGAACCCGAGGAGGAAGGCCGCGACTCCCACGCCGGC
>WBZY01001371.1_pt1 | contig 12876 bp, 11 predicted proteins | sample 5204191 | NCBI WGS metagenome assembly WBZY01 (sample SAMN12344363, study PRJNA552823) | activated sludge metagenome | biome: Activated sludge suspended growth; feature: Anammox Sidestream; material: Wastewater; isolation source: activated sludge from anammox sidestream of wastewater treatment...
AGGACAACCGCCCGCGAAGAACCCGGACCACCGATCCGACGGTGGCCCGATACAGAAACCCGAGCAGCGTTGCGTCGCATTCGTGCAATCGTAGCGAGGGGTGATCCATGTCGTGCGTAAGACAGGCGACGAAACGATAGCATTGAGGGATTGGAGGAATCTCGATCAGCGGTCCCACAGAGGTGGCCAGCAAATCGCGGAGAACCGCAATGTGCAAATCAAGCGCCGGAATCGCTGCATTGTCCACCGGCTGACCGACTGTCAACAGAACACGGACTTCTTCGAAAAGATTGTAACCAATTCGGACAGTAACTCCGCCAAGCCGCTCGCGGGAACACATTACTGCTTTACCCGATTCTTTGTCCGTCAAGCCACTACCGCTACCGAAAACTATACCACCCCCATATATGGGGATGGTATAGTCGCCGTAAGATAGAGACTCGATGTGCCGTGGAATAGATTCTATTCCGGCTTTGACGTCAGAGGCTAATTTCCGACCGGAATAAATCACAATCAGCGGAGTGGCTTCGGCGAAAACAGGGTCGTCGCCCGTGGTGAGCACAGCATCGTACCTCCCCCCGGAACGATAAAGCTCCCACGGTGTCTTGAACAACTCGAAGAATTCCCGGATCACCGGAACTTCAGGTGGTGTTGCGAGTACACCAATCATTTTATGCCGCTTATACCGCGCGGGAACTTTGCCAAATTAATTCGGCCAGCGCCTTGAACATGGTCGCTTGGCCCCAATGCAGCATTGGAGTCTTGGCCTTCATGAGTGGATACTGCCGATAGTAAAAATAGCCCTTTGGATCCTGCATATTCCGGATAGTCCAGGTAGCCACTTTCTCGGCTAGTTTGCGACACTCCGCGTCGCGCCGCGCAAAACGCGCCAGCGTGTCAATGGATTGCGCTGCGCATTGGATGTCCACAGGATGGGTTCTGACGTGGTAATATTTCGGCCGACCAGTGTCTTCGAAGAAATTGGCTTTATAGTACGCCAGTCCTTTGTGGAGATGACCGCTGTATTGGCCGTCGTCAGTGGCTTCAATGTAAGTGTCCAGGCTGTCCAAGTTGTATCCGGTATGGAAGTTGTCTACCCAGCGATACATGGGATCTTCTGCGTACCACCAGGACCCGTCCTGCAACTGGCGCGAGCAACTATACTCCATGGCCGCACACGCCGTCTTGCGATACTCGCGTTCCCCGGTGTGTTTGGCTGTTCTCGCCAGCAGTGCTGCGCCCAGCATGTTGGCGTTATGGATGGAACTCTGCACGTGGGCCATGTAGCTTATGCATTCGCCACGCTCAGTTCGCTCGCGGGGCAGTTCCATGATCCATTTACAGGCGCTCACAGCGACATCAAGGTACCATTGCTTGCCCGTAATTTCGAACGCCTCTACATAGGCGTTTCCGATGAGACTTGTCCACACTATGATCGGATCGTCTTTGGTGTAGGATCCGGCACGCGAGGTAAAATCGAAATGGTTGCTCCAACTGTGATGCTGGAACCGCGCTACTTTGTGCGCGTCCAACCATTCCAGGCAAGCAGTGGCTTTCTCAAGATATTCCTGCTGCCCGGTGGCTTTATAAAGCGTCAGATATCCCCACGCCATGTAGCCACGCCCCTTGGTTGAATCCTTACGGCTGATTCCGAAAAGCGGTCGCAGATTGATCGGACACTGGCGGATTGTCTGTTGGAGGATCCGCTCGGCAAGTTGATTGTGAAACGTGAACACACGGGCCCACGACGAGAGACCATCAAACGGTTCGTACCCGCGGTAGTTCTCGGTTTCCACCCACGTCTGAAGTTTGGCCAGAGCGTTTCGAAACTGTAGAGTACTATCCAGCCCAGACACCACCGCGGGTACAGCTATGAAATTAGGCATCACTAACGTGTTTCTCCCTTTAGGACTCCGCTAACTAGGTTGATCAGGGTCTCCCGCTCCTTGCTCCAGGTATGCGCGAGGTACACTTCCTGGCCACGATGGACAGTTGCCAAAACGCTCTCTGGATGATGAAATACGTACTCGATTTGCGCGGCAAGCTGGTCCGCTTTACCGGATTCGAAGAAGATGAGGGAACCCACCCCGAAGTAATCCTCAATGCCAGATGTTCGTGGGGCAATCACGGGTTTGCCCAACGCTAGATATTCAAAAATCCGCGTCGGTGTGTTGATATCCGTAAAGGCGTTGCACTGGTTGGGAATGATACCCAAGTCGCAATCAGTGATTTCTCCAACTAGGTCCTCCAGCCGGCGTGGACCCAGGTAACGAACACAGTTTGCAATCCCCCTCTGATCCGCCAAGTTCATCACTTGGTCAAGGAAAGCCGTCTCGCGGCCATACACCCTGAGTTCGACTCCTGGTAGATTGCGCCGTACTAAGGCCAATGCTTCGATGGCGAGGTCCAAACCGTTTCGCTCCACGATCGACCCGTGGTACATAATGACGAACCGGCCGGGACGCTTTTCTCGCGGCGTTTGAAACCGGAAAATATCCTCGTCGGGAGCGTTCATCACTACTTCGATCTTCTCTGCCCGGCAACTACGCGTCGAAAATATCCGCTTGCATGCGATGTTGACAGTTACGACAGCGTTCGCCCAGGCAATACTCAGCTTTTCCAGCCACCTCATCAGCCGGACGCCGAAACTCTGTTCATCCAGCCCAAAAATTGTGGTGAGCAGCTCCGGCATAGGATCGTGTTGGTCTAGAACCACTTTCGCGCCCAGCAGTTTGGGTACTAGAGAGCTGAAGACCAGAACATCGGGCATATTGTGGATATACACTAAGTGATAGCGTTGCTTGATCGATCGTAGCGCCAGGATTCCGGTGACTGCCAGGATAAAGGTGGCATACTGATAGACGTAGTCCAGTTTGCCTCCGCGCCGGTGGCGCACCGGAAGGCGTCGAATGTCAAGCATGCCTGAGCGCTCCTGCTTAGGAGCTCCGTTCTCGCTCAGGCCAAAAAAATCGACCCTCATCCCTTCTTTTAAAAGGGCTTCTGCCGCACGGCGGGGGCGAGGGTCGGCGGGATAGGAAGAGAATGAAACCATCGCTACCCGCTTGCCACGTAGCCCATGATCAACAGCGGGAATCGCAGGTTTGCTCGACGCAGGCCTATCCACAGTTTCACCGTTTCTCGCCAAGGTGTACCTGCATTACGTCTTCGATCTGTATGCCGATGGGTGTCGAAAGAAAATTGCGTGTGACTGCGCCAGTTGAGCTGATTCAAGCCCGTAGTGGATGGCGTCCACAGGCCGCCTCTCAGGATAGTCTGTGCGCCTTCTAAACAGCGCCTAACATTGCTTGTATCAAAGGAACCTGATCCACCTCACCCTGATCACGCAACAGCCACCACATCGGCGATGCGGGCTTGCCGCTCGACCTTCATCCTGTTGGAAGCCTGGATCGCCTCGAGAATCTGGGAATGCGCATACTTCCTCAGAATGTCAATGTTGGGCATCACGCAGTGGCCGCCGATGACTCCCGGGAAGTACTTTACGGGCGGAAAGAACTTGATTTCGTCATAAAACGACACAACCTCATCGTAATCCGCGCCGGTTCGATCGCAGTATCGCTCCACCTCTTGCGCCCAGGCAATCATCACCCCAAAGTAGGTGGTCTCCGTGAGTTTAGCCAACTCACTAGCCTCGGGCGACGAGAGCACCTTCGTCTTCAAACCCACAGACTCAAAATGCCTGGCGGCCCGCTCCCCCGCGGCGGAGTCCATGGCGCCCACAAACTTGGTATAGACCTGGAGATCTTGAAGCATCCGAGCGTGTTTGCCGCGCACCGGGCTATTCACTACAGCGGCGCCCGTTCTTTCGGCGATCGCCCGCGTTGTTCCGATTCCCACGGTGCTGTCGATGATTGTCAATGCCGGCCGGAAGAGCTGGATGTACCGGGCAGTCTCCCCAAGGAAGTCCTTGATCTGGTAGGGGTAGCAGACGTGCATGATATCGACGTCCGCAGGTGGCTCGATCGGGGAGATGTCCACACCAATTGTGTCATGGTGTTTTGAAATGAGGTCGAAGAGGGGTTTTCCTACTTCTCCCAGCCCAACGACAACAACCTTACTTTCGGTTTTCATAGATCCTCAGATTTCCTTATGGAATGCATTTTCGTAATACGTGGGCAGGATTCCCAGCCACAATCGTTTCCGCCGGCACATCCTTCGTCACCACACTCCCCGCCCCCACAATCGCCCGCTCCCCAATGGTCACGTTCGCCAGCACCGTCACCCCCGACCCAATCGACGCCCCTTTCTTCACCAGCGTCGGCTCCACCTTCCAATCCGCTTCCGTCTGCAACCGGCCATCGGCCGCCGTCGCCCGGGGATAGCTGTCATTAATGAACGTCACCCCATGCCCGATGAAAACGTCATCCTCAATCGTGACCCCTTCGCAGATGAACGTATGGCTCGAAATCTTGCAGTTCTTCCCCACCTTGGCGTTCTTCTGGATCTCGACAAATGCTCCGATCTTGGTCTGGTCGCCGATTTCACACCCGTACAGGTTGATGAATTTCGACAGCCTCACATTCTCCCCCAGCTTCACATCGGGGGTGATGCACACGAATTCGTTCATATGGCTCATTAGTAAGCGCCCGACACAATCGCGCGCGGCGTCTTCAGCAGGATCTTGATATCCATCCACAACGACCACGACCGGGCATACCGCAGGTCCAGCCGCACCATGTCGTCGAACTTCACCCGGCTGCGTCCCTCCACCTGCCACAGACCCGTGATCCCGGGCTTCACCGACAGAAGCCGCCGTTTGTGCCAGGTGTTGTAGCACTCGAATTCGTACGGCACGGGCGGCCGCGGGCCCACCAGGGACATCTCCCCCTTGAGCACGTTAAAAAACTGCGGCAACTCGTCCAGACTCGTCCGGCGCAGAAAACTCCCAAGAGACGTGATGCGCGGGTCTTTCGTCAGCTTGAACACCGCTGTTCCGTCGCCTGTCGCTTCCGCTTGCGCCTTCCCCGCAATCAGGCGCGTCACGTACTCTCTGTGAATCGCCGAGTCGTTTCCCGTCTTCATCGAGCGGAACTTGAGGAAAGTGAACGTCTTGCCGTACTGCCCGACGCGCTCCTGCCGGAAGAACACCGGGCCTTTCGAGGTCAGTTTCACTGCCGCGGCAATCAGCAGAAACACCGGAGAGCCGAGCGTTAGCGCGCAAAGGCTGCCCGTAATGTCCAACGCCCTCTTCAGCACGTGCGAGCCTCGCCGGCGATCCTTCTCCTGGCTCAGGTCCGGGTGCAGGGCCAGATCCGCCGGGCCCTTGGGCCCCCCCTTGAGAGAATCCTCCGGGAAGACATGGCACGAAAGCCGGATCTCCCGCGCCTTCTCCACTCCCAGGCTCTCCTCCAGTGTGTCCGCCAGCCGGTTGAGCAGAACATCAGACACCGCTCGCGTCTCGCCTTCGATTTCGGTGAAGATCACGCTCAGAACGGAACTGTCCTTGTACCAGCCTTTAATGTCCGTCTCTCTGGTGGAATGCGATAGAACGTGCAGGACTTTGTTCAAGGCCTGCTCCTCCGCCTTCAGCAAGGTGTCCGATTCCAACAGCATGAGCACGAAACGGCGCGACGAACGCTCCGTCCGCTTCCGTTCGATGCATAGCATTCTGGTAAACGCCGCTTCACTGAGAATCTCGTGACTCGAATGGCCGTTGGGGACGGTAACGGTCGCGAGAGAAGCCCGGCTGCGTGATCTTGCGGTGAGAATGTCTGAGAGCGGCTGACTCATTTCTACTTCTCCACCTCGGCGGATGCGAGGTCTGCAAAGGTAAGCTACCGCCCTTTCGGTCCCAGTCCTGAAAATCTCCTGGGCCAGCGGGGAGATTGGCTTTGCCGGATAGAGTGCAGTTCTAGGTCCAAACCCCAGTCGCTCTGCTAAAGGATGTGAAATCAATTGTATAGCCACGTATGCAGCCATTCAAAACACGGATCCGCCGGAAACACGTTTTCAGACTTGCTCCCAATTTCTAAGAACATTTGTGCGACGAAGTTCGAACCCGGAACAGGGCTCATGCACACACGCTCTGGAAGTTGGCCACCGCCTCGCCCACCGCGCGAATCTGCTCCCCGGTCATTTCCGGGAACATCGGCAGTGAAACCTCCCGTGCCGCCACGTGTTCAGACACGGGGAAGGAGCCCGAACCGTACCCCAAATCGGCATGCGCCGGCATCAGGTGAACCGGAATCGGATAGTGGATTCCCGTCTGCACCCCCTGCGAGTTCAGCGAGTCCATAAACTCCTGCCGTCGCGGGGTGAGCACCGCATATACATGATAAACATGGCGGTTACCGGTGATCTCGGTGGGCAGCGCCAGCCCGCTTTCCGCCAGTATGCTACGGTATGCCAGGGCATGGGCGCGGCGCGCTTCCGTCCAGGCTTCGAGATACCGCAGTTTCACCCGGAGCACGGCGCCCTGGACGCCCTCCATCCGGTAGTTGTATCCCTTGAGCAGATGGTGGTACTTCTTCTCCGCCCCCCAATCCCGCAGCATCCGGATCGTCCGGGTGAACTCGGGAGAGCTGGTAGTCACCAGGCCGCCTTCGCCATAGGCACCCAGATTCTTGCCGGGGTAAAAACTGAAGCAACCGAGGTCGCCCATCGAGCCGCAGCGGCGGCCCTTGTACTCCGCCCCATGCGCCTGCGCGGCATCCTCGATCACCAGCAATCCGCGCCGCCGGGCAATTTCGATAATGGGATCCATATCCGCCGGGTTGCCATAGAGATGCACCGGCACGATGGCCTTCGTCCGAGGTGTGATCGCGGCCTCGATCTTCGATGGATCCATGGTGTAGGTCACGGGATCCACATCGACGAACACCGGCTTGGCTCCCGTGTACTCGACGGCGGCCACGGTCGCTACAAAGGTACAGGGAACGGTGATCACTTCGTCCCCCGGGCCTACCCCCGCGGCGAGCAACGCCAGGTGTAGCGCGCTGGTTCCGCTGTTGACGGCAATCCCGTGCTTGGCTCCGCTGAAGGCCGCGAACTCCTCTTCGAAGGCCGCTACCTCCTTGCCGAGGACGAACTGGGTGGATTCGAAGACGTTCGAGACCGCCGCGAGGATCTCGTCCCTGATCCCCAGATACTGTTGTTTCAAATCAAGAAAAGGAACATTCATGGGAATTCGCCTCCTCAAGCCACCGCCAGGTCCGGGGCCTTCAACCGCACGGCCCGGCCCTGCCGTTTCATGGATTGCGTCGCCGCCTCGAGGACGCTGACCACGCGCAGGCCGGCGTGGCCGTCGGTAATCGGAGCTTTGCCCGTCTTGATGCAGTCGGCAAAGTGCTGCGCCTCGATGCGCAGGGCTTCGGTGACGTCGATCTGCGGCGAGTAGATGTCGCCGGAACGGTAGCTGACCAGCAGCTTGTAGCGGGATTCATCGCCGTTCTTCACGGTGACGCCCTTGTCATAAACCTTGACCTTCTCGCTGCTTTCGATGTCGTCGTAAACAATCATCTGTTTGCTGCCGCCGATCAGGGTGCGGCGGATCTTCACCGGCGAGAGCCAGTTCACGTTCAGATGAGCAATCAGCGAGTTTTCATAAAACACCGTCACGTACGCGATGTTCTCGGCCGCTCCGCTTAAATGGCCGACGCCGGTGGCGGAAACAGCTACGGGGGAGGAAGGCAGGATGTAGTCCATGATCGACAGATCATGAACAGCAAGGTCCCAAATCACGTCCACATCAGACTGGAACAGGCCCAGGTTCACTCGCGTGGAGTCGTAGTAGTAGATGTCGCCGAGCGAGCCTTTGTCGATCAGTTCACGGATTTTGCGAACGGCGCCGGTGTAAACGAAGGTGTGGTCCACCATCAGAATGAGCTTCCGTCGCTCCGCCTCGTCGATGAGGCGCATCGCATCTTCGGAGGTAGTCGTCATCGGCTTTTCGACCAGTACGTGCTTGCCCGACTGCAACGCCTGAAGCGCCAGCGGGAAGTGAGTGGATACGGGCGTGGAGATGGCCACCGCGTCAATGTCCGGGTGGTTGAGGATTTCCTGAAAATCCGTCGTTACTTCCACCCCGGGATACCGGCGCTGGACCAGATCCAGGCGGTCCTGCTTCAGGTCGGAAACCATCACCACCCGGGTGTCGGGTGATTCCACGAAGTTGCGGACCAGGTTGGGTCCCCAATAACCGTATCCAATAACTCCCATGCGAATCAAATCGCACCTCCTAAGACAACTTGTTTTTGATAATGCGGAGTGTAAACACGCCAGTCATGCAGCAAGCACGTCACAGGCCAAATTGTCCTGGCAAACGGAAAGCAACCCGGTTGGCAAAACAATAAGAAGAAAGGAAAATAATTATGAAAGCCCGGTTGGGACTACCATGCACACTAAGCGCGCGTAGGGCCGTTCAGATCCGGTTTCGGCAGTATCGACTCGAACAGCCATTCTTCATCCTGCTGGAGAATGATGGCGATTTTGCCTCTCAGTTCCGGACTGGCCACGCGATAACCGTTGATCACCTTGCTCAGCATCGTCTCGTCCATTCCCAGCAGTTGAGCCAAGCGGTTCTGCCGGATGCCGGCGCGCCAAAGTTGAAGTTTCAGATTGGGATACACGTTCGGACCTCCCGTTGTCAGCCGGCGGCGCGCAACGGCATCGCCGCCGCGCGGATCACCTCGACATCACACATATCAATCTCCGTGGACACGGAACGGGACAGCAGTTCCACGGACAATACCAGGCGCGCCTGGTTCTTGATACGAACCAGAAGCCCTTCCAGATCTTTCAGCGGGCCACGCCGGATGCGTACCCACGAACCCTCGCGCAGCAAAGGATGCGTCACCAGGGGAGCATTGACCTGCAGCAGGCGCTGGATGGCGGCGATCTCCGCTTCCGGAACGGGTTCGATGGAACCGCCGCATCCGAGAATGCTCACCGCGCCCGTTGTGCGCATAACCGTCATGCGGAGCGCGGGTGTGTCCAACAGGCGGGTGAACACGTAACCGGGGAAGATGGGCACGTCGATCAGCTTTCTGCGGTCCTTCCAGCGGTGTAGTTCCGTTACCGCGGGCAGGTAGGTTTCAAGCCCCTTCGATGTGAGTTCCATGGCCACGCGCTTCTCAAAATTGGAACGGACGTGTACCGCGTACCAGGAGGAACACTCGCCGGGAGGCAGGATCATGTTCGCAGGCGCATAACTCAGAAGTTCAGACATAGCTTCGCCCTTTCGCTTACAGCGCTTCGTTCCGAAAATCAAGAAACCAAACCATCCAAACACTCGCGGCCGCGTTGACGGGCCGCCAGCCTGCTTACTTGCTCTCCGGGTAATACCCGTAGTAGTCACGCATCTTCCAGAGGAACCAATCCCCGGCGCAATTCAACACAACTCCCAATAACTTGTTCCGTGCAATTGCTTTCAGCGCTTTGGCGCATGCCTGCCGCTCCGTGTGATCCGGCCGCATCACCAGGATCGTGCCGTCGCAAACCGCGTGAATCAAATCGTAATCCGCCACAATGCCCATCGGAGTGGAATCCACGATGGCGAAAGTAAACTGCTCCCGTAAGTATCCGGTCAAGTCGCGCCAGGCGGCCGAATCGAGCAGTTCCGCCGGGTTCGCGATGGTGCGCCCGGCCGGAAGAATGTGCAGGTTTGGCAGATTTTCCGTCTGCACAACCGCGTCCTGAAGCGAACACTGCCCGGTCAACACTTCGGCCAGGCCGGGAGCATCCTCGATTCCCAGCTTGGGAGCAATCGTACTGCGCCGCAGGTCGCCATCGACCAGCAGAACCCGCACATCCTGTTTCAGAGCCAGCACGCCCGCGATATTGATTGCCGTGGTTGTCTTGCCGTCTCCGGCTCCGGGGCTGGACACGGCGATCACCTTCGGCTTCGCCGCATGTTGAAGGATGTTCGTCCGCAGAATCCGGTAGCATTCGGCGGTGCGGCGGTCACTGCCGTCAAACGGCAGGACAGGTTGGGAAGCCCGCGCCCTGATCTTGGCGATGCGATATCCGCGGTCGTTAAAAGGTTCCGCTGGTTCCGGGGAATAGGCCGTCGCCACGCCTCCGGTGTCCGGGACTTCAACCGGCGGCGGGGTCTCGATGACTTGCCGCGCGCCATCCGAATCCACCGCGGCCGGGACTGGCTGGCCGCGTTGCTCCGTCTCGGACTCGATCATCCGCACCACGTCGTTCTCGGTATGCTTCAGCGCGTCGTAGATTCTGCTCATTTCGTCATTTCCGCCTTCCGCATCCGAAATCCGAATTTACCGGCCCAGCGGCTTAGGAGCGAGATCTCGGGTTCGCGCTCTCCATAGCGTTCAAGAGGCATCTGCTCATGAATATGCGCCGCCGGCGTCACGGGGATTGATCTCCCGTTCGCGGCGAGAGGGATGGGTTCCGCGGGTATGGCCACCGCCATGGGGCGGGATGGCGGACTGGCAGTCTTTCGAGCCGGTTGGACACTGCCGGCCGCGCGGAGATCCAGGTCGCGGACTACCTCGAGTACATCCTCCGGGGCGACTTCGTTACGGTTGGAGCCGTAGGCGGAAACCAGGGCGTTATCACAAATACCATTAATAATTCGCGGAATACCCCTGCTCCAGGAAGCGATCAGTTCCACGGCTGTTTCCCGGAAGGGCAACGGTTCAGACCCTCCGGCTTTCATCCAGCGGAAGCGCAGGTACTGATGGACGTCCGGCCTCGAAAGCGGCTGGATCTGCAGGCGGACAGCCACCCGCTGCTTCAATTGCCAGAGATCGTCACGATTGAGAATGCCGTTCAGCTCAGGCTGCCCGGCAAGGACGATTTGCAGCAATTTCTCCTTGGCTGTCTCGAAGTTGGTCAGCAGCCGGACCTCCTCGAGAAGATCCGGGCTCAATTTGTGAGCTTCATCGATGATCAGGACCGCCACCTTCCCCTCGCGGCGGGTTGCCAGCAGGAACTGCTCGAGCCGCAGCAGACGTTGCGCCTTATTGATGGAAACCGGAATGTCGAAGTCGGCCAGCGCCAGTTCGAGAAACTCGGACGGGGTGAGCGTCGGGTTGTAGACAAAACTGGTTCGCATCGCCACCGGCGAGGAATCGAGCAGTTTCCGCAACAGGGTTGTTTTTCCGGTGCCCGCCTCGCCGGTCAGCACCATGAAACCCTTGCGCCGCATGACGGCGTAGGTCAGTCCGGCGAGCGCCTCGCGATGGGCGGCCGTCCAGAACAATACCGAGGGGTCGGGCGTCATGCCGAAAGGATTGCTCTTCAAGTGAAAGTGTGTTTCGTACATCTGGGCTTCACTTGCCGGAACCCGGTTGCGCCGGGATGCCGATTACGATGGTGGGCACTCGCCCCAGAATCTGTACATGGGGCGGCAGTTCCCATTCCCCGAGGAATTGATCTTTCCGCAGTTCAATTCCCAAGGCCCAGGCCAGGCTGAGCACGAGACCCACGACAACCGCTCCGATGTTCAATACCAGCCGCTTCGGCTTGATGGGCGCGCTCGGGATTCGCGCCGGATCCTGTAAGGTGAACTGCTCGGCCTGCTGGCGGCGTTCCATGTCGGTAGCCATTGCCGCCGACATTTTCTTGTCCAGCAGCGATTTATAGTTCGCCTTGGAAATCTCGTAGTCGCGGGTGACAGCGGCCAGTTCCTGTTCCCGCATGGGCAGCCGTTCCACCCGGGCCTGATAATCCGCGATGCTGCGCAACGTGCGCTGCCGGTCGGCCACGCGGGCTTCGAGTTCTTTCACGGTAAACGCCAACTGGGTGCGGGTTGTCGCCACACGAGCCTTTTCCCTGTTGAGTTCGGTGCTCATTTCAAACGGCACGGCCGGACTGATAACCGCTGCGTTCGCGGGGGCGTTCTTCCTGGGGGCGGGCGCTTTGGGCTGGAGCGCCGCTTCCCGCTCTTCCTGCTGCAATGCCGCCTCGAGTTCCGCTTTGAGGCGCCTGACTTCGGGATGCTCTTCCTGATAGCGGAGGCGCGCCGCATCCAACTGCGCCTGCAACTCCTTCGAGCGTAGCGGAGGTGCTGGCGGCGCTGTCGCCGGCGTAGTGTCCTGTCTCGAGGCGCCTGCCACGGCGCGCGGCGCGGAGGCCTGTTCCACCGCGCGCATTACCGCCGCCTCGGCCGTCTCGGCCAGGCGCAGCGTGTTCTCGAGCATCATCTTGTTCTGTTCGGCACGGTTGATTGCATCCTGAGTTCCCTGCAACTCGGAGTGCAGACGAGCGAGCGTCCCGACGAGCGCCGCCTCCTGCTCGGGCAACTCACCCATACGCTGCAATTTGAACCGGCTCAAGTTGGCTTCCTGCTGCTCGAGATTCTTTCGCGCCTCCTCGAGCTGGCTTTCGAGGAACTGGGAGGTGCCTTCGGCGCGCATCTCGCGCTCGCGAAGGTTCCCCGCAATGAATAGCCCTGAAATCTCGTTCACCACACCCGCGACCACCACCGGGTTGGGGCCTTCATACGCCACGCGAAAAGCTCCCGTGGCCTGATTCCCTCCGGGACGGGCGCCGCCCCAGCCTTTTTCCGGAACGATCTGAATGTCGCTCCGCATCTGTTCGATGACCTGTTCGGGAGGCTTGGTTTTGCGCAGTTTCGGATAGAGATCGAACTTACGGATCAGCTTCTCGAGCTGGGTGGCGCTGAGGATCTGCTGGCTGATGGTAGCGAGATGCTCCTCGACGGGTACTTCGACGGTGGAGGCAACGAACCGCTCCGGGATCTTCTGGGAATCGACCAGGATCAGCGATTCGGCATGGTAAACATCAGGGAGCAGGCGGACGATCCCGAGGCCGGCCAGAGCGAGCACGATCCATGCCGCCACGATCACCGTCTTATGCTTCCAGAGCATGCGCACGATGGAGAGAGGGTTGGCGAAAGCGGACATTTCGGGCGCGGGGGCTGGAATGGGAACG
>WBZY01001374.1_pt1 | contig 12839 bp, 10 predicted proteins | sample 5204191 | NCBI WGS metagenome assembly WBZY01 (sample SAMN12344363, study PRJNA552823) | activated sludge metagenome | biome: Activated sludge suspended growth; feature: Anammox Sidestream; material: Wastewater; isolation source: activated sludge from anammox sidestream of wastewater treatment...
GCTTTTTCGAATTCAATTTCCATATACAAAACAGACCATCCGTCCTGCTCGGTGCCGACAGGTTCATTTCCTTCGACGCCAGGATTATTTCCGATACGGCTTCTGGTTCAGCCCGCGAGATCGATCCGCCAGATGAGATTGCCGATCGACCAAGCATTCTGGTGGTTCCTGACCCTGACACACGCGCCGGGCGGGAATTGGCAAGGCATATAGACTCGATTGAGTCGCGGCTGGCGAACGAGAACGCGGACTACCCGAGCGGCCGCGGACCTGCCATCGTTCGTCGATCCGGCGCGATGACATACGGAAACCTTGCGAAGAAATCCGACCTCGACCCGACGGACGTCGGCTTCCTGTCGGCGGAGACCGCCGAATCGTCACGCCAGAGTGGCGTTGCAGGGTCGCCCATCCGGCCCTGCTGCCTCGCCTGGAACGGCGGCGATGACGGCATTGCGCCCGAAGGGAGAGGTGCGTCGGCATCAAGCCCGGATGGTCGCCGGCCGCATTTCTCCGGGTCCGGCGGCTCGTTGAATCCTCATGACGAGCCGGTCAGGACGTGTCGTTGCCGGCTCGAAGGGCGCCACGGCGGCCAGGCCTCGCCACGGCCAATCACCGAGGATGGTGCTCGAAAAATCGGCGTTCTTTCGAAAGGCGGATATTCGGTCGACATAATGAAAGTCCTGGCGCGTGGAAATGCCACCGAACCAAACACTTTCGTGTCAGAGAAAACCGATCCGGGAATATTCCGGATCCTGGCTGGAAGGGACTTTAATTTCATTGGCGATGGCCCTGCCGCGGGTTTTCATGATATCGATGGAATTGGTTCCCTATTTTTCGACGGATCGAACAGGAATGACTATTTTCATCTCGAGGATCTGATCCTCGAGAGCAGCCAGCACGGAAATTCCATCCTGAAATCGTCCCTGCTCTGGGAGTTCCTGAATGACGACATGCATGGCCGCGCGCGCGCGCTCCTGCGCGCACGGTCGGCAAGGTCCATCGGCTCAAGCCTGGAATTGCGCGTATTCCTGGAATTCCTGGCGGCGATCCGGCAGCGGCGGCGGTAGCACCGTCAGCCGCCGGCCACCGGCGGCCACACGGCCAGCGCATCGCCCTCGGCCAATTGCTTGCCCGCCCGCGCGGAGGGTGGCTGGAACACGCCGTTCAATAGAACCAGATGCCGCGCTTCGGGTGGAACCTGGTACCGGTCGAGCAGGGCGGTGATGGTGGTGCCCGGGTCGACCTCGACACGCGTCTCGTTGCGCGCGGCATTGGCCGGCAGGTAGGTGCCGAGCGAGGCGTATAGCTTCAGGATCACCTGCATGACCGACCCTCGAATGCCGTGTGCGGCAGGCGCTACGCGGCGGCGAGGCACCGTCCGCCGCATGCTGCGCAACGGCGCCTCCTCACACGGAGATCACACGGAAGCCGCAGGCACCTTGACCTTGGGACCCGACGGACCTGAGGTCGGCAGACCCTGCGCCACCGCAATATAAGCCTCGCGCACGCGCTCCGGGCTCTCCTTGAGCTTCTCCTTCCACTCGCCGAGCCGGAAGCCGGTCTGGATCAGTCCGCGCAGCATGCCGACATTGTCCGTCATGCCGACGCACTGCGCGCCGACCAGCCGGTCGCCATGGAAGTTGAGCTTCAGATACTTGTAGCCGGTCTCGTCGATGAGCCTTGCGGTCTCCCCTCCGTCCGCGCCCTGCCACAGGCCGAACGAGGAGGAGATGAGCCCCATCGTATCGAGCACGTTCATGTTGAGCGAGCCGCGATGCGCCGTCCTGATGCCGGCCATGTTGAGCGCGGCCATGCGGCCATGCTCCACGGCAACCGGTTGAATGGCGAGCATGTCGGCCTTTCCCGTCGACAGATCGATCGCCTCGCAGCAGTCGCCGGCGGCGTACACGTCCTGCACGCTCGTCTGGAAGTTCCTGTCGACCTTGACGCCGTAGTTGACGGCAACGCCGCTGCCGACCAGGAAGCCCGCGTTGGACCGCACGCCGGCGGCGAGCACGACGAGCTTCGCCGGGATCGACGAGCCGTTCGACAACCCGACCTCGAGCGCGCCTTCGCCTGCCTGGCGGATGCGCTCGACCTTGGTGCCGGTCAGCACGCGCACGCCCTGCGCCGTGCACCAGCGTCCCAGCATTCCGCCGGCCGTCTCGTCCATCATGCGCGCGACCATGCGCGGGGCGACCTCGACCACGGTCAGCTCGCAGCCCATCTTGTGCAGCGCCTCGAGCACGATCGAGCCGATGAAGCCGGCGCCGACCAGTACGACCGGCACACCTTTTCCTGCGCGCTTCAGGATCTCGCGGGCATCGCCAAGCGTCCAGCAGGTATGGACGCCGTCGAGATTTGCGCCGGGCACGCGCGGAATCATCGGCGAGGCACCCGTCGCTATCAGCAGCTTGTCGTAGGACAGCGTGTCGCCGGTCGAGAGGTGGAGCTTCTTGGCCGCCGTGTCGAGACCGCCGATGCGCGCCTGCCGGTATTCGATGCCGAGACGTTCATAGTGGCCAGGCGTCTGGCGCAGATACGTGCCGCCTTCCTTTATCTTGCCTTCGAGCAGGTAGGGAATGGCCATGCGCGAGTACGGAGGCTCCGCCTCGCCGCCGATCATGGTGATGCGCGCGTTGCGGCTTGTCTGGCGCAGCGTCTCTGCGGCCGTCACGCCGGCGGGACCGGCACCCAGAATAACGTAGTCCATGGAACGAGGCCTTTTCAGAAGGGGAGTTGGCGCGGCACATTGCGCATCATCCCCCTCTCCCTGCAAGGCAGGGAGAGGGTCGGGGTGAGGGGCTGCCACAAGCTCCACGCGAAGCGCGAGGCGCCGCCCCTCGCCCTGACCCTCTCCCCGTCGCACGTGCAGAGCGACGGGGAGAGGGGAAGCCTAGAGCGAGAGCCGCGACAGCGTCTCGTTGGTCGGCACGCCGTCGGCGGTCCAGCCGCGCAGCTGGTAGTATTCGGGCAGCATCTTGTCGAGGCCGTTGACGAGGCCCTTGGCAGGACCCGTCTTGGCGGCTTCCTTGACGAGACGCGGCGGCAGGTTGTCGTCCTTGGACGTGAAGCCCGCGCGGTTGTTGAACACGCGCTCCATGTTCCAGATCCGCTCGCCGACCTCCATCATGTACTCGGGCGTCCAGTTGCCCTCGCACGCGGCGTCGACCTGGGGGGCGATGTCGTTCAATGTCCACGCGAACGTCGTGAAGATGCACAGCCCCGTGGAGTCGACCGCCGCGGTGGCGTCCTGGAACGCCTTGACCAACGCAGGCTTGCCGGCGGTCGCCAACGGATCGGTTTTCTCGGGGATGCCGAGGATCTCGGAGGACACCGTGTAGGAGCGCAGGTGGCATGCACCTCGATTGGAGGTGGCGTAGGTCAAGCCCATGCCCTGGATGCCGCGGCTGTCGTAGGCGGGGAACTCCTGACCCTTGACCGACATGGAGAGATCGGGCCGACCATACTTGGTGCACAGCCGCAACGAGCCGAGCCCCAGCTCCTTGCCGAAGCCTTCCGCCTTGCCGGTCAGCTCCGCGCACTTTGCGAGCGCGTCAGCCGAGCCGAACTTGAGCTCGATGCCACCCGTCGTCTCCTTGGTGATGAGCCCGAGTTCGTAGAGCTCCATCGCCGCCGAGACGGTGGCGCCGAACGAGATCGGGTCCATGCCCTGCTCGTTGCAGATGAAGTTCACGTAGGTGAGCGTGTCGAGGTCATCGACGCCGGTGTTCGAGCCGAGCGCCCACGCCGCCTCGTACTCGAGGCCGCCGGAAGCGTGCCAGTACTGCGGCTTGTTCTGGATGGTGAAGTGCTTCTCGTCGATCTTCGAGATGCGTCCGCAGGCAATCGTGCAGCCGAAACAGGCCTGGTTGGTGAGCAGATTCGGTTTCCCATCGGACTTGCGCGGCGTCGCCATCGCCTCGGCCGAGATCGCATGCGCGCCCTCGAACTGAACGTCGCGGTGATTGCGGGTCGGCATGGCGCCGGCCTCGTTGATCACGTTCATCAGCACCTGTGTGCCGTAGCTCGGCAGGCCCGCGCCGGTAACGGCATTCTGCTGCAGCACGCGCTTGCCGTCGGTGGTCGCCTTCATGAACCGTTTGCCGTCCTTGACCTTGACGCCGCCGGTGCCGCGCACCGCAACCGCCTTGAGGTTCTTGGAGCCCATCACCGCGCCGACGCCAGACCGGCCTGCGGCCCGGTGCAGGTCGTTCACGATGCAGGAGAACAACACCTTGTTCTCGCCGGACACGCCGATGGCCGAAACGTGTATCATCGGATCCTGGTGCTTCTTCTTGATCCACTCGTCGGTGTGCCACACGCTGGTGCCCCAGATCTCGGCGGCGTCGTTGATCTCGCACTTGTCGTCGAAGATCGTCAGGTAGACGGGCTTTGGTGCCTGACCCTCGATGATGACCATGTCCCAGCCGGCAAACTTCAACTCGGCGCCGAAATACCCCCCTGAGTTCGAGCAGGCGATCGCATTGGTCAGTGCGCCTTTGGTGATGACCGAGTAGCGTCCCCCGGTGGAGGCGGCCGTGCCGGTCAGCGGACCGGTCGCCATGATCATCTTGTTCGCCGGTCCGAGCGGATCGACCTTGGGATCGACCTCCTCCACGAAATATTTCGTCGCCAAGCCGCGCAGGCCCAGGTACTTGGCTGCCCAGTCCATGTTGAGGGGCTCGGTCTTGATCGTGCCGTTCGTGAGGTTCACGCGAAGGATCTTGCGATTCCAACCCATTGCTGCGTCTCCCTTGAGTTCCTGGTCGAGCGTCGCAGTCGGCGTCTCTTTCGCCGGCGCGTTCAGCTCGATTGTGCCAATCGTTTCCAAAAGCAGGCCCGATGCCGGGCGCGGCTGGGCTCAGTGCTTCGCGGCAGGCGTGTTGGCGCCCGTCTTGGTGGTCGAGGCTGCAGCCGCCTGGGCCCAGCCCTTCATCTTGTCGAAGCCCGTCTGCTCGACGTCCTGGAACGTGATGGCCGCCGTCGGGCAGGCCTCGGCGCAAGCCGGATTGCCCTGGCACAGGTCGCACTTGATGACCTTGCCGGTGGAGGCGTTGTAGTTGATCGTGCCGAACGGGCAGGCGATTGTGCAGACCTTGCAGCCCACGCACAGGTTCTCGTGCACGATCTTGACGCCTGTCGCGGGATCGGTCGTGATCGCGTTGACCGGGCAGGCCTGCTGGCACCACGCTTCCGCGCACTGCGTGCAAGTATAGGGCACGAAGCGTGCCTCGGTATGGAAATCGAATACGCGGATGCGGGACTTGGCGACGTTGAACTCGCCCTCGTTCTCGTAACTGCAGGCCATTTCGCACTGCTTGCAGCCCGTGCATTTGCCCGGATCGATCACCAACGCCTTCAGCATGTTCCCTCCGCGTTTCTCGGCCGCTCTTATGGAGCCTGCACCTAGTGTCCGTCCCAATAACGGTTTTCGGCAACTGTACTTAGGTGCACAGACGGCGCAGACACTCTCCCATGACGGGTATCGAGGGACAACCCCCGACCCGCAGGCTATATCCGGAAAGGGATAGCTTCGAGAGGCCGGCGCGGCTCAGCCGATTGGCGGCGGCATGACGAAAACGGCAACGATCCGCTTGGCGAGCGGCATCACCATCACCATGACGGGGAATGCAATGATCCACGATATGAACCAGGCGCTCATCCAGATCGACAGAAACCCCGGCTCGAACCCGACCGCGCGGATGGCGGTGATTCCAGAGACGACGAACGTCATCAGAAGTGTCAGCACGCCGGGAAGCGCGATAGGATTGAAACGTGCGGGCAGCTTGGCCATGTCAGCGCGCCTCCAGAACCGTTGATGAAGGAATAGAGGGGAGATGTCTCACGCTCCATCCCGCGTCCAGGGCCCCGTGGTCAACCGGACCCAAGGTCGCGCGGACGTTGATGGCTATGCGTCGGCGGCCGGCTTTCTCTCCGCGCACGAGAAAGTTGCAGTTGCCACCGTCGTCGAGACATGGGGCTCGGCACCTGTTCCTGTAGGGGGTGGCCTGGTGGTTGCGCCGGACGGGCATTTCGTCGGCTCGGTGTCGGGGGGCTGCGTGGAAGCCGACGTGATCGCTGCGGCCCTGGACATTCTGGACGGCGCGCCGCCGCTCCTGATGGAGTTCGGCGTCACCGACGAGACCGCGTGGCGAGCGGGTCTTCCCTGCGGCGGCCGGCTCAGGATCTACGTCGACCGGCTGACGCGCGAGGCCGACCTCGGCTGGTCGAGCGGGATCCTGGAGGCGAGGCGTACTCGCCGCCCGGTGGTGCTCGCGATCGGCCTCGGCTCGGGCGAGCGCCGGCTTCTCGACGCTCGATCCGCGCAAGACGCCGCCGCGCGCTGTCTCGCCGACGGCGTGAGCCGGCTTGCCGACGAGAACGGACAGGGCCATTTCTATCTGGTCCTTCTGCCCCCGATCGAGGTCGTCATCGTTGGAGCGACAGAGATCGCGCGGCACCTGACCGGCCTGCTCGCTACGACCGGTCTCGATGCGGTGATCGTCGACCCGCGCACCGCATTTGCCTCGCCCGAGCGCTTTCCCGGACTGCGCTGCCTCGCCGAATGGCCATCGGCCGCCCTCGATCGCCTCGGCCTCGACCAGCGCAAGGCGGTCGTCGCGTTGACCCATCGCGACGATCTCGACGACGAGGCGTTGAACGCCGCGCTCTCCTCCGACTGTCTCTACATCGGCGCGCTCGGCTCGCGCCGCAACCACGAGCGGCGCAAGCAGCGGCTGATTGCCGCCGGGTGGAATGATCGCGCGATCGCCCGCATTAACGCGCCGATCGGCCTCGACATCGGCGCGCAGACGCCGCAGGAGATCGCACTTTCGATCGCGGCCGAGATCGTTTGCGTGATGAGACGCCAGGACCGATGATCCGCATTGCCGCGATCCTTCTGGCCGCCGGCGCATCGATCCGTTTCGGCGGCGCCAACAAGCTGCTCGCCGTGCTGGACGGGAGAGCCGTCATCACGCACACCACCGCGGCGGTTGCCGCCAGCAGGGTCCGCGAAATCGTGGTCGTCACGGCTCCCGACGATGCGGCGGTCCGGGCAGCATTGGCGCAGCTGCCCTGCCGGTTCGTCACCAACCCGGCGCCCGAGCGCGGCATGGGCTCGTCCATCGCGTCGGGCATCGCTGCGCTCGACGGAAGCGTGGGTGGTGCCTTCGTCGTGCCGGGAGACATGCCGCATCTCGAGACCAACTTGCTCGACAGGCTGATCGACGCTTTCGATGCCGAGCATGGTCGCGCCGCGATCTACCCGGTCACTCCGGAAGGCAAGCAGAGGAATCCCGTGCTGTGGCCCGCCCACTTGTTCGCGCGCCTTGCCGCGCTCGATGGGCCCCACGGCGCGAAAGCGATTCTCCGCGATCCTGCTCTGCGCACGCACGCTCTACCCTGGCACAACACGCGCACCTTCCACGACATCGACATCCCAGAGGACCTTGATCGAGCGTGAGTTCTGCGGGCGGCGGGCGGGGAGGAAGCACCTCGTGACGACCACACAAGCACAGATAGGGCCGTCCGCCCCGTTCCCTCGCTTTCAAGAGCCCATGGCGGAAAGCGGCGGGCTTCGAGCGATAGGCGGTTGACGCAGCATTTGGCAGGGCCGATATCCGCCAGGCGCCCGTTCTTCGATCGCGGGCCACCCACGAGACACCGCCTCCGCGAGGCAGAACGCGCCACATGTCCCTTCGCACCATCCCCGTCGTCCCGCTCGTGGTCGCCACAGCGCTGTTCATGGAGACGATGGACTCGACCATCATCGCGACCGCCCTTCCGGTGATTGCGCGGGATCTCGGCGTCGATCCGATCGCGCTGAAGCTCGCGATCACATCCTATCTCGTGGGGCTCGCCGTCTTCGTGCCGGTGAGCGGGTGGATCGCCGACCGGCTCGGCGCACGAACCACGTTCCGCCTGGCGCTCGTCGTGTTCATGGCCGCCTCGATCGGATGCGCAACCTCGTCCTCGCTATCCGGGTTCGTCGTGTGGCGCTTCCTGCAAGGAACGGGCGGCGCGCTGATGACGCCCGTGGGCCGTCTCGTCATCCTGCGCTCGATCCCGAAGGCCGAGTTCGTGCGCGCGCTCGCGTTCTTGACCGTGCCGGCACTGATGGGGCCGATGTTCGGACCGCTGATCGGGGGATTCCTCGCAACATACGCGGACTGGCGCTACATCTTCCTCGTCAACATCCCCATCGGCATACTCGGCATCGTCCTGGCCACGATCCACTTCAGCGACGAGCGCCAGCCCCCGCGCACCCTCGATCTCAAGGGCTTCGTGCTCTCGGCGCTCGCGCTGAGCGGGCTGATCCTGGGCGCCGCCCTTGCCGGCCGCCACGTTGCAAGCCCGGCGGTTGCGGCCTCCTGTTTCACGGCCGGCGCGATTGCTGCCGCCTTCTACGTGCGTCATGCGCTGAGCACACCCCACCCGCTCCTGGACTTGCGGCTGTTCCGCCACGCGACGTTCGACGCGGGCGTGGCGGGCGGCGCGTTGTTCCGCATCGGCATCGGGGCGACAGCCTTCCTGCTGCCGCTCATGCTGCAACTGGGTTTCGGCTTCGACGCGATGACATCGGGCCTTGTCACGTTCGCGGGGGCGCTCGGTGCCATCGCCATGAAGCCGCTGGCCGGGCCGATCCTTAAGGCGCTCGGCTTCCGGACCGTACTGATCGTCAACGGACTAGCCGCAAGTGCCGCCATAACGCTCGCGGCGCTGTTCACGCCGACGACGCCATACCTCGTCATGGTGGCGACGCTGCTTGCCACCGGGGTTCTGCGCTCGCTGCAGTTCACGAGCCTCAACGCCCTTTCATACTCCGAGATCGAGCAGGCCGAGGCGAGCCAGGCGACCAGCATCACCAGTGTCGCCCAGCAGATCTCGTTGAGCTGTGGCGTCGCCATCGGCGCGGTGTTGCTCGAGCTTTCAGCGGTGTTTGCGGGTCATGCCGCACCGGAAGCCTCCGACTACCGCTTCGCGCTGATCGCTGTTGCCGTCATCTCGAGCCTCAGCGTGCTGAAGGCGCTGAGCTTGCCCGCCGAAGCCGGGCGCGCGGTGTCGGGACACAAGGGCGCAGACCGTGGCGGGGGCGACTGATCGCGACCCGATCGCGCGCGGATCCAGGACCGCCCCGACGCACGTAGCAGCCTTCGGAAACCACAAGCCCACGAAACCGCTGGACGGTCCGGCGCGCGAGGCGGATTATCAGGCTCGATGGCCATGACGAGGATTGCCGTGCCTGTTTGGATTGTTCCTAAGATTGCCAAGGCCTGTAGACCGGGCGCTGTCACGGCCCTGCTGGCGGTCGCACTGCTGGGCGCGATGCACCCGATCCTGCCTGCCCGGGCCGCGGACCGGCACAGTCACCCGGCTCGCGGGGTCTCGCTCGATCTGCTGTTCCAGCTCACCACCCACGAAGGCAGGCGGCTGACGCGCGAGGACGTGAAGGGACGACCGTTCCTCGTGTTCTTCGGATTCACCAACTGCCCCGACATCTGCCCCACGACCATGCAGGACGTCTCGACCCATCTCGAGGCGCTCGGCCCCGCGGCCGCGCGCTTCCGCGCGTTCTTCGTCACCATCGATCCCGAGCGCGACACCAGCGAGCAGTTGAAGACGTTCCTGTCCTCCTTCGACAAGCGCATCACGGGCCTTACCGGAACGACCATCGAGGTCACGGCGGCCGCACATGCGTTCGGCGCCTACTTCGAAAAGGTGCCGGCCAAGGACGGCAGCGGCTACTCCATGGATCATACGCTGAACGTCTATCTGGTCGACCGCTTCGGGCTCCTGGCCGGCGCCATCCGGGCGACCGACGAGCCGAAGAAGTCGCAGGAACTCCTGGCCAAGCTCGCGCGGCAATAGTCGATCGCTGGTTCGCACCGCTGATCCCGCTGAGGGCATCCTCGGACACAAGACGCGAGACCGGCAGGACAATCAGCAGCCCGCGAGATCCCCGGCCGACGGTGTCTGTCCGATCGACCGACCGCCGCGCACCCAGCGCTTCACCGACCATGGCCGAGTGCGCGAGCCGCCGAGCGCCACCACCGCCTCGCGCACGAACCGTGCCCCGCTCGCCTCGACGGCCTCGGAGCGGACGAGGAAGACCCGCTGGGCGGCGGGCGAGGCGAGCATCACACCGGCATCGGGCGTGCCCCCCGTTCCGCTCGCCAGTGCAGACCGCAGCGCGGGCGGAGCGGATTTCAGATCAATGCCCGCCTGCCCCGAGTAGACCGTCACGAACGGCTTCAGCCGCGAGGCGAGTTCGCCATCGAGGCCCAGAACCTGGTCCAGCTCCTCCACCGCGTCGAACGGCGCGTTCTTCGGACCCCGCGCCAGCCCTGCGGCGAGATAGTCGGCCAGCTCCGCGCCGCGCGCGCGCCGCTCGCCGTCGGCATCGCGGAAATCGGCGATGGACGCAGCCACCGTTGCAGCCGCCTCGGCCGGCGCGCCCAAGCCGGTGAGAAGTTGCGCCAGGAGCCGCTCGTCGGCCGCATTGAGATCGACGCGCCCGCTCTCGTCCTGAAGCGTCACCGTGACGACGCCTGCCCCCTCCAGCGCACAGGAGGTCGGCTCGCCGCCCAGCGCGAAACGGCGCGCCCGGCGCGGGTCCAGCCGCACGGCCACCAGATCCAGGATCGCAAGATTGGCCCCCGCATCGGCCATCGCCTCGGCCCGGGCCCCTTCGGCCACCCCCGCGACCGACCGGATATGGCTGCGAACGCCCCCCGTGAAGCTCGCCGCAATCAGCGCCAGCAGCCCCACGATCCAGATCACGACGATCAGGGCGAAACCCCGGTCGTCCCCGGGCGCTGCGGGATGGTTACGATCGAGCTGCAATCGCGTCGTCTCCGGGCGCGGGAGAGGAGGACGGCAGGGGTGCCCTATCGCAACAGACGATCGATCTGCTCGCGCTTGTCGGGCGGCGCACGCCGCTGCGGCCTCGTCGAGAAATTGAGCTTATCGCGGAACTCCGCCGCGATGGAGCGCAATTGATCGTCATCCTTGACGACGCGGGGCGTGATCGCGATCAGCAGCTCGGTGCGGCGCACCGTATCGTCCTTGTTCTTGAAAAGGTTACCGACGATGGGAACCTGCCCGAGCAGCGGCACCGCCTCGCGCGAGTTGGTGGCCCGATCCTGCATCATGCCGGCCAGTACGATCGCCTCGCCATCGCGCACCGCAACCGTGGTGCGCACCCGGCGCTGCTGGAATGTCGGCGCATTGATGTCCGAGCTCGTGGTCGTCACCGCGTCGGAAACCTCCTGCTCGATGTCGAGCAGCACGCGGCCCTTGTCGCTGACCCGGGGCGTGATCGACAGGATGACACCAGTGTTGCGGTAGGACACCGCGTTGAGGATCGGCGCGCCGGTCACGATCGTCGCCTGCTGTTGCACGGTGACGATCGGCACCTCGTCGCCGACCTGGAGCACGGCCTTCTTGTTGTCGAGCACCATCAAGGTGGGCGAGGACACGACGTTGACGTCGGTGATGTTGCTCAGCGCGTTGATGGCGACACGGACATTCGGCGTGTTGACGAAATAGGAAAATCCCGGGAACACCGGAGAAACGGCCCCCAGCGCGCTGTTGGTGAGGGAGATTTCGCTGGCTCCCTTCTCGAAGAACCACCTGAGGCCGAAGCGCAGCCGGTCGTTGAGCGTCACCTCCGCGATGGTCGCCTCGAGCATCACCTGATTGGGTGCGGCATCGATGCGCTCCAGGATCTGCTTGAGCCGGCGGTACTCGGGCGCGGTCGCCGTGATGACGAGCGAGTTGTTGGCCTCGTCCGCGACAATGCTGATGCCGGTCTGGCGGTCATCGGGCGGCGCACCGCTGACCGATCCGGTCGTCAGGCGCTGTCCGGTCGCGACATCGGCGGCTGGCGCTTGCGATGGAAGCGATGCGGCGGCCCCCTCGCCGGCGAGCGATGCAACCGGTCCGCTGTTCGCGCCCGCGAGGGCGGGGGCGCCCGATTGCCCCGCGCGCGGGCCGCTGCCCTCGAACGCCGTTCCCGCGGTCGAGGCACCCGCGAGCAGCGACCCCCCGGCCGTTGGCAGCGTCTGCGGCTGGGACAGCGTGACGGGGACGTCGCGGGGCGCGGTCGGCGAGGCGGTGGGCGTCACGGCGCGCGGCTGCTCCTGGGACTGGTAGACGCGCTGGAGAAGCTGGGAAACCTCCGCCGCGGGGCGGTTCTGCACGTGATAGACGTGCACCTGCTTCTCCGTGGCGCGGCCGGCCAGATCGATGCGCTTCACCCAGGTTCTGGCCCTCTCGAGGTGCTCGACGCGCGGGGCGATGGCAAGCACGGCCTTCATGCGCTTGTTCGGCACGAAGCGCACGACGCCCTTGCCAGGACCGTCGCGATCGTTGCCGAACAGCACGTCGAGCTCGCTGGCGATCGCCTCGGGATCGCCGCTGTCGAGCGGGAAGAACGCGAACGACATGCCGCGCATCTGGTCGACGTCGAAGACGCCGACCGTCTCGGTGACCGAAGCGATCTCGGAGCGGCTGCCCGAGACGACCAGGAGGTTCCGCACCGGATCGATCCGCAGAACGTGGGCTTGTGGCGCGACCGACCGGACGATGCGCTCCATCTCGGCGGCGGCGATGTATTTGAGCGGCAGGATCTGCGTCGACTGCCCCGGAGACTGGCGTGCGGACGACTGGCTGCGCAGCGGCGCGCCCTGCGCCTGCGCATCCTCGATCGGCAGGACCCGGTAAAGGCCGTCCGCCACGATCATGGTCGCGCCCTGGGCCTTCAGCAGCGCCTCGAACGTCTCGAGCAGCGTATCCTTGGGAACTGCCCGCGTGGTCTGCAGCGTGACGCTGCC
>WBZY01000303.1_pt4 | contig 12830 bp, 13 predicted proteins | sample 5204191 | NCBI WGS metagenome assembly WBZY01 (sample SAMN12344363, study PRJNA552823) | activated sludge metagenome | biome: Activated sludge suspended growth; feature: Anammox Sidestream; material: Wastewater; isolation source: activated sludge from anammox sidestream of wastewater treatment...
ATCGGGCCGCGCCGGATCCGATCGCCAAGCGATTCGCCGTCCAGCAGTTCCATCACGATGAAATGCTGGCCCTCGTACTGTTCAATTCCGTGGATGGTGCAGATATTAGGGTGATTGAGGGCAGATGCGGCACGTGCCTCCCGCTGAAACCGCTGCAACAGGCTATCGTCCGTCGCCATTGCCGGGGTAAGGAACTTCAACGCAACGTGCCGCCCGAGATTCGTGTCCTCGGCTTCGTAAACAACGCCCATTCCGCCTTCGCCAAGCTGCGACAGGATCTTATAGTGCGATAGGATCTTTCCAAGCACAGAAACCTCCGAAATCTCTGGATCAGGGTGCGTTGTGAACTATGCCATTAGTATAACCGCACCAACGCCCAGGGCGACTGCAAACTTCGTCTGACAACATAACTGCGGGCCGCAGGTCGATCTCGCCCTTCCCGCGATCCAAAGAAGCGACCTCGATCTGGTCACGACCGAAAATCCGGGCAGCCTGATCCGAGGGTAAGAAGGGCTGGAAACCTTCAGGCCAGTTCCTGTAGATCAGCCTCTTTCGCGTTCGATGACGGAAAGAGGCGCTCAAATTCGGGCTCGCCGTGAAGCTTTGCAAGATCGGGATCCTGTCGGATCCAAACGGGGTTTCGATATCCCGATTCCCACGCTTTCTTTACAGCGACCAAAGCTTCTTTGGTCTTGTCCATTTCACAAAGCGTGCAGGCGATATTGTAAAGGATCATGGTGTCGTCCGGCCGCAAAGCCATCGCAAGGTCGGTTTCGCGCTGGGCGTCCTCATAGCGGCCCTGATAGGCGTAATCGGCGGCCAGCAAAACGCGGATACGAGCATCCTCGGGCGTTTTCTTGAGTTGTGATTCAAAAATAGCGATCTCTCGATACGTATAGTTCTTCAGCGCATCAGTCTTTCCCATTGCACCAAGGGCGTTTCGTATCGGAATTGTCGTGTTGTAATTCTCGCCTGCGTGGGCAAGCGCATCTTCCATTATGTCGAGCACTTCCTGATAGCGCCCGCCTTCAAACAATGCGCGGCCGAGAAGATTGTAGCCGCCATCGATGTCCGGATCGCGAACAAGGGCCGAGCGAATCTTATCCACCGCCGAGTCATATCGTCCCTGAGCAAAATCGAGCCACGCTTCAGCGCATCTGATCTCGGGTTCATCACGCCCAGTCGCCAATGCCCGCTGGGTTGCCGCTTTTACGCGATCGATCCATTCCTGCTTACGCTCAAAGTAGTAGTAATACTGGGCGCATGCGTTCGCGATCGCAGCGTGGGCAAGTGCAAAGGCCGGGTCCAGCGCAACGGCATTTTCGTACATCTGAAGGGCGAACTGAACATCTTGTCGGCCGACACGGCGTGCAAAATTCCTCCCGCGAAGATAGAGGTCGTATGCATGCAGGTTCTCGGTCGGCTTTGCGGCGAGGGCTTCCTGTTCTTGCGGCGACAGCGTGATCCTGAGAGCAGCGGCGATCTTCGACGCGATCTCATCCTGCACCGCGAATACGTCTTCCATTTCGCGGTCATATCGCTCAGACCACAACGGAAAGTCCGTGGCGGCATCAACGAGCTGGGCATTTATCCGGATCCGATTGCCTGCACGCCGGAGGCTACCGGTAAGGACATACGACGCACCGAGTTCCTTTCCTACCTGTCCGGCGGTCACCTGTCTGTCTCGGTAAGGCATCACCACCGCCCGCGAGAATGTCTTCAAACGGCGGATCTTGGACAACTCGGTCGTAATATCCTCCGTGATGCCGTCTCGAAGATACTCATCCTCTTTCATTCCGCTTAGATTTTCGAAATAAAGAACTGCGATCGAATGTTCATGTGACGGTGATGAAGGCATCCGACTGGTGTGGATAGAGCTGTCCTCGACTGAATGATGGCCGGAATCAAGGTCTCGTTTTAACCGCTTGAGAGCGATCTTCAGCTCGGTGAACGTCTGATATCGAAGGTCGCGGTCTTTCTCAAGTGCCTGGCCAATGATCCGATCGATCTCCGCCGGCAACGATTGATTGATCTGGATGGTCGGTGCCGGTTTCCGATTCAGGATAGCGTCGAATACGACCGCGGATGTATCGCCTTGAAAAGGCAAAACTCCCGTGGTCATCTGATAAAGGATCGTACCGAAGGAGAAAAGATCGGTTCGCGCATCCGTCACCTCACCGCGTGCCTGCTCGGGCGACATATACGAAACAGTTCCCATAGCCATGCCCGGAGAGGTCAGGCCATCCAGCACGGCCGTCGGAATATTCGATCCGGCATCCGGTCTGTTCCTGTCGATCTTCGCAAGCCCGAAATCAAGGATCTTGGCCTGCCCGCGGGCCGTAACAAAAATGTTGGCGGGCTTTAGGTCGCGATGCACAATTCCTTTTGAGTGGGCCGATTCGAGGGCGTCAGCGATCTGGATCCCCAATCTCAACACGGTCCCGATATCAAGCGGGCCGCGCCGGATCCGATCGCCAAGCGATTCGCCGTCCAGCAGTTCCATCACGATGAAATGCTGGCCCTCGTACTGTTCAATTCCGTGGATAGTGCAGATATTAGGGTGATTGAGGGCAGATGCGGCCCGGGCCTCGCGCTGAAACCGCTGCAACAGGCTATCGTCCGTCGCCATTGCTGGGGTAAGGAACTTCAACGCAACGTGCCGCCCGAGATTCGTGTCCTCGGCTTCGTAAACAACGCCCATTCCGCCTTCGCCAAGCTGCGACAGGATCTGATAGTGGGATAGGATCTTTCCAAGCACAGAAACCTCCGAAATCTCTGGATCAGGGTGCGTTGTGAACTATGCCATTAGTATAACCGCATCACCGCCACGAGCAACCGCAAAATCCATCTGACAGTATAAACGAACTTTCCGCCTCGTTCGGATCATGTTCGTTTATGGGCCGATCTGGATTTGCTTTGGGTTGGCATCTCTTTTACTTTTAGGTAGATGAGAAAACTGCGAAAATCGGGCCTGTCACACTTTGCTCTCGCGGCTGCATCGGTCTTCGCGTTCATGGCGTGCTCGGCGGCCGCGCAATCAAAACCGCTGCCAAAGACCCTTTTCTTCGATTCGGACGGGCAACAGATATCGAACAATGAGTTCGTTGATATCCGGATGGCAAACTACAATTATCCGGATGCGACGATCGTGAAATCGCTAAATGACGGTACGATCGAGTTCCATCTGCAGAAAGTGCCGCAGGAAGGTATGCAGGCTCCGGCATTCTCGGTAAGGACGTTGGATGGACGGATCATCAATTCGAATGATCTAAAGGGCAAGGTGATCGTCTTGAATTTCTGGTTCATCGGCTGTCCGGCGTGCCTCGACATGGAGCCGAAGCTGAATGCCTTTCGATCAAAATTTGACGGAAATGCGGATGTTGTCTTTCTAGCGATGACGCGTGATCCGTCGGCCGAGGTAAGAAAATATCTCGCGAAAGAACGGTTCGATTATCTTCAAGCTGCCGACGCCGAAACCGCGATGAAGGGCTTTGTATTCGGCGTGTATCCAAAGAATATTGTGATCAGCCGCGGCGGGACCATCGTATATTGGAGAAGTACGATAAAGGCTTGGGACAAATTTGAAGCGGTCGTAAGGCGAGAACTTGCGAGATGAGCGGATTTTATGTCTGTCCTATCTGCAACAGGCCGGGTGAGCGCTCGCCACGCTATCCAAAGTGTATCTGTGTAGAATGCGGCCATCGGGCAACCGACAAGGCGGGACGACCGCTTGAGTTTTCCAACGAATCGGTTTCCGGCGGCTATGTTGCGTGGTATCGCGATACGCGCGAACCTTATGCGAGCCACATCTGTTACGTGGACGGCTATGCCTGCTGGGCCGACGAAGCCCATATGGGCGGTATTGTGGTGAGTGTTTATGACGGCCCGATCGAAAGAAAATAAACCCCTTGTGTCGATCATCATGGGCAGCAAAAGTGACTGGCCGACGATGGAGAACGCCGCGCAAACGCTCGATGAATTTGGCGTCCCGCATGAATCAAAGATCGTTTCCGCCCATCGCACGCCCGACCTGTTGTTTCAGTTTGCTAAATCAGCGGAGGAACGCGGGATCGAGGTGATCATCGCCGGTGCGGGCGGTGCGGCCCATCTGCCCGGAATGTGTGCTTCGCAGACCGTTGTGCCGGTACTCGGCGTACCCGTTGAGAGCCGTGCACTGAAAGGCCTTGATTCTCTTCTCTCGATCGCCCAGATGCCCGCAGGCGTTCCGGTCGGGACGCTCGCCATCGGCCTGGCCGGTGCCAGAAACGCCGCCCTTCTCGCCATCGCGATACTTGCAAATTCACGCCCCGAGCTTCGCGCGATGCTGCATGACTTTCGGCGCCGCCAGACAAGTTCTGTCTTGAAGGACAAACTCAAGCGGACAGAACCTGGAAATTGACTATGCGGCCGGGAACCGCTGAACAACGTCGAAACTGTTGATCGGCCCGCGATATGGGCTGGAACCGAGGAACTGGATGCGGCCGTCAGGGTTAAAATCGAAAACCTCGAATTCCCAGTTCCCGATCGGCGTGTTTGCCAGTCTCGTATGCTCCCATTGGCTGCCCTCCTCGGTCTGTATACAGGTAGCCGCACGAACAGTACAACCCGAATGAACAGCCAATTGAAGGCAAAATCTCAAACCATCCTTCTCAAATGCGGGGTTAAAGAAAGCGTTGGGATCATCCCCGATAGGCTTTTCTCGCTGCGTGAACCGTCCTCCATAGTTAGGAAGCGGATTTCGGGCCATGGCCAGCTCCGGTTTGCCCATTTTTACCACGCCGTTTGGGCCGACGGTTCCGCGGGACACCAACCGCAACGATTTGTCATATTCCCTTGTCCGGCGCAGCCGAAGCGCCCCGTGATAATCTTCGCGGTACCCTGAGATGCGATATTTTGGGGCGGATATCATATCACCGTCACCTTCTTGTGAGGCAACCAGGCACGCCAGAAGTTCGATAAGCCCGCCTGGCTCAATAGCCTGTCTGAGGGCCCCACCAAACTTCTGAACGTTATGGTTTGACAGGCTGCGTTCGCCGCCGAGGCTGAGTGCTCCCGCGTGCCCGTGACAATGGATCTCCAGCCGCTGCTTTTTCCCGTTGGTCATAGCTAACATTGCCAACTTGGTCAGCGCAGCTTCAAGCCCGTTTGGGCGATCCACCCTAACCAGAAATTTGCTTTCCCTTCCGTCGCTTATTGATGGGCCAATGTGTATTCCGTTATGGGGATCCCAAAGATAGTATGCATCCATATTCGTTGTTAGTCCGGCGTATTCATTACTCGGGCACTGCCCGATCGTAACGAATGGTTAAATTAAATGCTTATTTAGTAAAGAAATTTAGAAAGTTGTAGGGTGAGGCACAAAACCACCTTTCTGCTTCCGAGAATAGCGTACAAAAGGGTTAGTATCCATTGGTCTCCGTGGTCGACCGGGAACATGGACCGAGAGGACACCCAATCCCGGGCGAGAGTTTTTGCCAAGGGCCTTTTGTGCTAAGCTTTGAGTTCTCATTTTTTGGCTAACGTCATCCTTCCAAATCGAACGATCGGTGTTTTCGGCAGCGGCCAGCTTGGCCGCATGTTCACGATCGAGGCGCGCAAGCTCGGTTACCGGGTTCACACATTCTCGCCGGATACGGATACGCCGACGGGCCAGGTCGCCGATATAGAAACATCTGCTGCGTACGATGATCTGGACGCTGTCAAAGGATTTGCCGAGAAGGTTGATGTGATCACCTTTGAGTTCGAAAATGTTCCGTCGGCAGCGGTTGAAGCGGCCGCGGAGTTTGCAGAGGTGCACCCGCGAGGCCAAATACTTCACACCACGCAAAACCGCCTTCGCGAAAAGATCTTCCTTTCAACCAACGGGTTTCCGGTCACGCCATTTCGACGGGTGAAAATGATCGGCGACCTCTTCCGGGCGGCTGATGAGGTCGGGCTTCCGGCGGTTCTTAAGACGGCTGGTTTCGGATACGACGGCAAAGGACAGGCGAAGATCAGATCAAAAGAAGAGATCGAGAGGGCGTACGCAGCAATGAACGGCCAGGATGCGGTGCTTGAAGGTTTTGTGGATTTTGCGAAAGAGGTCTCCGTCGTTTGTGCGCGCGATCAACGAGGTGAATTTGCCCATTACGGCGTTATCGAAAATGAGCATGCCGATCACATTCTTGACGTGTCGTTCGCACCGGCAACAGTGCCGGCGGAAGTCTATGTTGAGGCTATCGAGATCGCGAGGAGCATTGCCGAGACGCTTGAGTATGTCGGCACGCTTTGTATCGAATACTTTCTCACGAATGACGGAAGGCTGCTGGTGAATGAACTCGCCCCTCGGCCGCATAATTCGGGACATCTGACATTCGATGCCTGTATTACCTCGCAATTCGAACAGCAGGTTCGCGCCGTCTGCGGTCTTCCGCTGGGCTCGACCGAATTCTATCGGCCCGCGGCAATGGCAAATCTACTTGGAGACCTGTGGCCGGAACGGGAACCGAACTGGGTCGCCGCTTTGTGCGACCCGGCGGTCAAACTTCACCTCTATGGCAAGGGCGAGGCAAAGCCAGGCAGAAAGATGGGCCACCTGACGGCGGTCGCCGACTCCGGCGAACAAGCCGCGGCCATCGTTCGCGCCGCGCGGGAGAGGCTCAAAAGCTGACGTCACGGAAGCCGCCGGGCAGCAGCAATGCCCAAAAGCACGCCGAGAAAGCCGGCAGTGACACTGAGCAGCATATACGCGATACCAACAGCGTAAAACTTGTCTTTCAACAAGCCGTAGATCTCCATTTCGAACGTCGAGAATGTAGTGAAGGCTCCAAGGAAACCGACGATGACCATCATTCGTAGGTTGTCGTTGATCTCAATTCGGTCGGTCAGAAATATCAGGAGAAATCCGATAAGGAACGAGCCAGTCACGTTGATCACGAACGTGGCTAGAGGAAAGTGCTCAAAAATGCGGGCGAGCGGTGAGATATTGACCAAATATCGGGCGACGGCGCCAACAGCACCGCCGCTCGCGACGAACAATATTTTCGTAACAGTATCCACGGTTTGCCCCCGAATAGCCTCAAAGATAGACTCAGATTATGGCAGAAGCGCTGGTGTTCTCGAAAACGGCTGACCGGGCGACCATCTATTCCGAGATCGTTCCGCAGATCGAGGCCCTCATAGCCGGCGAAGCCGACCTGATCGCAAACCTTGCCAATACGGCTGCCGTACTGAAAGAAGCCTTCGATTTCTTTTGGGTTGGGTTCTATCTGAAAAAGGGAAACCAACTTGTGCTCGGGCCATTCCAGGGTCCGCTGGCGTGTACCCGGATCGACTTTGATAGGGGCGTTTGCGGCCACGCGTATTCGCTGCAGCAAACGGTGATCGTCCCGGATGTCGATCAATTCCCCGGCCATATCGCATGCAGTTCGGCAGCGAGGTCAGAGATCGTTGTCCCGATATTCGACGGGCCGGCTTCAGTATTCGCCCTACTTGACGTGGATAGCGACAAACCCAATGATTTTTCTGACATCGACAGGTTTTGGCTAGAGAAAGTTGCCCGCAATATCGAAGCGGCGGCGGCGGCCAGAAGTTAGTTTTGAGTTCAGATATCGGGTAAAATAGGCGTTTGGCCTTGCCGCTGCTCTGGCAGGGCATTTTGATCGCTTATGGCACCGATGGAATATCCGCTCTGGGTCTGGGCCCTGTTCTTTTCAGTTGTACTGCTAGCCCTTTTTGTCGATATTGGCATCGTCAACCGCCGGTCGCACGCCCCGACACGTAAAGAAACCGTTGCATGGAGCGTTGTGTGGGTTAGCCTTGCGCTCGCCTTCGGGGGATTCATACTTTGGCAGTTCGTCACTTTCAAGGCCAAGGAATTTCTTACCGGCTACCTGATCGAGATGTCGCTCTCGATCGATAACCTTTTTGTCTTTCTCCTCATATTCAGTTATTTCAAGGTCCCACGTAAATTTCAGCATCGCGTGCTGTTCTGGGGGATCTTCATGGCGCTTCTCCTGCGAATGGTGATGATCTTTGCGGGCGTTGAGCTTGTGAACGAGTTCCACTGGATCTTGTATGTTGCAGGAGCGTTTCTGATCTATACCGGGATAAAGATGTTCGGTGAGGACGAAGCGTTCGAGCCTGAGGAGAGCACTATCGTCAGCCTGACCACACGGTTTATCAGGATATCAAAGCACTATGACGGCGATCGATTCTTTGTGCGGGGCGACGAGGGAAAACTTGTTGGAACCCTTTTGCTTCTGGTTTTGATCGTGATAAATGTGGCCGATCTCGTGTTCGCCGTGGATTCGATACCGGCGATACTCGGCATCACGACGGACCGATTCATCGTGTACACCTCGAATATTTTCGCCATTCTCGGCCTGCGAACCTTTTTCTTCCTATTGGCCGAACTTGCGGACCGGTTCCATTTTCTCAAATACGGACTTGCGTTCATTCTGAGCTTTATCGGCGTAAAAATGCTTCTGCCATTGTTGGCCCAAGGTCTGCTAATATTGACAGGTAGCGGATCGCCGTCCGGCTTTGCCGAGTTTTTGAGAGTTTACCTAGACCCGCAGCGGAACCATCATATAGAGCAGATCGTTATCAACATCTCCCTTGGCGTGGTAGTAGCTTCGATCGCAGTCGCCGTTATCTTTTCTGTCCTGATACCGCCAAAGCACGGAGCCTCGGTGCAAGGTGACGAGGCGGATGAGGGGGCCTCGCCAGCCGCCGATTAATGGAAGGTAAGTACAAGAAATTTTATGTCGAATGGTGGCGGATCAGGCGCAGCACGGTCACGGGCCTGGTTGTTTTTGGCATCGTAACATCCGCGGTCGTATTCGGAGGGTGGTGGGCGATCAAGAACAACTGGTTCGTAGCCCAGGAGCAACGCGACATCCCGGTGAATGCGGCGCGTATTGTGTCTTTCGAAGGTGATGTGCGCATCACACGGTCAGCTACCCGCGAGACTATCGTTGTTACCAAAGAGACCTGGATAGCCGCGGGCGATACGATCCAAACCCAGGCAGATGGACGGGCAACGGTCCATATGATCGACGGTTCGCTCTATTATGTTAAACCCAACAGTTCGATAATTATCCGTGATAATTCATCATTCTTCGGAGGCAACAATGTTCGTGTTTCGCTCGATGATGGGCAGCTGAATGTCCGGACCGAGGACCAACCGAACAACGCCAAGAACATCGTTGAGATGCGCGATTCGGAAACACAGCTGAATCCGCAAACCGATGCAAGCTTCAATGCGGATGCCGTAAACGGCGGCAGCGAGATCCGGATCAGCCGTGGAAGCGTAGAAACAAGCGTAGGTGGAGCGAAAACAACGATCGGCGAAAACCAATTCGCCTCGATCAACAGCAGCGGAGTGACGCAAAAGGAGGCATTGCTGCCGCCGCCGCGGCTTGTTTCACCAGCAAATCTTGCACGTGTAATGGACCCGTCAGGCTCGGGTGCCACCATCGGCCTGAACTGGCAGAACGACAGCGGAGCGGCACTCTCGTCCTATTATCTACAGGTGGCTCGTTCATCGTATTTTGCCGCGGATTCGATCTTTGTTGACAGGAACGGGCTCAGTTCGGCCGAATTTCGCGTGGGAGGCCTTTCGCCCGGCACATATTATTGGCGTGTCAAATCAACCGCGCGCTCAGGCCAGGTTAGCGAATGGAGTGAACCCTTCAAGTTCGATGTCGTTAGGCGAGCGGCAAGCCGGGCAATAGAAGTAACGGGTTGGAGCGTCGAGAACGTCGGCGGTAATGTCTACATCATCGGCGGCCGAACAGAACCAGGCCTTTTGGTCAAATCGCAAGCAAACCAGGTCTACGCAACAGCGGACGGAACATTTCGCCTGCAAATATCGTCGATGTTATCCGAGACGGCGATAGAGTTCAGCGATGACCGCGGGGATCGGGCTGGTTTTGTCATATCTCTGAGGAACGCAAGAGTTTTGCGTAAGTTTTAGCGGGAGGTCCGGAGTTCTGGCGGCGGGACACGAGCATTCACACGGCACAAGGTCAAGTGGAAGCGTTATGCGATTGAAGATCGCGCTCGCTTTGACGTTTAGCTATATGGTCGCCGAGGCTGTCGGCGGTTGGTTGGCGAATTCGCTCGCACTTGTCGCCGACGCGGGTCACATGCTCACGGACGTGGCTGCGATGCTTTTGACGCTGTTCGCGTTTTGGTTTGCCGCACGCCCCGCAACCTCGAAGAAGACATACGGCTACTACCGTATCGAGATCCTGGCGGCCTTCGTTAACGGGGTTGTCCTTTGCGCACTGTCACTTTGGGTTATTTATGAGGCGGTAAGACGCTGGCAATCCCCGGCTGAAGTAGATGGGGTTCAACTCCTGGTAATTGCTTCCGGCGGCCTAGCGGTAAACATCGTCGCAGCATGGCTGCTTCATTCCGGCGACAAGCACGACCTGAACATGCGCGGAGCATTTCTGCACGTGGTCGGCGATCTGTTAGGCTCGATCGCTGCGATCGCGGCGGGCCTGCTTGTTTTGTGGTTCGGCTGGATGTGGGCCGATGCGGTCGGCAGTATCCTAATAAGTGCTGTCATCGTTGTCGGCGCATGGAGACTCATCCTTGATTCGGTGAACGTCCTGCTTGAAGGTACCCCATCGCATATCAGCGTTCCAGCGGTCGAGAATACGATCCTGGAAATGCACGGCGTGACCGGCATTCATGACCTGCACATTTGGACGATCTCTTCCGGCATCGATGCTCTCTCAGTCCATATCAGCCATGATGATTCGGTCCTGCATTCAGAGTTGCTAAAGACGGTCCGCGACCGCTTGCACGACGCATTCGGCATCGATCACCTAACCATTCAAATGGAAGCCACAAGACGCGAGGGCCATGCCGTTTACACATGCGAAACGGGTTCTAAGTGCTTTGAACCTCCGGTCAGATCAAAGTTCGCCAACGGCTGAGAGCCGAACACCGAAGACATCCTTTGTACGAATCAATGGCAAGCATCGAGTTAAGATACGGCCGATCCAACTACTATCTTGAGTTCGATCCGGAACGCTTCAGTGTGCTTGAACCGGCACCGGTTGGAAAGGTGCTCAGCGATCGGGAAATAAGTGAAAAGCTCGATGCGCCGATAGGTAAACCACCGATCGAAGACCTCATACGGCCGGGCGAGAAAGTGCTCATAGTCGCGCCGGACGCAACCCGCGAGGCTGCCTGCGGCCAGGTTGTCAATGTGCTCGTCCGCCGCCTGATCGCAAACGGGACCGCGCCGTTCGATATCAGCATCATTTTTGCCACCGGTATCCATCGGCCGGTGACGGATGACGAAAAGGTTGCCATCCTGACACCGTTCATTGTCCAGCGTATTAAAACACTTGACCACCGGCCGCGCGATATTGCCCGCATTACCCGCTTTGGCCAAACCTCAACGGGTATACCGGTCGAGTTGAACAGTGCGCTGGTTGAGAACGACCACGTAATTGTGATCGGGGCGATCGGCTTCCACTATTTCGCCGGTTTTACTGGCGGCCGCAAGCTGATCTGTCCGGGACTTGCGTCGTCGAAAACGATCTCGGCAACGCACAAACTGGCATTTGACTGTGAGACCCTCAGCCGTCGCAACGGCGTTGGAACCGCGCTGCTCGAGGGCAATCCGGTCCACGAAGCATTTGTCGAGGCCGCCTCGAAGGTGAACGTTTCTTTCTGCATCAATACCATGATCAACGATGCCGGCGAGTTGATCGATATTTATTGCGGCGATCTTGTCACGTCGCACAGGAACGCCTGCGATGCATATTCACGGACTCATACGCTGCCGATCGATGAGAAACGGGATCTTGTTGTGGCAAGCTGCGGCGGATCGCCGTACGATATCGACCTTATTCAGGCCCATAAGGCGATCGATGCGGCCACGAATGCCTGCCGTGAAGGCGGAACGATCATTATTCTGGCCGAATGCCGCGAAGGCCTTGGGCGTCCAGATTTCCTTAAGTGGTTTGGGAGTGGCGACAGCAAGGTGCTTGCAGAAACTTTGTGTGGCAATTATCAGGTCAATGGCCAAACAGCTTGGAGCCTTCTGGCCAAGGCCGAACGATTCGACGTACGGATCGTCACCGAACTCCCGTTGCAAAAGATCGTACCAACGCGAATGAAACCATACGAGAGTCTGGCCGCCGCGTTGAAGGACCGACACTCAACACCCGGTTACCTTATCCCATTCGCGGCAAAAACAAGAATAGAAACCTGAACGAGGCGTGTTTATCTTTTTTTTACGGCGAACGTCCTTGCGATCGAATCGGTTTGATTGCGAATAGATCGCAGGCGGTCGCGGTATCCAGTAAAACGAAGCAGGTAAACCGTTGAATTATCAACCTTTAAGAAATAGAATCTTCCGCTCATGGGACGGCCCGCACGAACGAATTCAAAGTTGAAAACGCTTCCTTTCAGGAAGCCGCCGAACTGCTCCTCCTTACCGGCCACATAACCAGGCAGGAATTGAAGTTTTTGCTCCTCGTCCCTGATCACATCGGCGAGAACGCCGCGCGACGATAACGCCAGCTTTCGGACCTCAAAGTGGCCATCCGTTCGATCCCCGTAAACAAATTCAACATTTGGCGTTGTCGCAGAAGGCTTTACGGTCATTTTCCAACGTTCGTCCGGCAGCTCGAACGCGTATTCCACGTCCGGGTTACTGAAACTTGACGTTTGGGCAACGGCCGATACCGCAAGCACAAGCGCAGCCATCAATGCAAAAAAGATCGAATTGCTCTGTTTCATCATTCCTTTAGCGTAAGCTGGCTCCGACAAACATTATCGCAGAATGTTGCCCGGATCGATAGTTTCGATGCATTCTCGCC
>WBZY01000370.1_pt2 | contig 12828 bp, 16 predicted proteins | sample 5204191 | NCBI WGS metagenome assembly WBZY01 (sample SAMN12344363, study PRJNA552823) | activated sludge metagenome | biome: Activated sludge suspended growth; feature: Anammox Sidestream; material: Wastewater; isolation source: activated sludge from anammox sidestream of wastewater treatment...
GATGCTCCTCGGGCTCGAGGCACAGCTCCGTCGCGGCCTGACCGACGTCGTGCCCGGGTTGTCCGGCGAGCGTTCCTCACTCGCGGTGATCGGCATCACGACGGGTATCGACGGCAACCTCGTGGTCGACGATGCGAAGCTCGGCGCGGCGATCGACGGCAACTTCGACGGGGTCGCACAGCTGTTCGGTCGGACGGGCGGCGTCGGCTTCCGTCTCTACAACTCGCTCGACGCGGCACTCTCCTCGCGCGGGGGCATCGCGGTGCGCACACAGGCCTTGGCTGGCCAGCAGGACAGGCTTGCGGACCGGCAGGACGCCATCGATGCGCGCATGCAGGCACAGCTCGCCCGCTACATCCAGCAGTTCACGCGGCTCGACACGCTGTTGTCGTCGCTCGACACCACGTCGGCCTACCTCGATACCCAGCTCGATGCCCTGTCTGCCATGCTGAAGCGCGACAAATGACGGCCGCGCGCGACGACGGGCGCGAGACCGGCATCATGCGCGTACAGACGGCGGTCGCGCCGCTCGACGGCTTCCTGCGCAGTGTCAGTCGCCGGCTGGAATTCCGGCGCGACGTCGCCGGCAGGATCGTCGTCATCGTGCGCGATCTCGCCACCGGCGCCGTGATCCGGCAGAGTCCGGCACCGGACACTCAAGTGTCCCATCGGGCGGCCGTTAAATGAGCGCATGACGCACAGGAATGCACAGCGCCTCGCAGCCTACCGCAGTGTAGCCACCCACGGTGGCGTCGCGGCCGCCGATCCGCACCGACTCACGCTGATGCTGATGGACGGCGCGCTCGAGCGGATTGCGGCGGCGAAAGGCAATGTCGCCAACGGCCGCACGGCCGACAAGTGTGCGCTGATCCAGCGGGCGATCGACATCGTGCACGAACTCCGCGGGAGCCTCGACTTCGGCGCCGGCGGTGAGCTCGCGGTGAACCTGGACGGCCTGTACGACTACATCGTCCGCCAGCTCGTGCGGGCCAACGCCGAGGGCCGGGTCGAAGTGCTGGACGAGATCACGCGACTCCTCGGCGAGATCCGCGGCGCCTGGGCGTTGATTCCACCCGAAGCGCGGACTGCACGGCGGGGCGCCTGATGGAAGACGGCATCGACACGATCGTGCTCGACGACGAGCTCGCGTACATCGACGTCGTGCCGCTGCGCTGGACCGCGCTCACCGAACCTGTCGAGCCGGACAGGGCCAACGCGCAGTGCGAGCAGAACCTGCGCCTGCTGCAGGCGCTGGCGGCGCTCGAGGACCACGGGCCGAGCGACAAGGCGGACGAGAACTCGCCACATTCGGCCGACCTGATGCGTGTCGAGTTCAAGGTGAACCTGTTGCTCGACCTCGTCGGCCAGATCCTGGTGCGCGCCGAGCCGCGCCCCGCGGCGGTGCCGATGCGCTTCAATGCGCGCAGTGCCACGTGGCGCACCGACGACAGGGCGCTGCAGGCCGGTACCTTTGGGCGGCTCGAGATCTGGCTGCGCGACGCACTCGTCGAGCCGCTGCGCATGCATGGACGCGTCGTGTCGGTGGGCATCGACCGTCGCGTCAAGTTGCGGTTCGATGCGCTCGGCGCGCCGGTCGAAGACCTGATCGAGAAGCTCGCGTTTCAGCGGCATCGTCGTCATGTCGCAGGCACACGCGAGCGACGGTGAATTGACACCCGGGTCGTCATAATGCGACACAGGTCCGCCGCCGGCGGACCATGAGTGGACGGCCATCACACCAGAACCTCTTGCGTGCCGCGAGAATGCCGCGCAACAAGAACGAGGTTGCGTGAATGTCCCATGTGCTGGAAGACATTCACAAGGATGTGACAGGCGAGGCGAGGCTGCCCACCGGAGGATCACCGGCGGTGCAGGAGGTGACGCGGCTCATACGCAGCGTCGCCGCCCATGATTCGAGTGTCCTGATCCTCGGGGAATCCGGCACGGGCAAGGAAGTAGTGGCCCGCGCGATCCACGAGTCGAGCCCACGTCGGCACCGGCCGTTCGTCGCGATCAATTGCGGCGCCATTCCGGCGGATCTGCTCGAAAGCGAGCTGTTCGGGCACGAAAAGGGCGCTTTCACGGGTGCGATCTCGACGCGAGTCGGCCGCTTCGAAATCGCCGACGGTGGCACGCTGTTCCTCGACGAGATCGGTGACATGAGCCTGCCGATGCAGGTGAAACTGCTGCGCGTGCTGCAGGAACGGGTGTTCGAACGCGTCGGCAATCACAAGCCGATCCGTTGCAACGTGCGGATCATCGCGGCGACGCACCGCAACCTCGAGGATTCGATCGAACGAGGCGGCTTTCGCCAGGATCTTTTCTACAGGTTGAACGTTTTCCCGATAGAAATGCCGGCCCTGCGCGAGCGTCTCGCCGATCTGCCGGCACTGATCACCGAGTTCATCGATGGGAATGTCCGGGAGGGCCGCGCGCGCATTGCGTTCACGGCCGGCGCGCTGGCGTCGCTGTCCCGCCATGCATGGCCCGGCAATGTGCGCGAGCTCGCGAATCTGATCGAGCGGCTGTCGATCCTGCACGGGGGTCGGACGGTCGACGTTGCGGACCTGCCGGCACGCTATCGGGCGACGGCACCTGGCGTGCCCGCGATGGACGTGCCGGCGATGGACGTGCCGCCGATGGAGGTGCCTGGAGCGGTTGCCACCGTGGAGGCGCCGCCGTTGTCCGACCCCGAAGTACTCGCGCTTCTCGAGGCCCCGATTGGCCGTCAATCGACGCATGAACCTGCCATGGAGCTGCCGGCCGAGGGTATCGACCTGCGCGTCCACCTCGACACGATCGAACGGAAGCTCGTGCAGCAAGCACTCGAACGCTCGGGCGGCACGGTGGCGCATGCCGCCCGGCTGCTCGGGCTGCGTCGCACGACACTCGTCGAGAAGTTGCGCAAGCTCGGCGACCCCGTCGCGGAGCGCGGCGGAGTCTTGACGGATCGTGGGCCGATCGCCGCCACCGTGTGACGTGATTCACGCGAGGGCGGCAATACCCGCCCGGCACGAAACTTGCTCCTCTACTCCGTGCCGGCAATGAGTCGGCAGGTCGAGGAGGAATCGGGTGGCGATGAACGCGAGCACGGAGCCGGTTGCCTGTTCGCAGGCGGCCCGCGACACGTATGAACTGGCAGCCCGCGTCGCGGCGAGCGACTGTACGGTGCTGATCGCCGGCGAATCCGGCACGGGCAAGGAGGTGCTCGCCCGCTTTATCCACCGCCATTCGTCCCGTGCGGCAAGTCCGTTCGTCGCGGTCAACTGCGCGGCGATCCCGGAGAACATGCTCGAGGCGACGCTGTTCGGTTACGAGAAGGGTGCATTCACGGGTGCCCATGCGGCCCATCCGGGCAAGTTCGAGCAGGCACAGGGCGGTACGCTGCTGCTCGACGAGATCACCGAGATGCCGCTCGGCCTGCAGGCGAAACTGCTGCGCGTGCTGCAGGAGCGGGAAGTCGAGCGCATCGGCGCTCGCGGGACACTCGCGCTCGACGTGCGCGTGCTCGCAACCACCAATCGCCGGTTGCGCGCCGAAGTGACCGCCGCTCGCTTTCGCGAGGACCTTTACTACCGACTGAACGTGTTCCCGATGATGCTCGCGCCGTTGCGCGAGCGTCGCGACGACATTCTGCCGCTCGCGATGCACCTGTTGTCGGCACGATGCGGGGCGGGACGGCGCATTCCGGCACTGTCGGCCGATGCTGCCCATCGTCTCCTCACCCATGGTTGGCCGGGCAATGTCCGCGAGCTCGACAATGTGATGCAGCGCGCGCTCGTGCTGCTCGACGGTGATGTCATCCAGGCCGCACACATCCGCTTCGAAAACGGGGACGAAGCGGCAGTCGCACCGGTGAACCGGGGGCAGCTGTCAACGGCACTGGCGAGCGCCGAGCGTGAGCTCATCCTCGAGGCGCTGCGGGACGGGCAGGGCAGCCGCCGCGTCGCAGCGGAACGCCTCGGCATCAGCCCGCGTGCGTTGCGCTACAAGCTCGCGCAGTTGCGCGCTTCGGGTGTCGAATTGCCGGCCGCGGCGTGCGGCTGACGCCTTCTCGTGGAGACGTGACATGAGCCAGCTGGAAATCGATCGTGTGCTCGCGCAGATCCGGTCTATCTCCGCGCAAGCGCGACGCCCCGAGGCGCCGAAGCCGGGCGAGGCGCTGTCGACGCGCGACTCATCGGCGACGGGCGGGACACAGCGCGCCGATTTCGCGGCGCTCCTGCAGCGCGGGCTCGCGGGTGTCAATGCAGCCCAGCAGAGCGCCGCACAGGCCGCGACCGCGTTCCAGCGTGGCGTGCCGGGAGTCGAGTTGCCCCAGGTAATGCTCGAGATGCAGAAGGCGAGCGTCGCCTTCCGCGCGGCGACCGAGGTCCGCAACCGCCTGGTCAACGTGTACCAGGAAATCATGAACATGCCGATCTGACCGGCACGATGAACGACAGGAGTGATCGATGAACGCCGAGGTCGAGCAGCTGCCCGCCTTCACCCGCATCTCGACGGGACTGCGACCCGTGCTGCTTCTTGCCGGGATTGCGGCGGCCGTGGCCGCGGGGCTCGGCATCGTCTTCTGGGCACAGGGCCCGAACTACAGCCTGCTCTATTCGGGACTCGCCGCGACGGAGCTTGTGGAGATGCAGCAGACGCTGCAGGCCGCAGGCATCCGGCACGAGGTCGATGTCGAGCGGGGTACCGTGAGCGTGGCCGCGGACAGGCTGAACGATGCGCGCCTCGCACTCGCCGCACAGGGCGTGCTGCAGGCGCCGGACGGCTTCACCGCCATGACCAGGGACTCCGGCTTTGGTGTCAGCCAGTTCATGGAGGGAGCACGCTACCAGCATGCACTCGAATCGGAGCTCGCCCGCACGATCGCGAGCCTGCAGCCGGTGGCCGCGGCACGCGTGCACATCGCGGCGCCCCGCCAGTCGGCATTCGTCCGTGACCGTCGCAACGCCACGGCCTCTGTTTTCGTGCAGCTGAAGGCCGGCCGGCGGCTCGAGTCGGACCAGGTCACGGCGATCGTCAATCTCGTCGCGTCCAGCATTCCGGAACTGCAGGCGAGCGACGTCACGGTGGTCGATCAGACGGGGCGGCTCCTGTCGCAGCCCGAGCGGGACGGCGACCTCGCCGCGCGCGAGCAGCAGTTCGAGTTCGCGCGGCGCCTCGAGTCCGAATACGTGCAGCGCATCGAGGCGCTGCTCACACCGATCGTCGGTGCGGGCAATGTCCGTGCCCAGGTGGTCGCTTCGGTCGACATGTCGGTGACAGAGGAGGCCCGCGAGCAGTACCGGCCGGACAGCCAGGTGGTGCGCAGCGAACAGCTCGCCGAGGAAACCTCGCGCAGCGGCGCGGGGGCAGGTGGCGTGCCCGGTGCGCTGTCGAACCAGCCACCGGCGCCGGGTGTCGCGCTGCCCGCGGGACAGGTCGCCGCAACGGTGCCAGCAGGCACCGACACCGCGAGCGATGGCGGTGTGCCCGCGAACACTTCGCGACAGTCGACGCGCAACTACGAGATCGATCGTACCGTCGCCTACACCCGCCAGCCCGCAGGCCGCCTCAAGCGGCTCACCGTGGCCGTGCTGGTCGACAGCCCAGCCGCCAACGGAAAGGAGGGCACGGAGTCGGCACAGGCGCCCGGTGCGGAGCAGCTCGCCCGCATCACGACGCTCGTCAAGGATGCGGTCGGTTTCGACGCCGCACGCGGCGACAGCGTGAATGTCGTCAGTGCGTCGTTTGCTGCTGACGCGGCCGAACCGGTCGGTGAGATCGACGCGCCGCCGATCTGGCAGCAACCGTGGGTACGCGAGCTCGCGAAGATCCTCGGTGGGGCGTCGATCGTGATCGTGCTGTTGCTCGCGATCGTCCGTCCGCTGGTGCGCAGCCTCACCGCATCGCCGCGCCTCGCTGCTCCTGCGATGCCGGCGCTCGCCATGGCGACGACGGCGGATGCGTCCGCAGACGACGAGGGCGCCCGACTCGCAGCTCCGGCGTCGCCGATCGCGTATGAACAGCAGATTGCACAGGCGCGCTCGCTCGTCGCACAGGACCCGAAGCGTGTCGCGCGTGTCGTCAAGACGTGGGTAGGCAAAGATGAGTGACAAGGCGTCTGCCAGGCGCAGCGGCATAGACCAGGCGGCCATCCTGCTGCTCACGCTCGGTGAGCAGGAGGCTGCCGAAGTCCTGAAGCACATGAGCGCCAAGGACGTGCAGCGCGTCGGAACGGCGATGGCGGCGCTCGACGGCGTGACGCGCGACGAGGTGTCAGAGGTGCTCATGCACTTCACGTCGACGATCGAGACACAGACCTCGCTCGGGGTCGGCACCGACGAATTCCTGCGCAAGGTGCTCGTGTCGGCGCTCGGCGACGATCGGGCGGCGAACGTGATGGACCGCATCCTCGGCGGGCGCTCGAGCCGCGGACTCGAGGCCATGAAGTGGATGGATCCGCGCGCGGTCGCGGAAATGATGCGCAGCGAACATCCGCAGATCGTCGCGATCGTCCTCGCGTATCTCGAGCCGGACCATGCCGCCGCGGTGCTCGCACAGCTGCCGGAGGATGCGCGGCCTGACATCCTGATGCGCATCGCGACGCTCGACGGCATCCAGCCGTCGGCGCTCGACGAACTCGACAAGGTGATGGAGAAGCAGTTTGCCGGCAACTCCTCGTCGAAGGCGTCCGTTTTCGGCGGACCGAAGGTGTCCGCGAACATCATCAACAGCCTCGATTCCGGCAAGGAGGCGGTCATCATGGAGAGGATCCGCCAGGTCGACGAGGCGCTCGGCGCGAAGATCCAGGACCTGATCTTCACGTTCGATGATCTCACGTCGATCGACGATCGCGGCATGCAGGAGCTGTTACGGCAGATCCCGGGCGATCGGCTGCTGCTCGCGCTCAAGGCTTGCGAGCCGCAGCTGAAGGACAAGGTGTTCCGCAACATGTCGCAGCGCGCGGCGGAGATGCTGAAGGACGACATGGAATCGAAGGGTCCCGTGCGCGTGAGCGAAGTCGACGCCGCGCAGAAGGAAATCCTCGCGATTGCCAAGCGCCTGTCGGACGCCGGCACCATAGCCATCGGCGGCAAAGGGGGCGAGGCTTATGTCTGACGCCACACCCTGGAATCCGCCAGCCGTCGCGGGCCGTATTGCCGGTGGACCCCGCGAGCGTATCACCGCTGTGGAACTTGACGACATTGCGCGAGCCGCATGGGAAGAGGGGCACGACAAGGGTTATGCCGACGGACTCTCCGCCGCGAACGCGGAAGCCGAACGGCGCGGCGCGGCACTCGACCAGCGGATTCGACGCCTCGACGAAGTACTCGGCGCGCTCGCACGTCCCCTCGCCGAGCTCGATGCGGAGGTCGAGGCGCAGCTCGCCGGGCTTGCCCTGACCGTTGCGCGCCATCTGGTGCGACGCGAGCTGCGAGCCGACCCGTCACAGGTCATCGGCATCCTGAGGCAAGCCGTGTCGCTCCTGCCGGCGGCTGCGCGCGACATCCGCGTCCACCTGCATCCGGATGACGCCGCGCTCGTGCGTGAGAGGCTCGCTGCGCCGGTCACCGAACACGCCTGGGTGCTGGTCGAGGATCCGGTAATGGCGCGCGGCGGATGCCGCGTGACGGCGGAGCATTCGCGGATCGATGCGCGCCTCGAGACGCGATTGAACGCCGCCGTCGCGGCCGTCCTGGGCGATGCGCGCGCCACAGACCCACGGAGCGAATCGTGAGCGCACTGCGGGAACGGCAGGCCGCCTGGCGCAACGGACTGGCGCGCTATCAGCGGCGTGCCGAGTTGCTGCCGCCTCCGCCCGTCGAAGGCACGCTGACGCGCATGGTCGGGCTCACGCTCGAGGCGGCCGGCTGCGAGGCGGCCGTCGGCGATCGCTGCGACGTGCTGTCGTCGGCGGGGGCGCGCATCGAGGCCGAAGTGGTCGGATTCGCCGGTGGGCGGCTGTTCCTGATGCCGACCGCCGATGCGCACGGATTGTCGCCGAATTCCCGCGTGGTGCCTCGTTACGGCCAGCAGACCGTAAGGGTCGGCGATTCGCTGCTCGGGCGGGTCATCGATGGCGCGGGACGGCCGCTCGACGGCGCGGGTGCGATCGAATGCGACGTGCCGGTGCAGCTGATGGGTGGCGCACCGATCAATCCGCTCGAACGTGAGCCGATCGCGGAGCCGCTCGACGTGGGCGTGCGGGCGATCAACGCACTCCTCACGGTCGGGCGAGGCCAGCGCGTCGGCTTGTTCGCTGGCAGCGGCGTCGGCAAGAGCGTGCTCCTCGGCATGATGGCACGCTACACGGCGGCCGACGTGATCGTCGTCGGGCTGATCGGTGAGCGCGGACGCGAGGTGAAGGAGTTCATCGAGCGGATCCTCGGCGAGGAGGGGCGCCGCCGGTCCGTGGTCGTCGCCGTGCCGGCCGACCAGTCGCCGCTGATGCGCCTGCACGGCGCGTGGCTCGCCACGGCGGTGGCCGAGTATTTCCGTGACCAGGGTCGCAGCGTTCTGCTGTTGATGGATTCGTTGACGCGTTTCGCCCAGGCGCAGCGCGAAATCGGCCTTGCCATCGGCGAGGCCCCCGCGACCAAGGGTTATCCGCCGTCGGTGTTCGCGCGCCTGCCACAACTCGTCGAACGTGCCGGCAACGGTGCGCGGCGGGGCGGGTCGATCACTGCCTTCTACACCGTGCTCGTCGAGGGTGACGACCAGAACGACCCCATCGCCGACAGTGCGCGCGCGATCCTCGACGGCCATATAGTCCTCTCGCGGCGACTCGCCGAAGCCGGGCAATACCCGGCGATCGACATCGAGGCCTCCGCGAGCCGCGCGATGCACGATATCGTGCCGGAGGCGCAGTTCGAGGCGGCGCGACAGTTCCGGCAGTTGCTGTCGACCTGGCAGCATCATCGCGATCTCGTCGCAATCGGCGCCTACCGGGCTGGCGGCGATCCGCGGGTCGATGCAGCGATCGCGCGCGCGCCCGTCTTGCAGCAGTTCCTGCAGCAGCACATGCGCGAGCAGGCGACCCTCGCGGACAGTGTCGCTGCACTCGTGACGGTCACGACTGGCGAGGTCGCCGCATGACTCGCGCTAAACGCATGCAGCCCGTGGTGCAGGCGGTCGGCCATGACGAGCGCGAATGTGCCGCGCGCCTCGCGATCGCGGAACGTCGCGCCCGCGATGCCGAGTGTCGTCACGCTGAGCTCGACGCCTACCAGACGGACTACGCGAGCGGGCTCGAACGCCGCATTGCGGCGGGCATCACGGCCAGCGAGTTGCGTGATTTTCGCGCCTTTCTCGCGAGGCTCGCCGATGCGCTCCACGCGCAGAGTCGCCTCGTGTCGCAGGCGAGCGCGGAATGCGAAGCGGCGCGCGAAGCCTGGAGCCGGGCCGCGCGGCGCGCCAAGGCCATCGGTCACGTGGTCGGTCGCTGGCAGCTGGAGGAGCGGCGCGAGCACGAGCGCCGCGAGCAGCGCGACCTGGACGAGCGTGCCCTCGAGCGGGCACGTTCGCGCACCCGGCGCTGACCTGATCGAGGACGCACGATGATGGCAATGACTCGCGCTCCCGACTTACCTGCGCTGCCTGGCGCGCCGGCAGCGCCCGCGCCGGTCGGCGTCGCTGCCGATGGAATGCCGGTGCTCGCGCCGTTGTTCGCGACACTGGTTTCCGCCCGCCCGACAGGCACCGCGAATGATGTCGCGAACCGTGCGCCGACCGATCCCGCAGCCGAGGCCCTGGCGCTCCTGCTGGCGGGCATGGCGAGCAACCCGACCGCAACCCGGCCGGACATGGCAGCACCGCTCGCATCGGGAGGCCGCATTGCCGCGCCATCTGACGAGCTGACGGCGACTCGTGATTCCGCCTTGCCGGCGCTCGACCCGGCACAGGAGCTCGAATCCATTCTCGGCGAGCTGCTGTTGCCTGAGCCGCCGCACGAAGACTCGGACGCGACTTCCCCTGCGGCAATCCGGGAGGTGGCGCCTGCAAGGCCGGCGACAACGGAGCTGTCCGCTGCGACGGCGTTCGCGTTGTCCCGACCGGCGATGCCGGAATCCACCGCCCGGCCGGCGGCAACGGTTCACGCGCCTCCCGGCACGCACGCGTGGTCGCAGGAACTCGCCGGGCACATTGCGTGGATTGCTCGTGCCGACCTGCAGTCGGCATCGATCCGCCTGACGCCCGAGCACCTCGGTCCCCTCGACGTCCGGATTTCGGTGCAGGACGGCGGGGCGACCGTGTCGTTCGCGGCGAGTCACGCGGATACGCGCGCCGCGCTCGAGCAGGCAATGCCGAAGCTCCGTGAGCTCCTGGCGACGGAGGGGTTGACGCTCTCGGGCGCGACCGTGTCCGAACACGCCCCACGCCGCGATCCGCCGTCGCCGCACGGATACCCGGCGGCTGCCTTCACCAGCGACGAGGCGGCAGAGGGGACCCGGGAGAGCGCCGTGCGTCTGCCCGCCGGGCTCGTGGATCTCTACGCCTGACCCGCGCCGTCAAACTTCCGTCGGCACCGGGCGCCGTGCGGAGCATCACAGTCTCACGGGTCAAGAAACAATAATAGAAACAACAGGTTAACACTGCCATATCGCTGCTGGCATCGACCTTGCACTGCAACTCTGGCGCGTATGTCCGCGTCGAGGATCGAACATGGCCGAAACCACAGCACCGCACGCGAGCGTCGCCGCAGCACCACCGAAGAAATCGAAGGCGCTGCTCTGGGCATCGATCGTGCTCGTCATCGGCGGCGCTGTCGCGGCGTACTTTCTGCTGGCAGGGAAGAACGGGCACGCCTCCGTCGAGAAGCCGAAGCCGACGCCCGCCCTGTACTACAAGCTTGATCCCGCCTTTGTCGTCAACTTCGAAGCCGAGCAGCTCGTCCGCTTCCTGCAGGTGACGGTCGAAGTGATGACACGCGACGTCGCGACGCTCGATTTCGTCAAGCAGCACGATCCCGTGGTGCGCAACGACCTCCTGCTGATGCTGTCGAACCAGCAGTACAGCGTACTCGCGACCGCAAAGGGCAAGGTGGATCTGCGCACGCAGGCGCTCGCCGTGGTGCGTGCGGCAATCGCGCGCGAGGGCGGCGATGCAGGGCAGATCGAAGCCGTCTACTTCACCAGTTTCGTGATGCAGTAGGGCCCGCGTGATGTCCACCCAGCAAGTGCTGAACCAGGACGAAGTCGCGGCGCTGTTGCAGGGCGTGGACAGCGGCGCGGTCGACACGGAGGCGGCAGCACCGCCAGGCGAAGCGCGCGCGTACGACTTCAGCCACGAAATGCGCATCGTGCGCGGGCGCATGCCCACGCTGGAAATGATCAACGAGCGCTTCGCGCGGCTCTTTCGTACCAGCGTATACAACATCCTGCGACGCTCACCCGACGTCCATGTCAATCCCGTCCAGCTGAAGAAGTTCGGTGAGTACGTGCAGACGCTCAGCCTGCCGACGAGCCTGAACCTCGTGCGTGTTCCGCCACTGCGCGGCACGGGGCTGATCGTGTTCGCGCCATCGCTCGTGTTCGCGATGGTCGACAACTTCTTCGGAGGCAATGGCCGCCAGGCCAGTATCGAAGGACGGGAGTTCACCCCGACCGAATCGCGCGTGATCCACATGCTGCTGAAGGGCGTGTTCGCGAACCTGCAGGAGGCGTGGTCGCACGTCGCGCCGATCCGGATCGAATACCAGTCGTCGGAACTGAAGCCGCATTTCGCGAACATCGTGAGCCCGACGGAAATCGTCGTGATCAGCACGTTTCGCATCGAGGTCGACGGCGCGGGAGGCGAGCTGCACGTGACGCTGCCGTACTCGATGATCGAGCCATTGCGTGACGTACTCGACTCCGGCGTGCAGAGCGATCGCATGGAGCTCGACGAGCGCTGGCTGCACACGTTGCGCGAGGAAATCGAGGATGCGGATGTGCAGGTGACGACCGTGCTGGGTCGCGCGCGACTGTCGCTCGCCGAGCTCGTGAACCTGAAGCCGGGCGACGTGATTCCGTGCGATTTCACCGGCCAGGCCACCGTTTTCGCCGAGGATGTACCGCTGTTTCGCGGCAGCTTCGGCGTTTCACGCGGCCAGCTCGCCGTCAAGTTCGACCAGCGTGTCCGCGTTTCCCGCAACACCAAAGGAATCCAGCCATGAGCGCCACCGTCGCGGAGGCCGCACCGGCCGCCGTCCTCGAAAAACTGAACGACGAATCGGGCGGGGCCCGCGAGGTAAATCTCGACGTCATTCTCGATGTGCCCGTGACTTTGTCGATGGAGGTCGGGCGCACGCGCATCGCGATCCGCAACCTGCTGCAGTTGAACCAGGGCTCGGTCGTCGAGCTCGAGCGCGCGGCGGGCGAATCGCTCGACGTGTACGTCAACGGCACGCTGATCGCGCACGGCGAAGTCGTCGTGGTCAACGAGAAATTCGGCATTCGGCTGACCGACGTGATCAGCCCGGCTGAGCGGATCCGCAAGCTCAGATGAGCGCGCTCGCATCCAGCGCCGCGGCGGCGGCGGGGCCGGCACCGTTTGCGGCGCCGGCTGCGGCTGCCGATGGATCGGTGTCGACCGTCACGGGCGCCGGTGAGGTGACCGTGGCGCTGCTGCTCGTGCTGCTCGTCATCTTCGCATGCGCCTGGTGCGTCAGGCGGCTGCGCAATGCCGGTCGAACGCAAGGCAGGGTACTCGCCATCGTCGACGACCTCTGCGTGGGCCAGAAGGAGCACATCGTCCTCGTCACCTGTGGCGCCGAGCGGCTGCTCGTCGGCGTCGCACCCGGCGAGGTGCGACTGCTGCAGATCGTGCCGCCGGAGGCCTTTGCCAACGCCACGGGTACGGCAC
>WBZY01000668.1_pt1 | contig 12824 bp, 14 predicted proteins | sample 5204191 | NCBI WGS metagenome assembly WBZY01 (sample SAMN12344363, study PRJNA552823) | activated sludge metagenome | biome: Activated sludge suspended growth; feature: Anammox Sidestream; material: Wastewater; isolation source: activated sludge from anammox sidestream of wastewater treatment...
GAACTGAACAAGATCAACATGGCGGGTGTCCGCATCCACGACTACACGAACGAGCACTGGCGCCAGGACGTCGATATCAGCGTCCCCGGCGCGGGCGAGCGTGTCGCCTACATCACGATCCCGAAGTCAACCCGGGCCGTGCAGCTGGGCGAGATGATCGCCTACATCGAGGACCGTGCCCGGCGGTCCGGGATCAGCCGGGCGATCCCTATCCATGCGCTCATTGAGACGCATGGCGCCCTCCACGAGGTCTGGCAGATTGCAGAGCTGCCGAACATCCAGGTGCTCGACTTCGGCCTGATGGACTTCGTCAGCGCTCATCACGGCGCCATCCAGTCGATTGCGATGCGTTCGCCGCTGCAGTTCGACCATGCGCTGATCCGGCGGGCCAAGGCCGAGGTGGTCGCAGCTGCGCTGGCGAACGGGATTGTGCCGGCGCACAACGTGACGCTGGAACTGAAGGACACCGAGTTCATCTACAACGACGCGCGGCGGGCGCGGGAGGAGTTCGGCTTCCTGCGGATGTGGTCGATCTACCCGGCGCAGATCGAGCCGATCGCACGGGCGATGGCGCCGGCGATGCCGGAAGTGGCGGAGGCGGAGGCGATCATGTTGAAGGCGTACCAGGCGGACTGGGGCCCGATTCAGCATGAGGGGAACCTGCACGACCGTGCTACCTATCGCTACTTCTGGGAGCAGCTGCAGCGGGCCCATGTGATGAACATGACTCTCGGCGACGAGGTGCTGCGCACTTTCTTCGCCGAGAGGGCGGCCGTCTAGCCGTTCATGCAACCCCCAGGGCAATACGCGCCGGGACTGCCATGCCGTTGATACTGATCCGGCACGGGCTCGCGACAGCGGGCGTGGATAGCCTTGACCCGGGACTGGACCCCCTGGGTCTGCGGCAGGCGGACGCGACGGCGGAATTCCTTCGCGGTTCGGATGTGGGCAGGCTGGTCGTTTCGCCCTTGCGGCGCACGCGGGAAACTGCACAGCCGCTGGCGGAAGCTTTCGGTCTTGCCGCCGAGATACGCGAAGAAGTGGCGGAAGTGTTCGACCCGGCAATGCCCGCGACCGAACGCACGGCGATGATCGGACCGTTCATGGCGGGCCGATGGACGGACCAGCCTCCGCATCTCCTGGACTGGCGGAAGCGGGTGGTAAGGACACTCATCGAGCTCGGCGTGGCGGGAAAGGCAGCCGGCCACGACGTGGTGGTCGTTTCCCACTACATCGCGATTGGGGTGGCAATTGGGCTGGCGACGAACGACGACCGGGTAGTCCCGATGCCGATACCAAACTGCTCGATCACGATCCTGGAGGCGGGACGCCTCGGGCTTTCGCTGATTGCGGGGGCGACGACCCCCCACCTGTCCGGGGAACTGGTCACCGGCGCGCGAACGGCGCTCCCCGGTGGGCCGGCCTGAGGAGAATCAGATGGGGTTTGAGCCTTCGGTGGAGAGCCTGCGCGAGCACACGGTGCCGCAATGGTTTCACGATGCGAAGTTCGGCATCTTCATTCACTGGACGATGGCCTCGATACCGGCCTTTGCACCGCAGGCCGGCTCGTTGATCGATGTTGTTCGGGAGCACCCGGCGGACTTCCTGAAGTACAACCCGTACGCCGAGTGGTACTGGAACGCGATGAAGATACCGGGGAGCGAGACGGCCTTGCACCATGCGGAGGTGTATGGCGATGCCCCATTCGAGGCCTTCCGCGAACCGTTCGAGGCCTCGATCGAGGCATGGAACCCGGAGCCGCTGTTGGACCTGATCGTGGCCGCCGGTGCGAGGTACGTGGTGCTCGTCACCAAACACCACGACGGCTTCGCCCTCTGGCCAACGGGCATCGAGAACCCGCACATGCCGGGCTGGCACACGCGCCGCGACGTGGTGGGGGAGCTGGCCCGGGGGATCCGCGAGCGTGGCCTGCGTTTCGGCGTCTACTACTCGGGCGGGCTCGACTGGACGTTCGAGCCCCGGCCCATGCTCGGGGTGGCGGACCTGTTTGCCAGCGTCCCCGCGAGGGATGAGTACCGCCAGTACGCGGATGCCCACTTCCGGGAACTGATAGAGCGGTACGAGCCCGACGTGCTCTGGAACGACATCGCCTACCCGGCCGGTCCGGGGCTGCTTGAACTGTTTGCAGACTTCTACAACAGAAACCCGGAAGGGGTGGTCAACGACCGCTGGGCCCAGCCCGGCACGGAGACCTTTCCGCTTGCGCTGCATCATGACTTCCGGACGCCCGAGTACACGCAGTACAACGACGTCCGTTCGCAGAAGTGGGAGGCAACCCGCGGAATCGGCCACTCATTCGGGTATGTGGCAAACGAGGACCCGGCAAACATCATCACGCCGCGGGAGTTGATCCAGTCGTTCTTCGATGCGGTGGCGAAGAACGGGAACCTGCTCCTGAACATCGGCCCAAAAGGGAATGGCGACGTGGACCCGCTCCACGAGGTTCCGCTGAGGGCGCTGGGGGCGTGGCTCAACTCCAACGGCGAGGCCGTCTACGGGACACGGCCGTGGGAACGCGCATCCACCGGGGCAACCGATGCCTCGGGAACGGCTCGCCAGGTGCGGTTCACGCGTGGCACGGGGAGCGTGTTCGCCACGGTCTTTGACACGCCGGTGGCGGGCTCTTTGCGCTTTCCAAAGGCAGAGATGCCGCCCTTCACCCGGGTTACGCTCATCGGCCATGGGGCCTTGAGTCATCGTGAAGCAGCGGGCGAGGTAGTGGTGGACTTCCCGGCAGTTGCTGAGGCGCCGGCACACTGCCTTAAGCTGGAAATCTAGAGACGGTTTGCCGGCAAGGGCATGCTGTCGTACGTTGTCCATCGACAACTGAACAGCCGGAGACCGCAGGTCCCTGTGCGATCCGCCATCTGGCGGAAGGGATAAGCCGAGAGGCGCCTGCCGAGGCAGAGCACGAGGCCGCGTTCGCGCGTGGCGCCTCCTGTGTCCCTGCCCCGGTGGCAGGGATTTTTGGTTTACCGGCCCGGACACGGGATGGTGCGGGGCATATGCCCGGGAGCATCCCACCACGACGAAGAGGGAAACGCCTATGCCGACCCCACGAAAGGTCGCGATGCTGGCCGAGATCAAGGACCGCATGGAGCGGGCCTCGATCGCTATCAGCGCCGATTATCGCGGCCTCACGGTAGCCCAGCTCACGGAGCTTCGCCGCGCGCTTCGCCCGGCGAACGTCGAAGTGAAGGTTGCCAAGAACACCCTGGCCATGATGGCGGCCGAGCGTGCAGGACGCCCGGAGATGGGCAGACTGATGGAGGGGCCGACGGTACTCGCCTTCGGGTTCGGCGACCCCATAGCGCCCGTGAAGCTGCTCACCGAGCATCTGCGGGCCAAGCGCCTCAACGTGACCATCCATGGCGGCTGGCTCGAAGGCCAGGTGCTCGACCGGGCAGGAGTGGAGAGCCTTGCGACGCTGCCATCGCGCGAGCAGTTGATCGCCGATGTGGTGGGCAAGCTGCAGAGCCCGCTCTACAACCTCGCCGGGCTGCTACAGGCGAGCATGCGCAACTTCGCCGGCCTCGTTGAGGCACGCGCGAACCAGCTCGAAGAACAGGGCGCGGCGTAACCCGGCATCGCCCCCGGCACCAAGAACTCGACACAGAAAACGGAGAACAAGCAATGGCAACGAAGATTGAAGAAGCGCTCGAACTCATCAAGGGGATGACCCTCCTGGAGCTTCGCGACCTGAACAAGGCGATCGAAGAGGAGTTCGGCATCACGGCAGCGGCGCCTATGATGATGGCCGCCGGCCCGGCGGCTGGTGGAGCGGCGGCGGCCGCGGAGCCGGAGGAAGAGAAGACGGAATTCAACGTCGTCCTCAAGGGGTTCGGCGACAACAAGATCAACGTCATCAAGGCGATCCGGGAAGTTGTCAGCGGCCTCGGGCTGAAGGAAGCGAAGGACCTGGTGGAAGCCGCTCCCACCAAGGTGAAGGAAGGCGTCACCAAGGACGAAGCAGAGTCGGTGAAGGCAAAGCTCACCGAGGCCGGCGCCACCGTCGAAATCGAGTAAGTCCCGCACAATCCTGGCGCATTGAAGGGCTCGGCCGCTTGGCCGGGCTCTTTTCTTTTCGTTGCCGAACGGTGCCGGGGCCAGCCTAGCCGGCGGGTTCGGGGCGGGCGTCGGGAGAGAGCCGGTAGCCGACGTTGCGCACGGTTTCGATGAAGGCGTGACCGTGGATCTCGATCTTGGCGCGGATGCGGCGGATGTGGACATCGACGGTGCGGGCGCCGCCGAAGTAGTCATAGCCCCACACACGGTTGAGCAGCTGTTCGCGCGTGAAGACGCGACCGCCGTTCATGGCAAGGAAGCGGAGGAGCTCGTACTCCTTGAAGGTGAGGACGATGGTCTCGCCATCGACCGTGACGCGGTAGTTGGAGAGGTCGATGCTCAGGGCGCCGCACCGCACGAAGTTCTCGCTGTCAACGCCGTGGCGGCGCCAGAAGGCCCGCTCCACGCGCCGCGCGAGCTCGGCTGGCTGTGCGGAAAGGAGCGCGAAGTCATCAACGGGGGTATCGGGAGCCACACGGTCGAGTTGCTCATCGGGGACGAGAGCAAAGATCACGGCGACTTCGCCAAATGCGCGAGCCAGGGCCGAAACCGCCGCTGCAGGCACATCGCGGAAGTCGAGGATGATTACGTTGGCGGGCGGAGTGGTGCCGTCGCCGGCGAGGTCTTCGGGGATTGCCTGCGAGACGCTGAAACCCGCGTGCTCAAGCGGCCGGACAATCCGGGCCGTATCCGGGTGGCGGGTGACCAGGCAGAGTGAGCGCAAGCGGCCGGTGCTCCCTTCTGATCGTGGCACCAGTATAGCGCGGGTCCCCGCTGGCTCTGCAGATTGCCCGTGAAAAGTATGTGAAGCGAGTCACGAGGAAGCTTCTACGAGCCTGCCAGGTCCCGCTTTCCCTGCGCGCTGGCAAGGGCGGCATGGTTGAGGATGTTGCGCGCGATGGACGAAGGTTCCAGCTTTGCGCGGGCGTCGTAGACTTCGCTGCGGAGCGCATGGGCCTCCCGCGAGCCGGGCTCGGCGAGGACGGCGAACTCGACCAGGTGACAGGCGAGTCGCAGGTTTCCTCCGGACCGGAGTGCTGCCGCGCGTTCGAGAACGGCATCGAGCCCGCCGGCGAGGGCGACCCATTCGCGCGCCTGCTCGGCGCGTGGAGCGGGGAGCATGGAATCGAACTCGCCATCCCACCAGCCCCCGTAGAGCCGCCAGACGTTCCGGAGAATGAACTGGGGATGGTCGTAGACCGGCCGCAGATAGGGCTTGTCGAGCAGATGTTGCGGTATTTCTACCTCGTGGAGGATGCGGTCCAGTGGCGCCCCGGCGTTCATGAAGGCGAGCACCTGCGATTCGAGCGAGTCGAGCAGGTCGGCCGTGTCGGTGAGGGCCTGCTGGATGCGCGCGGCGCCAAAGATGGGCAGGCCGTGCCCGGGGACCATGAGCTCGGCGCCGAGTGCGGCCATCCTGCGAAGGGCGGCAGCCCATTCGCCAACGTAACGCTGGACCTTTTGCGGATTGCCGGCGTTAGGGGTGGCCCAGATGAAAAGGTCGCCAGGAGCGAGGATCTTGCGTTCGGGGATCCACGTCCAGGTGGCGTCATCGGTCTCGCCGAGGCCGTGGTTGAGCTCCAGGGTGATCTCCCCGGCGCGGACAGTCATGCGGTCGTGGTAGTGGATATCGGGGTAACGGTAGTTCTCTTGCCAGCGGAAACGTTCCAGGGGCAGGGCGAACTGGCGGATGTTGATGGCCGTGTTCCAGCCTATGGTCTTCTTGTAGCGGTCGAATGCCGGCGAGACGCCGGCGTGGGCGTAGACGAGCGGACGGGGCCAGCGTTTCTCCTCGGCCTCGCGCTCGAAAGGGCCAACGCCAAAGACATGGTCGACGTGATGGTGGGAAAAGACCGCGGCCGCGAGACGCGTATCGGGCCGCCAGCGGCGAACGGCATCGAAGAGGGCGGCGGTATCGACGATGGCGCCGGTATCGAGCATGACGAGCCCATCGCCCGTATCGATGGTGTTGGCGCTGGCGATTCCCTTGTAGAAGAGGACCCCCGGGGCGATCTCCTGGCCTTCCGGGACCCTTACCAGGAGCGGATGGTGCTCGGCGACGACGGCGGTCCCCCTCCAGAGCTGATCGGCAAGCTCGCGAACATCGGTCATGGTTGGGGGCCTCCATTGGGTTTCCCCAACTATAGTGCGGCGAAGCCGGGAGCGTTCAGCCGTGGTCGAGGGCGCGGCCGGGGTGGATTACGGCCTCCATGATGTCGCCGGCCACGGAGAACCCGGCGCGGGCGTAGAGGGTGCGGCTGCGCGCCGTGGGCCAGAGGATGGCCGAATCGATCTCGTGGGCGCGGCACCAGTCCATGGCAGCGGCAAGCAGCTTCTGGCCGATGCGTGTCCCGCGGGCGGCAGGGCGCACGTAGACGCTGGTGATGTAGGCGTGGGCTTCGTGCTCAGCACCCGGGTTGGGGAGCTTCTCGATGACCTGGAGCCAGAGGTTGCCGGCGACACCGCCGCGAGTCTCTGCCACCCAGCAGGTCCAGGCAGAGCCCGGGCAGAGGCGCTCCTCCATCCAGGGGACGCAACGTTGGAGAAAGAGGGCCTCGGGCTCTACTGCGTCGCCGATGCTGGCGCGGAATTCGTAGCGGAGACGGGCGAGCACGGCGGCATCACCCGGAACGGCGATGCGGACATGGACTTCCATTGCACAAGTATGGAGGGGTGCGCGCATGAGCGCCTGCGCGACGCTGGAAAGGATGCGGCCAGGGGAATAGTGTGATGCGCAGAGAAACGGCGAGGGCAAAGCAATGGCCGAGTACAAGCGCCCGGGCTGGCTAATGAGCCGGCTTGTCAACGGGATTATTTCGCTCGCGGCCCGGAGGGGCATCAGCCTGAGCGGGGCTCACATGCTTTCCGTGCGAGGACGCCAGAGCGGACGGCAGCGAACCACGCCCGTCAACCCGCTTACCTTCAACGGCCAGCGGTACCTGGTGGCGCCAAGGGGCGAGACGCACTGGGTACGGAACATTCGCGCGGCAGGCGAAGGCGAGCTGCGCCTCGGGCGCAAGAGAGAGGCCATCCGCGCCAGTGAGGTGCCGGACGGGGAGAAGGCTCCGATCCTGAAAGCCTACCTCGACCGCTGGGCGGGAGTGACCGCGAGCCACTTCGGCGTCAGCAAGAAGCCAACGGACGAGGAGATAGCGCGGGTGGCGCCACGAAGCCCCGTGTTCCGCATCGAGCAGGGGTAACCAAGGGCAAGGGGTGCAGCCTTCCTATCCACCTGGCCCTATGACCGTGACGATGGCCGGGCGACGGGCTACCCGTGCAGGACAGCCGCCACGTCGCCCAGTCCGAGCGATTCGAGCTTGGCGCGCGAGGGCTTGCAGGTCTCCACGTCCCAGTCGCAGGCCTTAAGGAAGTCGGTCTCGAGGAGCTCGGTATCGAGCTTGACGCCTTCGAGAGGGCCGGCATGGGTGCCTTCGCTTGAATGCCCGGTGACGCGTGAGGGAACGTGCCGCTTGCGGGGGTTGCCACCCTCGCGGATCTCGTAGGCGAGGCGCAGGTTGGCAATGCGCTCGCCAATGGTCATCACCTCGTCGGCGTCGGTGTCCCAGCCGGTGACGGCGTTGAACCAGGTGGGGATGTTGGCGGTGTTGGCGGCCATCATGACGAACTCGCACATGCCGCCGGCGTTGACCATGTGCATGTATTCGAGGGCGCCCTTGTGGTGTTCGCCGCGGTTGGCGTACTCGCGGTTGTTGGCCGGCGCGGGCGGGATCTTGCCGAAGCGCTTGTTGGCCTCGTAGAGGGTATGGCGCGCGGGGGTCGGGTCGAGCTTGTAGGTGGTGTGGTACTCGGGCTGCAGCTTGGGATCGTGCATGGGGATCTCCTGGCCGCCGATGTGCATGGCGAACCTTTCCGACCCGCGCCCGATCTTCTCGGCAGCGACCTTGACGCCATCGGCGAGGGTATCGCCAATGCCGCGGCGCTCGCCGATCATCTTCAGCAACTCGAGCATGGCCGAGGCGCCACCCCAGCTGAGGACGAGGCCATCGGTATCTTCTTTGGTGAGGATTCCGGCTTCGAAGCACTCGATGGCGAACGAGGCCGTGACGCCCGCGCCGATGACATCGAGCCCGTATTCGTTGCAGAGATGGTTGGCGTAGATGAGCGCCTCGGGGTCGTTGATGAGGTTCATGGTGCCGAAGCTGGCCATGGCCTCGTACTCTGGCCGGTGAGTGTGCTTGGGATACGGGTATTGAGGGTTGTCGGACTCGACGGACTCTGCCCCGCAGGCCATGGGGCAATGCCAGCAGCCATAGCTCTTGGCCATCTTCGTGTTGATGACGGCGCCGGCGATCTGACCGCTGGTCTCGGCGGGGAAGTCGACAACACCGACTCCGCCCCAGTTCTTGACCGGTGAGTCGCCATTGAGGGCACTCATCGAAGTGATGCCGGTGGTGCCGAAAGTGTGGAAGAAATCGCGAAGGGGCTTGATGAACTCATCCAGGTTGGTGCGGACCATCTTCGTGATATCGCCGGTCTGGGCGATGATCTTGCGATCGGCAAGGGCGACGATGGCCTTCAGGTTCTTGGAGCCCATGACCGCGCCCACGCCGGAGCGGGCGGCAAGGCGGCCGTGGTCGTTGCAAATGCCGCTGAGGTAGGAGAGGGTTTCGCCCGCCTGGCCGATGTTGGCGATGCTGGCGCGCTTGCCGTGGCGCTCCTTGAGCAGCGTTTCGCTGGTGATGGCGCCGGTGCCCCAGAGGTCGCTCGCATCGCGAAGCTCAGCATGTTCGTTGTCGACAAGCAGGTAGACGGGCTTCGGCGACTTTCCGAAGAACATGATCCCGTCCCAGCCCGAGAGCTTGAGCTGGCCACCAAAGTCGCCGCCGCAGTTGGCATCGCCCCAGCCGCCCGTGGTGGGGCTCTTGCAGACTACCTGCCAGCGCTGGCCAAAGAGCGGCGTGCCCGTGAGGAGCCCCGGGAAGATGCCGAGCATGTTCTCGGGCCCAAGGGGGTTGGCGCCCGCGGGCACACGGTCCCAGAGCATGCGGGCGCCGATGCCGTAGCCGCCCAGGTACTGGCGGTAGAGGTCCTCGGGCGGGTTTTCGACCGTGATCTCGCCGGTTGTGAGGTTAACATTGAGCATCTTGCCGTTGAAGCCTTTTTCAACGGCACCACTGCCATCGGCCATTGGACACAACTCCTGGGGTGGGGCCCAATGGCCCGGTTCACACAGAGAATCGTACGCGATAGGCAGGGGGCCGCAATATGCTCAGTCCGGCATATCGTCCGGGTGTGGCAGAGATGGGCACGCAACGAGGCGAGAAGCCCTGCGGCGTGAAGCGCACGGGTCCGGCGTAGGGTGTGCTCGAAAAGGAAAAGGGGCCCCGAAGGGAGCCCCTCACTCTGGTCTTTGTGCGAAGGCTAGCGCTTGGTGAACTGCGGCGCCTTGCGGGCCCGCTTGAGCCCGGCCTTCTTGCGCTCCTTCTCGCGGGGGTCGCGAGTGAGGAGGCTATCGCCGCGCTTGAGCGTGGGCTTGACGGCAGGGTCGGAGGCGACAAGCGCGCGGGCGATGCCCATCTGGATGGCGCCGGCCCAGCCGCTGACGCCGCCGCCGGCGCACTTCACCTGGGCGCTGAACTTCCCTTCGCGGCCCAGGCGGATGAGTGGCGAGAGGACCTCCTGGCGGTGCGTGTCACGGCTGAAGACCTCTTCGTAGGGCTTGCCGTTGACGACGATGGCGCCGTTGCCGGGATAGAGGCGCACGCGCGCGACGGCGGTCTTGCGGCGGCCGGTTCCGTAGAAGTACTGCTGATCAGCCATTTCTTACTCCTCCTGCTTCGGGGCCGTGCGGCGGCGGGCAGGCTTCTTTGGTGCGTCTTCAGACGGGGCCTGGGCGGCGGCCGGTGCTTCGGAAGAAGCCTCGGCCTGCTCAGCTTTCTTGCGAGGGGCGCGCTTCTTCGGCGCTTCGGCTGTTTCCGCGGGAAGCGCTGCCACGGCCTCGGTTGAGACCGGCTCGGCCGCTGGCTCGGCGGGCTTCCGTGTGCGCTTCGGGCGCTCCTCGCCGGCAGGCTCGGGCGGAGCCGCCTGGACGGCCACAGCCTCGCTGCTCACAGCCGCGGGCTTGCGGGACTTCTTCGCCGGCGCGAGGGCGGGTTTCTCCGCGAGCGGCTCGGCGGGTTGCTGCGGGATGCTGAGAGGTCGCAGGCGAGCCGGGGGCCTGGGTGCGGCCTGCAACAGGGCTGCCTGGTTCGCCTCCCGCGCAGTTCGGGCGCGTTCGGAGCCAACGACCTGCGATGCATGCGGATGGTTAGGCCCGGCATAGACCTTGAGGTGCCTCGCCATTGCCTTGCCGAGAGGGCCACCGGGGAGCATGCCCTTGACTGCATCCTCGATGATGCGGTCCGGGTGGAGCTGCATCTGGTCGGTGAAGGAACGGCGGCGAAGCCCGCCCGGGAAGCCGGAGTGGGAGTAGTACGCCATCTGCTCGGCCTTCCGCCCGGTAACGCGCACGCTGGCGGCGTTCACAATGATGACGAAATCGCCGCAATCGAGGTGGCGCTCAAAGGTTGGCTTGTGCTTGCCACGCAACAGGGCGGCAGCCTCGGAAGCGACACGCCCCAGCGGGCGGCCGGCCGCATCGATGACGTGCCAGTCCTTGTAGATTTGCGACGCTTTCAGGCGCACAGTCGTATTCATACTTCGTAACCCTCGTCGTACCACACGCGCTGGAGGCAGAGACCATGGGCCGGGGCCACCGGGCCCAGCGTTCCGGGCTCTGCCTGCCGGAGCAGGCGGACGAATTCCTCCACTGTGAGCGTGCCGCGTCCCACCCTTGCCATGGCGCCGGCGAGGCGGCGAACCATCTGCGGAAGGAACGCATCCGCTTCGATGTCGAACAGGAGAGCCCCGTTTTCACAGCGCCACCCTGCGGTGAAGATGGTGCGCACCGAGGTGCGTCCCTCTTCGAGCCGGCCGGAGCAGGCAATGAAGTCCTGCCGGCCGCGAAGTGCGTCTGCCGCCTCTTGCATCGCCCTCGGGTCCAGGTTGCCCCGGACGTGCCAGGCGGTGCGGCGCATGAGCGGCGCGCGCGCTTCGTGATTCCAGGTGGTATAGCGGTACCAGCGCCGCCGGGCCCAGCGCCTGGGGTCGAACCCGGGCACCACTTCCCGCACGTCGCGGACTGCTACGTCCTCGGGCAGGTGGGCGTTGAGCGCCCTTCCCACCGTAGCCGCGTCGAGCACCGTATGGGCGCTAAACGCTGCTACCTGGCCAATGGCATGGACGCCGGAATCGGTGCGTCCCGCCAGTTCCACGCGGACCGGCTCTCCGAAAAGGGCCATGGCCGCGGTTTCCAGTTCTTGCTGGACGGTGCGGCCGGCTGCCTGGCGTTGGGAGCCGGCGAAGGCCGCACCATCGTAGCTCACGGTGGCCGCGAAGCGAGTCGCGGACACCGATCAGTCCTGTTCCTTGTCTTCGCCCTCCGCTTCGCTGGTGGCCTCGGCAGGGGCAGGAGCTTCGCCTTCAACTTCGGCCGGGGCCTCTGCTTCGAGGGCTTCGCCGTCCGCTGCCGGGGCCGGCTCTGCTGCCGCCGCAACGGGCGTTGCTGGCGCGGGGGCCGGAGCAGATGCCGCCTTCGGAGGAGCAGCCACGCGATGAGGGCGCGGTGTGGGCGGCGCATCTACAACGTCGACCAGCTCGATCGACGCCATGCGGGCGCCGTCGCCCTTGCGGGGCTCAAGGCCGGTGATGCGGAGGTAGCCACCGGGGCGGTCCTTCATTCGCGGCCCGATGTCATCAAAGATCTTCTTGACGACGTGGGTATCAAAGAGGAAGCGCATGGCCTGGCGGCGGGCGTGAAGGTCGCCCCGCCGGCCAAGGGTAATGAGCTTCTCGGCCATGGGCCGGATCTCCTTGGCCTTGGCCTCGGTGGTGGTTATGCGCTCGTAGCGGAGAAGGTCGGTGACCAGGTTCCGGTAGAGCGAGGTGCGGTGGGCGGTGTCGCGGCCGAGGTGGCGGCCGGCGATGCGGTGTCGCATGGTCTAATCCTCATCGTCGGCGCCGATGAGGTCTTCGACGCCTTGTTCTCGGAGTGCTTCTTTGAGCGCCTTGCCAAGGGCGCCGAGGCTCTGCTCTTCGTCTTCCTCATCGAGGATAACCTGGCTGGTGCGAATGGCGTGTGGCTTGCGAGCGTGGGCGCGGCCGGGTGCTGCTGCGCTGCCATCCAGGATGGGCTGCAGGCCTTCGGCGGTGCCATCGATGTAGCCAAGCTCAATCAGCTTGTCGCGCAGCTCATCGTAGGACTTGCGGCCAAAGTTACGGAGGCCAAGAAGCTCTTCTTCGCTCTTTTCGAGCACCTGGCCGACGGTCATGAGGCCGCTGCGCTTCAGGCAGTTGTAGGCGCGAACGGAGAGAGCGAGATCTTCAATCGGCGTGTTGTACTTGTCGGGCGGCAGCGCCAGCCCGGTTCCCAGGCCACGTTCGACGACGGGGATTTCGGGCCGGCCCATGGCGCTGAAGAGGGCAAACTGGTCGATGAGGATGTCGGCGCTGCGGCTGACGGCCTCGGAGGGGCCGATGGAACCATCGGTCCACACGTCAAGGACGAGGCGATCGTAATCGGTTGACTGCCCAACGCGCGTCTTTTCGACGCGGTAGTTGACCTTGCGCACCGGGGTAAAGATGGCATCGACGGGGATGACGCCGATGGGGAGGTTTTCGACGGTGCCGGCCGGCTGGTACCCCTTGCCGGGCTCGGCCGTCATCTCCACGGTGAGGCG
>WBZY01001379.1_pt1 | contig 12777 bp, 11 predicted proteins | sample 5204191 | NCBI WGS metagenome assembly WBZY01 (sample SAMN12344363, study PRJNA552823) | activated sludge metagenome | biome: Activated sludge suspended growth; feature: Anammox Sidestream; material: Wastewater; isolation source: activated sludge from anammox sidestream of wastewater treatment...
TTGTAAAAGGCTACAGTTGGATATACTCTTCTACTTAGTGAATCTGTTTGAAGAGCCGTGTGCAGTAATTCTGCATGCACGGTTCTGTGAGGGGCGGCAGGAGTAATCCTGCCGTCTACTCGACCGTGCGGATGAAGCTGAAGAGAAACTTGAGAAAGAATAATAATCAAAAAATCATACTCGTAACAGGTGCAACGGGTTTCCTGGGAGGTTGCATAACAAGGAAACTTTTTGAGGCAGGGTTTCACCTGAAACTCCTTGTCAGGGATTCACATCAGGTAAAAGCGCGGGAGAGAATTTCCGAAATTATCCCGTCATTGAGAGGCGCGAAGCCGTTCTCTGACCGTGTGGAGTTGGTCGATGGGGATATCTCTCATAAGTATTTCGGGCTAAACGCGAAGGATTATGTGCGGTTATCAGACATGGTTGATGAGGTATTCCACTGTGCTGCGGCAACGAAGTTTTCCTATGAATCAGACAATATGCTGGTGCAGACGAATGTCTATGGCGCCGAACACGTAGCATGGTTTTGCCTATCAGGCAAAAGAAAAAGGCTTCATCACATGAGTACGGCATACGTGGCAGGAGCAAGGCGCGACACCGTTTTTGAGCACGAATTAGAGCAGAATCAGATCTTTAACAACAATTACGAAAAATCGAAATTTGAAGCCGAGAGATTGCTGCAACAGTTTATTGCCCGCTATCGTCTCCCGGTAACAATCTACCGGCCAAGCATCATTGTTGGCGATTCCATGACGGGTGTTACCCGTAATTACGACAATATCTACGTGTTTGGTAAGGGATTGCACCACCTGAAAAATTATGAAATGCGAAAGAACAACAGAGACACGCCAGGGAATAACAAAAAGAGCGCGGGCTATTTGTCATCCCTGAGGATCCCTGGCGATAAACATGCCACGATCAATTTGGTGCCGGTGGACTATGTCACTCAGGCAATCGCTGCCATCTCCGGACAGGAACAGAGCATACACAAGACCTTTCAGATTGTAAATCCATCCCCGCCCACGCTTGGTGAACTAGCGGAGTGGATGTCGGTTGCAACAGGGATTCATCGGGTGAGGATCGTGCCCAGGCACGAATTCCAAACGCAGCCGGAGACGGCAGAGGAAGCAATGTATTTAAAAGGGACGGAAACATTTCAGCCCTACATGTTTGGAGAGCCTCAATTTGATTCCACCAATACCAGGAGTATGTTAAGCGGCACAACGATCGAATGCCCTTTCATTACCCAGGAAAGCATCAACCGCTTTATTCAGTACGCCCTTTCCACCAATTGGGGTAAGAAATTGCCCGTCACGGAAAAAGAATGGTCACCCAGGCACGTTGAAAGTATCAAAGCCCCATGACAATTTTTCAAACGCCAACGATGCGTCCATGAATAAAAGACCGGAAATCCCTGAAAATATTACGCATGCTGAGTACTTTAATCGCTTGTTAAAAGACAGGGTGAACCATGCTCCAATCTCTAAAATATCCGGTCTCGACGCTGTCATCCAATTTGAGATAACGGACGGGGAAAACGGAATATGGTGCGTCGTGGTCGAAAACGGTTTCGTTACCGAAGTGACAAAGGAGACGCTTGTGAAGCCCACCTGCGCCTTTATCCTGGACAGCAATACGTTTCTCTCTATTCTCAGGCGGGAAATAACGCCTCAAAAGGCTTTTTTCCAAGGTAAAGTGAATATAAAAGGCGACATGCTCTTAGCGTTAAAGATGAATATCCTTATTGAGTACCTGTAGTAGTTAACGAAATGGAGTATTATCATGAAATATATTGCTGGGTATAGGTTTTTTCACGGGAAGAAAAGGAGAACATTAAGGTTGTTATCCATGGTTATCATCGGTTTCTTTTACATCACGGCAATAGTATCAGTTCCGGATACTACAACCAACACGATCTCAAATTATCCTTCATCACATAACGACACTAGGGGTAAGGTATGCTACTATTGCCATTCTTTGAGTAATAACCACCAGGATGATGATGGTCATTATGATGACGATGAGAATGACATTTATGATGAAGAGGGCAGGGAAAATGAGTATGAGCGGGAAAAGGCTTAGGGATATATCGGCGTCTGGTAGTTCTGTTGATGTCATAGTAACGGGCAATGAACGCCTTTTAACGAGGAATTGAAATAGGTGAAATTTAATTGTCAACGGGTTTCAGAAATACATCATGTGCCTTCCTGACATGACTATTTTTTTTATGGGCAGGACTCTACCACCCTTTGCTGATAAATGCAAAGTAAGGTAACAATTTATCGATAGAAATGAATCAATTGCGCGCTTTCTTAAAACAATATTATTTGTTTTGTATCCTTGTGGGTATAAGTATCTTCCTCTTCTTTTTTGAATTAGGAAATCGGGGTTTTGAGAATAAGGATGTTTCACGATATGCCGAGATGTCACGTGAGATGATTCAAACCGGGAACTGGATGACAACGGGCTATCACGATACGATTTATTTGAGCAAACCACCCATGCTGATGTGGTTGATTGCCATCTTTTCTTCAATAGGACATCAGGTAACTCCATTTACAGCCAGGATACCTAGCGCCCTGGCAGGACTTACCGGAGTCCTTATGACGTATTACTTTGTCCAGAGATTTTTCCATCGGCGGACAGCTTTTATTGCCGCTGTCATTTTAGCCACCACGCAAAAATATTTTTGGCATTGCAGAATAATACGCACCGACATGATCTTTGCCGTATGTATAACACTCGCCCTCTACTTTTTCTATTTAGGATATAAACAAAAGCAGAGGTATTATGTCGGATTCTATTTTTCTCTGGCAATCACCTTTTTGACTAAAGGACCCCTTGGAATTCTTTTTGTTATGAGCATTATTGCAGCTTTTTTGGTATGCAGAAAGGATTTGAATGCCTTTAAAAGAATGAAATGGCGATGGGGTTTTGGACTCTTTATTCTGCCAATTGGGATATTTTGTTTGATACTTTGCGTAAAAATAGGACTGGAGCCCTTAGTGGCCACCTTAAAGAGGGAATTCCTCACCCGTGTCAACGACCCCATTAGTCATAGTGAACCGTTCTATTATTATTTCGTTAAAATATGGTCAGATTTTCTGCCATGGTCGTTGTTCATTCCTTTTGTAGTTGTTTATGCCTTCAAAAGATGGCGGGATGGAGATGAACTGGGCATATTCATGTTTTGTTGGATTGTCGTTATATTCGTATTTCTCTGTGCAGCCAAAGCAAAATCCTCACGGTATATGCTGCCTCTTTATCCTGCCATTTCAATACTAATGGCAAGGATCATCGATGATACCCTGGCAGGGAAAATTGTAAAGCCGCTGTGGGTAAGATTATTCGCATATTGGATTATCCGGATTATGGCGGCATTAGCGGCATTACTGCTTGTTGTTGGTCCATCGTATCTCTGGAATTATTCATGGATTGGAGTAATTCTCTCTTTAGTAGTATTTACGACAGGGTTCAAAATGTTCTTATCTCTCCGGCAAAGATATAAACTAATCCACATGAGTCTCGTCATCTGTATTTTCACAATCATACTAGGATGGGGAATGTTTATCCATGGCCTTACCCGGTATTATGAAAACGAATCCCTGGGAGCAAAGTTAACCTGCACCCTAGAAAAAGAACTGGGAGGGCTGCGTGCATATGATATTCGTGAATTTCATATCGCGAATTCTTTTCGGGATGCAATAAATTTGAACCTGAATGTAAGTGTGCCTTTGATCAAAAATATACATGATTTGAAAACATTTCTGGGTACTACTGAATGCCATCCGCTCTGTATTATTGAAAAACACACTTTTGAAAATGTAAAAAACACAATCATGGACAATACGCTGAGTACGCTGGATGTTCATACGAAAGAATATCAAGTAACGCTCGTATTTAAAAGAAACCATCAAAAGATTTACTAACGATGAAAACTCCGGACATTTCTATTGTTATCCCCTTATACAATGAGGCGGAGAACATTGCACTTCTTGGGCATTCTATTCTCCATGCCATGGAGGGACAAAATTACGAGGTGGTCTTCGTGAATGATGGCAGCACCGACGGCAGTACGGAAAAACTGAATGCATGGTGCGACAAACATGAAAACTTTCGTACCATTCATTTCAAGAGGAACGCAGGCCAAACGGCGGCAATGGATGCTGGCTTCAAATCTGCTGTGGGGAAATATATTGTTTCTATGGATGCCGATATGCAAAACGACCCTGCGGACATCCCAAAAGTACTGGAAAAACTCACTACGTACGATATGGTATGCGGATGGAGGCAGAGGAGAAATGATCCGTGGATAAAGCGGATTTCCTCAACGGTGGCAAATTCTATCAGAAACAAACTCTCATGGGAAAATATTAAAGACACCGGCTGCTCGCTTAAAGCATATCGTAAGGAATGTCTGAATCAAATCAAATTGTTTAACGGTATGCATCGGTTTCTGCCCACGCTGTTTAAAATGGAAGGGTTTACCGTTATTGAAATTGTTGTAAACCACTATCCCCGGAAATTTGGGAAATCAAAGTATGGAATATCGAACAGGGCATTCAGGGCATTTATCGATTTGTTGGCGGTACGGTGGATGAAAAAAAGGCTGATGCGGTATGAGATCGTTGAAAAACTCAATCAAGAAGGAGCGTATGTATGAACTATGCTGTTACACTAGCTGTTACGTGGTTTGGCCAGGAACATCGTTTGTTCGGGCTGGATTGGAGTTACCTCACCATTCTTGGATTCCTTGGCAATGCGATATTTTCCACCCGGTTTTTAATCCAATGGATTGTTTCAGAAAAAGCAGGGAAAAGCGTGATACCTATTTCCTTTTGGTATTGGAGCATCGCGGGAAGCATCATTATGTGTGCCTATTGGATCATGGAACGCAGCCCGGTTGGGATACTGGCCTATCTGCCAAACTCCTTCATCTATATGCGTAATTTACATTTGATCAGGAAACATACGCGCATGGCAATAGCGCCGACTCTCACCCAAGTCCCGCATAATGAAAACTGAAGCAAGGTATTCACCTATGTCAAAGGACGAAATTTTCAAGGAAAGTATGACCACGATAGCGGATTTTAACTTTGGAGAGAAAGTCGCTTCGGTATTTGACGACATGCTGGACCGATCCGTTCCGTTCTATCGGGAAACTCAAAAAATGATCGTGGAAATGGCAGTCGATTTTGCCGTTGAAGGAACAAATATTTACGATCTCGGATGTTCCACGGGCACTACCCTGCTCAATATGGGCCAAAATATCCCTGGTAAAGTAAAATTCATTGGCCTCGATTACTCACCGGACATGCTTGCCAAGTGTAAGCAGAAACTCAACGCGCACCATTTCTCCAGGGAACATGAACTGATCTGTGCCGATTTGAATCAAGGCGTAAATATCGAGAATGCCTCTGTTGTGGTTATGCTCCTTACGCTTCAATTCATCAGGCCTTTAAATCGGGACAAATTGATTGGCAATATCCTGCGGGGATTGAATGAGAACGGATGCCTGATCCTTGTGGAAAAAATCTTAGGGGAAGACTCCATTTTTAACCGTCTCTTCATAAAGTACTACTACGACTTCAAGCGACGAAATGGGTACAGCGAATTAGAAATCGCACAGAAACGAGAGGCGCTTGAAAACGTATTAATTCCTTACAAGTTGCTGGAAAACAGAGAACTCCTGCTCAAGGAAGGATTCCGGTATTGTGATGTGTTTTTCAAGTGGTATAACTTCTGTGGAATAGTAGCGGTAAAATGATGGTTAAAATAGGTAATTTCTTTTTCCGATACCGGAATGCCCTTTTCCCACTGGTCTTTGCATTGCTTTTCTTTGAGGGGACATGGCCGGTTTTTAATAGCGAACTCGCGGAAATATGGGAAATTATCCTTGGTATTACCATAGCACTGAGCGGTCAGATATTGCGGGCGCTCACCGTTGGGCTTGCTTACATTAAACGAGGCGGCAAAAAGAAGCGGGTGCATGCGGAAACCCTTGTTCAGGAAGGGATTTTTGCACATTGTAGAAACCCCCTCTATTTGGGAAATATCTTGATTCTTCTTGGAGTTGGCATTGCGGGAAATTCTCTCCTCTTTGTTATGTTTGGAATTCCGTTTCTTTTCTTTGTCTATGCGTCGATCATATGCGCAGAGGAGACCTATCTGGAAAAAAGGTTTGGCCAGGTGTTCAAAGATTATTGCAAACGAGTCAACCGCATCATTCCTGATTTTTCAGGAATAGGGAATTCCATAAGAGGTATGGAATTTAACTGGAAGCGATTGATTATCAAAGAATATGCCACACCCTTTGCATGGATAACGGGGCTATTACTTTTGACCATGAAAGATATATACTTAGACCAAGGCTATGAGGCCAGCAAGTACACCTTATGGTCCTTGTCAATTTTGATTATGATGGTTGCCAGTGCATTTTTTACTGCCTGGTATCTGAAAAAAAATAAATTCCTGCGCTTGAAATAAGAATGCAAAATCACATAAGTCCCACGTTGTCTCCGAAGCGTTGTTATCTGCGGCGAACCTTTATTCTGTTCGATAAGCATTAAAAAAAATGGAAGCACAACTGAAACATCATTCTGCAGAAGGGATAGCAAAAAGGGACATCCCCTTTCTCTTATGCTTAATCACACTTGGTCTTGTTCTGTTCCTATTTTATACGTGGGCTATTCCGCTCATTGATCCCGATGAACCTCGTTATGCCGCTGCTGCAAGCGATATGGTGCAGAACAACCATTGGATTGTACCGCACTTTAATGGCGTCCCACGCATTAATAAGCCGCCTCTCTTCTATTGGACCATTGCCATATCCTATAAAATATTTGGGATAAACGAATTCAGCGCACGATTACCCTCGGCACTGGCAGCCCTTGGCACGGTATTGATTGTCTATCTATGGGGGAAACGGCTTGAAGGCCGCAAAAATGGTTTTTGGGCTGGTATGATCCTGATGGCAAGTCCACTCTTCTTTTTCATTTCCCGACTATGTATTACGGATATGCTCCTGACCTTTTTTGTCTGCGCCAGTCTTTATCTTTTCTTCATTGAATATGCAGAAGCTCATAAAAACAATCTCAGAAGGATATTGCTTTACTTTCTGTTGAGTATGGTCTTTCTGGTAAAAGGACCGGTAGGCATCATGCTGTTTTTCCTGATTACCATAGGCTTCCTCTTATGGATACGCGATTTTCAATATATCAGGAGGCTTTGGTATCTGCCAGGATTCCTGATTTTCCTTGGTATTATTTGTGCATGGGGTATTCCCTTCTGGTTATTCCTGGGCGCAAGAAGAATCTTTGTATTACTTTCGCAGGAGATGTCAGGCAGATTCGTCAGCGGCTATGCCCATCCGCAACCTTTTTATTATTATTTGCCGGTATTTTTCATGGGATTTTTCCCTTGGTCAATATTTGTATTTATTCCTTTTGTTCATGTCCTCAGACAAAGGAGAAGTATGCCAGAAAAGGAAAAAAGGCAGGTGTGTTTTTTCCTCTCCTGGTTAATTTTTACGATAATCTTTTTTTCTCTGTCCCACTCGAAATTGATGACTTATATTCTTCCTGTTTCCCCTTCCATTGCCCTACTCACCAAGTCCGTTTCCCGATGGGAAACGGAAGACATCTTGGGAAAATGGTACTTATGGATCGTGTGGTTTGTTCTATCCGTGTCTGCACTAATTCCCATCGCGCTCTTTTTTGTCATACTTGAATGGCCACCGAATGTACCAGGTTTACCCAGAATTCATATAGTTATTCCGCTTATTCTTCTTTTCGTCGGGGCAATCGTATCGCTCTATACTTTTTTCACGAACAGGCATTTTCTCCAAATAGTAAGGATCTTTTGTTTCACCAGTTGCTTTGTCCTTGGTATCACTATGGACTCTTCAGCAAGATCATTGGTTGCTTTTCGGTCCACAAAGGATATGGTACAAAACTATCTACTCGACAAGAAGAATTATATGCTTTTGAGTTGGGGAAAAACTAAGCCAAGCCTTGTCTTTTATAGCGGGAAAAATGTGTTGGAATTAGAGACGGATAGTAGATTAGAAAAACTTATTTCTGCTCAGGAATGTTCTCTGTATATCATGATGAGTAAAAATGCTTATCAGAAAAAGCAGACATGGATTCAGAAAAAGAAGTTTCATGCCGTACGTCAGGATGGTGCACATGTCCTGTTAGAAAAGGAATGATCTGATTTTCACTTGTAAAGATGGTTACGAAAAATGATGCTATTTTACTTGAAAGGTAAAACAACTGCAGCGTCATGATAATGCACAGAAAGCCTTTTCCAAGGCTTGTTTAATGAGTCCTTTGTAATAAGGGATATGAATCTTGAAAAGATACGTCCTAATCCTCCTCAAATATAGAATAGCAATTCTTATTGTCCTCCTGTCTATAACAGCATTTTCAGGTTATTACGCCAGGGAAATGAGGACCGATAATTCCATCGAGATATGGCTTTCAAAGAATGACCAGGACCTGGAATATTATAAGACCTTTTTAAAGAATTTTGGAGACGAGGAGTTTTTCATCGTAGCATTTAGCGCCCCTAACACTTTCACGAAAGACTCGATCCAGTATATTAACGCCATTGCGGAAAAGCTGAAGAAACTGGAAGGCGTTACAGGGGTAATTTCTCTGGCCGATGTATTCAAAGACAAGATCACCTCCCCAGTTTTCAAGGAAAACTTCCAGGCTCAACAGGGTCGCTCTGTAATGAACGTCTTCAAACAGCAATTGCTCGCAGATGCAGGGTATCAAAATACGATTGTTTCTAAAAACGGCAAAACTACCGCCATCATTGCCACCATACAATGTACAGGCCCGGAATCGAGGAAACAATTAATAAATAAGGTCAAAAAAGCGCTTGATGAAATGCCCGTTGGGCCAATGGACACAAAGCAGAAAAAACGAAATTATCATTTAGCCGGCCCGTCCGTGGTAAATGTTGAGCTTGATCAGATGTCAAAAAAAGACATGGACAAATTTACCCCCCTCATGTTTGCATTATCAATTATCGTGTTAGGATGCCTGTTTCGGAATTTTTCCGGTGTCATCATCCCTTTGCTAACGGTTGGAGTTTGCATCATCTGGATTACCGGTTGTTTTGTGTTGTTTGGACAGACGATGAACATGATAGCAAACATGCTTCTCCCGCTGACCTTTATTATCGCCCTTTCAGCCTCGATTCATCTGATCAGTCATTATTACCACGAGAGTAAATTATCCATCCGGAAAGAAGATGCCATTTGCCAAGCCTTACGGCAAGTCGGCATCCCGATTCTTATGACCACGATCACCACGGCAATTGGGTTTGTTTCACTGGCAACCAGCAGCATTCCTCCCGTTTTCATCACCGGTTTATTTATGAGCGGGTGTGCATTGCTTACGTTTATTATCAGCATGACGTTTATACCCATACTGCTCTCCTTTATCCCGTCTTTCACGGCTGCATATGCGGGAAATAAAGCTTCAACGAGAAACGATTCAGCAAGGCATCAGGACGGAGAACGAGGCATCGGACTTCTCCTCCTTTTTCTCAGTCGCCTGATGGCAAGACACAAGGCGCTCATCCTTTCCTGTGTTCTTGGCGTGGGATTATTCTTTGCCTGGGGCATCTCAAAACTTCAGATTGAATCGGATCTCATGGCATCCTTCCCCGCAAAGAGCCAGATAGCAAGGGACACCGCCTATATTGAAAAGCACCTGATGGGTTTGCTGCCGGTGGAAATCGTTGCCGAAACAACCAATGGCATGAGCATACTTCGGCCAAACCTGCTAAACAATCTGGTCGGTCTCCAGCGCTATCTTCGTAAAATACCCGAAGTGACAGGTTCGACTTCCATTGCAAATTATATCCAGAAAACCCATCAAATCGTAAATCACGATAATCCTCGGTATTACTCTATACCAGACACGCAAAAAGAGGCCACAGATTATTTAAAAATGGCTTCTGTATATGGCGACAAATATATTCATTGCCTGTATACACAAGACTACACTGATGCACGGATATCCGTACGAATGAAGCAGGTTGGTTCAAATCGCTATCAGTCAGTTATACGATCGATAAAAGAATACATCCACAAACATCTTGATACAACCGCATTGTCATGGCATATTACCGGGATCGTTCCCCTGTTAATCAATGTTCAGGACAACATCCTCCGGAGTGAAATACAGTCCTTTTCCCTGGCCTTTTTTCTAACGTTTCTTTCTACGGCAGTGGTATTAAAATCCTTTAAAATCGGGCTTATTTGCATCATACCGAATTTGTTGCCTGGCACGATAACCCTGGGTCTGATGGGATTCACCGGCATGAAACTCGACGCAGCGACCATCATGATTGCCAGCATTGCGCTGGGAATATCCGTCGACAATACCATCCACATCTTTTACCGGTTTAAAAACGAATTGTCTGTTGACGGAGATTATTCGGAGGCGGTTTGCCGTACCTTGCAGGGAGCCGGGAAAACCGCCTTGTTTACTTCCCTGTCGGCAGCCTTTGGGTTTATGGTCTTTTCCTTTTCAAGCTTTAAACCGGTGCAATATTTTGGTGTGCTCACCAGTGTGACCATGATAAATGCGATCGTATCTGATTTATTTATTTCCCCCTGCTGTCTGTTGTTATTTAAACCAAGGTTTTAACCGGGAGGCAGGGGCAGGTTTCAAACCTGCCCCTGCAATAATGTAATGCTAAGGAATTTCAAAGTTGCGGTTGTAGAGCGACGAGCCTCGTCGCTCTACCTTGAAATGTATAGGAAGTTCGAAATTTTACCTCCCCCTTAATCCCCCTCAGTGAGGGGGACAACGACTGTCCCCCGCTGGCGGGGGTGAAGGGGGTGGAATTTCGTTGAAAAAAACGTGTAATTGCAACAAAGTCGCCGAAGGCCTAATTGATAAATTACGGGAACTATGATGATACGTACCGGAACCAATAACAATACCGCAATCAATTCTGATCTTTTCACGAAGAACGAAAACATCCGATTCGATCAATATCCGAGCAAGCCCATCATTCAGGATGCTGAATGGTTTGGTATGCCAATAGATCCCTGGCTGAGGCACATCATTGCAATTCATTTTAACCCTGACGTTGGCTCACCCTATTGGCTCCGGAAGGAAAAGGAATTGGGCATCGACGCAAGAAGGGATATTTCTTCGATGGAAGATTTACCGATCCTCGGACCGATGGAGGAGGAAGACCTTCGACGGTATCCATTGGAATATTTTATCCCAAAAATTTACCTGGAGAACAAGGCATCGTTTATTCTGGGTGAAACGGCAGGGACAACCGGTCTCCCAAAAACAACCGCTTACCTGAGAGAAGAGTTCTCCGTCACCTTTGTTGAGTGGTTCCGGTATATCGCAGAGTACCGGGGATTTCCTCACGACGCGCAGTGGCTATGGGTTGGCCCCGGTGGCCCGCATATTATTGGCAAGGCGGTAGGGCCGGTAGCGCAGAGCATGGGAAGTATGGATCCGTTTTCCATTGATATGGATCCGCGATGGGTGAAAAAACTCAAACCCGATTCCCTGGGATATAAAAGGTACATCAGCCACATCCTTGAACAGGCGATGGATATCGTGAACCGGCAGCACATCGAAGTAATCTATTCAACGCCACCCCTGCTGCTCAAACTGGCTGAGATGATGCAGCGTCGTCAAAGGATGCAGATCCGTGGGATTCACTATGGCGGAGTGGCCATTGAACAGGAACAACTCAAAAGGTTTCGTGGCGAACTCTTTCCGAACGCCGTTCATATTGCCGGCTACGGAAATACCCTGTTTGGTCTGTGTATGGAAATTGAAGAATCTGCAAGTGGCGATCTTGATTATTATCCTCCCGGTCCTCGTATGGCCGTTCAGGTTGTTTCCACGGAAGACGGCATTCAACCTGACAAAAATCGTCTTACCCAGCTCGTTAAATATGGTGAAATAGGTCAGGTCGTGTGCCACCGGTTGGATGTATCTTTTTTCATCCCTAATATGTTTGAAAGGGACGAGGCTGTACGGATTGCAGCCACGGAAAAGGTACAGTCACTTGGTATTTACCAGGACGGCGTCAGAAATCCGTCGCTGTTGAAAGGACTAGAAACAAATGCGAAGGTAGGGGTATACTGACATGAATTAGGCCTTCGGCGACTTTTTGATGTGGAGCGACGAGGCTCGTCGCTCTACATCCGTGGCTTTGAAATTCCTTGAACGTTGAATTGGGCCTTCGGCGACTTTGTTGCAATTACACGTTTTTTCAACAAAATTCCACCCCCTTCACCCCCGCCAGCGGGGGACAGTCTCATAGCTGGTTCAATCTTGTAGATTGAACCGTACGTTTTGAACCGAAACAGGAGCTTGGACTGGCGCTATAACATGAAGACGTATCAAATGTTTAGGTTCAATCGAGGATGATTGAACCAGCAAACAGACACATTTACCGTAATTTTTCAGATGAAAGGATCGCATGAAATTATCAAAGACCAAACTTGAACTTTCATAGCTCATAGCTGGTTCAATCTTGTAGATTGAACCATAAGTTTTGAACCGAAACAGGAGCTTGGACTAGCGCTATAACATGAAAACGTATCAAATGTTTAGGTTCAATCGAGGACGATTGAACCAGCAAACAGACACATTTACCGTAATTTTCAGATGAAAGGATCGTATGAAATTATCCGAAACCAAACTTGAACTTCTGGCGCCTGCCGGCCGCTGGGAGGCGTTGACAGCGGTAATAGAAGCCGGCGCTGATGCGGTA
>WBZY01001382.1_pt1 | contig 12727 bp, 9 predicted proteins | sample 5204191 | NCBI WGS metagenome assembly WBZY01 (sample SAMN12344363, study PRJNA552823) | activated sludge metagenome | biome: Activated sludge suspended growth; feature: Anammox Sidestream; material: Wastewater; isolation source: activated sludge from anammox sidestream of wastewater treatment...
TCCGACCACGCAGCAGGAGGGCTGTCTGCAGGACATCCACTGGGCGGTGGGTTCCTTCGGGTACTTCCCCTCGTACGCGCTGGGTTCCGCCATCGCGGCGCAGCTCTTCGAGAAGCTGCGCGGGGATGTGCCGGCCCTCGACGAGCAGATCGCCCGCGGCGAGTTTGCGGGGCTTTTCGGCTGGCTGCGCGAGCACGTGCATGGCCTCGGTTCCAGGGTTTCGACCCAGGAGCTGCTGAAGCTCGCCACGGGTAAACCGCTGTCGGCCGCCGCAGCGCTGCGCTACCTCGAGGGCAAGTATCTCGAAGACCCTGCATCGCGCAGCGCCGCCGCATAGGCAGGCGCGTCCGGTACCATAGCGGCCATGGCCGCAACCCTGCCCTCCGCATCGAACACCTCGAAGCGCCTCGCTGCGCAGTTGCGCGGCCTCGTCGGCAAGGCGATCGAGGACTTCCGGATGATCGAGCCCGGCGATCGCGTGCTGGTGTGCCTCTCGGGCGGCAAGGACTCGTACACGCTGCTCGATCTGCTGCTGTCCTTGCAGCGCAGCGCGCCGGTCGAATTCGAACTCGCCGCCGCGAACCTCGACCAGAAGCAGCCGGGGTTTCCCGCCGGGGTGTTGCCCGGGCACTGCCGCGCACTCGGGGTGTCATTTCACCAGATCGAGCAGGACACCTACAGCGTGGTGAAACGCGTGATACCGGAGGGGCGCACGATGTGCGGCCTGTGCTCGCGGCTGCGCCGCGGTGCGCTCTACCGGTTCGCCGCGGAGCAGGGGTTCACGAAGATCGCGCTCGGCCATCACCGCGACGACATCGTCGAGACGCTGTTCCTGAATCTTTTCCACGGCGGGCGCCTGAAAGCCATGGCGCCGAAGCTCGCCTCGGAAGACGGGCGCAACATCGTGATCCGCCCGCTCGCCTATGTGCCGGAGCGCGAGATCGAACGCTACGCGCGCGCGCGGGCCTTCCCGATCATCCCCTGCCGGCTGTGCGGCTCGCAGGACAACAATCAGCGCCTCGCAGTGAAGCACATGCTCGAGGGCTGGGAGCGCGAGCATCCCGGGCGCATCGCCTCGATCTTTTCGGCGCTGACCCAGGTCGAACCCGCGCATCTCGCCGACACGAAGTTGTTCGATTTCGCGTCGCTCGCCCGCCAGCCGCAGTGAGCACTCTCCCGCCGCTTGCGAACGCGTACTGGGTACAGCGCGACCGCTGGCTCGCGGGCGAATACCCGGGCGCCGCGACGCGCGAGGAAACGCAGGCGCGCCTCGCTGCCCTCAGCGCGCTCGGTATCGACACCTTTGTCGATCTCACGACTCCCGGCGAGCTGCCAGCCTACGATGCGCAGCTTGCGCCCGGCGTGCTGCACATCAGGAAGCCGATCCCCGACCACGGTCTGCCGCTCGAACCCGAGCACATGGGTGAGATCATCGGAGTCATCGACGAACTGCTCGGTGCCGGGCGCCGTCTCTATCTTCATTGTCGCGCGGGAATCGGCCGCACCGGCATGGTGGTCGGCTGTCACCTCGCGCAACACGGCACGCGCGGCGATGCCGCGCTCGATGCGCTCAACGCGCTCTGGACGGGCAGCGCCCGCTCGCGCAGCTGGCCCTCGATCCCCGAAACCGCCGAACAACGCGAGTATGTCTATCGCTGGCCGGCACCGCTCGACCCGACGCTCGACGACGATGCGATGGCCGTGACACAGGCCCTTCGCGAACGCTTCACGGGCGCTCTGCTCGGACTCGCGGCGGGCGACGCGCTTGCGGCCGCGACGCAGTTTCGCAAGCCCGGGAGCTTCACGCCCGTGGGCGACCTGCTCGGCGGCGGGCCATTCGATCTGCCGCGCGGTGCCTGGACTGACGATACGGCCATGGCGCTGTGCGTGGCCGACAGTCTGCTCGAGCGTGGCGAATTCGACCCGGTCGACCAGATCGGGCGCTTCATCCGCTGGCAACGCGAGGGGTATCTGTCCTCGACTGGCCAGTGCGTGGGCATCACGGCGGGCGTTACGCGTGCCCTGGGCACCGCAGGTTGGCGACGGCAGCGATTCCCCGGCTCACACGATCCCGCACAGCTTGATCCCGAAGTACTGACACGGGTCGCGCCCGTTGTGCTCCATTACTTCAACGACCCGGACACGGTGATCGAGCGTGCGGCCGATGTGGCCCGCACCACTTGTCAGGCCCCGCTCGTGCTCGATGCCTGCCGTGTGCTTGCAACGGCCACGCATGCGGCATTGGCCGGACGTGACAAGGCGGCGATCCTGCGCGCAGTGCACGAACTCGGTGCGAGCGGGACCTTGCGGCCCGAGGTAGCGACGATCGCCGGAGGTGGTTACCGCACAGCGCCCCAGGCCCCCATGCGCGCGAGGTCGACGACGCTCGACGTGCTCGCGCTCGCTCTGGGCACTTTCGAGGCAACCGGCACGCTGCGAGATGGAGCGCTGCAGTGCGCCAACCGGGGCCGCGACTCGGACGTCCTGACCGCGACCTTCGGACTGCTCGCCGGCGCCCACTACGGTGCCGCGGCGATTCCGGCGGCGTGGCGCGCGAGTCTGGCGAGAAGGGACCTGATCGTCGACTTTGCCGACCGCCTGCTGGCAGGGGTCATGGTGGCGATGGCGGGGTGAGCGGCGGGCTGCGCGCGACGGGCGGCGCGAGCATCGAATTCACCTCGCTGCGCTCGCGCGCGACCTCGCGTGTGTTGGCCGCCACGAGCTGCTGCCATTGCGGCTCCTCGTGCAGCGCCTTGAACTTTGGATCGATTCGCATCCACCAGCGCTCGCGACAACCCGCCTCGATTGCCGCACTGAGCAAGGTGAGTGCCGTGGCGCTCTCCCCACGCAACGCCAGCGCAGCCGCCGCCACGTAGTCGAAGCACGCCGAGCGCCGGCCTGAGCGGCGTACCTCGGCCAGCCGGCGCTCCACCTCATTGATCAGCGCGAGGCCTTTCTCTGGCGCGCCCGATAGCAGATAGGCCTGTGCCAGGTTGAGTGCCGACGAATAGCCGCGTTCGGCATCATCGGCATCGAACAGCATCGCGCGCACGGCTTGCGACTCGAGATCGAGCGCTTCGAATCGCGCGCGGGCAGCCCTGGCATCGCCGCGCAACAGCTCATCGCCGCCCATCATGAGTAGCACGCGCGCATTCCCGGGATGCTTCCGGTTGCTCTCGAGGCCATTGCGTATCAATTCATCGAACTGTCGGCGGTAGGTCAGCAGATTGCGCCGGCCTGCCAGCACCCAGCGGTTCTGCGAATCCATCTGCTCTGCCCGCTGCTGCCATCTCGCGGCCGCGTCGGCGTCCTCGAGATCGAGAAGCAGGCAGGTCATCTGGCCGTAAGCATCCGCGCGATCGAGTCCGAGCTCGAATGCCCGCCGGTAGCTGCGAACCGCCGAGACCAGCTCGCCCCCCTGCCAGTCGTTGTAAGCGGAGGCCCACCACAGGCTTGCCGCATTCGGGACGCGCTCGAGGGCGACCTGATAGCGTGTGCGGGCTTCAGAGTGACGGCCCATCCGGGTCAGGACCATGGCGAGGTTCTGCTGCACGATCGCCGATTCCGGATCGAGTTCCGCAGCCTGCTGATAGGCGGCCTCGGCCGCCGCGACATCACCCTTGAGGAACAACGTGCGACCCAGCCACATGTGCGCCATCACATAGTTGGGATTCAGTGCACTGGCTTCACGCAGGAGCCTCTCCGCCTCTTCGTACGCACCCTGTTCCAGACGCACGAGCCCCAGCGAGGCATGCGCTTCGGCCAGTTGCGGTGCCAGCTCGAGCGCACGCTTCGCTGCGGGTTCGGCGCGCGCGATCGCCTCGGCAGCCGGGGTTGCCGCCCATTGCACGGGCAGCATTTCTGCATCCGAGGTGCCGCTCCAGGCGAGCGCGAACCCGGGATCGGCCCTGGCTGCCTGGCGAAAATAGTCCGCGGCCTGCCGCAGTGAGCCGGTCGTTCGCCGGTGCCAGTAACGCCTGCCCAGTGTGTACAGCCTGTGCGCAAGCGGACTCGACGACTGCGCGAGCGGTGGACTCGCGCCCGTCACCGAAAGTGCCGGCGCGATTGCAGACACCAGGCGTATCTGCAGACTCGACAAGGCATCACGCGAAGCCACGAATTCTCCGGACCACAGCACGCGAGCCGAAGCTGTCTCGACCAGCCGCAGCTGAAACTCGAGCTGCTCACCCCGCTGCCGCACCGTCCCATCGATGATCGCATCGACCTCGAGACGCCCGGCCTTGTCGCGCGCATCCGTGTCCGCCTGCGAAATCACGAGTGCGGAATCGCGGCCGATCAGCCGCAGGCCCTCGATGCGCGCCAATGCCGCAGACAGCTCGTCGATGACATCCTGTCCCGTTGCGCGCGATTCCTGGCGGCCGTCCGCCGCCAGCAATGGCAGCACCGCGAGCACGCGCGGCACTGGCGTCACCTGAGCCGTCGACTCCCGTTCCGCATCGCGTGCGATGAGAACCCAGATCAGGATGACTGCGAGCATGAGGCCAGCCAGCCCGAGGGCGAGCGCCCACGGAGCTGGCCGATGCCGTGCGGCGGCTGCGCCGATCGCCGCCCCCGCTGAAGCAGGCGAGCCGGGCTCGGCATGACTCGGGACCGCGGGCCAGCGCACCTCACCCGTCAACTGATAGCCGCGCTTCGGCACGGTGCGCACCAGTGCGTGCCCTTGCGCGCCCAGCGCCTTTCGCAACTGATACGCGCAGCGCGAGATCACCTCGTCGGTCATCGGTACGCCGCGCCATACGACGCGGATCAGTTCGTCCCGTGACACCACTTCACCGCGCGCCGCCGCGAGACAGACGAACAGATCCATCACGCGCGGCTCGACACGAACGACCGACTCGCCGCGCCGGATCACACCGTCGGCCGGACGCACGTCAAAGCCCGCGAACCCGAAGCCGCGGCCCAGCCCGGCGATGCGCGCATCGAGATCCGGAATGACGGAAGTTTTCGACATGTTTTCGTCAGGTATTCCGTGGCGGGCAAGCGTCACGCTCCCGCCACAGATTCCACAGATTTCAATTGCGAAGCGCAATCCGCAGATGCATTGCCGCCATGAGCCCGATAGATCCAAAGCGAATCAATGTCTTGTATGTATTCTGGGGCCTCCTCGCACCTCTTTCTGTGCTCGCGTGGTTCGGCGCACACGACCTCTGGCCCCGTCACACTCATTCTCAACTCGCCTCCCTCGCACCGGCTCGCGACAGCTGGGAGGTTCGCTGCACCGTGAGCACCGCAGAATGGTCCCGCTCGCGGCCGGTCGAGTGGTTCGTGGCGCCCACTCTGCTCCCGCATCAGGGCACGCCCGACGCGGTGCCCGGCATGACGCTGCTGGCGTCATCGACCGGCCCTGTGGCGACCCCATCCAAGGACAACGGCCATGAATGCCCACCCCTCTGCCCCTGAAATTCTGCTTGCGTGGATCTCCCGGATCGGCCGCCTGGCGGGCGCAGGCGCGCTCGGTTGCCTGATCGCCTCAGCCGCGAGCGCAGCCACGTTCACCGTCACGAGTACCGGCGACGAGCCGGACACGAACACCGCTGACGGCATCTGCCAGGCATCGAGTGGCGCTTGCACGTTGCGTGCCGCGATCGAGCAGGCGAATGCGAGTGCCGACGCCGACGTCATCGCCTTTCAATGGTGCCCGCCAGGCAACCCGAATCCGTGCTACGGCCTCATTCAGCCGCTGACCGCTCTCCCCGATCTCGGCAGCAATCTCACGATCGACGGGTTCACGGAGCCGACCTCGCGCGCCAACTCGCTCGACGTCGGCCAGGACGTCCTGCACTCCGTCCGCATCAACTTCGAGTCCCTGCCGCCGCCACTCAATCCCGAACAAGCCGGCCTGCGGATCATCGGCGACGGCGTCGCGCTTCGCGGTCTCGCGCTCCATGACGCCGACTCCGCGGAACCGCAGGCGCGTACGGGCGTTCTCATCCGTGGCAACAGGAACTCGATCTCCGGCTGCTACATCGGAACGCTCGACGGTTTGCAGCTCAACGGCTTCCGCGAAGGCGTTCGCGTGGAGGGAAACGACAACAACATTGGCCTTGATACCAATGCCGGTCGAAACCTGATCACCGGGAACCTCACTCACGTCGTCATCCAGGGCGCTGCCGGCTCGCGCCCCACCGGCAACATCCTTGTCAACAACTACATCGGCACGGATAGTTCGGGCAGCAGTGCCCTGACGACGCCTGCCGGTGGCGGCGGCCTCGGCGTACTGATTCGCGAGGCGGACGACAATCGGGTGGGTGGTGGGAGCGCAATTCCCGACCATCCGGGTGTGCGCAACGTCATTCTGTCGTCCGGGCGAAATGCCATCGTCATCGACGGTGGTCGGCGCAACGTCGTGCAGCGGAACTACATCGGCCTTGGCGCGGAGGGTAACAGGGGCACATGGTTGATCGGCGAGCCGACTCCTCTGGGTGCCAGTGTTCTGATCGCACAACTCGCCGGCACTGCAACATCGGCAGACGACAACCTCATCGGCGGACCGACGGCTGTCGAAGGCAATGCCATCGCTCGAGGCGCGGGCGTCGGCGTGCAGGTCGGTGCCAGCAGCGCCGACGCATCCAGCCGTAACCGCATTCTTTCCAACCGCATCGTCGGCAACAACTCCCTGGGCATCCGGCTCGCCGGCATTGGCTCCAACGATCCGGGCGATGCCGATACCGGCCCCAACGGCTTGCAGAACAGCCCCGAGGTCGTGAACTTCCTTGCCGATGCCCAGCCGAACACCGGCACCGTCGAGGTTCGCCTGCAGAGCACGCCACGCACGCGCTTCACGCTGCAGCTCTTCGCCAACTGGGGGATGTGCGTTCCCGACAACGACTTCGAGGCCGACGTGCTGCTCGCCACTGATTCGGGTCCGGACGCCGCGACCAACGACAGCGGTGAGCTGGTCGCCGTTGCCCAGGTCACGTTGCCGGTCGATGAACAGCAGGGCGGCGTTGCACGGGCGCTGACCGCAACTGCCACCGATGCGGATGGCAATACTTCCCAGTTCTCGCGCTGCTTCGACGCAGCGTCCCAGTCCTCCGGAACCTTGGCCATGCAGAATCCGCGGGTCGCGGGTCTCGAGGGTGACATTGTCGAAATCATCGTGCGACGCGAAGGCGGGACGAACGGCAGTGCCTCCATCGACATTGCAACCGAGGACATCACGGCCAATGCGGGGAGCGACTATGTGAGCTTCTCGACACGGCTCGATTTCGCCGATGGCCAGTCGCAGCGACTGGTCAGGCTCAATCTGCTGTCCGATAGCGAGATCGACCCCAACCAGACCTTTCGTGCCGTCCTGCGCAATCCCACGGGGGCTGCGCTCGATCCAATGCGCTCGGATACGGTGGTGGAGATCGTGGACGCCCAGTCGCGGATGTTGGCGGTGACCACCACCGGAGCTGATTTCGGCGAGATCCTGCCGGGCACGAGCGCGAGCCGTCGCGTGACCGTGCAGAACATCAGCGCTCTCGTCATCGGGATCACGGCACTTGACTTGAGCGGCTCGACCGAGGCCATGCGCATCGCGAACGACACCTGCGCCAGCCTCACGCCAAACGCGACTTGCACCTTCGATGTCGTATTCGAGCCGCCGACCGCCGGCGACTTTGTCGCCAGCGTGGCGATCCGCTACTCGCCGACGGCCGGCCGCGAGGAGTCGGTGGGCGTCCGCGGCAGTGCTTCGATCCAGTCGGACCTGCAGCTCGACAAGTCTGCTGATGCCACTGCAGCGCGGCCCGGCGACGCGGTGACCTATCTGCTTCAGCTGAGCAATCCCGGAGCGGCGACCGCGAGTGGTGTCGTCGTCACCGACGTGCTCCCGGATTCCGTGGGTGGCCCGGTCGATCCTTCGACAGGCGACGCCGCATTGCAGCCGGCTGCAGGCAACGCGCAGTACGATCCGGCGACCCGGACGATCTCCTGGTCTGCGGGTGATCTCGCACAGTTCGCCAATGTAAGCCTGCGTTATCGGGTCACCCTGAATGCGGACGCAACGGGTACGGCACGCAATTCGGCAGGCATCGCAGCAGGCACGGCGAACGACCGCAACAATGCCGATAACGCGGACAGCGTCGATGTCCAGATCGTCTCACAGACATCTGACCTGGCGCTCGACCTGGATACAGGGACGGTCTCGCTTCCGGTGCAAGTGGTGCCACTCCCGAACGTCTTCAGAGGAGACATGCGCACTCTGCTCCTGGAGGTGGTCAATCGGGGACCAGACGCGTCAGACGCCCGACTTGCGATCCAGGGCCACACGGTCCTGCGGTTGGTCGAAATGAGCGTGGAGGCAGGTGCTGGCGGTGTGGCGGGGCCCCCCTTCTCGTGCACACCGGCGATGCCTTGGGGCACGGAAGAGTGGTTGGACTCACTCCCCGATAACGCACAATGCCAGTTGATCGCCGGGAAGCTTGCGCCGAATGAGAGCCTGCTGGTCCGGGTCACGATTCTTGCGATCGGCGGGGCCGGTACCTTTGCTTCGATCGACTTCTCCCTGACCGGCGACAGTGCGGATCCGGATCCCGCCAACAATTCGGCACGTGGCAGCGCACAAATCCTCATCCCGCTTGCTCCCATGTCCAGGAGGTGCTTCATCGCCACCGCGGCCTATGGCTCCTGGCTCGCGCCCGAAGTGATGGTCCTGCGTCGCTTCCGCGACCGCTGGCTCCTGACCAACCCACCGGGGCGCGCGTTCGTCGACTGGTACTACCGGACCTCGCCGCCGATCGCCGACCACATCGCACAATGGCCAGCCCTGCGCGCGCTGGTGCGCGGGCTGCTGATGCCGCTGGTGTACTCGCTCAAGTACCCGGGGCCTGCCGTTGCACTCTGGCTCGCGGCCCTGCTCGGCCTGCGCAGAAGAATGAAGTGACCTGCGCTCACGCCGAGATGGCGATCCGGTCGCTGGCCCGTTGAGCGTCCGTCATGCCCGAGCGTGAGCGCACTATCGCGGCCGCTACGTCCTGGTACCGCTGCCACGCAGACTACGAACAATTTGATGTGAGAAGAACAAGACCGCACACACAAAGAAAATGCTTGCAAACACAGCGGCGGAGCGCATTCTGGCCCGCCGCCCGCCGCCCGCCGCCCGCCGCCCGCCGCCCGCCGCCCGCCGCCCGCCGCCCGCCGCCCGCCCGAGCTGCTATCCTGTGGGCGTCCCAGCTGAACCCACCGCGCCGGTCCCATGGCGGCGCATGAGGCCCCTGTTCCCATGCCGCTTTCCATCCCGCGCCCAGCCACCCCCGCTCGCCGTTCCGCCGGCGCGAAGCGCGTGCGTGCAAAGAGGGCGTCGTGGGCCCGGCTCGGCGACGAACAACTGCTCGCGATGCGCTTCTGCGACCTGAAGCTCAAGCTCGAGCGCACGCCGCTTGCGCGCCACATGCGCAGCCTCTATCGGGACCTCGAGCGCCGCGGCATCGGTTTTCGCCCGCACGCGTGGATCGGCGAGGAGTGGTTCTCGCCGGACGGCGTTCCCGGCATCTCGATTCCCTTCTACCTTGCGCATCCGCGCCTCGAGCGCCTCGAGCGTACGATGATGAAACAGGTCGAGGGCGGCAACGCGCAGTGGCTCAAGCGCATCCTCCGGCACGAAGCGGGCCACGCGCTCGACACCGCATACCGGCTGCGCAGGCGCAAGCGCTGGCGAGAGGTCTTCGGGCCCGCGTCGCTGCCCTATCCGGACCGCTACCGCGCACGCCCCGGCAGCCGCCGTTACGTGCAGCACCTCGGCGACTGGTATGCGCAATCGCACCCCACCGAGGATTTCGCCGAGACCTTCGCGGTGTGGCTCACGCCGCATTCGTCGTGGCGGCGTGGCTATGCGGACTGGCCGGCATTCCAGAAACTCGAATTCGTCGACGAACTGATGACCGCGCTGCGCGATCGACGTCCCGTCGTGCGCAATCGCACGCGGATCGAACCCATCGACTCGCTCACGCGCACACTCGGTGAGCATTACGAGGAGAAGCTCGAGCGCTATAGCCAGTATCGCCGCGGCCTCGTCGATGTGATGCTGTCAAAAGTGTTCACGCCGGGCAGGCCGCGCCGCGCAACGCCGCGCGCGAGCACCCTGATCCGCTCGGCGCGTCGCGAGCTCGTCGACGCGGTGGTGCGGGAACAGGGTGTCGCGCGCTATAGTGCATTCCAGATCTTGCGCATGATCATCGAACGCAGCGATCAGCTCGGACTCTATCCGCGCGGCAGCCGTCGCGATGCGCTGCGCAACGCGCGCTGGGTTCTCTCGCGCCTCGTGCGCCTCTATACGGATGGTGCGAGTCCGCAGTTGAGGTTATGAAGAAGCTCAAGGCGCTGGTGGTCGTCCACGCGACTCTCGTCCCACCCGATTCCCTCGACGGGCGGACCGAAAAGGAAATCGAAGAATGGCGCACCGAATTCGACGTCATTTCGACGTTGAAGCGGCGTGGTCATGAGGTGCGCTGCGTCGGCGTGCTCGACACGCTGACCGAGCTCAGGGGCGCCATCACCGACTGGCAGCCCGACATCGTCTTCAACCTCCTCGAGGAATTCGACGGCATCGTCACCTACGACCAGCACGTCGTCGCGTTCCTCGAGCTGATGCGCCAGCCCTACACGGGTTCGAATCCGCGCGGCCTGCTGCTCTCGCGCGACAAGTCGATCTGCAAGCAGCTCTTCGCCTACCACCGGATTCCCTCGCCGCAATTCGCGGTGTTCAGGAAAGGCGTCAAGTTCAAACTGCCGAAGAAGCTCCGGTTTCCGCTGTTCGTGAAATCGACGACCGAGGATGCTTCGCTCGGCATCGCGCAGGCGTCGGTCGTCGAGGACGAAGCGAAGCTGCGCGAGCGCGTCGGCTTCGTGCACGAGCAGATCGGCTCTGATGCGCTCGTCGAGGAATACATCGAGGGCCAGGAGCTGTACGTCGGCATGGTCGGCAACGACCGCCTCACGCGCCTGCCGGTCTGGGAGATGGTGTTCGGTTCGATGCCCGATTCGCTGTCGGCGATTGCGACCCGCAAGGTGAAGTGGGACCGCCGCTATCAGAAGAAATACGGCATCACCACGCGCGCTGCGGACGAGCTGCCCCGCGAGATCGTCACCAGGCTCGACGCGCTGTCGCGACGCATCTTCCGCGCGCTCGGCCTTTCCGGTTACGCGCGCATGGATTTTCGCCTGGCGCCCGATGGCCGCATCTTCGTGCTGGAAGCGAACGCCAATCCGAACCTCGCGGAGGAGGAAGACTTCGCGCAGTCGGCGCTCGCGGCGGGCATCGCGTATGACGAGCTGCTCGAGCGTATCATCACGCTCGGCCTCGGTTACCGGGCGCAATGGCGGGCTTACTATGGTTGAACGCGCGGTCGCACTCTGTGCACTGCTTTTCCTCGCGGCGTGCTCGGGCACGGCGGATCTGCGCAAGGCAGAGCTGTCGGAGCTCGCCGGCTGGCTTCCGGGCACCTATGAAGGCACCGATGCATCGATCGCGTTCGTGCCGATCTACGCGCCATTCATCAGTGACAATGTGTTCTTCACCGAGGAGACGCGCCTGCGAGCCGGGCGTGGCGAGGTGTCGCAGCGCATCGTCGCCTTCGAGGTCATCGACAAGCAGATCGTGCAGGCGAGTTATCTGCTCGCCGATCCGGCACGCTGGCGTGCGGGCTTGCAGCACCCCGATCTCTTCAAGGGCCTGATGGAGGCAGACCTCAAGCTGCTCGCAGGCTGCGAGATGCTCTGGGTCAAGGACAAGGAGCACAGCCGGTTCGTCGGCGCAAACGATCGCAAGAACTGCCGCAGCTCGCGTCCCGGCAGCGGCCTTGCATTCCTCGATTCGCGTGCCGAGATCACCGCCGACGACTATGCGCGCAGCGAGCGCTACTTCGATGCCGCGGGGCGGCAGCTCGCGGGCGCGCAGGATGAGACTCTGGACCGGTTCCGCAGGCAATGACCTTCAAGGGCGTCATCTCGACGGCAATCAGGAAGCTCGACAGCACCACGCAGCGACTGCGCGCGCTCAAGACACCGCCACCCGCGCCAGCCGCGAAGCCGGCCGCCGCGGCGCCCGGCGAGGGCACTTCGGGCCGCGTTCGGCACGACGAGCGGGGCAATGCGGTCTGGGACATCGCCGTATCGACGGGCGTCTTTGCGCTCGAAAGCACCTCGAAGCTGCTGAAACGCCTCGAGGCGCCGGAGCTGAAGATCGCGGATGAGCGGGAGCTCGAGCTCGAAGACGGCAAGAAAAGCCGCGGTTACGATCCCTACAACCGCGGTCGCTGATTCTTCAGGTGCGCATCGAGCCAGTCGAGCACGACGGCGTGCCACTGCAGGCTGTTCGCAGGTTTCAGGACCCAATGGTTCTCGTCGGGGAAGTAGAGCAGCCTCGACTCGACACCGCGCCGCTGCAGTGCCGTGAAGGTCGCAAGGCCCTGTGTGTCGGGCACGCGGTAGTCCTTGCCACCGTGGATCACGAGCATGGGCGTGCGCCACCGTTCGACGAAGCGTGACGGGTCCCATTTGTCGTACAGGTCCGGGCGCGCGAAATACGGGCCACCAAACTCCCATTCCGGAAACCACAGCTCCTCAGTCGAGTAGTACATCGCCCGGTTGTCGAAGATGCCGTCGTGGTTGACGATGCAGCGAAAGCGCTCGGGCCAGTTGCCCGCGATCCAGTTCTGCATGTAGCCGCCGTAGGAGGCGCCCAGCGAACAGGCGCGATCGCCGTCGAGCCACTCGTACTTTG
>WBZY01001385.1_pt1 | contig 12694 bp, 11 predicted proteins | sample 5204191 | NCBI WGS metagenome assembly WBZY01 (sample SAMN12344363, study PRJNA552823) | activated sludge metagenome | biome: Activated sludge suspended growth; feature: Anammox Sidestream; material: Wastewater; isolation source: activated sludge from anammox sidestream of wastewater treatment...
CCGCCGATACTTCCAGTTGTGGTCGATAAGATGCGCCGAAGCTATTGCGGGCCTGGCGTGGGCGCAGGCACGAAGAGGCAGGTGTCGCGACCGTCGCCACTGAGGTCGATGCGCCGATCGAACGCAAGGCCGATCTTTTCCAGCAGGCGGATCGACGCGACGTTCTCCGGCGAGACGATCGCGACGATGCGGGGAATGCCGAGCGCGAGCCGGCCGTGTACCATCACCGCGGCGGCTGCTTCATGCGCATACCCCTGACCCCGGAAGGCTGGCAGGTAAGCGAAACCGATATCGACGTCGTCGAGCGTGTCGCGCTTCAGCAGTCCGCACATTCCAATTGGCGTGCCGTCGTTGCGCAGCTGCGCGAGCCAGAGGCCGAAGCCGAAGCGCGCGTAACTCGCGGACGGGCCCTTCTCGATGTAGGCGCGGGCGTCATCGAGCGTCCGAACGCCACGATCGCCGATGAAACGCAGGAACGAGGGGTCGTTCAGCAGCTCGAGAATGAACGGCGCATCCTCGGCCACAATGAGACGCAGCACGAGGCGCCCGGTCTCGAGGATCTTCACGTGGGGCGCCCGGGGCGCAGCCGTTCAGCCTTCGAAGAACCCCATCTTCACGCCGGCGAGCTGGATGACGTCGTTGTCCTGCAGCTTGCGGGCCTGCGCGCCGATGGCGGCGCCGTTGACCAGCGGGTAATCGCCTTCGGTCTCGCTGTCGACGTGCACGATGAAATAGCCGTCGGCGCGGCGGGTGATCGCAGCGACCTGCACTCCAGGGCGGCCGAGCGTGGTGAGCGCCTTCGACAGCTCGAGCTCGCGGCCGGCGAAGGCACCTGACAGCACCTGCAGCTTCGCAGGCTTGAAGGCCTGCTGGCCCTCGGCGAGGGCCTTGCGGATTCCAGTGGCGCTCGGGCCGGCGGCGCCGTCGGCGGCGACGTTGCGCAGCTTGTCCACGGGGCGTGCCGAGGGCTGGATCACCATCGTCTTCTCGAATTCGTCCTGCTGCTCGTCGTCTTCGACGAAGCGCAGCTGGTGGTGCCCGACCGTCACCACGTCGCCGTGCTGCAGCGCGTGCTTCTTGATCAGCTTGCCGTTGACATAGGTGCCGTTGGTGCTGTTCAAGTCCTCAAGGAACGAGTCGTTGAGGATGTTGATGATCAGCGAGTGATGGCCGCTCACCGCAGGATTGTCGATGCGGATGTCATTGTCAGGGAGGCGCCCGATCGTGTAGCGCTCCTTGTTCATGTTGTATTCCGCAAGTACCTGGCTATCCAGGCTCAAAATCAAGCGTGCCATGTGTCCGCCTTTATCAGCTGAACCAGCCCAATACCCGATCAAAGACGCTGCGACGCGCCGGGAACGCTTCGAGGATCTGGGCCATCACGACCGAGACGTTGTCCCGACCCCCGTTGTCGTTCGCCAGTTGAATCAGATGCTTGGCGACCGTGTCCAGATTATCACCAAAGGTATTGACCGTTAAGTGTATATCGCTGTCTTCAACCATGTCGTTCAAGCCGTCGGAGCACAGGACGTAATGATCGCCTTTGTGAACAGGCACTTCCTGCAGCTCGACCTCCACATTGGACTCGACACCCAGTGCGCGGGTCACGTAGTTCTTGTTGGCGGCCCGCTGGGCCTCCTCGGGCGAATAGAAGCCGCGGTCGACCAGCTCCTGCAGCAGCGAGTGGTCCATCGTGACCTGCTCGAACTTCGAGCCACGCAGGCGGTAGAGGCGCGAGTCGCCCACATGGGCGATGGAAATCATGTTGTCGAAGAGGAGGGCACTCACGACCGTCGTGCCCATGCCCTCGCACTGCGGCTGGGAACGCGCGGTCTGGTAGATGATCTTGTTGGCGCGCGTGATCGCGTCGCGCAGGATGATGCTCGGACGTGTCAGCTTGGTGGATGGGTCGACGGCTGTCATGTCTTCGCGTTCCATCGATTCCCGTACCAGGTTCACGATCGTCTTGACCGCAATGCCGCTCGCCACCTCGCCGGCGTTGTACCCGCCCATCCCGTCGGCCAGCACCAGCAGGCCCAGATCAGGATCGACGGCAATCGTATCCTCGTTGTGCTCCCGCACCTTACCGGTGTCGGACAACCCCACGAGGCGCACCTTGCCACGCAGGCTGGGAGGAGGACCGTAGCGGCGCGGCACGGCTACCCGAACCTTCCCGGCGCAGGCAGCGGTGTGACGCGCGTCACAGACACGATGTCACCCAGCGCAATCAAGGCCCGCGAACCCCCGGTCATCCGTCCACGATACGTACCTGCGAACACTAGCATCGGAGCGATTGAAGTCCGAGTGCCCGATCACAAATCCCCGCGCCGCGCCCAATGCCGTGCACGCGATCCTAAGACAAGTCGCGAAATCCCGCATGCTAAAGTGAACCGATGGCCCGCCCTGCCGTCGCGTACCTGTGCAATGTCTGTGCCGCGGAAACGCTCAAGTGGCAGGGCCAGTGCCCCCAATGTGGTGAATGGAACTCCCTCGAGCAGCGGCTCATGCCACGCGTGGGCACCGCCGCGCGTCCGGCCGTCACGACAGGCAAGGGTGTGAACATTGCGCCATCCCGCCTCGAAGTGGCAGGGACCGACGCGCGCTTCTCGACGGGTCTCACGGAGCTCGATCGCGTCCTGGGAGGCGGTATCGTGCCGGGCTCGGTGAGCCTGATTGGTGGCGATCCCGGTATCGGCAAGTCCACACTCCTCCTGCAGGTCGCGGCACGTGCTGCGCCCGGCCGCCCGCTGTTGTACGCGACCGGCGAGGAGTCCCTGGGGCAGGTCTCGATGCGCGCGCGTCGCCTCGGACTCGAGAGCGCGTCGCTGTCGGTGCTCGCGGAGACCGATCTCGAGGTCATTCTCGAGGCGGCGCAGGCTGCGAAAGCTGCCCTTCTGATCGTGGATTCGATCCAGACCGTGCAGTTCGCCGGACTCGGGGCGAGCGCGGGCGCCGTGACGCAGCTGAAAGAGTGCACAGCCCAGCTCGTGCGCTTCGCCAAGTCGACCGGTATCGCGGTCGTGATCATCGGGCACGTCACCAAGGAAGGGGCGATCGCCGGTCCGCGCGTGCTCGAGCATCTGGTCGATGCCGTGCTCTATTTCGAGAGCGAAGCCGGCAGTCGCTTTCGCATCGTGCGTGCAGTGAAGAACCGTTTCGGTGCGGCCAACGAACTCGCGTTTTTCGTGATGGGCGAAGAGGGGCTGAAGGAGGTCCGCAATCCCTCGGCCATCTTCCTCGCACGTGCAGCGGAACCCGCGCCGGGCTCGATCGTGATGGTGGCGCGCGACAGCGGGCGACCGCTCCTGATCGAGTTGCAGGCACTGGTCGATCGCATGCGCTTCGGGGCGCCGAGGCGCGTGGCCCAGGGCCTCGACGCGAATCGCCTCGCGATGCTGCTTGCGATCCTGAGCCGTCACGCGGGAGTGTCACTGCAGGAACACGACGTCTTCGCGAACGTGGTGGGTGGCCTCGCACTCGGCGAGACTGCAACCGACCTGCCTCTGGTGCTGGCGCTCACCTCGAGTCTGCGGGACCGGCCCCTGCCGCAGACGCTCGTCGCCTTCGGTGAAGTCGGCCTGACCGGTGAAGTACGGCCGGTCGCCTACGGTGAGGAGCGGCTGCGCGAGGCGGCGAAACAGGGATTCAAGGTGGCGGTCGTGCCGCAGGGCAATGTGCCGCGCAAGGCGATCGAGGGCCTTGCGGTGCGCGGGGTGTCGCGGGTCGCGGAGGCGATCGCTGCCGCCGAAGCGAGCTAGGGGCCACGGGCAGCGGGCTGCGAGCGGCGAGCAAGAGGCGCGCGGCCGCGCGCTCTGGCCCGTCGCTCGCAGCTCGCCGCCCGTTGCTCGTTTCCCGCCGTTCGGTGATAGTCCCGCCATGCGCATGCGGGTCAAGCGGATCCTGGTCGCGATCGGTATGCTGATCATCGTCGCGCTGGCAGCGCTTGCCGTTGCGATCAGCCACGATACTGCCTGCGGCGCTTCGCCCGGTGTGGGCGGAGGCGGCGCCACCATGAAGGCTGCCGTCCGCCGCTGCTATGGTCCGCCGGACGTCCTCGCCGTCGAGAGTGTCGAGCGGCCGGTACTCGCTGATGACCAGATGCTCGTCAAAGTGCGTGCCGCGGGCCTCAATCCCCTCGACTGGCATCGCCTGCGCGGCACTCCCTATCTCATGCGCATCGGCGAAGGTTTCGGTACGCCGAAGGACGTGCGGCTCGGTATCGACTTCGCGGGCACGGTGCAGGCTGTGGGCAAGGACGTGACGCGGTTCAAACCCGGTGACGCGATCTTCGGCGGCAAGAGCGGCGCGCTTGCCGAGTATGTGGTCGTCAGGGAGAGTGGCTCCATCGCGAAGAAGCCCGCGAACATCGATTTTGAGCAGGCGGGTGGTGTCTACGTCGCCGCCATCACCGCGTTGCAGGCCTTGCGCGACCGTGGGGCCGTCCGGCCGGGGCAGAAGGTCCTGATCAACGGCGCCTCGGGCGGTGTCGGCACATTCGCCGTGCAGATCGCGAAGTCACTGGGGGCCGAAGTCACAGCGGTCTGCAGTACGCGCAATGTCGACCTCGTGCGCGCACTCGGTGCCGATCACGTCATCGATTACAAGAAGGTCGACTTCACGCAGGGTGTCGCGCGCTACGACGTCATCATGGACAACGTGGCCAACCGTCCGATCCTCGATATCCGCCGGGTGCTCGCGCCCGAGGGCAAGTACATTCTGATCGGCGGTGGCGGGCCGGACGCGAACCCCTGGGTGGGAGCCCTGAGGGCGCCGCTGAAGGCGCTAATAATCTCCTGGTTCGTCGACCAGGACATGGGCTTTTTCGTCTCGAACGCGAGTACCGCGGATGTCGAGACACTCGCGCGGCTGATGGAAGAAGGCGAGGTCACCCCCGTCGTCGACCGCAAATACCCGCTGGCCGACGTGGCGGATGCCCTGCGCTACCTCGAGGACGGCCACGCTCGCGGGAAAGTCGTCGTCATACCCGATTGATGGCGCATTTGTGCGGCGCGCGAGCGGCGAGCCGCGGGCTGCGAGCCAGCGTGCAAGGCCGCGCACCTACGCTTCTTGCCCATAGCCCGTAGCCCGTAGCCCGTCGCGCGTCGCGCGTCGCCCTTCACTTTGTCCGTAGCCCGGGAAACAGCGGGCTCGCGAGCAGAAAGCACCAGACGACCAGCACGAACGGCAATGTCAGTGCAGGCATTCCGAGTGGCTCGAGCGCGGCCGAAACCGCCGCGAATACCACGGTAGTCGCGACCGTTGCCAGCAGCGCATAGGTGAACGAGAAGGCGTCGAGGGTGTAAAACACGGCACCCAGGGCGATGGCCGTGAGCGCGCTGTTGAAGCCCCAGGCACCTGCGCGGATCGCTGGTTCCGCCGCGCCCATCCCCCAGGCGACCAGGAGCCCTGACATGGACCCCGCGAGGGCAGCCGTGCAGGCAATCCTGGAGCCGATCAGCAGTCCGATCGCGAAGAGGATGCCGGTGACGACATTGCCCTGAAAAAAGATCTGGGCAATCCCGTTGAAAAGCCCCTCCACCACCGTCCCGGCAGTCACGGTACCCTCGACCGACACGGCTTTTGGCAACCCTGCAGTCGGCAGGAGATGCGTGGACTCGAGCCGTCCAAGGCGCGCCGTGGCGAGGAAAAAACACAGGGAGGCGAACACGAACGGTGCCGTCAGCGGCGGAACCTTCCACGCGCTGAGCAGGTTCATCAGCGCTGCCGTGACAATCGTCGAGCATGCCGCAGCGAGCACGACGCAGCTCCACGTGAGCGCGTCGGGCCGCAGGAAATAAAGCAGCCCGATCGCGACGAGCGAGCCATTGAAACCGAAGAGCCCCGCGCGTACGAGCTGTCGATCGACTCCGAGCCACATTGCGGTGGCGGTGCTCACGACTGTGCCGGTGAGCGCGGCACAGGCAAAGAGCGGCGAATTCCAGAATATGCCGGCAAGGAAGACCAGCCCCGCGTAGCTGTTGTTCTGCAGCATCACCTGGCCGACGCCGCGAAACACGGAGTCGAGGAATCCCGCAAGCATGGGGGGAGGGGCCTCCTCATTCCAGACGAGCCCGTCAGAAGAGAATCGTATAGCCATCCGCGAAGCATACCGGCTTCAGGGGTCTTGTTCCGGAGCGTCGCGGGTCCGCGGCTCGCGCGAGATACTTGCCTTGACAATCATTGCCACGGCAGTAGCATCAATCCGTAGCCCGTAGCCCGTAGCCCGTAGCCCGTAGCCCGTAGCCCGTAGCCCGTAGCCCGTAGCCCGTAGCCCGTAGCCCGTGCCGAAAACTTCTTCCCGTGCCGTGCGTCACTATCGCGGCGACCACTATCGGGTCGAGGATTCCATCGGTTACCTCATGAAGCTTGCGCTGACGGCGCTGCGCAGGCGGCTCGACCGCGAGACGACCGGGCACGGGCTGACCGGCGTGCAGTTGCTGCCGCTGCTGCTGATCAGTCGCGGTGTCTGCGTGACTGCCACGGAACTCGCCCGACTGAACGACATCGATGCCGGTGCCACCACGCGCATGCTCCACCGCCTCGAGGCGAAGGGGCTGCTGAGGCGCACGCGCAGCACGCACGACCGACGTGTCGTGCGCCTCGAAGTCACCGCAGCCGGTCGTGCGATCGCCGACGAGGTTCCCTTCGTGATCGCTGCGGCGCTGAACGACTCGCTCCGTGACTTCAGCGTGGTTGAAGTCGAGAGCCTGCGCAATATGCTGCGCCGCATCGTCATCAACGCGGCGGCCACATCATGAGCGGACGCGCTGCGGCTTGCGGCTGCGCGCTCCTGCTTGTGGGGTGCGCGAATTTCAAGGGCATAACGCCTGTGGTCCGGGAGCTGACGCCAGCACAGCTTGACGCCGGTGCCACAGAGGTACAGTGGCCCCGCGACGATTGGTGGAAGCAGTTCAATGACCCGGTGCTCGATGCATTCATCGAGCGGGCGCTGGCCGGGAATCCGCAGCTCGACGCCGCACGGGCGCGACTCGCGCAGGCGCAGGCTGCGATCGCCGCCACGGGAGCCACTCGCGGCCCACGCGTCGATCTGCAGGCAGAGTCGACACGGCAGCGCTTCAACGAGAACTACATCTATCCGCCGCCGATCGCCGGACGCATCGACAGCATCAACTCGCTGCAGCTGACGGGCAGTCAGGAGCTGGATTTCTTCGGGCGCCGTCGCGCCGCGCTGCGCGCCGCACTATCGCGTGGTCGCGCGGCAGCCGCCGAGTCACAAGCGGCGCGCGTGCTGCTGGCGGCGGCGGTGGCCCGTTCGTACTTGCAGCTCGCCGGTCTCGTGGAAACACGCGCGGTGCTCAACGAGACGCGGGTGCAGCGCGAGCGCATCCTGGAGCTTGCCCGTGCGCGCGTGCAGAGCGGGCTCGACACACAGGTCGAGCTGCGGCAGGCAGAAGGCGCTTTGCCCTCGATCCGCGGACAGATCGAGGCTGTGGAGGAGCAGATCAAGTTGGCCCGCCATGCGCTGGCGGCACTGCTCGGCGCAGGGCCCGACGCAACGCGGGATCTCGCTCCACGCCTCGCGGAGGCGCAGTCGCCGGTCCTGCCGCCCGCCATTCCCGCAGAACTGATCGGTCGTCGCGCCGATGTCAGCGCCGCCCGCTGGCGTGTCGAAGCAGCGGCTGCCGATGTCGATGCCGCCAGGGCGCAGTTCTATCCAAACGTGAACCTGCTGGCGTTCGCGGGCTATCAGAGTCTCGGATTCGCGCAATGGTTCGATGCCGGCAGCCGCACCATGGGCATCGGACCGGCCGTGAGTTTGCCGGTGTTCGATGCCGGGCGTCTGCGAGCGAACCTGCGCGGGAAAGCGGCCGACGCCGATGCCGCGGTTGCCGACTACAACGCGACGCTGATCGGCGCGGTACGCGATGTGGCCGATCAGATCGCTTCACTCGAGTCGCTTGCACTGCAGGCGAGGGAGCAGCGCGCGGCGCTCTCCGCGGTGCAAAGCGCCTATGACCTCGCCATGCTGCGCTATCGCGCGGGACTCGGCTCATATCTGACCGTGCTCGCAGCAGAGACCAGCGTGCTCGCAGAGCGGCGTGATGGCGCTGATATCGAAACGCGCCGCGCGGTGGCTGCAGTCGACCTGATGCGGTCCCTCGGAGGCGGTTTCGACGACCGTATGAGCCCCGAATGAATACCCCCAGCCCCGACAAGCCCGATATGTCCCGCACCCGTCACGTCGCGCTGCTTGCGATTACGGCGGTGTTTGGCGTCGCTGCCATCGTCTATGCGGTGTACTGGTACCTGTACGAACGTCACTACGAGAGCACCGACAACGCGTACGTGGCCGGCAACATGGTCCTGATCACGCCGCAGATCGGCGGCACCGTGGTCGCGATCGAGGCGGATGAGACCGATCTGGTCCGCGCGGGGCAGGCGCTGGTCAAGCTCGATCCTGCCGACGCGCAGGTGAGCCTCGCGCAGGCCGAAGCACAGCTGGCGCAGACAGTGCGCGAGGTGCGCACGCTCTATGCAAACAACGCATCGCTCGCCGCGGCGGTTGCCCTGCGCGATGCCGAGGTGGTCACGGCACAGAGCGACCTCGCCCGCGCACGCGATGATCTGCAGCGTCGCCAGTCGCTCGCCTCGACCGGGGCAGTGTCGGAGGAGGAAATCGGCCACGCGCAAACCGCGTTTGCGAACGCGCAGAGTGCGCTCGGTGCCGCCCGGGCCGCCGTCAGCGCGGCGCGTGAGCAGCTGGCTGCCAATCAGGCGTTGACGGCGGGAACGACTCCTGAAGACCATCCGAACGTCCAGCGCGCTGCGGAGAGCGTGCGCGCTGCGTATCTGGCGCGTGGGCGTGTCGAGTTGCCCGCGCCGGTCACAGGCTATGTCGCGAGGCGCAGCGTGCAAGTAGGCAGCCGCGTGCAGGTCGGAGCACCACTGATGGCGATCGTGCAGCTCGACCGGGTGTGGGTCGAGGCGAATTTCAAGGAGGTCCAGTTGCGTGACCTGCGCATCGGCCAGCCGGTCTCACTCACTGCGGACCTGTATGGTGACCGGGTCGAGTATCACGGTACCGTGGCCGGACTCGGTGCCGGTACCGGCGCCGCGTTTGCCTTGCTGCCGGCGCAGAACGCGACCGGCAACTGGATCAAGGTCGTGCAGCGCGTACCCGTGCGCATCGCGCTCGATCCGCGCGAACTCACCGCGCATCCACTGCGGGTCGGGCTGTCAATGCAGGTGAGCGTCGATGTGGCGGATCGCAGCGGCAGAATGCTCGCTGCCACGCCGCCCGCACAGCCCGCGGCAACGACGACCGCCTTCGCGCCGCCGTCGAAGGAAGTCGATGCGCTGATCAACCGCATCGTTGCCGCCAATCTCGGCCATGCGGTCGGCGCACGCGACTGACCGGCGCGCATGGCTGCCCCTTCGCACTCACACCCGCCGCTGAAGGGCGGCGCGCTGGTCGCCGGCACGATCGCCCTGTCGCTGGCGACCTTCATGAATGTGCTCGACTCGTCGATCGCCAATGTGTCGATCCCCGCGATCTCCGGCGATCTCGGCGTGGCGCCGAACCAGGGAACCTGGGTGATCACCTCCTTCGGCGTGGCCAACGCCATTTCGCTGCCCCTGACGGGCTGGCTGACCGTGCGCTTCGGCCAGGTGCGCATCTTCCTGACGAGCGTGCTGCTGTTCGTGCTCGCCTCGTTCCTTTGCGGACTTGCGCCCACGCTCGGAACGCTCATCGCGTTTCGCGTGCTGCAGGGTTTCGTGGCGGGTCCCATGATCCCGTTGTCACAAACGCTGCTGCTGTCGACCTATCCGGCGCAGCAATCGGGCACAGCGCTCGCGTTCTGGAGCATGACGACCCTGATCGCGCCGGTGGTGGGGCCTCTTGCAGGTGGATGGATCACCGACAACATCGGCTGGCCGTGGATCTTCTTCATCAACGTGCCCGTCGGTCTCGTCGCGGCCTTCGCGACCTGGACTCTCTATCGCCGACGCGAAACACCGATGCGCAAGCTGCCGATCGACCGGGTGGGTCTAGCGCTGCTCGTGATCTGGGTCGGTGCGCTGCAGATCATGCTCGACAAGGGGCGGGAACTCGACTGGTTCGAATCGGGCGAGATCGTGGTGCTCGCCATCATTGCACTGGTGGGCTTCGCGTTCTTCGTGGCATGGGAACTGACCGACGAGCATCCGGTGGTGGAACTGCGCCTGTTTGCCCGCCGCAATTTCCTGTTCGCGACCATTGCGATTGCGGTCGCGTACGGCCTTTTCTTCGGCAACCTGGTGCTGTTGCCGCTCTGGCTGCAGCAGTGGATGGGCTACACCGCCACGCTGGCGGGCTGGGCACTGGCGCCCATTGGCGTGCTCGCCATGGTGTTCACGCCGGTGGTTGGCCGCTACATCAACCGCGTCGATCTGCGTCCGGTGGTCACGGCTTCGTTCCTGATCTTCGCATTCTCGATGTATCTGCGCTCCTTCTTCACGACCGACGCCGATCTGGTGACGATCATGATTCCCACCCTGATCCAGGGCGTGGCGATGGCCTGCTTCTTCATTCCGCTGATGGCCATCGCCCTGTCGGGACTGACACCCGAGCGCATCGCGAGCGCGTCCGGGTTGACCAACTTCGCGCGCATCTGTGCCGGTTCATTCGGCACCTCGATTGCAACCACGATGTGGGACCATCGCGCATCGCTCCACCATTCGCAGCTGGTCGAGCATCTGGAACACGGCAGCCTGGCGACCAGTCACTTCCTCGACAGCACCGCCCGTGTCGGGCTGACAGCGGAGCAGTCGCTCGTGCTGCTGAATCACGGCGTCGACACGCAGGCATTCACACTCGCGGCCGCCGACATCTTCTATCTCTCGGCACTGCTGTTCGTCGCGCTCATCGGTATCGCATGGATGACGCGCCCGCCTCGCGGCGGGCTGGCCGCCGGAGCCGAGGGCGGGGGGCACTGACGCGCGGCGGGCGGCGCGCAACGCGCTACGGGCGGCGCGCAACGGGCAAGAGGCGCGGCGATTCATCCGTCTCCTCGCGGGTCGAGCGCCGCCTTCGGCGGTCCCCTCGTCGCGGCGGCGTCCGGCGCATGAGGGCATCAGTAACTGAGGCCACAGTGGACGCCGGACGCAGCTCGCCGCTCCTCGGCGCTCTCCACGCTCGTCGACGGCTGAATCGCCGCGCCTCTTGCCCGCGGCCCGTTGCCCGCCGCGCGTAGCCCGTCGCCCGTCGTCAGCTGCGCGCGCGCACCCGCACGGTCCTGATGGCATTGTCCTGGATCTGCAGCACTTCGATGCGGTAGCCCCCGAGCTCGAGCGCGGTGCCGGCATCGGGGATCGTCTCGAGCCGTTCGAGCAGCAGGCCGTTCAGCGTCTTCGGCCCGCCGGTTGGCAGTTGCCATGCGAGCGCGCGATTCAGTGCGCGGATGGTCGCGCCGGCGTTGACGATGTAGACGCCGGGCGATTCGGGGCGCACGTCCTTGTGAACGATGGCCGCCGTATCGTTCGTGAACTCGCCGACGATTTCCTCGAGCAGATCTTCGAGCGTGACGAGACCCTCGATGTCGCCATATTCGTCGACGACGAAGCCGATGCGACGGCGGGTACGCTGGAACTGTGCCAGCTGCACCGTGAGCGGCGTGCCTTCGGGCACGAAGTAGGGCTCGCGCCCGGCAGCCAGTTCCTCGAACTTCTCGCGGTCGAGCGTGCCACGCGCGAGCTCCTGTGCGACACGCTTCATGTGCAGCAGGCCCACGAGCTCATCCAGCTCGCCGCGGTATACGGGCAGTCGTGTGTGCGGTGTCTGACGGATCTGTTCGAGAATGTCGTCCCAGTCATCCTCGAGGTCGATGCCGGCGATGTCCTGGCGCGGCACCATGATGTCGTTCACCGTGATGCGTTCGAGGTCAAGGATCGACAGCAGCATCTGGCGGTGGCGTTGCGGAATGACGGTGCCGGTCTCTGCCACCACCGTGCGCAGCTCATCGGCCGACAGAGTGTGCCCGCCACGGCTCGACCTCGCGACACCGAACAGGCGCAGGAAACCGTAGGCCAGCTGGTTCGCAAGCCACAACGCAGGGCGAGTGACCGTGACGAGTGCGCGATAGATGTACGTGCTCGACAAGGCCACAGCCTCGGCGTGCAGGGCCGCGTAGATCTTCGGCGCGAGTTCGCAGAACACGATCATCACCACGGTGAGTGCAGTGCCGGCAACCGGCAGGGCGAGCTCGTAGCCCGAGCGCTGCGCCAGGATGGTCGCGATCTGTGAAGCGAAGACACTCGCCGCCGCGAGGATCACGAGGTTGACGCCGAGCCAGTCGTCGGGTTTCGCAAGCAGCGCATCGAGCGCGCGCGCCGTTCTCTGACCGGCGGTCGCACGATGTTTCACGCGATAGCGGTTGACCGAGAGCATCGCGACCTCCGTGCCGGAGGAGAATGCAATCACGCACAGCAGCGCGACCAGCGCGATGACGAGCAGGGGGGTGGGGGCGGTGTCCATGCCGGCTAGGATAGGGCGCATCGGCGCAGCAGGCACCCCGGGTGCCGGGGATCCCGGAACACGCGGTCAGGCAGGTCCCGTAGAATGGCTGCCATGTTCGACAATCTGACCGCGCGCCTTTCCCGTACCGTGGACACGCTCCGGGGGCGTGGACGCATCACCGACGACAACATCGCCGAGACGTTGCGCGAAGTGCGCATGGCCCTGCTCGAGGCGGAC
>WBZY01001386.1_pt1 | contig 12685 bp, 13 predicted proteins | sample 5204191 | NCBI WGS metagenome assembly WBZY01 (sample SAMN12344363, study PRJNA552823) | activated sludge metagenome | biome: Activated sludge suspended growth; feature: Anammox Sidestream; material: Wastewater; isolation source: activated sludge from anammox sidestream of wastewater treatment...
CTCTGCTCTCTATCCTCTGCCTATTTTCCTTAAACCACTCGATGGTGCGCCGCATCCCTTCCTCGAACGGGACTTGCGCGCTCCAGCCGAAGAGTTCCCTCGCCCGCGTCACGTCCAGGCCGCGGCGCGGCTGACCGTTGGGCTTGTCCGTCTCCCAGACGAGTTCGCCCTCGAAGCCCGTCATGCGGACGATCATCTCGGTCAGGTCTTTGATGGAGATCTCGTAGCCCGAGCCGAGGTTGACGGGCAGGTCGCCGTTGTACTTTTCGGCGGCGGTGACGATTCCGTCCGCGGCGTCTTCCACGAAGAGGAATTCGCGCGTCGGCGAGCCGTCGCCCCAGACGCGGAGTTCGCGGTCGCCGCGGTCTTTCGCCTCCAGCGCCTTGCGGATCAGCGCGGGGATGACGTGCGAAGTCTGCAAATTAAAGTTGTCGCGCGGGCCGTAGAGATTCACGGGAAGCAGGAAGATGGCATTGAAGCCGTATTGCTGGCGGTACGACTGCGCCTGCACCAGCATCATCTTCTTGGCGAGGCCGTAAGGCGCGTTGGTCTCTTCGGGATAGCCGTTCCACAGGTCGTCTTCCTTGAACGGGACTGGCGTGAACTTGGGATAGGCGCACACCGTCCCGATGGCGACGAATTTGCCGACGCCGCGCTGCCAGGCCTGGTGCATCAACTCCACGCCCATCATCAGATTGTCGTAGAAGAACTCGGCGGGATGTTCGCGGTTCGCGCCGATCCCGCCCACGTGCGCGGCGAGGTGGATGACGATCAGGTTGGAAGGTTGAAAGTCGAAGGTTGAAGGCTGAAAACCGTCAATATTGAGATAGGACGGGCGTTTATCGGGAGAAAGCATAGCGTCATTTAATAACTGCCGAATCGAGTCCCGATCTGTTAAATCATAATTCTCGACACGCGGGACGATAATATCCGCCGCGCCGCGACGGATCAACTTTTCAATCACAAACGAGCCGAGGAATCCCGCCCCGCCTGTGACCATCACCCGTTTGTCTTTCCAAAAATTGGAAGATAGATTGTTAGACATTGTAAGTTGCTCCTTCTTCGCGAAGGCGATGCGCGTTGGGTTTGGTTTCAAGATATCGAATTAGAAAGCGCGCGAGCCCTCTTCCAAACATCCAAATCTTCAAATCGCTCTATGGTCGTCATGCCAACCTTTCACTTTCAACCTGCAACCTTATTGCACAATGAACTGCGCGTTCCGATATTTCTCATCGTGCGGATTGCGGATCAGCCCGCTCTTCAGCGCGAAGACCAGCTCGCGGATTCCGTCGTCCACGGTCAGCGCGGTCTCGAAACCGAGTTCGCGGCGGATCTTCTCGAACGACACGGTGATGTCGCGCATGTCGCCGCCGAAGGTCAGGTTTTTGTATTCCACCACGGTTTCGGGCATGCGCACCAGCACCAGGTTGACGATCTGGTCTTTTGTGTAATTGCCGTTGTCCGCGCCGAGATTATAGACCTGGCCGCGCGTCTTCGCTTCAGGCGCGTCCAGTCCGAGCAGGATGCCACGCACGGTATCGCGCACGTGGACGAACGACCGCGAGTAGCCGCGCTGATAGATGATGAGCTCGCGCTTGGAGAACGCCTCCAGCACGAACTGGTTTACGATCAGGTCGAAGCGCGTGCGCGGGGAAATCCCATAGAGCGTCGCCAGGCGGAACAGCAGCGGCGCGGCGGGCGCGTCCTTTTGCCCGAGCAGGTACTCCTCGGCCGCGATCTTCGTCTCGGCATACAGGGACTGCGGATTGAGCGGCGATTCCTCGGTGACGGGCTTGCCGTCGGGCGAGAGACCGTAGTTGCTGTAACTGGACGCGAACACGAATCGTTCCGCCCCCAAAGCGGACGCCTGCTCGAAGACCATCTTCGTCGCCTCGACGTTGTACTTCCACGCGGCCTGCTTCCCGACGGCCTGACACGCGGGGAAACCGACGATCGCGGCGAGATGGATCACCGCTTCGGGTTTCGCCCAATCGCCTTTGAGAGAATCTTTGACGGCGCGCGGATCGGTCACATCCGCTTTGACGAAGTGGAAGCTGGGATGAGACAAAAACGGGACGAGCGACTCGCCGCCGAACAGCAGGCTGTCGAGGACGGTGACGCGCCAGCCCGCGCGCAACAGCTCCGAGGTCAGGAGCGAACCGATGTAGCCCGCGCCGCCCGTGATGACCGCGTGACGCGTCATGGCTCGTCTCCCATCCGCAAAATGATCTTCCAGCCTTTGATGTCCAACGCGGGCGCGGACGCGTCCGTCGTCACCTCGATCCCCTGTTCGAGGCAGGTGAGGCGGGCGATGTCCGCCACGTCGCCCTCGCCGAGGATGCGGACGCGGTCCTGTCCCGCGCGGCGGATCTTCACGATGTGATCCTTCACGCGCTGACGGGTCTTGCGGTAGAGGGAGAGGGAATTCTCCACGTAGTCCACCGCCAGGCGGGCGCGCAGGGCCAGGCCCTCGGGCGTGATGATGTAGCGCAGTTTCTTGCGTTCGGCGCGCGAGACTTTGACGTAGCCTTTTTCGATGAGGCGTTTTAAATGCCAGTTCACCGTGCCAACCGCCACGCCGAGTTGTGTGGCGAGCGCGGACTGGTTCACGTTGGGATCGCTCTCGATCTCTTCGAGGAGGGTGAGTTCGCGGGAGGTTTCGGTGATTTCCATAGGTCAAAATTCAGCGACTGAATTATAACACGCAAAATACCCAGGCCTGATTTTGGCGCTCTGAGAAAACCGTTGTTTGCGCGTACCGCGCAACGCGTTCCCTGGCGCTCCTATCCGTCTCGCGTTACAACTTACAAAAAACCGACGATGTCATTCAGGTCAAGGAACTCCAAGTTGATCTCTGGATATTCCTGCTGAAAGATTTTGTATTTTTCCGCCCTGGCTGATTGCTTGTTCGACTTGATCTCATACGCCTGATCACCGACGACAAAATCAATTTCGTTTTGCGCGGCGGTCCGCCAGAATCGAATCTCATCTATGGTAGTCCTTTCCAGCAATGCCCTGAAGAACAGGTTTTCGAGTATCTGGCCTTTATCATGTCTGGTTTCATGAAGATCGAAATTGTTCAATATGACATTTCGCAGCCCCAGATCGTAAAAATAGACCTTGGGCATTTTCGTAATCTCTTTACGGATGTTCCTATAAAAAGGCCGAATCAACTCAATATGAAAAGACTTTCGCATGACATACAGGTAATTGTCAATCGCGGGCTGGGAAACTCCAAACGTCGCGGCTAATTCGGAAGCATTAACCAGGCTGCCGACCTGTTGGGCAAGCGCCTTGAATAATCTATAAAATGTTTCCTCTCTTCTGACTCCCGCTTCATAGATGTCCTTTTTTATATAGGAATAGAGAATGTCGGTGAGAACATTCCGTTTTTCTTCCAACGGCGCCATGACCGCCCTCGGATAGCCTCCGTAAGCCATGTATTGGGCAAGCAGGGGATGAAGCCTGTCCAATTCCATTTTCGTCAGATCGGAAAAATCCCTTGCTGAAAACGCGTCCTCGCCTTTGAAGCGCAAAAACTCCCGGAACGAGAGGGTGTACACATTGAAGATCTTTTTTCTGCCAACCAGCGAATCGCGAAAACCGCGATCCACGTAAAACGCCGAGGAGCCGGAAGCGACGATCTTTATTTTTCCGCGATATTCGTCGAAGAAGTACTTGATGAAATTGGTCGGGTCTTTCAGGTATTGAACTTCATCAACAAAAACGAAGGTTTTGGTTTGCAGGTCAATGGGCGCGATCTGGAAAAGATTCTTTAACGACTGATCGAGGAGCGAAAGGATTTCCCTGTCTTCCAGGTTGAGAAAAATTGTGGGTTGGCCTCTCGTTTTAATGAGATTTTCCAATTGCCGCAGGATGGTGGTTTTTCCCGCCTGACGCGCTCCGATGAAAAGAAGCGCATCGTCCATCTCAAGATGCTTTTCTGCCTGGGAAGTGATTTCTCTTTGAATGCTCATAGCTCGATTTTATCCGATAATTTTAATTTGTCAACTTAAATTTATCCAAAGTTTACCCAACAGAAACCCTTTTTTCGCTGGTAAAATCCTCCCCATGAACTCTCCCCTCTTCGATTCCGCCGGACAACAATACCAGCAAACCCGCATGGCCCAATGGGACAAAGTGGCGCGCATGCGCGACACGTGGCGCGGCTGGGGCGGCGCGTATCATAAACGCCTCAAGGAAATCTACCGCTTCCTCGTCAGTCCGGGACAGCGCGTCCTCGAAATCGGCAGCGGATACGGCGAGCTGCTGGCGTCCGTCCGACCGGCGCGCGGCCTCGGCGTAGACTTCTCCCCCGAGATGACGAGCCGCGCCGTCGCCCGTCACCTGTCTTCCGTTCCCCGTCCCCTCGAATTCGTCCATGCCGACGCGCACGATCTCTCGTTTCTCAAAGAGACCTTCGACGTTATCATCCTCTCCGACCTCGTCAACGACGCCTGGGACGTGCAGCGCGTCTTCGAGCAGATCCGTCCGCTGTGTACGCCGCGCACGCGCGTCATCGTCAACGTTTACAGCAATCTCTGGCAGGGCGTTCTCAGCCTCGCCCAGCGCGCCCGTCTCGCCGTGCCGATTCTCAAGCAAAATTGGCTCACCGCCGACGATCTGCGCGGCATATTGACCCTCGCGGGATTCGAGACCATCCGCGACTGGCGCGAGATACTCCTCCCGCTTCCCATCCCGCTCCTCGCCGCGTTCTGCAACCGCGTTCTCGTCCGCCTGCCGATCTTCCGCGGCCTCGCGCTGGCGAACTTCCTCATCGCGCGTTTGCAGCCTGTTCCTGTTGAAGAGCCGAGCGTGTCGGTCGTCGTCGCGGCGCGCAACGAGGCGGGGAACATCCGCTCCATCTTCGAGCGGATTCCGCCAATGGGACGCGCCACCGAATTGATCTTCGTCGAGGGACATTCCAAAGACGACACCTACGCGGTCATCGAACGCGAGATCGCTTTGCATCCCGCGACCCCAAGCCGCGTTCTGCGCCAGCCGGGCATCGGCAAAGCGGACGCGATCCGCGCCGGCTTCGACGCGGCGACCGGCGATATCCTGATGATCCTCGACGCCGACCTGACCGTCCCGCCTGAAGACCTGCCGCGTTTCTACGAGGCCCTGCGCTCAGGACGCGGAGAATTCGTCAACGGCGTGCGGCTGGTCTATCCGATGGAAAAACAAGCCATGCAGGGATTGAACTTCCTCGGTAACAAATTCTTCAGCTGGGCGTTCACCTCCCTGCTTGGACAGCCCATCAAAGACACGCTCTGCGGTACGAAAGTTTTGTGGAAAAAGGACTACGAGCGCATCGCTGCCAACCGTTCCTACTTCGGCGATTTCGACCCCTTCGGTGATTTCGACCTGATCTTCGGCGCGGCGAAACTGAATCTCAAGATCGTTGACCTCCCCATCCGCTACCGCGAGCGGACGTACGGCGCTACCAACATCTCGCGCTGGAAACACGGTCTGTTGCTGATCCGCATGGTCTGGTACGCGGCGCGGAGGATCAAGTTTGTGTAACCCGACCAATTGGCTTTGTCCGTTTCTCAATGGACATTTGCATTGATCATTTTGTCTCCCTGGGAGAAATATGGGTATCTTTCTGCACAAAGAATTGATTGAAAAAAATCACGAGATTTGGAATCGTAAACCGCTGTTGCACAGAATTTACAACGATTTTTATCGGATCATGGCGGCCTATCAGAGCAACCTGCTCGAAGGTAAGGTTGTGGAGCTTGGCTCAGGTATGGGAAATATCCACGATTCCATCCCTGAATGCGTACGCACAGATCTCTTTCCCTATTCCTGGATCGACCAGGTCGAAAACGCCTACAAATTAACCTTTGCTGACGCATCTCTCTCAGATCTGTTTATGGTGGACGTATTCCATCATCTGCGCTACCCCGGAACAGCCCTCGCGGAGTTCCAGCGCGTACTCAAATCAGGCGGACGTTTGATTCTCATGGAGCCAGCCTTGAGCGCGCTGGGATATATCGTCTACGGACTGCTGCATGTCGAGCCGATCGGCAAACTCGCTCGGATACAATGGCGGGCGCCACAGGACTGGATGCCGGATAATATTGATTACTACGCCGCACAGGGAAATGCCACGCGTATCTTTGTCCAAGAACATTTTACAGACCGCCTGGAAGGGTGGCGAATCATCGAAGTTCAGCGAATCGCCGCATTGGCGTATGTCGCTTCGGGCGGATATACAGGACCGCAACTTTACCCGTCCTTTGCGTATCCGTTCATGAAATTCCTGGAAAAATTGTTGCGCCCATTCCCAGCCCTGTTTGCTACACGGCTGTTAGTGGTTTTGGAAAAGGAATAAACCGCTCGCTTAAGGGCTTTGGCAGGATGAAATATCCAACAATCTGCGAAAGTCTTTGCGGGCATCATTTGGTCCGCGAACACCCTCGACTTCATCCACCGCTTTCACGCAGGTATCTTGCAATTTCTTCTGCTGCGCGTCGGTCAACTTCTGCCAGAAATCCCCTCCAAAATAAATAAAATCGTATCCGGCTGATTTCAGTATATATGGATCGGGGTTGTTCAACAATGCCTCCCATTCAGGCTTCAGTTTCCAGGCAACCATCGCATCGGTAGAACGACCAAATACCGTGACGGCGCGCCGCGGATCGGAATCAAACACCATTCCGCCATGTGGGAGCCGATTCCAGTAACGCTTCTCCATCTGTACATCCAATGCAGTGATGAAAAGCGGCAGAACAGGCTTTTGAGCCGCAATCATCTGAATTCCAAAGTATTGCAAGCCGCCAAAGACTGTGACCAGGGCAAGCGCCGCTGCGGCAATTCGGGCCGGTTCCCCGCGCTTCTTCAGCCAGACCCAAGCCAGTGGCGCCGCATAAAATGTGGGCGGAATGATAAATGTCGCCAGTAATCGTACGTTGGCGCTTTGTCCGGCTGTGCCTGCATATTTAACAAACAGTGAAAAAATACCCAATGCGGCGCTAGCAGACACTCCGGCTTCCCACCACTTCCGGGCGCGCAGCATCTTAAATCCCCAAAGGAACAACCCGGGCAGGGCAAGAATGACGGGTCCTATCTCAAACAACGCGGCGACAAGTTGGGCGGGATTCAAGAGACTTAGGAATCCCAGATGTCCAGAAACAAGCGATGGCATGGATAAGGAAAAGTTGAATGTATGAAAAGAGCCTTCATCTCTTGCGGAAGTGAGTTTACCGCGCAGGATCTCGGTCAGGACTCCGCCCTGAATGGAGACGAAGACCAGAGAGGTCGCGGCAACCGCGAGCGTAGCCAGAAGCGATCTTGGGAGCGGGAATCGGCGGGCGCGAATCCAGTGGATCAACAACACCAGTCCCAGACTTGGGAACATAATCAAATAGGTATATTCGCCACTGAGGGCATAGGCGGCAAACAGGGCTGTAAGGACAAAGCCGCTCTTAAAATCGCGTAGACGGCCGAATAACATGATAAGCAAAAGAAAAATTACCAGATCCAATGCGCCTATGCCGCCTAGCGCCATGACGGTCGGGCTATGAATTCCATTGGCATATGCAAATGGGAAGGGAATAGGACCATCTCCTTCGATCTTCCAATTTGTCAGGAGACCAGCGGCAAGATCAGAAGCGGTGGAGGCTCCTGAGCCAATCAAGGTGATATTGGCTGAAATGCTCTGCGTCGCACGAGCAGGAAGCAGCAACAATAACCAGCGCGTGCCGCTTGCAAAGGCTACAAAGATCGCGCCCAACCAGGCTGCCAGTTGGCTGCGCGTGATACGGCGTGTCCAAAGATAAACGAGCATGAGCAACAGGGATAAAGAAACAGCACGCGCCATATCCAGCGCCGACCACGGGAACATATCCGCGATGCGCATAAGTTGCGCCCCGAAAAGCAACAAGAGATAGTGATATCCAAATACCAACTTGGGAGCGAACGGAAAATGAGGCGGAATATCCCCCGCTCCCATGATGGAGGTTGTAGTTACGTTTTGAAAATCATCGAAGATATCCAGCCCGCGTCCGATGGAATAGAAGACATAAACGAGAAGACCGAATGCAATAATCTGCAACCAGGAGATATCAAAAGTCCGCCAATCCTTCTGGAGAGAAGGCCACGCGATAAACAGTCCGAAGAGAAACACAATGCCCGCTCCCGCCCAAAACGAATGCGGCACAGGCAGGAGGTGGGCCATCCAATTGGAAAACCACAACTGCAGAACAAGCCCGATTGCAAAGCCAACCATCATGCGCTCGCGACGCAGGTGAAAAACGGCGTGCGCGATCAAGTAGCCGCCGATAGTCCAGGCAGCAGCCCACAAAAGGAAAAGGGTCAAAACAGTCAAGAAATGCAAAGTTACCTCTTGTTTTAAATTTGGTTTCCGCTAAAGGGGCAGCGGAAACGATTGTAGCCATTTGTCCCAGACGACCTTTGGGTAAATGGACAGCGGCCGATTCAGGCAATGCGTCATTGCGCCGAGGGCGAGCCCGGCGCCGAAGATGAGTCGGCGCGGCAGGCGGAAGGCGGAGGCGGCGAGGAGCAGTCCGCCGGAAGTCCACGCGAGGAGCCAGAGGAGAGCGGGCAGTTTTTCGAGCATGGATGGAGGAATTGTACCTGATTCGATATAATCAACGCGAGAGAAATTAAAACACGGAGGAAAACATGGATAAACCCATCATCGTCTACAGCGCGGAATGGTGTTCCGATTGCAAACGCTCCCGGGCGTTTTTGAAGCGGCACGGGATCGTCTATGAAAATGTGAACGTGGACGAGAATCCTGAGGCGGCGGAGACCGTCAAACGGATCAACGGCGGTAATCGAAGCATCCCGACCATCGTTTTCCCGGACGGATCCATTCTCGTCGAGCCGAGCGATCAGGAATTGGCGGAGAAACTGGGGATTTCTTCGAGCCGTTGAGGAACGCGATCTGCAGGGCGCTTTCATCCTTACTTCTTTTTGTACGTGAATTTGACGGATTGCGCGGACAAACACGGATTTTTACCGCGAGAATCCGTGTGCTTAAGAAACAGTCTCAGACGGCTGATATGAAATAAAAAGGATTCCGAAAGTTCTACTTGCGGCTTTCCCGAAGTAGAACTTCGGGATTCCAAATTTTCATCATTCAGGGCGCTCCCCCGTTCAGGGATACTTTGTGGCGATTCCTGTCTGTTAATTGCAGGGGAGCCAAAAATAAAGAAAGCCGCTTTTTACGGCGACTTTTTTGCGCCCCAAGAGGACTCGAATAACATCCCCAAACGGAGACGGTTGTTTGAAAACAAATAGACAAACTCGAAAGTTTGTCTATAAGAAGGTGCCCCCAAGGGGACTCGAACCCCTGTTTGAGCCTTGAGAGGGCTCCGTCCTGGGCCGCTAGACGATGGGGGCGTCTAATGCGGCGGTATTCTATCATCCGCCTTTTGAATCGTCAACGAGAAAGGCGGCGGTCTCTTTCAGGCCATGGGCGCCGACCTGGGGGCGTCAATAGCCTGGCGTTCACTCCGCTCGCCAGTACGCGCTCCCATCGCTTTCGCGTTTCATCAGCCCAGCGCCAACGAGTCCCCTCCGCAGGCTGGCTGTGTCTTCGTGATATTGTCCCAGGATTTCGTTGACGCGTTTCTCGCTGTAACGTCTGCCCACGTCGAAGGCCTTCGCCACATAACGCAGGACGGCGTCCAGCTTTTTGCGCTGCGCGGGGATCGTTTTCAGGCTCCCGTCGCGGCGCCTGTAATCGGCCAACACCTTGCGGTCGTAGGCGTCGAGGTCCACATCTTCGGCGCTGGAAGCGATCTTCTCGGGCGAGAACAGGCTGCGCGACATCGCCTCCAGCGCGGACTTGTCCAACTGATAGACGCTGTAGTATCCCTCGGCGCGGGCGTTGACCAGGCCCACTTTGACGAGCCGCGATAGATGGTGCGAAACAGTGGAGGCTTGAAGACCAAGCAGGGCGGCGAGTTCCTCCACTGAATACGGCTGCTGCGCGAGCAGGCCAATGATCTTGAGACGGTTCGCGTCAGAGAGGGCTTTGAAGAGAGTGACAAGTTCTTCGCTCATGTTCGCATCTTGTAAAACAAATTGCTGGTTTGCGCCCGGGCAAATTGGCAATTTGCGTTACGGCCTCCAATACCGGGAACCGTTGCTTTCACGCGCCATTAAGCCTGAATCGATCAGGTCGCGGCGCAGCCCCGAAACATCCACGTTAAAGCGGCGGATGACGGTATTGACTTCCTTCTCAGTGTAGTCCACGCCGGGCGTGAAGGCGGCCGCGAGATAATCCAGGATGACCTTCAATTTTTCGGGCTGGCTTGGAATCTGGCGGATGCTGCCGTCGGGATTCAAGTATGTGACGAGGACTTTACGTGACTTCGCGTCGAGATGCGGCGCGGGGACGTACGCTTCCTTCCGATTGGCGAACTGGTTCTTCGCCAACGATTCCACCGCGTCGGGCGCGAGGCTGTACTGTCCATCCGCTTCGCGGACAGCTCCTACAAACGCCAGAAAGGAGATGTGGTTATACGCGTCCCGGAAGGGTATATGCAACTCGTCCGCGATCTGCTTTGCGGAGGCGGATTTCTGCGCGAGCAGGCCGATGATCCGCAGGCGGTCCACGTCTGACATGGCTTTAACGAAATCGAGTATTTCGGGCTTGTCGTTCATTTTTACCTTTGTTAATCTATTTCGACAGACATCGAATTGCATTATAGCGCCTTCGCTGCGGGAGTCAAGGGCGGGAAAACGCGTCCGCAGGCCGCGCCCGCTTGAAGTCGGGAAAGAGGCGGGGAATCGTCGGGGAGTCGTCCGAAATCCATCGTGTATAATACGCGCGCAAGACGATCCAATCACTGGAGGTGTTTTGGTGGACCAACCACAGTTCGCGTATTTCGAGGGCAAGATCGTCCCCTTTGGCGAGGCGAAGGTCAGCGTCGCTACGCACGCGTTCAACTACGGGACGGGGGTCTTTGGCGGTCTGCGCGGTTATTGGAACGAGGAGCGGAAACGGCTCTTTGTTTTTCGTCCCTGGGACCATTTTCATCGCCTGCTCCATTCAGCCCGGCTTTTGTGCATGGAAGTTTCGCACACCGAAGAGAGCCTGATCCAGATCATGCTCGACCTGTTGCGCGCGGAGAACTGGCAGCGCGACGTGTATCTCCGCCCGATGTTTTATAAGGCCGACGCGGGGATCGGGGTGCGGCTGCACAATTTGAAGGACGACCTGACGATGTGGAGCGTGCCGTTCCAGAAATACATCCAGAATGACACGAGCGCGCACGCGACCATCTCCTCGTGGCGGCGGATTGACGATAACGTGATCCCTGCGCGCGGGAAGATCTCGGGCGCGTACGTCAACTCGGCGCTGGCAAAGACCGACGCGGCGCGGGCGGGGTTCGACGAGGCGTTGACGCTGGACCAGAACGGGCACGTCTCCGAGGGTTCGGCGATGAACGTCTTCATGGTGCGCGACGGGACGGTGATCACGCCGCCCGTCACCGAGAACATCCTCGAGGGAATCACGCGCCGCTCGCTCCTGCAACTGACCCGCGACGAACTCGGCCTGCCGGTCGTGGAGCGTCCCATTGACCGTTCCGAGACGACCATCTGCGACGAGCTTTTCATGGCCGGCACCGCCGCTCAGGTGGTGGCGATCACCAAAGTGGACCACCGCCCGATCGGCAATGGCGTGATGGGACCGGTGGTGTCCAAACTGCGCGACATGTTCGAGGAGATCGTGCGCGGACGAAATGAAAAGTACAAAGGATGGGTGACGGAGGTCTGAACACGCCGCGTAAGTGGAAAAAGGAACCGTCCCTGACTTGGAAATTTCAGGGACGGTTTGTTTAATTGAGACGTTCGCAGTTTTACCTGGACGACTTCACCGAATAGGCATTGTCAATACTCTCGCGCAGGAAGTGTTTGATGAGCGATTGGTACGGGATATCGCGTTCGTTCGCTAGTTGACGCAGTTCGTCGATCATCGATTCGGGCAGGCGCAGGGAAATGGATTTGAGCGTAGGCTTCAAGTTCGGGAAAATGGCGCGTTGGGCCTGTTTCCAGTCGAGGTAATCCATGGAGTCGTTTTCCGCCCAGAAAGCGCGTTCCTCTTTTTCGGATTGGAAGTTAGGAATAGGCTTGTTCATAGAAATTCCTTTCTCGCTTGCTCATATCGCGAGCGGAGATCACTCTGACGTTTTCGCCGCGAATCGTAAATGAGATAAACAATCTTCGACCTGCATTGGTCTGTCCGAGGACATAGTAACGATCTTCTGTCTGAGAGTGGGTTGAATCTGGCTGGAGCAGAAGAGGCAAATTGAAAAACGTTTCCTCGCATTCGCTATTCGAGACCTGGTGTTTCTCCCAGTTCTTGTCGCGATTGCCGTCGTCCCATTCGAAGCTAGTGACGGAGGAAAAGTCAATCATTTACGTATATTCCTATTATATACAAATTTCTGGGTTTGCCAACCCTCAGAAACCGCCTTTGAAATTCTCAGTTTAAGGGACGGTCTGATTCTCAATAGGCAATTTTACTCATCCTCAGGAGCGATATGAGAGTCCCTTCTTTGTCGCTGGCTTCCTGCTCGAATTCTTCTTTGCTTTTGGCTTCTTCTCGGCAGGCTTCTTCGCGGCAGTCCTTTTCGCCGCTCCTTCTTTCGTTTTACGTTTTACGCTTTTCTTCCCATCTTTCTCTACATCCTTCATCATT
>WBZY01001387.1_pt1 | contig 12684 bp, 10 predicted proteins | sample 5204191 | NCBI WGS metagenome assembly WBZY01 (sample SAMN12344363, study PRJNA552823) | activated sludge metagenome | biome: Activated sludge suspended growth; feature: Anammox Sidestream; material: Wastewater; isolation source: activated sludge from anammox sidestream of wastewater treatment...
ATGCCGAACGGTTTATCGCCGGGCGGGAGGGCGAAGCCGCCTTCCGCGGCCAGGATCGGAGCGCTTTCCTGCGTCAGTTCGTAGCCGATGTCCTGCGCGTTGGCGGGGGCTTTCAGGAAAGGCACGTCGGTGGTTGACGGGACCAGGATGGCCTTGTCGCTTTTGTTCGTGAACGTGTAAACGCCGATGACCTGCATACTGACATCGGAGATGTTGAAGAAGAAATGCGTCTGGTCGAACGTCAGCGTCGAATAATCGCTGGCAACGTCATATACGCGGAGCGCGGGGATGACCGCCTCGCTGGCCGCGGCCGGCACGACCGCCATCTCGGAGTTATAGGTGATGCCTGCGTGCTTCACGTCGGTCACGTAGATGCGGCCTTCGGGCATGTCGAGTCCCTCGAAGACATAGTTGCCCTGCGCGTCGGTGACGGCGGTCAATGTGACGGTCTCCGTCGGCGCGCTGGACGCGTCGGCGTGATCGTAGCCGTGCAGGGTGACTTCCAACCCGCCGACGTTCGCGCCGGTGATCGAGCCGGTGACTTTTCCCGCGCTGGCCTCGGGCGTTGACGTTGGGCCGGTCTCGGTTGCGAGGGGCGTTGTCTCGACGCCGGGAGTCCCGCTCTCAGTGGCGGCGGGAGTCGCTTCGGGGGCCGCGAGAGTCGCGGTCGGCGCGGCCGGCTCGGGCGTCGGGGAGGGGGCGGCGAAGGACAGGGTGCGGACGTACGCGGCCAGTTGGTCGAATCCGTCGGTCATCCTGCCGCCCAGCGCGGGGAATCCCGAAGTCCCGTCTTTGAGGGCCTGGGCGAGGGCCGCGTCGGAAAGCGAGGCCATCGCTTCCTGATTTTGGAACAGGCTCGCGGGGCAGTCGGCGCAGACGGCGTCGAAGAGTTCCCTGCCTTTTTGCAGGTCCGCTTCGGAGACGTGCAGGGTGAGGGCGTACGCCACCACGTCCCAGCGTTGTTGTTCGGTGAGGCTGGCGAAGGGCGGCATGAAGCGCTCGATGCTGCCGCGCGTGACGGTCGCGTACCAATCCTGGGGAGAGGCGTTCTGTCCAACCTGGGGCAGGGCGAATGCGGCCACGGGGAGGGGGAGTTGTTTGCCCTGCGCGCCGTCGCCCATGCCTTTGTCGCCGTGACAGGGCGCGCATTTCTCGGCGTAGATGGCCTTGCCGCTTTCGATGTTCGGCGCGGCGGACGGCGCGAGCGAGAGCGTGGGCGCGGGCGTGGGCGGGATGTAGTTCGGCGGCGGGGTGACGTCTGCCGCGAGCGAGAGGTTGCAGGCGGCGAGGAACAGCGCCAGCGTCGGGATGAGGAGGTAGCGTAACTTCATTTGATTATTCCGTAGCGCGGGTTTATTTTTGCGCGGCGCGTATTACGCGATGGATTTGCCGCAGTGTGGGCAGAAGCGGTCGGAGGCCAGCACGGGTTTGCCGCAGCGCGGGCAGAAGCCGCCCGATCTTTCCTTGCGCGTTTTGCGACGCGCGACGATCAGCGCTTCGACGTCGTCGTCGCTGCGGGGCGCGGCGGGCGCGGACGAAAGGTCGGCGCGGCGCGCGGCCACGGCCGATTCGATGCGTTCCTCCGCGTCTTCGCCCGATCCGTTCGCGGAGGCGAGGGAGAGCGCGTCCAGGCGCTTCAACACTTCGGCGCCTTTTTTCAGGAGTTCGGCGCGCTGGGCGGGATAGGCCTCGGATGGAATTTTTTTCAAGGCAAAGTCGAAGTCCAGGTCTTGCAGGGCGTTGACCACATGGTCACGCTCGGCCATCAGAGCCGAGAGCTCGTGATCCTCCGCGGCTGAACGTCGTCCGCGCGGCTGGATGAAGGGCTGCGATACGTACAAGCCGACGATGAGCGCCACCGCCAGCGTCAAAAAGATTGCGCCAATTTCCATGAAATTCCCTATTCCGCGAGCAACTTGTCCACCTGCTGGCGGATCTCGTCCAGCGAGGCGAAGGGACCGATCTGCACGTAGCGCAGCACGCCGGTCTTGTCAATGAAGTAGGTTTCCGGCACGCCCTGCATACGGAACAGCTGCGATACGCGCGTAGCCATGTCGGGTCCGTTGGGGAAGGTGATGCCGTACTTTTGCAGGTAGATGCGGGCTTCGGGTTCCGTGTCCACGTAATCCGCGCCGATGAAGACCACCTGTCCGGTCGGCTCGTAATATTCCCAGGCGGCCTGGAGTTCGGCGGCTTCCTGCTCGCAGGGCTTGCACCACGAGGCCCAGAAATTCAACGCCACCACTTTGCCGCGGAAGTCGGACAGTTTGAACTCGGTCTTGCCGCCGTATTCGTATCCCTTGAACAGCGGGAGCGTGAAATCGGGGATGGCCTGCCCGGGCTGCACGGTTCCTTTTTGGCGCTTGGCGAGCGTCACGCCCACCAACACCAGCAGGGCAACCAGTCCCACCCAGATGAGCATCTGCAACCACAGCGGCACGCCGCGGCGGGCGGATGTTTCCGTTGTCTCGATCATAATGATTCTCCGGCCCTGCCCCGGTCCCTTTTTGGCGCGGGACGCGGGGTCGAGGGCGCCTTAATTCCTTTTTCTGACTTCCTCTTCCAGCCGCGAGACGTAATCGTCGGCGGGCGCGTCGGCGCGCGGACCTTCGGCGGGCGCGGCCGTAGCCGGCTTTTTCATCATCCGCAGCGCGCGGAAGAGGAACGCGGCTCCCGCCAGGATCGCCGCCGGCGGGACGAGGTAAGCCAGCCAGTTCAGTCCCTGGCGCGGCGGTTCGCTCAGCACGCGCGCCCCGTAATTATCCACGAAATATTGCTTGATCTCGGCCTCGGTCTTGCCCTCGGTCAGCATCTGGCGGATGAGGTCGCGCCACTGCGCGCAGGCCTGCGTCCCGCACACGTCGAGAGGCGTGTTCTCGCACACCGGGCAGTACAACTGCCGGGCCACGGCGTTGACTTCGTCGTCGCTGGGGGGCTTCGATCCCTGCGCGGCGACAGGGGCCGCGAAGGAAGCCAGGATGAGGAGCAGGAGCGCCGCGTATAGCGTGTTGCGTATCGTTCGATTCATGGCGTTTTCCGATTCAGTCCGCCGCGCTGGTCTGGCGCGCGGAACGTCGTTCGCGAACGCTGGCGGTTTCGGGCTCCCGGTCGGGCCAGGCCGCGATGACGATGCCGAAGAAGAACATGAGCGAGCCGAGCCACAGCCAGTTCACCAGCGGGTTGACGTAGAGTTTGAAGGTCGCGCCGAAGGCCGAGGCCGGTTCCCAGTCCACGAGGATGACGTACACGTCGTCGTCCATGGTGGAGCGCAGGCCGGGGATGGTCATATTTTGCTGGGCTTCGTAGAAGTAATCGGTGCGGGGATAGAGTTCCGCCACTGCCCGGTTGCCTTTGTAGATCTCCACGACGGCGCGGGTGTGGTTGACGCCGGTGGAGGCGTCGTCCCATTGGGCGATGTCTTTGTAGACCATTTTATAGCCTTGCAGTTCCAGCGCCTGCCCGGTCTGGAGCGCGCCCTGAGTCTCGGCCTGGAAGATCTCGATCCCGAGGATGCCGACGGCCATCAGCATCATGCTGATGTGGATGATGTAACCGCCATAGCGGCGGCGGTTGCGCCCGGTGAGACGCGCCAGCGCGGCGAAGAAGTTCTCGCCCTGCGCCCTCTGGCGGGCGCGCGTCCCGCGCCAGAATTCGTAGAGCGTGACGAGGATGACGAGCGCGACGAGGAAGAACCCGATCAGCGCGATGACGTTGCGGGTGTAGAACGCGAAGATGGCGGCGGTGATGACCAGCGCGGCGAGCGCGGGTTTCCAGAGGGCGCGTCCGAGGATCTTCAAGGTGGAGTTGCCCCAGGCCGAAAGCGGCGCGATGCCCATCAACAGCATCAGCGCGGCGAAGATGGGGGCGTTGGCGCGCTCGTAGAACGGCGGGCCGACGGTCACTTTCTGGCCGGTGGCTAGTTCCGAAATGAGCGGGAAGATGACGCCCCAGAAGCAGACCACCAGCACGCTCATAAAGAGCAGGTTGTTGAGCAGGAAGAGCGCTTCGCGCGAGAGCATGGACTTCATCTCCGCTTCGGCGCGCAGGTCGTCCCAGCGATGGATGAGCAGGGCGATGGATGTGAAGAAGGTGACGCCGATAAAGGCAAAGAAAGCCGGTCCGATGGCGCTTTGGGCGAAGGCATGGACGGAGGACAGTACGCCGGAGCGGGTCAGGAAGGTGCCGAAGATGACCAGGTCGTAGGTCAGGATGATCAGGATCATGTTCCACTGCTTGAGCATTCCGCGCTTTTCCTGGATCATGACGGAGTGCAGGAAGGCGGTGCCGGTCAGCCAGGGCATGAAGGCCGAGATCTCCACCGGGTCCCAGCCCCAGTAACCGCCCCAGCCCAGCACGTCGTAGGCCCAGCGTCCGCCGATGACGAGGCCGAAGGAGAGGAACAGCCAGGCCCACAGCGTCCAGCGGCGGGTGATGCGGGTCCAGCGGTCGTCGGCGCGGCCGGTGATGAGCGCGGCCATGGCGAAGGCGTAGGGGATCACGAAGGAGACGAAGCCGAGGTACAGCAGGGGCGGATGGGAGATCATGCCCGGGTGACGCAGAAGCGGGTTGAGGCCGCGTCCATCCTGCGGGACGACGGGAGTCGCCGCGGTAGGCGCGAAGGTGTGGGCGGCGATGTTTCCGTCCAGCGTTTGATAGAGGCGCGCGAACGGATTCTCGAAGAAGACGTTGAGCATGATGAAGAAGGCCAGCGTGAAGCTTGTCACCGCGATCACCCACGGCAGGAATTCGCGGTCGCGGTCCCATTTGCGGAGGGTGACCAGCGAGGCGAAAGCCGACATCAGCCAGGACCAGAACAGGAGCGAGCCGGCCTGTCCGCCCCACCAGGCGGTGATCTTAAGGTAGGTGGGCATGGAGCGGCTGGTCACTTCGTAGACGAACTGGACGTTGAAGTCGCCCCGCATGAGCAGCGAGATCAAGGTCAGCGCCGCGACGGTGAGCAGGGGGAAGATCAACAGCATCGCGCGGCGGGCCGATTCGATCAGGGATGAAGATTTGCTGTAATAGCCGAACACGGCCGCGCCCACGCTGTAGAGCGACAGCAAAAAGGTCACCACTAAAATTCCGTAACCAAATTCAGCGAACATGGAATCTCCTTGGAAGATTTCAACGCCTCTTTTTCAGCCGCGAATGACGCGAATCACACGAAAAGACAGGGTAAATTCGCGCCTTTGTGAAATTCGCGGCCGGGAATCTTATTTCCGAGGGCGTCTTACTTGTAAAGAAGCGCAAAGTGACAGTCGCTATGCCAGTGACTGTCACTTTTTGATTTAAGAAGGCCGGCTTGCAGCCATGGCTAGTTGCCGCCCGAAGCCTGTTGCGGAACGGCTTCTTCGTACTTGGTCGGGCATTTCAACAAAAGTTCATCGGCGTAGAAAATTCCATCCTGGCCCAGACGGCCGGTCATAATGGCCTGCGCCTCGTCGCGGAGCAGGTCGGGCTTGGGGCCGACGTAGACGGCGGTGATGCGCGTCCGCGTCGGGTCAGCGGCCGCGGCTTTGAGGATGACCGCGCCGGAGAGTCTCAGGCTCTTGTCGGTCACGCTTCCGCCTTTGGCTTTGAGTTCGTCAACCGTCATAAAATACTCGGCGCTCTGCTGCGTGGACGAGAAGATGAGATAGACTACCGCGGCGAGAATGGACAGACCGCCGAGAATGAATTTAGAACGACCCATCGAAACCTCCAATGTTTCCTTATTACGATGAAATGAACAAACGATGGGCGTATTTTACTCAGGGTTAATTAATTGACGGTGAGAAGACGCGGGGATGGATGTCACCCATTGCGCCTCAATTTATCCTGTTTCGTCTGGCTTTTCCTTCTTCATCCACAACCAGAGGAGTATCCCGATCCCTGCCAGCGAGACAGTCATGCCGGCGTATACATCCCACGGACGATAACGGAAGGAGAATGTATGCCGCCCGGCCGGCGCTTCGACGGAAAGCCACTCTCCGTCTATGAAGGGGACGGGATGCCCGTCCACCCAGGCGCGCCAGCCGCCGTATTGATATTCCAACACGGTCAACGTCCCAGGGGCGGGCGCGTCGCACGTGACGTCAATGTTGCCGCCCCTCGAGACGGCCTCGCATTTGACGGTCTCCGCGCCGGTGTTCACGGTGGCGTACAGTTCCGACGGGCGGACGGTCACGTAGAAATCCGGCTGTTTCGAGAGGATCTGCACATCGTCGTCGGGATTGTCGGTAAAGCCGATGTAACCCACCAGGCGCGTACGGTCATTCCACGACCAGTGACGCTCCCACATGATTATTTTTATTCCTTCGTTCAAAAACGTCAGAACCCAGTCTCCGCTGAAGGGCGTATTGATCCATTGAGCGTCGCTCGTCCGCGCAAAGGCCACTTCCTGTTCGGGAAGTTCGACCTTGTGAACGCCGAGATAGTTTTTGCTGAACGGGATGACGTTCTTGAAAGACAGGATCAGGATCGGGATGAGGATGAACCATTTTAGCGAAACTGATTTCGCGGCCTCTTCGGATGAGCCTTTGTTCTTTGTGATGACGAACCAATCCAGTTCGAGGACCCGGTCCAGTCCCCAGGCCGCCATTGCCAGGAGGGGCGGGACGATCAAACTCGACGACCCGCCCATGGAGCAGATCTTTGCCAAGACGGGGAAATACGCGTACAAAAATACGTAGATTTCCCGGCTGGTAAAGATCATGGCAAGCAGAATGGACAGGTAGATCGCCGCGTAGATTTTTTTGTCCGGCTGGCGCAGGACGAAATGCCCCGCGATGACCGCCAGGATTACCGGCGTCCAGTCAATGAAGTTGATGTGCGCGTAGGGAAAGGTGTCCATCCCCAGATAGGTCTCTCCCATCAACGCCGCGTCTCCGATGACCAGGTTGAGAGGCAGGTAGCGCATCGGCTGGACGTCATGGAAATCGTCGCACGAGGGTTTGTCCATGCCGTGGACCATGGAGCGAGCCGTCGGCAGGAAGAAAATTCCGCATAATAGAATTGAGATCAAGAAGGCCTTGCCGAAGGCGATCCATTTTTCCTGTCGTTTTTGGCCCTTTTCGTACAGCAAAAACCAGAAGGCGGGGAACCAGGCCAATACGACCGCCAATTGGATGTAACCCTGCCCTGATAGCCAGGTCAACGCCATCAGGAGGGCCAGGGACGCGACGCGCTTGTTCGTCGGTTTTTTATTCAGCCTCAGGACCATCGGGAATAACAGGCTGGCGGACGCGATTGAAAACATAAAGATGACGTTCCCCGCTTCCATCCGCCCGATCAAGTGTCCGCCCACCACGCCGAAAAGCGAGATCCAGATCCGCGCCAGCCTGCGGACGTCCAATTCTTTTGCGAACCACCATGTGGCGACGCCGCTCATAATCAGACTGACCAGGATGATGACCTTCGACCCGTTGATGACGCCCCACAACACGGTTGTAGCAATGACCAGCGGATGCAACACCGCTCCATGCACTTCGGCGAATGCGGGCATGCCGCCATTCAAAACGCCGTTCCAAAAAACGCAGGACCCGCATTCCAGCAGATAATTCCAAATGAAATGCGTAACCGTCACCAGGTCAAATTCATAGCCGTTGGGGAAATAGTCCGTCTGAAAATTCATCAGGTAGGGGGCGGCCATGAACAGCGACAGGAGCGTCAACGGCAGGAGTTCCAGCGCGTTCCTTGCAATGGAACGTTCATACCAGGATAATTTCCTTGAATCGCTTTGAGACGCTTCCATTTTCTTTCTCGCTTTATATTTTCGATGCCATTGCACCAGCCCCCAGTCCAATGGGACGGCAATGAGGAAACAGACAAGGATGACGATCACCTGGCGGAGCGACATAAGAATCGATACTACGAACTATCCTCGAGCGGATATTATACAACAATTAAACCAGCCGCCGATTCTTATGACCTCACGCGCCCGTCTTCGTCCCGGCCGCGGCCTACCCTCATCATCTCGATAACGTGATTTTAATCCCATTTTCAAATTGGAGTTACTCACGTAAAATTGGAGCCATTGCCCCAGTCCGCCTGTCCGTTGGAGAAATCAATGCGATGTGCCTTTAATATGATCTGGGGGGGACCTCTACGATTCATTGCCTGGACTTTCGGCCTGCTTCTGTTTCTTGCAGCCATTCTCTGGTGGACGGGGACGGCGCGGGCCGTCGCTTTGCAGCCATCCCGCCCGTTGGACAATGCCGAATGTCTGGGCTGTCACGCCCAGCCCAACATGATCCTGAGGGTGGGCATTAACAACATCCTGATCACAGTGGACCCGCAAAAATTCCAGGATTCCATTCACGGACAGAACGGCCTGCTCTGCGCGGATTGCCATCCCGACATCAGCGCGTATCCTCATCCCGATTCCTATTCCCAGACCAACCGGCGCGAATTCCAATTCGCGCTGTACGAGACCACGCAAAAAGCCTGCGCCAACTGCCACGCCGGGCAGGTTTCGGACGCCGCGAGCGGGGTCCACCAGCAGACCCTGGACGCCGGTAACCACAACGCGGCCTTTTGCGCCGACTGTCATTACCCACATTATGTGGACCCGGAGATAGACCTGCAACGCGCGCAGATCCCGGACGTGTGCGCCCGCTGCCATAGCGAGATCGCGGCCCTGTACAAAAAAAGCGTTCACGGCGCCGCGTTGACCGGGGAAGGCAATCCAGACGCGCCGACCTGCGTCTCGTGCCACGGCAATCACAAGATCGTCGACCCGCGGACGGTCGAATTCCGCAACGCGATCCCCCTCCTGTGCGCGTCCTGCCATACCAGCAAAGAGATCATGGAGAAATACGGTCTCTCCACCAATGTGATGCAGACCTATGTGGCCGACTATCACGGGACCACGGTGACCCTTTTCGAACAGACCTCTCCCAACCTGCCCACCAACAAGCCGGTCTGCACCGACTGCCATGGCGTGCATAATATCTCCTCGACCAAAGACCCCGTGAGCGGCATCGGGTTGAAGCAAAACCTGCTGCCAAAATGCCAGCGTTGCCACCCGGATGCGAATGAGAATTTCCCGGACGCCTGGATGAGCCATTACAACGCCAGCCCTGCCAAATATCCGCTGGTCTTCTTCGTCAACCTGTTCTATTGGATCATGATCCCGGGCGTGATCGGAGGCATGTTGTTCTTCGTCGCCACCGACATAATCCGCCGCGCCATTGACCACTGGAAAGGAGCCTGGCGCTGATGACTGCCCGATCCACGCTCGTGAAGAAGAAGCAAACCTACTTCGTCCGCTTTTCGTTGCTGCAACGGATCGAACATCTCGTCATGCTTTTATCTTTCAGCGCGCTGGGATTGACCGGCCTGCCGCAAAAATTCGCGTTGAACCCGCTTTCGGTGGCGCTCGTCCGGCTGGCAGGCGGCGTGGATAACCTCCGCCTCATCCATCACGCGGCTGCCATTGTGATGATGTTCGGGGCGACGCTCCACATCCTCGCGGCGGGCTACAAGATTTTTGTGGAACGCCGCTACATGACCATGCTGCCCGGGCTTCAGGACGCGAAGGATGCCTGGGCTTCCCTGCGCTACAACCTCGGCTTTCAGCGCCATCGTCCGCAGATGGGACGGTATACCTTCGAAGAGAAGATGGAATACTGGGCCTTCGTCTGGGGCGCGGTCGTGATGGGCGCGACCGGCTTCCTAATGTGGAATCCCATCACCGCCACGAAGTTCCTGCCCGGCGAGTTCATCCCCGCGGCCAAGGCCGCCCACGGCGGAGAGGCTGTGCTGGCGGTCCTGGCCATCATCATCTGGCATTTCTACGGCGTGCACTTCAAGCATTTCAACAAAGCCATGTGGACCGGCCGCATGACCGAGGAGGAAATGCTCCGCGAACATCCGCGCGAGCTGGCCGACATCAAAGCCGGCGTGGCGTCGCGCCCTGTGGACCGGAAGAGCGCGCGCGTCCGCCAGAAGGTCTACTTCCCGGCGGCGGTCATCCTGACCCTCGTGATTCTAGCGGGCATCTATGGCTTTATCTCCGCCGAACAGACCGCGCTGACCACCATCCCGCCCCAGCCTGAAAAAGTGGAGGCGTTTGTCCCGCAGACGCCCACGCCCCTGCCCACGCCGCTTCCCACCGCGACCCCGCTGCCGCTTCCCACCATCGCTCCCGAGGACGCGACCTGGAACAACCTCATCGGACAGATCTTCGCGGCGAAGTGCGCCGCCTGCCACGGGACGATGGGCGGACTGAGCCTCGCGGCGTACGCCGACGCGCTCGCGGGTGGGACGAACGGACCGGCTGTCGTCCCCGGCAACGCGGCGGGCAGCCTGCTGGTCCAGCGCTTCCTCGACGGCAGTCATTCCTACGCCGTCCTTACGACGGATGAACTTGCCTTGATCCAGGCCTGGATCGACAACGGCGCGCCGGAGCAATGACGGATTTACGGCGGGACCTGTACTTTCTATTCAAAGCGCGATACGAGACGTAATACCGAACTTTACGGCCCCCATACTGGCTGCCAATCGGGTTCGGGATTGTCGAGCAGCAGGCGCGTGGAGTGGCCGTCCGCGCGGATGATGAAGAGGTCGGCCTGGCCTTCGTTGCGGAGCGAGTTGTAGACGATGTACTGCCCATCAGGGGAGTAGGAGGCCGAGGCATTGTTCCCGCCGAAGGTCAGCTGGACGGCGTTGCCCGTGGCGAGGTCGAGGCGGAAGACGTTTTTGTCGCCCGCGGGGCCGAGGCAGATCAGCAGGGACTTCCCGTCCAGCGACCAATCGAGGCTGCCCGTCGCGCCCTCCACCGCGTAGGTGAGTCGCGTCGGCGGCTGGTCGGGATGGGTCATGTCGAGCAGGTAGACCTCGTAGGTGTTGAACTGTCCCGTGGACATGGCGAAGGCGATCGTGCCGCCGTCAGGCGACCAGTCCGCGCCGACGATGGGATGCGCGCCCGCGTAAAGTTGACGCGGTTTTTCGCCCATCGGTCCCATGACCCAAATGGAGGCGGGCGCGTCCTTGACCTGGTTGAGGAAGAGGATTTGCGAGCCGTCGGGGGAGAACTTGGGCGAGAAGGCGTTGCCGATGTAGTAGGTGAGTTGGACGGTTTTCGAGTCGGCGAAGGTCAGCAGGTGCAGGTCGAAATAATCGCCCTCGTTTTGGGCGAAGACGACGCCCGTCATGTCGGGCGTGAAGGAGGGATAGTATTTGTTGTGGGGTTCGTCTGTGATTTGCGCGTAGCCCGTTCCGTCCGCGTTGACGGCGCAGATCTGGTTGACGTCCCCGCGGGTGCAGGTGAAGACGATCCGCCCGCCGAAGGCGGTGAACGCGGAGGTGGCGGTCGGAGTTGGGGTGTGCGTGGGGATGGGCGTGGTGGTGGGGAGTTTTTCGGGCGGGACGGGCAGGACGGGTTCGACGCGGTAGATTGGAACCAGCCAGAGGAGCAGAATCAGCCCGAAGAACAGGATCAGGCTGAGCGGAAGGAAGACGCGCCGCCGCGTCGGGTCGCGGAAGAGGCGGGCGCGGCGTTTTCCCGACGTGTATTTTCCGTCCAGGCTGGGGAGGGACATGTGGATCTTCCCTGAACCTTCTATTCCTCCGCGCTGGTCTGGTGGACGTCGAGGCCGCGTTCGGTTTCGGAGAAATCGGAGAGCAGGATCAGGGCGTTGACGACGGTGTTGCCCGGGTTGCGCCAGCGGTGACGCAGTTTCGCCGCGAACAGGAGGCTGTCTCCCGGTTCAAGCAGGAAGATCTCTTTTTCCAGTTGGTATTCCAACCTGCCGCGCAGGCAGTAGACGAATTCGTGTCCGCTGTGGAGCATGGGGGCGGGACCGCTTCCGCCGCCGCTTTCCAGGGTCAGGAGGAAGGGCTGCACGCGCCCGGCGAAGTTCGCGCCGCCCAGGTCTTCCCACAATCCGCGCGTGAACGATACGCGCGGACGTTCATCCGCTTTCATAAAAACCGCCTGCTGGCGGTTCTGCGCCTCGCCGAAGAAGGCCGCGATGCCCACGTTCAGCGCGTCGGCCAGTTTGTAAAGCGTGCTGACCGAAGGGCTGGTTTTGTTCCGCTCGATCATGCTCAGGGCGTTGGCCGAGAGACCGCTTTTGGTTGCCAGGCCGCGCATCGTAAACTTGCGTTCTTCGCGCAATTCGCGCAGTCGGTCTCCGACATTAATGGAGGGCGCTTCTTTTTGCATTGGTCCTTCTCCTGTTGCGTAAACGACGAGTTGGGGCAATTTTACCTGAATTTGTTTTCCGCGCCTGAGTTGGGCTTTTCGCTTGCGTTCAGCCTCTTCCTGTTGTATAAAGTATGAATATGGAGGCCGCGATGTTACGCGTTCGATTCACACAGTCCATTTTCCTGGTTGCGCTTGCGGTATTTTTTCCGTTGACGGATGCTCTGGCCGCGAACGGAGCGCTGGCGCTCCCGCCTGCGTCCATCAAGCATCTAAAGGGCGGCGCTCGCGGCAATCTCTCCGCGCTAAAATTGCGCGATCAAAATTTCTATGACGATAATCCTGCCCGGTACGTTTCGCTCCTGCCTGGGACGGGAAAATACGACGGCTATCGCGAATATCGGATGCCCGCCGCGGCCGCGCCTGCCTCGGTCCGCGCGATGCGGGTCGAGGTCAACTTCAACGGCCCGTCGCCTGCCAAGCAGGCCTGGTCGTGGTCGCTCTATAATTGGAACGCGTCGCGCTGGGTCAGAGTCGGCGGCAACGCCGGATCCAGC
>WBZY01001388.1_pt1 | contig 12661 bp, 10 predicted proteins | sample 5204191 | NCBI WGS metagenome assembly WBZY01 (sample SAMN12344363, study PRJNA552823) | activated sludge metagenome | biome: Activated sludge suspended growth; feature: Anammox Sidestream; material: Wastewater; isolation source: activated sludge from anammox sidestream of wastewater treatment...
GCGCGGCGCGCACGACGTCGTCGAGAAGGAGCTCGTGCTCGACGTCGCCCGCCGGCTGCGGGCGCGGCTCGGCGCGGCGGGCCTCCAGGTCCTGCTGACCCGCGAGCGCGACGTCTACGTGCCGCTCGAGGACCGCACCACGATCGCGAACGAGGCGCGCGGCGACCTCTTCGTCTCGATCCACGCCAACGCGGCCTCCGCCCGCGCGGCGCGTGGCATCGAGACCTTCTTCCTCTCGCTCGAGGCGAGCGACGACGCCGCCCGCCAGGTGGCCGCCCGCGAGAACGCGGCCTTCCGCGACCTCAGCGTGCCGGCCGTCCCGAGCGACGACCCGCTGGTCACGATCCTCGGCGACCTCGCGGCCTCCGAGCTGATGCAGGAGTCCGACGAGTTCGCGCGGCTCGCCCAGCACGAGGTCTCGGCGCTCCACGGCACCCCCTCGCGCGGGGTGAAGCAGGCGCCCTTCGTGGTCCTGATGGGCCTCGAGATGCCGGCGGCGCTCGTCGAGATCGGCTTCGTCACGAATCCGCAGGACGCCCGCGCCCTGGCCGCCGGTGAGGAGCGCGATCGCATCGCGGAGGCGCTCGCGCGCGCCGTGCTCGAGTTCGGCCGGCGCTACGACGCCCGCCGTGGGATCGAGACCGCGCCAGCCGCGCCGGACCGCTCCGCGGGAGGCACGTAGTGCGCAGCGACGGCCGCGCACCGGACGCGCTGCGGCCGGTGCGCCTGCAGGTGGACTTCACCGAGAACCCGCTGGCCTCGGTGCTCTGCGAGATGGGCCGCACCCGGGTCCTCTGCACGATCAGCGAGGAGCTCACGGTCCCGCGCTTCCTCGCGGGCAGCGGCCGCGGCTGGGTGACGGCCGAGTACTCGCTGCTCCCCGGCTCGACCGACCGGCGCACCGAGCGGGAGGCGGCGCGCGGCCGGCCGTCGGGGCGCACGCTCGAGATCCAGCGCCTGATCGGCCGCAGCCTGCGCGCCGTCGTGGCCCTCGAGCGCCTCGGCGAACGCACGCTCTGGGCCGACTGCGATGTCCTCCAGGCCGACGGCGGCACGCGCAGCGCGTCGATCACCGGCGCCTACGCGGCGCTCGCCATCGCGCTCGCCCGGCTTCGCGCGCGCGGCGCCCTCGAGCGCGACCCGCTCCTCGATTCGGTGGCCGCCGTGTCGGTCGGGATCGTGGACGGGCGCGTGGTGCTCGACCTGCCCTACGAAGAGGACGCCCGCGCCGAGGTGGACATGAACGTCGTCGCGACCGGCCGCGGGCGCTTCGTCGAGGTGCAGGGGACCGCCGAGCAGGGAAGCTTCTCGCCCGAGCAGCTCGCCGAGCTCACGCGGCTCGCGCTGGCGGGCATCGCGGAGCTCGGCCGGGCGCAGGCCGAGGCGGTGGCCCGCGCGCGCATCGGCTAGCGCGCGGTGCCGCGCGTCGTGCTCGCGAGCGGCAATCCCGGCAAGCTGCGCGAGGTGCGCGCGCTGCTCGCCGCCCCGGCGCTCGAGATCGTGGGGCTCGATGCGATCGGCGCGCCCGCGCTGCCCGCGGAGGGTGACGACTACGAAGCCAACGCCGCGGCGAAGGCGCTTGCGGCCGCCCGCGCCTCGGGGCTCGTCGCGCTCGGCGACGACTCGGGGCTCGAGGTCGAGGCGCTCGGCGGCGCGCCGGGGCCGCGCTCGGCGCGCTTCGGCGGCCCCGGCCTCGACGACGCCGGCCGCATCCGCGCGCTCCTCGCCGCCCTGGCCGGGGTGCCGCCGGAGCGCCGCGGCGCCCGCTTCGTGTGCGTGGCGGCGCTCGCGGACCCGGACGGCGCGGTCGTCACGGCGCGCGGCGAGTGCCCGGGCCGGATCGCGGCGGCCCCGCGCGGGACGGCCGGCTTCGGCTACGACCCGGTCTTCGAGGTGGAGCCCGGGGGGCCGACGATGGCCGAGCTCCCGGCCGCCGAGAAGGAGCGGATCTCCCACCGGGGCCACGCCTTCCGCGCGCTCCGGGAGGCCCTGCGGGCCCGAGTGGGTTGAGCGCGGCGGGACTCCGTTACGTTTCCGCCCCGATGGACCCCCGAGACCCGATCGACTGGATCGGCCTGCCGCTGCGGCCCTGGAAGCGCATCTGCCCGGTGCCCGCCGACCTCGAGAGCGTGACCGTGCGCGGCGCCGAGCTGCGGCCGCGCGAGCTCGGCCTCACCCGGGCCGCGATGGAGCGCGTCTGGGCGCGCGTCGAGGCGCTCTACCGCACGGGGCTCCACCCGGCGATCCAGGTCTGCATCCGCCACCGCGGCGCCGTCGTCCTCGACCGCGCGATCGGCTACGCGGCGGGCAATGCGCCGGGCGAGGGGCCCGAGACCCCGAAGACCCGCGTCGGGCTCGACACGCCCTTCCGGCTCTACTCCGCCTCGAAGGCCGTCACCGCGATGGTGATCCACAAGCTCGACGACCTCGGCGTGCTGCACATCGACGACCGCGTCGCAGACTACCTGCCGGCCTTCGGGCGCGGCGCGCGGCGCCACATCACGATCGCCCACGTGCTCTGCCATCGCGCCGGGATCCCGGCGCTGCCGCCGGAGGCGATGGACCTCGACCTGCTCGAGCACCCGGACGAGATCGTCGAGCAGCTCGCCAAGGTGCCGCTGCGCCTGCGGCCCGGGCGGCGGCTCGCCTACCACGCCGTGACGGGCGGCTTCGTGCTCGGCGAGGTGGTGCGCGCCGCCACCGGCCAGGACATCCGCAGCGTGCTGCGCAAGGAGATCCGCGAGCCGCTCGGGCTGCGCTGGCTCGACTACGGCGTGGCGCCCGAGGACGTCGCCTCCGTGGCGCGCGACGCGCTCACGGGCCTGCCGCCGCTGCCGCCCGTGACCCAGGTGCTCGAGCGCGCGCTCGGCGCGAACGTCGAGCGCGTCCTCGCGATCGCCCACGACCCGCGCTTCCTGGCCGGGATCCTGCCCGCCGCGAACGTGGTCTCGAACGCGCGCGACCTCTCCGCCTTCTACGAGTGCCTGCGGGCCGAGGGCGAGCTCGGCGGGGTGCGCGTCTTCGAGCCGCGCACGGTGCGGCGCGCGACCAGCGAGCAGAGCTTCTGGGAGGTGGACTTCACGCTCGGCGCGCCGGTCCGCTACGGGCTCGGCTTCATGCTCGGCGGCGAGTGGCTCTCGCTCTTCGGGCCGGGCACGCCCCACGCCTTCGGCCACGTGGGCTTCACGAACGTCTTCGGCTGGGCCGACCCCGACCGCGCGCTGGCGGCCGCCGTCGTGACCAACGGCAAGCCCTTCGTGGACGTCCAGGTGCTGCGGCTCGTCCAGCTCCTCCTCGCGATCGGCCGCGAGTTTCCGCGGGTGCGCGCGGCTTGACCCGCGCGCGCCGCGAGCTCTGGCTGATCCGGCACGCGGAGAGCGCCTGGAACGCGATGGGGCTCTGGCAGGGCCACGCGGACCCCGCGCTCTCGGCGCGCGGCGTGGCCCAGGCGGAGGCGCTCGCCGAGGCGCTGGCCGGCGCCGGCATCGGGGCCGTGATCGCGAGCGACCTGCGCCGCGCGCGCGACACGGCCCGCATCCTGGCGCGGGCGCTCGGGCTCGAAGCGCTCCACGACCCGCGCCTGCGCGAGCGCGACCTCGGCTCCTGGTCCGGGCTCAGCACGCCGCAGATCGCCGGGCGCTGGCCCGGCGAGCTGGCGCGCGTGCGCGCGCGCGACCCCGAGTTCCGGCCGGGCGGGGGGGAGTCGATCCGCGACGTACGCCGCCGCGCGGGGGCCTTCTTCCGCGAGCTCGCCGGGCGCGCCGGCCCGGCAAGCTGGGCCGTCGTGACCCACGGTGGCCTGATCCGCGCGCTGCGCCCGCCCGGCGCGCCGCCGATCGCCAACACCGAGACGCTGCGGGTGGGCCTCGACGAGCTCCTCGCGGAGCTGGCCCGCGACGAGGGGGTGCCGCCCGTCCAGCCCGCGGAGCCCGACGCCGAACGGGTGTAGTCGAGCGGCCCGGGTGCCGGGCGGCTCTCAGGGCAGCGGGGCGGCGGCCGGGTAGTGGAGCGGGCCGGCCGGGCCGAGCGGCAGCCCGAGCGCCACCCAGAGCAGCAGCAGGGCCGTCCACGCCACCCCGAAGGCGGCCGCGTAGGGCAGCATGAGCGCGACCAGCGTGCCGATCCCCGCTCCGGGCTGGTAGCGCTGCACGACCACCAGCAGGATCACGAGGTAGGGGTTGAGCGGCGCCACCGTGTTCGCGACCGAGTCGCCCACCCGGTAGGCGGCCTGGGTGAGCTCGGGGCTCACCCCGACCTGCATGCACATCGGCACGAAGACGGGCGCCAGGAAGGCGTACTTCGCCGACATCGAGGCCATCGCGAGGTCGAGCCCGGCGACGCCGACGACGAAGAGCGCGAGCAGGAGCGCGGTGGGCAGCGCGGCGCGCGCGAGCAGCTCGCCGCCGGCCACGGCGAGCATCTCGCCGAGCCGCGAGTGGCCGAAGCTCGCCACGAACTGCCCCGCGAAGAACGCGAGCACGACGTAGGGGCCCATGGCCGCCATCGTCTCCCCGAGCATGCGCGCCGCGTCGCGGTCGCTGCGCACGCTGCCGGCGGCGACCCCGTGCGCGAGCCCGGGCAGGGCGGTGGCGAGGAACATCAGGGGCACGATCGCGGCCACCCAGCGCGGGGTGGCGCCGTCGGCGCCGTGGAGCGGGGCGCCCGGCACGAGCACCGCGAGCGCGATCGCGGCCACGGTGAGCACGAGCGCGAGGAGCCCCGCGCGCAGGCCGCGCCGCTCCTCGCGCGAGAGGCCGCCGGGGGCCGCAGCGGGCTCGGCGGGCGTGGCGGGCGTGGCGGCTGGCTCGGCGGGTGCGGAGGCGGCGCGCGCCGTGCGTGGCTCGACGACGCGATCGGCGACCGCCCAGCCCACCCCCGTCAGCAGGAAGGTCGAGGCGATCATCAGCCACCAGTTGCTCGTGGCCGCCACCCGGTAGGCGGGATCGACGAGGCGCGCGCCGCTCTCGGTGAGGCCTGCGAGCAGCGGGTCGAGCCCCGTGATCACGAGGTTCGCGCCGAAGCCGCCCGCCACGCCCGCGAACGCGGCGGCGGCGCCCGCGACCGGTGAGCGTCCGGCGGCCAGGAAGAGGGCGGCCGCGATCGGCGGGAGCACGACGTAGCCGGCATCGGTCGCGAGCGAGGAGTTCACGCCCACGAAGACGACGAGCGGCGAGAGCCAGCGGGCGGGCACCCGCGCGAGCGACGCGCGCAGCAGCGCGGGCAGGAAGCCCGAGCGCTCGGCGAGGCCGATGCCGAGCATGCCGACCAGCACGATCGCGAGCGGCGGGAAGTCGCGGAAGTTCACGACCAGGCTCGACACCAGCCAGTGGAGGCCCTCGGAGGAGAGCAGGGAGACCGGCTCGACCCGCGTCGTGATGGGCCCGCCGGGCCCGAGCGTCGTCTTCTCGACCGACCAGCCGAGGCTCGCCGCGAGCTGCGAGAAGACGAGGACGAGGCCGGTCGCGAGCAGGAAGAGCGTGGCGGGGTCCGGCAGCCGGTTGCCGAGGCGCTCGATCGCGCCGAGCGCGCCGCCCGTCGCGGCGCTGCCCGCGCCGCCCTTCGCAGCGCCGCCCGCACCGCCCTTCGCACCGCCGCCCGCACCGCCCGCGCCGCCCGTCTCGCCCGCTCCCTGCACGCGCCGCTCCTTCCTGCGGGGGTCGCGGCCGGCGAGTGTCGCACAGGCGGCGGGAGGGGCGGCCACTATCCTCGCCGGCCCATGGCCTCCCGCCCGATCGGCATCGTCTACGAGCTCTTCGGCGCCTACGCGCAGCGGCCCGGCGACCCGCCCGACGCGCAGGTCGAGTACGAGCCCGAGGCGACCCTGCTCGCGCTCGAGGCCGCGCTCGTCCGGCTCGGGCAGCGGCCGGTCCGCCTCGGCCGCCCGCACGATCTCCTGGCGGCCGGCGCCAAGGGCGCCGTGGCGGTCGATGCCGCGCTCACGATCGCCGAGGGCTACGGGACGCGGAACCGCGAGGCATGGGCCCCCGTCCTGCTCGAGATGCTGGGGATCCCGCAGCTCGGCTCCGACGCGCTCACGCTCTCGCTCTCGCTCGACAAGGCCTGGACCCGCGCGGTCGTGGCCGAGGCGGGCGTGCGCGTGGCGGCCGGGCGCGTGATCCGCTCGGAAACCGAGCTCCAGGAAGGAGATGGCATCCCGGGGCTCCCGTGCTTCGTGAAGCCGCGCTGGGAGGGCTCGTCGAAGGGCATCGGGCTCGCCTCGCGGGCCGACGACCGGGCCGCGCTCGCCGCGGCCGTGGCCCGCGTGCGGGCCGGCTACGGCCAGCCCGCGCTGGTCGAGCGCTTCCTCCCGGGGCCCGAGTACACGGTGACGCTCTTCGACAACGACCCGCCGCGCGCGCTGCCCGTCCTGCAGCGGGCGCTCGAGGCGACGACGCGGATCGGCCTCCACGCGGTCGAGCCGAAGCCCGGCGAGCCAGCCGCTCCTGGCGCGCCGGCTGCCTTCGCGCACGTCGTGCCCGGCGCGCTCGCCCCGGCTCTCGAAGACGAGCTCGTCGAGCAGGCCGTGCGCGCCTTCCGCGCGCTCGAGTGCCGCGACTTCGCGCGTGCCGACTTCAAGTGCGACGAGGCCGGGCGACCCTGCTTCCTCGAGATCAACCCGCTCCCCTCCTTTGCGCCCGAGGGCTCCTTCGGCGTCCACGCTGCGCTGCTCGGCCGCCCGCTCGACGACCTGCTCGCGGAGGTGCTCGGCGCGGGTCTCCGCCGGCTCGGGCTCGCCTGATGGCGGCGTCGCGCCCGCCGACTGGCGCGACTGGACCTGGCAGATGCAGCACCGCATCCGCAGCGCCGGCGCGCTGGCCGCCTGGGTGCGCCCGACCGGCGACGAGCGGCGCGCGATCGACGCGCTCGCCGAGCGCTTCCGCTTCGTGATCACGCCCTACTACGCCTCGCTGATGGATCCCGAGGACCCGGCCTGCCCCGTGCGCCGGCAGGTGGTCCCGCGCCTCGCGGAGCTCGACGACCCGGCCGGCCTCGCGGACCCGCTCGACGAGGTCGCCCACTCGCCGGTCAAGAACGTGGTGCGCGTCTACCCGGACCGGATCGCCTTCTGCGTGAACAACGAGTGCGCGCTCTACTGCCGCTTCTGCCTGCGCAAGCGCATGGTGGGCGAGCCCGAGTGGGCGATGAAGAAGCGCGAGCTCGAGGCGGCGCTCGCGTGGATCCGCGCGACGCCCGCGATCCGCGACGTGCTGCTGACCGGCGGCGACCCGCTCGTGTTCTCGGACGACAAGCTCGCCTGGCTGCTCGGCGAGCTGCGCGCGATCCCGCACGTCGAGATCGTGCGGCTCGGGACGCGGCTGCCCGTGACCCTGCCGTTCCGCGTCACCGACGCGCTGTGCCGCCTCCTCGCCGAGCACCACCCGATCTGGGTCAACACGCACTTCAACCACCCGAAGGAGCTCACCGCCGAGGCCGCCGAGGCCTGCGACCGCCTGCTGCGCGCGGGCTGCCCGGTGGGCAACCAGTCCGTGCTCCTGCGCGGCGTGAACGACGACCTGGCCACGATGAAGGCGCTCTGCGAGGGGCTCGTGCGGATGCGCGTGCGCCCCTACTACTGCTACCAGGCGCAGCTCCTCGAGGGCACCGCCCACTTCCGGGTGCCGATCGAGCGCGGCCTCGACCTCTTCGAGGCCCTGCGCGGGCGCACGAGCGGCTTCGCGATCCCGACCTACCTGCTCGACACGCCGCACGGCAAGGTCCCGCTCGCGCGCACGCGGCTGCGGGGGCGCGAGGGGGACGCGGTCGTGGTCGAGGCCTGGAACGGGGCGCTCTGGCGCGAGCCGAACCCGCTCGACGAGCCCGCCGCCGGCGCCCGTGCGCCCGGTGCGCGCCCGGGCTCCTGACGCATACTCCGGCGCGGGTGGGGGAGACGTGGAGCCGATCCGCAGCGCCGAGGCCGATGCCGCCGCGCGCCGCGAGCGCGCGGAGGCCGCCGGGGTGCCGGCGGCGGCGGCGCTGCTCGCGGGCAGCGTCCTGCTCTCGCGCGCGCTCGGCTTCGTCCGCGAGGCGCTGCTCGCCTACCAGGTGGGCGCTACCGGGAGCGCCGACGCCTACTACGCCGCTTTCACCCTGCCCGACCTCCTGAACCACCTGCTCGCCGCCGGCGCGCTCTCGATCGCCTTCCTGCCGCTCTACACGCAGGTGCGCGAGCGCGGCGAGGCCGAGGCCGAGCGCCTGCTCGCCACGATGATCGGCACGCTCGGGCTCGTGGCGCTCGCGGGCACGGCGCTCCTGTGGCTCGTCGCCGGGCCGCTCACGAGCCTGCAGTACCCGGCCTTCGACGCCGCGAAGCACGCGCTCACGACCCGCCTCACGCGGATCGTGCTGCCCGGCCAGGTCTTCTTCCTGGTGGGCGGCGTCGTGCAGGCGGCCCTGCTGGCGCGCGGCCGTTTCCTCGCGGCCGCCCTGGCGCCGCTCGTCTACAACCTCGGGATCGTGGCCGGTGGCCTCCTCCTCGGCCCCTGGCTCGGGGTCGAGGGCTTCGCCTGGGGCGCCCTCGCCGGGGCCGTCCTCGGCCCCTTCGGCTGCCCGTGGCTCGACGCGCGGCGGCGCCTGCGGCTCGGCTGGCGAGTGGCGCCGCGCGCGCCCGAGTTCCGCCGCTACCTCTGGCTCGCGATCCCGGTCGTGGCCGGCTTCTCGCTGCTCACCGTGGACGAGTGGTACGGGAAGTGGTTCGCGCCGGCCTCGGCCGGCGCCATCGCGCTCCTGAGCTTCGCGCGGCGGCTGATGCAGGCGCCGGTCGCCGTGATCGGGCAGGCGGTGGCGGCGGCGGCGCAGCCGGCGCTCGCGAACCTGTGGGCCGCCGGGCGCGGCGACGAGCTCGACCGGGTGCTCACGGCGACCCTGCGCTCCGCGTTCGCGCTCGGCGTGCTGGCGGGTGCCGTGACCTTCGCGCTGGCCGAGCCGCTGGTGGCCGTCGTCTACGAGCGCGGCGCCTTCGACGCGAAGGCAGCGGCCGAGACGGCGCGCCTGCTCGCCATCTTCAGCGCGACCGTGCCGGCCTGGGTGCTGCAGCAGATCAGCGTGCGGGCCTTCTACGCCCGCTCCGAGACCTGGCGCCCGATGCTCCTCGGTACCGCCTTCGTGCTGGCGGCGATCCCGCTCTACCTGGTCCTCGGGCGGCGTCACGGGATCGAGGGCGTGGCCGCGGCCGGCGTCGTCGCGATGTGGGCGAACGCGCTCGCGACGCTCCTCTACGCGCGCGTCCACTACGGGGGGCCGGCCCTCCTGCCGCTCGCCGCGAGCGCGGCGCGCGCCTTCGCGATCGCGGCGCTCGCGGCGCCGGCCGCCGCGTTCGTGATCGCGGGGCGCAGCGGCACGCTCGGGGCGCTCGCGGACCTCGCGCTCGGAGGCCTCGTCTTCGCCGTGGTGGCGGCGCTCGGCGTGGCCCTGCTCGGTGACGCGGCGCTGCGCGACGCCCTGCGCCGGCTCGCCCGCCGCGTGCCCGCCCGCCGCACCCCGGCACCCGGCTGACGGGTCCCCGCCGCCGCCCGGCGCATGCTTGCCGGCCCCGAGGGTGGGCCCTAGCTTCCGCCCGGGCGCGTAGCTCAACTGGTAGAGCAAGGGACTCTTAATCCCTAGGTTCTGGGTTCGAGCCCCAGCGCGCTCACCACACGCCGCATGCCTCGTGACCCGCGGCCCGATCGATCGTCGAACGAGCCGGAGGGATCTCCGGGTCGGGCCGCCGGGACGCACGTCGGGTACCGGGCCGGGGTGGCGGAACTGGCAGACGCAGTGGCCTTAGGAGCCACCGTCCGAGAGGACGTGCAGGTTCGAGTCCTGTCCCCGGCACCAGATCCGCGCCCGAGCCGCCCGAGCGAGCGCAACCAGAGGAACGCATGAGCGAAGGAACGCAGCCCGGGACGCCGGGAGACCGGGAGGGGTTCGCCCTCGCGGTGCAGGAGGAGGGAGCCGTCACGCGCTGGCTCGAGGTCGAGGTGCCTCCGGCGCAGGTGGACGCGGCGTTCGCGCGCGCCTACCGCGGGCTCGCCCGTTCGGCGCGCGTGCGCGGCTTCCGCCCCGGCAAGGCGCCCGTCTCCGTGCTGCGCCGGCTCTACGGGGCGGCCGTCGCCGAGGACGTCGAGCGCGAGCTGGTCTCGGGGACGCTGCCGGCGGCGCTCGAGCGCAGCGCGCTCGAGCCCGTGAGCGAGCCCGCGGTGGACGCGAGCCCGCCCGCCGAAGGCGGCGCCTTCGCCTACCGGGCGCGCGTCGAGGTGAAGCCCCCGATCGAGCTCGGGGAGGTGGCGGGCCTGCGTGCGCAGCGGCCCTCGGCCGCCGTCCGCGAGGAGGACGTCGAGCGCGAGCTCGAGACGCTGCGCCAGCGCCACGCGACGCTCGTCGAGGAGCCGGAGGACACGGCCGCGGCCACCGGCCACTTCCTCACCGTGGACTTCGTGGGCCGCATCGACGGCGAGCCCTTCGAGGGCGGCCGCGCGAGCGACCACACGGTCGAGCTCGGCCAGGGCCGGCTCGTCCCGGGCTTCGAGGAGCAGCTCGCAGGCGACCGCGCCGGCGAGGAGCGGATCGTCCGCGTTCGCTTCCCGGACGACTACGCAAGCCCCGTGCTGGCCGGCAAGGACGCCGAGTTCACGGTCCAGGTCCGCGCGATCCGGCGCCGCGAGGTGCCGGCGCTCGACGACGAGTTCGCGAAGGACCTGGGCGAGTTCGCGAGCCTCGACGAGGTGCGCGCGCGTGTGCGCGAGACGCTCCAGGCGTCGCGCGAGCGGCGCGCGCGGGTCGAGCTCCGGCGCTCGCTCCTCGGTGCGCTGATCGAGCGCGTGCCCGTCGAGGTGCCCGCCAACCTGCTGCGCGAGCGCCTCCACCGCCGCCTCCACTCCGCGTCCCACGACCTGCGCGAGCGCGGCGTGCGGGCCGAGCTCGTGGAGCGCCAGCTCGCCCAGTGGGAGGAGGAGTGGCGTCCGGCCGTGGAGCGGGAGATCCGCGAGGAGTGGCTGCTCCGGGAGCTGGCGCGCCGCGAGGGCCTGTCGCTCGACGACGCCGAGCTCGACGAGCGGATCGGGCGGCTCGCGGAGGAGCAGGGCGCCGACCCGGCGCGGCTGCGCAAGGTCTACCGCGAGCACGACCTGCTCGAGGCCGTGCGCGCGCAGTGCCTCGAGGACAAGGCCTTTGAATTCCTGCTGGCCACGGCTAGCGTCGAAGAGGTTGCGGAGCCCTAGCGGACCCCCGCGGCCGCCCCCCGAACCACAGCCCCGGCGCCGGCGCACCAGGAGCGGAGCCCCATGCCCCTGATCCCGATGGTGATCGAGCAGAGCCCGCGCGGCGAGCGGGCCTACGACATCTACTCGCGCCTGCTCAAGGAGCGGATCGTCTTCCTGGGCAGCCCGATCGACGACGACGTCGCCAACCTGATCATCGCCCAGCTCCTCTTCTGCGAGGCCGAGGACCCCGAGAAGCCGATCAACCTCTACATCAACTCACCCGGGGGGTCCGTCACGGCCGGGATGGCCATCTACGATACGATGCAGTACGTGCGGCCCGAGGTGGCCACGATCTGCCTGGGGCAGGCTGCCTCGATGGGGGCCTGGCTGCTCGCCGCGGGCGCCCCGGGCAAGCGGATGGCGCTGCCGAACTCACGGATCATGATCCACCAGCCGATGGGTGGGTTCCAGGGGCAGGCAACCGACGTGGACATCCAGGCGCGCGAGATCCTGAAGCTCCGCCAGCGCATGAACGAGATCCTGGCCGAGCACGTCGGCAAGTCGGTGGAGCAGATCGCCAAGGACACCGAGCGCGATTACTATCTCTCCGGTGAAGAGGCGCTCGCCTACGGCGTCATCGACCAGGTGGTGACGCGGCGCTCGCCGGGAGACGAGGCCGTACGATCGTGAAGCGCTCGAGCACGAAGGGCCGGAGATCGTGAAGAAGCGGGACGACAACGCGAACCTGTCTTGTTCCTTCTGCGGCAAGAGCCAGCGGGAGGTCAAGAAGCTGATCTCGGGCCCCACGGTCTACATCTGCGACGAGTGCATCGAGCTGTGCAACGACATCATCGCGGAGGAGTACGGCCGCGAGGAGGTCGCCGAGCACACCTCGAAGGTCCCCAAGCCCCGCGACATCAAGAAGATCCTCGACGACTACGTGATCGGGCAGGACCGGGCCAAGAAGATCCTGTCGGTGGCGGTGCACAACCACTACCGGCGCATCGAGAGCCAGGCCTTCGTCGGCGACGTCGAGCTCCAGAAGTCGAACATCCTGCTGCTCGGGCCGACCGGCTGCGGCAAGACCCTGCTGGCCCAGACCCTGGCCAAGATCCTGGACGTCCCCTTCACGATCGCCGACGCCACCACCCTCACCGAGGCCGGCTACGTCGGCGAGGACGTCGAGAACATCATCCTGAACCTGCTCCAGGCCGCGAACTACGACGTCGAGCGCGCCCAGCGCGGGATCGTCTACATCGACGAGATCGACAAGATCGCCCGCAAGAGCGACAACCCCTCGATCACCCGCGACGTGTCGGGCGAGGGCGTCCAGCAGGCGCTGCTCAAGATCATCGAGGGCACCACCGCGAACGTCCCGCCCAAGGGCGGGCGCAAGCACCCGCAGCAGGAATTCCTCCAGATCGACACCACCAACATCCTCTTCATCTGCGGCGGCGCCTTCTGCGGGCTCGAGAAGATCATCG
>WBZY01001390.1_pt1 | contig 12636 bp, 8 predicted proteins | sample 5204191 | NCBI WGS metagenome assembly WBZY01 (sample SAMN12344363, study PRJNA552823) | activated sludge metagenome | biome: Activated sludge suspended growth; feature: Anammox Sidestream; material: Wastewater; isolation source: activated sludge from anammox sidestream of wastewater treatment...
GGCGTTGTCCGTTCGACGTGAAATCCAGCGCCGTCACCCACCCGGTGTGTCCGGTCAGCGTCGCCTGCGCCGCGCCGTCCGGAACGCCCCACAACCGCACCGTCCCGTCGCGCGACGCCGACGCCAGCAACGAACCCTCGGGCTGAAACGCCACCCGCGTGACACCCGCTTCGTGCCCCGCGAGCCGCGCGACGCGCTCGCCGCGCTCCGCGTCCCAGAGCAACAGCTCGCCGTCCAGCGCCCCGCCGGCCACGTAACGCCCGTCAGAACTGAACCGCACGCACGCGACCGCCGCCTTGAGCCCCGTCAGTTCGCGTTCAACCTGTCGGGATTCGATCGACGCCACGCGAATCCCCCCGTCTTCCGCTCCCCACGCCACGCGCGAACCGTCCGCCGAGAACGCGACATCCAGCGCGGAGCCTCCCGCGTCCAGCGTGAACGTGCTTCGGTCCGCCAGTCCCGAAAGATGCCGCCACTCCCACCCGCGCAGCGTCTCCACCGTCTGATCCAGCCGAACGCGCGCCGCCGCCACGTCCCCCGCGCGCAGCGCCGCTCCCTTCGCTTTCAAGGCGGCGTCCTTCGCTACGTCCGCAGCCGTCTTCTGCTCCTGCGCGTCTTTCCTCAGCCGCGACTGCTCCTGATACAGGAAGTACATCCAGACTGCGGTTCCGCACACCAGCGCCACAAACAGCGCCGCCGCCGAAAGCCCGGCGCGATACCGCCGCACCGTCTTGCGCAGCACGTACCAACTGCTGTCCGCCCGAGCCTCGATCGGCTCACCTGCGAGGTATCGGCGCAGATCGCGGGCGAACTCCCCGGCGCTTTGATAACGCCGGTCAGGCTCCTTCGAGAGCGCCTTCAGCACGATCGTCTGAACGTCCTCGTCGAAGGGACACTCCTTCGACAGCTTCCGCCGAAGGCCGTTCTCCGACGCCTGCCACCGCTTGATCGGCGGCATCGGCGACGTGTCGGTGATGTTCTGCACCACCTCCATCAGGCTCCCGACGACCCGGTACGGATACTCGCCCGTCAGCAGGTTGTAGAGAATCACCCCCAGCGCGTAGACGTCCGTCCGCGTGTCTACCTGGTCATGCCGACCCGTCGCCTGCTCGGGCGACATGTAAGGCAGCGTGCCGACGACCTCGTCCGTCATCGACACGGGGGCGTCCGCCGACCCGTCCAGCAGCTTCGCCAGACCGAAATCGAGGATCTTCGGGTACGCGCGAAGCGCCGGCGTCCCGTCGCCCACGCGCCGCGAGCCGGACGTCTCCGTCTCCTCCGAAACCAGCACGTTTCCCGGCTTCAGGTCGCGGTGGATCATCCCGCGCTGATGCGCGTACTGCACCCCGTCGCACACCTCCAGAAAAAGGCGGATCGTCTCTTCCAGCGTGCATTGCCGGTCGCGGACGTGACGGTCCAGGGTGACGCCGTCCACGTAATCCATCACGTAGAACTGCCGCCCGTCCCGCGTCAGTCCGGAGTGAAAGATCGAGATGATGTTCGGGTGCGCAAGCTGCGCGACCAGCTCGATCTCGCGCTCGAAACGCTTCCGGACCGCCGGCGACGCCCCCGACCCGGAAAGCAGCAGCTTGATCGCCACGCGCCGCTTCGTCGACTGCTGCGTCGCAAGGTACACGACGCCCTGCCCCCCGCGGCTGATCTCGCGGTGAATGTCGTATCCCGGAATCAGCGCGCGCAGATCGCCCGGAACCGCCGGGGTCTCGCCGCTTCCTCCCCCGCCGCGCGATCCGACCGCGATCGTCACGTCCGCCGGCGCTGCACCGGACCCGGAGGACGTTGACGTGCGCGGAACGAGGATCGTTTGATCGACGGGACCGGCTGCACTTCCGGAGGAGGGCCCGGCGTCCGCCGCCGGCGTCGGGCGTGACGGCGGGACAACGATCGTCACGTCCGCGGGCGCCGCCAGCGCCGCCGCCAGCTCCGGCGCCAAGTCCGGGTGACGGGCGACCACGTCGGCGTCCGGCAGCGTCTCACCCCGCGCGCGCCGCGCCCGCACGTCGCTCAAGACGCGCTCGATCCTTTGCCGCCGTCCAGCATCCGAGGGTGAAGGTGTCATGACGATCGTGCTGCGTCCGGAACGGAAACCTGATGCCGGGACTCACTCGACCGGCAGGGACCGGCGCTGCGCCTGCGGTTTTCGCCCCACGCATGATACGCCCCGCGCCCGTGCGGGGTAAGCCCCTCCCGGGGCGCGGGACGCCTCGTTGACCGGCCGACCCCTCCTGCCCTACATTCCTTCCTCCTCCACGCGGCCCCGGATGCTTGACTCGTGCCGGACACGGAGACGCTTCAACTCGACGCCGCCGCCACGCGCGCCGCGGCGATCACGCAGGGCAACCTGCGGCGCACGATGCTCGCCCTCGCCTTTCCGGTCCTGGCCGAGCAGCTTCTCAACTCCTGCGTCGGCATGTTCGACGTCTTTCTCGCCGGCCGCATCAGCACGATCGCCACCAACGCCATCGGAATCTCCGCCTACACGAGCTGGTTCGCCACGCTCCTGTTCTCCCTCGTCGCCGTCGGCACGACCGCCCTCGTCGCCCGCTGCGTCGGCGCACGAGATTTCACCGGCGCCGACCGCGTCTGCAACCAGTCCATCTCCCTCGCCGTCGCCACGGGCGTCGTCGTTTCGTGTCTCCTGTATTTCCTCGCGCCGCACTTCGCCGCGTGGCAGAACATGACCGGTGAGGCCGGCCGCATTGCCACCGATTATCTGCGCTACGACGCTCTCGGGTACACCGCGATGAGCGTCACTCTGGCGACCGGCGCGGCGTTGCGCGGCGCGGGCGACATGCGCGCCCCGATGTTCGTGTACGCGGTCATCAACGTCTTGAACATGATCGCCTCGCCGGCCCTGGTCTTCGGCTGGGGACCGTGCCCCCAGCTCGGCGTCAACGGCATCGTCGCGGGAACCGTCATCGCCCGCACGGCCGGCGGCGTCATCTGCTTCGCCCTGTTGTGGCGCGGACGCGCCGGGCTGCGGCTTCATTTCGCCGGCATGCGCTTCGAACGCGACACCGTGCGGCGCCTCCTCCGCATCGGCCTGCCCGCCGCGGTGGACGGCGTCCTGCTGTGGGGCGGACAGTTCCTTTTCCTGAAGGTCATCGCCCACCTCAAGCCCGGAGCCGTCGGCGACGCGATGTACGCCTCGCACATCATCGCCGTCCGCGTCGAAAGCCTCAGCTATCTCCCCGCCCTCGCCTGGGCCACGGCCACCGCCACGATGGTCGGGCAAGCCCTGGGCGCCCGCGACTCCGTCCGCGCCCGTCGCGTCGGACACGAAGGCGCGATGCAGGCCGCGTTGCTGATCTTCGCGGTCGCCGTCTTCTTCTACTTCGGATCCGACTTCATCTTCCGGGTCATGCATAAGGATCCGCTCGTCCGCGAAGTCGGCGCGAAACCCTTCAGGCTCTGGGCGTTCTTTCAGCCGTGCCTGGCGTTTTCGATCGTGTACATCGGCGCCCTGCGCGGCGCGGGCAATACGCGCCTGCCGATGCTGATCACCGCCGTCGGCATGATCGTGTTCCGGCTGCCGCTCGGTTATCTTTTCGGCATCCGGCTCGGAGGAGGTCTGATCGGAGCGTGGGTCGGCATGTTTGCGGACATGACGTGGCGCGCCGTCGCCGCGACCGCGCTTTACCTGAGCGGACGCTGGACAAAAACCCGGGTCTAAGCAGAACCGCTTACCCGAGCCGCGCGGCTTCAGCCCGCGCGACGGCGTTGCGCGGAACGAACCCCGCGTCTGAGCACAGGTCAGCCTTTCCTGCGGGTCTCTTGGACGCGCCGACACCATCGCATCCAAACTTGTCACAGGCGGGGGGACGTCGCTTCCCCTCGCACCGCGCGCGGCAGCGCCGGGAAACCCCGCCATCCCGCCTACGCTTTGAACATCTCCGGTTTGAAACTCAGCCGCTGCCCGCTCGCCACCGCGTCGTTCGCCAGCAGAACCGACACGCACGTCTCAAACCCGATCTCTGGAGGACACGTAAGCTGCCCTTGACCGCGCACCGCCGCGAAGAAGTTCTCCAGGTGGAGCTGATGCACCGGCTTCCGGCTTTCCTCGAGCAGTCGTTGTCCTTCCGGATCCTTCGATCCGTCCGGGGCCAGCGTCTCGCCGATCTTCAGCTCGATCGCGTCCCGCCCCATCGTCTCGATCTTCTCCGACATGTCCTCCCACTCCCGGCGCTTCGCCTCGGGCTCGCGCAGGAGTTGGCCGCGACGCGTGTCCTCGGACATCTCGATCGACCCCTCGTCGCCCATCAGAACCTCGTAGAAGTTCCCGTGACTCGTCGTGTTCAGCACCTGGTACACGCCGCGCACCGTGTTCCCGCCGACCTCATATTCATAGATCGCCATCACGTTGTCGTACCACTCGCTGGTCTTGTAGTAGTCGATCCCCCCCGCGGCGAGCACGGCCTTCGGCGGCGACTTCAGGAGCCAGTTGAACACGTCGATCTGATGCGACCCGAGGTCCGCCAACGCCCCGCCGGAGAACTTCTTGTACCAGCGCCAGTTGCGGAACCGCTCCATCGTGTCGTAACCGTACTTCTTCAGATCCGCCTCGGACATCTCCTGACCGTCGGGCTAGCCGATCTCGTAGCGCTTCCCCCGGTTCCACTGCCCGTAGAAATGCGTGATCCGGCCCAGCACCTTGTCCTTCTCGATCAGCTTGATCGCGTGCCAGTACCGCGGGTTGCTGCGACGCTGATGCCCGACCTGAAGGAGCTTGCCCGTCTCGCGCGCCGCCTGCACCATCTGCCGCGCGCCTTCGATCGTGTTGGACATCTCCTTCTCGCAGTAGACGTGCAGACCGGCTTTCAGGCACGCCACCGTCTGCTCCGCGTGAACCCAGTCCGGCGTGGCGACGATCACCGCGTCCAGATCCTTCTCCTTCGCCAGCATCTCCTGGTAGTCGGCGTAGACGGCGACCTCCTGATCGTACTTTTTCAGGAGGTTGGCGCAGTATTTCTGGTGATACGGCCAGATGTCGCACACCGCGGCGAAGCGGACGCCCGGAATCTTCAGGCAGTTGTTGACCAGGTTCCGCCCCTGACTGCCCGGTCCGATGATCGCAAGGCGAAGATCCTCCGCCGACGCCGCGGCGGTCTCTTGTCCTCGGGTCGAGTCGGCCAGCATCAGCCCCGCGGCGGAGGCGGCGGCGCTTTGAACGAACTGACGACGGGTGACGGACGGATTCAGCATGTAAACCCCCTTGCAATGAAAAAGGGCAGACCCGCGTCTGCCCTGAAGTCGTCTTCGTCGATCCGGTCCGCCGGCGGAGCAAACCCCGCAGCCGGACACGCACGCGGTCAGCGCTTCGAGAACTGGAACCGCCGGCGGGCGCCCGGACGACCGTACTTCTTGCGCTCGACCTCGCGCGGATCGCGGGTCAGAAGCCCCCGGGCGCGCAACACGCCTTCATATTCCTTGTTCGCCAGCTTCAGCGCTCGTGCGACCCCCAGCGCGATCGCGCCGGCCTGCCCCGTCGTCCCGCCGCCCCCGACGTTCACGAACACGTCGAGGTGCTTGCGGGTCTCGGTCACCTCGAGCGGCGTCTCGATCGTCCGCCGATCGCGCTCGACCCGGAAAAACTCGTTGTACTCGCGCCCGTTGACCTTGAAGGCGCCCGACCCGGGACGCACCCGCACCCGAGCGACCGCCGTCTTGCGCCGGCCCGTGCCCCAGACGTAGCCGTATTTCTTGCTCGCCTCGAAGGCCGCGGCGTTGAACGCCGGAACCGGCGCCTCCGGCTTGGGGGGCGCTGCTTCGATCATCGGCGCTTCGTCATACCCCCGCCGACCGCGCTCGCGGTCCCGATCCCCGAAACGTCTCTTCCCTTTGTCGCCGTTCACTCTCGGTCAACCTCCCGCCGCTGCCTGCTGGTTCCTGTCCGCCCGTTCCGCTTCGCCGCTGATTCCCGCGTGCTTCGATGCGCCTGACGTGCCCTCGCGACGGTTACGACCACGCCTTCGGAGCGTGATTCGCGTGCGGATGCTCCGCCCCCTTGTAAACCTTCAGCTTCTTCATCATCCGCGCGCCCATCGCCGTCTTCGGCATCATCCGGCGCACCGCGTACTCGATCACGCGCTCCGGATGCCGCTGCAGCACCTGCTGGATCGTGTTGCTGCGGAAACCCCCGTAGTGGTACGTGTACCGGTCGTAATGCATCGTCTCCAGCTTCCGACCGGTCAGCTTGAACTGGTCTGCGTTCGTCACCACCACGTAGTCCCCCGTGTCCACGTGCGGCGTGTACGTCGGCTTGTGCTTGCCCATCAGGACGTTGGCGATCTTCACCGCCAGCCGCCCGAGAACCTGCCCCGAGGCGTCCACGTGAATCCACTCCCGCTTCACGTCCGCAGGACGGGCCAAGTACGATTTCTGTCTTCCAACGGGCATCTGTTCTGCACCCCTGACGGTTTCGATCCTCGCCTCGTTCGCTCTACCGAAGACCCGCAAGCTTATGCCAACCACCCCGACCGTCAAGACCCCACGCCGCATTCATTCCTGAATTGCCGCACAGTACGCGTAAGCAAGCCGGCCCAACGCACGTACACCGGGCGCCGCCCAACGATGGCCTGCGTGCGGTCGCTCAGGAGACGCGCGCCGCAGTCTTGCTTTCCGTCAAAGTGTCAGGCTTCTGGTGTGATTAAAAATGCAAAAATTCGATCGAGACATTAATTTCATTCGAGCTTCTTTTATTGAGCCTAGGATTCCGTTACGGTTTCAGACTAAAGCACACCAGGCGGTCGGCGTTGTCCCGCGCGAACAACCGTCCGTTGTGAATGACCGGAACCGTCCAGCACCGGTCGGCCAGAATCTCCGCCTCAGTCATCGGCTTGAACCCCTCCGTCGACGCCTTCGCGATCCGCAGCTTTCCTTCGGAACCCAGGAACACCAGGTTCCCTTCCGCCAGCACCAGTGTCCCGTCCTTCAACCGCGGCACGCGCCAGACCTCGCGCCCCGTGGCGAACTCGACGCACGCCAGTGAGTTCTGGTCGCTGCCGTAAAGGAAGCCCTCGTGCAGCAGGCAGGTCTGAAACTTACTGAGCAGGACCGTGCTCTTCCAGATCTCGGATATCTTGAGATTGTCTCCGTCGGGTTCGACCTTGAACAACCCGCATCCGGTGTTGTACCCGGAGGTCAGGAAGAGCTTCCCGTCGTGGAAGATCGGCGACGCCGCGTTCACGTCGTAGCTCGTCTTCCACGGAACGCGCAGGACGAGCCGCCCGGTCCCGGCCTCAACGATCACCGCCGACACGCCCGTGAACCCGACGATGTAGCGCTTGCCGTTGAAGGTGAAGGGATACGGCGTCGCGTACCCCGCCGGATCATCCCCCGACTTCCAGACGACCTCCCCCGTCGTTCGGTTCAACGCGGTCAGCGCGCCCTGATCCTTGCCGCCCGACAGGACCGCGAGATCGCCCTCGATCAACACCGACCCGGAGTAGCCCCACTGCGGCACATGATTGAACGTTCGTTCCCAGACCAGCGACCCGTCGGCTGCGTTGACGCAGACGAGCCGCCCGTGCGCGCCGTGGACATACACTTTCCCGTCATGCACGGTGGGCGTCGCCCGTGTCCCGTCCCACGAATTCTGCACCCACTCCTTTTCGATCGGGAACCGCCAGAGAATCTTTCCCGTCGTCGCTTCCAGACAAACGAGCACCTGCTGCTTCTCGATCTGCCCGCAGGTGAAGACACGGTCGCCGACGCAGGCGAACGAGCTGTAGGAAGGCCCCAGCTTCTGCTCCCAGACCAGCGGGATGGGCTGGCTCCACTCATACCGCAATCCCGTCTCCGTGCTGACGCCGTCGAACCGCGGACCGCGGAAGTTCGGCCAGTCCTCGGCGAACGCCGTTGCGCACACCGCCCAGAACAGACCTGCCGCGCAAGACACGCTTGAAGCGGCTCGCGCAGATGACTTCAGGTTCGTGCAATTGATCGCCCTCGAAAGTGTCCGCATGTTTCAGACCCCCGGTTGGTGTGACGATCCCCGCCGCGGCTACGTTGGATCCACCCTCGTGATCGCGTGCCCGACCGGTCGTCAACGATTCCGTCCCGACCCGGATGATATCCGTTGAAGCACCGGGAGCAACAAAGGTTGCGCGGCAACGCCGGATGCATGACGCTTCCGGTTCGCGCAGCGCCGTCCCGGGAATCCCGGCGGCGCCTTTGCGCGGGCTGCATGAACTCTCCTTGATTTCATCGCGCGTTCTTTGCGGACTCTTGCCGACTTGTTAGCCCGCGCTTCGCCAAGCGTTGACAAATCATCGTTTTCATCCGCTCACGCGGTCGCCGCCCCTCGCCGCGTTCAGGAATATGACCGGCCTGCATCAGGAGGAACAACATGCGTCGCAACGTTCTGAACCTCGGGAGATACTCCGGAACCGCATCCGCACTCGGTTTGGTTCTCGTGCTGGCGACCGCGGCCTCGAAGACCGTCGCGAAAACGGGCGCGGCGTCGGCGCCGCGCGTGCAGCCGTCGGCGCCGTCCGACGGTTCGGGGTCGGCGCGGGCCTCGTCCCCGGAAGCCCGTCCCGCGGGTCCGGCGAGCCAGCGGACGCCGCTGGCTTCCCGGTCGCTCATCCACGCGGACGAGTTTCCTCGACAGGAGGCGGCGACGGAAAACGAGGCAACCTGCGGCGTCGCGGACATTCAGTTTCGCAAGTTGTTCAAGCCGGTCGGACGTCGCGGGCTGGAGTATACGGATGACTTGTGCTCGCTGGACGGTCGGCGCGTTCGGATCGTCGGCTACGTGGTGCGCCAGTCAAAACCCTGGCCTGGCGTGTGCCTGCTGACGCCTTACCCGCTGACGCTGCACGAGGGCGAGTGGGGGCTGGCGGAAGACCTGCCGCCCGCCACGGTCCACGTGCTTCTGAGCGAGGGAGAGAAAGATCAGATTGTCGTGCCGGGGCGCGGTCCGGTGATGCTCACGGGCGTACTGAGCCTGGACAGCCGCCTGGAGCCGGACGACAGGGTCTCGACGGTCCGCCTCCGACTTGAGTCGTCGTGGAGTGAGACGGCGCGGACGGGAACGGATTGGGAGGAGCCGGCGGGCGCGGTTGCGCCGGCCTCCGCGGCAACGCATGAAAGCGGCTGCGGACACGATCATTGACGGGCTTTTCCCGGGGTAACGAAGCAGACAGGAGGACGGAAATGACGATGTGCAGGCGTTCGCGCGGGCGGACGGCAGGACGGATCGGCGTGGTTCTGGGGGTGTTGGGGCTCGCCGCCGCGACCAGCGCGGCGCCGACGGTGTTGAGGCTGACGCCGCCGAGCAATCTTTTCCGGTTCGGGAATCCGAACCTTCCGATGGTGTCGCGGTTCATCGCGGGGCAGCGGTTCGACCTTCAGGCGACGATCGCCCCGGACGAGGGTCAGACGATCATCGGCGCGCGCTTCCTGGTGGACGGCGTCGAGGTGAGCGGATCCGTCTCTCTGACGCCGGCGACGGTCAACGGCCTGCCGGTCAACACGACGGTCGCCACGCTTCGCGCGTACGCCAACGAGTCCTTCGGCGTTCACGAACTGACCGTCGAGGCGACGCAGAGCGACGAGGCGATCGTCAGCGCGACGGGCAATTTCGAGATCGTCGAACTGAACTTCGGCAAGGGCCGGGCGAAGAACGTCATCGTCCTCATCGGCGACGGGCTGGGCATCGCCCACCGGACGGCGGCGCGGATCATGGCGCACGGCGCGTCGCAGGGCAAGGTCAACGGCGCGCTGGCGATGGACCGCATGCCCTACACCAGCAGCGTCATCACGCACTCGCTGAACTCGATCGTCACCGACTCCTCGCCGGGGTCGGCTTGCTACTCATCGGGCAACAAGGCGAACAACAACCAGCATGGCGTCTTCCCGGACGACACGACGGCGGTGTTCGACAATCCGCGCGTGGAACTGATGGGCGAGTACTTGCACCGGACGCAGGGCACGGCGCTGGGGATCGTCACGACGTCGGACGTGTTCGACGCGACGCCGGCGGCGTGGGCGACGCACACGCAGTCGCGCAGCGCCGGGACGGGCATCTGCGACCAGTATCTCGACGACGCGAACGCGACGGGTCTGCGCGTCCTGCTGGGCGGCGGGCGGAAGTGGCACCTGCCGAACAGCGAGCGAGGCTCGCACCGCAGCGCGAACAATGACTACGTCCTGCCTGAAGAACTGCACACGGCGTGGGGCGTTGCGCCGGGGGCGATCGACCCGGAACGCGACTTGCTCGCGGATTACGAGGCCGCGGGCTGGACCTACGTCGCGGACAACACCGAGCTTTCCGAAGTCGGTCCGGACGCCAAGAGGCTCCTCGGCTTGTTCACCCTGTCCAACATGAACGTCGCCCTGGACAAAATCGACGGCCGTCGCGGAAACTCGAACGTCGTCGATGATTACGGCTTCCCCGATCAGCCGATGCTGGACGAGATGACCGGCAAGGCGCTCGAGGTGCTGAGTCAGAACCCGTCGGGGTTCGTGCTGATGATCGAGGCGGCCTCGATCGACAAGCAGGCGCATAACATGGACAGCGAACGTTGGCTGCTGGACACGCTGGAGTTCGACCGGGCGGTGGACCGCTGCCTTCAGTTCGCCGAGGCGAACCCGAAGACGCTGGTCATCGTGACGGCGGATCATGAGTGCGCCGGGATCAACATCATCGGCGGATCGCGCGTAACGGACGCGGATCTCGAAGTCCGGGCCAATTCGGGCGGCGGCGCGGGCCAGCTTCGCAGCGGCGTCGTCGGCACGTACGAGTCCGCGGGCTTCCCGCGGTACTCGCTGGACGTGGACGGCTACCCGGTCACGACGAACATCGACTTCCGGATGCTCATCGGGTACGCGGCGAACGCTGATCGGTATGAGGACTGGCGCACCAACCCGCTTCCGCTGCGCGACAGTCAGCAGCCGTTCAACAACGAGCCGCCGCTGAACCAGTATCCGAGCGGACCGCTCAACCGCGACACCGCCGGAAATTTCCTGGTCACGGGCCAGATCGCGGATCCGGTCGCGGCGCACACCGCTTCGGACATTCTTCAGTCCGCCGCGGGCCGCGGAGCCTCTCGCTTCACGGGCGTGATGGACAACACGGACACGTTCTTCCTCATCATGGACGCGGTGGTGAGGAACTGACGCGACGGCGCGGGATCGGCGCGCGGCGTCAGACCGATCCGGCGCAGTCATCGACAACTTGAAAGATCGTGGGAGACCGTCGGGCGAATACGCGCGCCTCGACGGTCTCCCGCTTCCTCAGACGCCGCGGTTGACGATCGTCCGGCACTTCGGAAGGCTGTCGAGGAACATCGATCCGTACCGTTTCGTCACGACCCGCGGATCGAGAATGACGACGATGCCCGTGTCCGTCTTCGTTCGCACAAGGCGACCGAACGCCTGGCGCAGCTTGAGCACGGCCTCGGGAACCTGAAGCGTCATGAAGGGGTTTCCGCCCTCCTCCCGCAGTCGTTCGATCCTGGCCTCGGTGAGGGGATCGTCCGGGGCGCTGAAGGGGAGCTTGACGATGATGACGCTCGACAGCGCGTCGCCGGGCACGTCGACCCCCGCCCAGAACGTGTCCGCGCCGAAAAGCACGGCGTTCGGCGTCGTCCGGAACGCTTCCAGCATCTTCGATCGGGGCATGCCTTCGCCCTGCGCCAGCAACGGGTATCCGCGCTCGCGGCAGAAACCGCTCATCCGCTCCGCGCAGCGCTGCAGCATCGCGTGACTCGTGAAAAGCACGAAGGCCCGGCCCTGCGTCATCGGCAGGTAGCGGCGCAGGCGGTCGCACACCTGCTCGAAGAAGGCCGCCGTGTCCGCCGGATCCGGCATGTCCGCCTCGACGTGCATCGTCACCTGCCGGGCGAAGTCAAAGGGCGACCCCAGCGCCGCCCGCGCCGCGCGGTCCACGCCGAGGCGTCCCTCGACGTAGGAGAAATCCGCCTTCGGACCGGTCGCCAGCGTCGCCGACGTCAGCACCACGCCGGAAACCCGGTCGAAGAGCAGGCGCTTGAGCGTCGGTCCGATGTCCAGCGGCGATCCGCCGAGCGTCACCCGGAGCACGCGGTCGCGGCGATGCTCGATCCAGTACACCCAGTCCGACGCGGATTGCGCGACCCAGCGCTCGACGGCGCCGCCCAGCTCCGCGCAGCGACCGGCCGCAGACGTGATCGACAACTTCTCCTCCTCCTCCGCCGCCTTGCCCGCCAGCTCCTTGAGCGACTGCTCGAGGCGCGACAGCGCGGGCGTGAGGCGGTTGACGATCGGCGGGGGCTGCATCACGCGCCCGTTCCGGCGTCCCTGTGACTCCTGCCAGTGCGCAACGTCCGCGAAGAACGTCTCGGCGGCGTCGAACGTCTCTCTCACCAGCGGCACGCGCTCCCGGTGCATCAGTGTTGCGGCGAGCAGCCCCTTGCCGGTCCGCTCATGATGCAGGCCGTTCAGCAGGTGCTGCACCTGTGCGAACGTGACCCGCAGACCGAGCTGGCTCGCCGCCGCCTGCTCCAACGTGTGCGCCTCGTCGAGGATGAGGCGGTCGTAGTCCGGAAGGACCGCGGCGCCCTGCTCGCGGAGCGCCAGGTCGGACAGCAGCATCGCGTGATTGACGATCAGCAGATGCGCCCGATGCACGCGGCG